>JAAUXY010084547.1_pt1 | contig 37497 bp, 61 predicted proteins | sample 7278121 | NCBI WGS metagenome assembly JAAUXY01 (sample SAMN14350117, study PRJNA611818) | marine sediment metagenome | isolation source: surface marine sediment (1.8m) | place: French Polynesia: Moorea | collected 2018-08
TGTCATCGGCCCAGATGGCGTAGAACTCACCGGCCAGGAGCGCGTCGACGCCGTGAAGCAAGCTCAAGAGTACGGGGCCGATATTCAGGCGCTGCGGTCTGGATCGCGCAAAGCCGGAGAGATTGGCCAAGTGGAGGCACAGAAGGCCTTCGAGAGCATCGGGAAGATACAGGGCAACATCTCAAATCTGGATTCGGCCATCGCTGCCTTGGATGCTGGGGCAAGCACGGGCGTCATTTCGAGCAAGTTTCCCAATTGGAAGGCGTCTACCATCGAACTTTACAACATCCAGCGCCAGCTGGGCCTGGATGTGATCGGCGCGGTTACGTTTGGGGCCCTGTCGGAGGGCGAGCTCAGCCTGGCATTGGAGACTGCGATTCCGCTCAATATGAACGAGCCTGACCTGAGAGACTGGCTGGAACGCAAGAAAGCCGCTCAGGGCAAGATGGTCGGGTACCTGACGGAACAAGCGCGATTCCTGTCTGAGCCGGGCCGTACCCTTGGCGACTGGCTTCTGCGTGTGCAAGAGAAGGGGACGGTACCAGAAGGCATGGCGCCTCCCGGCACGGGAGAAGCCGCGCCCGAGGACTTTGAAGCCTGGTGGGAGCAGTACGGAGGGCGATAGATGGCCACCATGGCCGAGCTCGAAACGATGCTTCGGGGTGCCGCAGCGGCCGGCGACAAGGAAGCTGCGCGCAAACTGTGGGGCATCATTGATCGCGCCAAGCAAGATCCGTCGAATTTGATTCCCGAGGCACAGGTTCCAGGCACCTATCCTGTGCGTCCTGAGCCTACCCTGGGCGAGAAAGCCATTGGTGCCGGGGAAACTGCCTTGGCTACGGCATTTGGCGCCACAACGGGCGCTGCGGGCCTTTTGATAGGCCGACTGAAGCAGCTTGGCGAGGAGCTTGTCGCCGGCAATATCGGCACCCGTGAGGCTGGCGAGCGCATCGCGGCGGAGGGAGACCGACTCGCTCGAGAATTCTCCTTTCGCCCGCGGACAGAAACCGGACAGGAGTATACCGAGCGATTGGGGGAAGCAGCCGAGACCCTAGTGCCATTAGCTCCGCTGGGGCGCGAGATTGCCACTGTGGCGGCCGCAAGCCGCGCCGCTGTGCCTCAGGCGGCCGCAGGCGTTCGGCGGGCATCAGAAGCCGCTGGTATCACGCGGCCGCCGGCTCAAGTACCAGCCACACAGCCGGGATTCCAGGCGCGGGCACCGGTCCAGCCAGAGCTCGGCACCCCTGCCGGCGAGACACCCAAGCTTCCCGTGATTGGCCGGGCCAAGGCAAGAGCCGAGGACATAAGGGCTGATCCGTACAATGCCGACTTTGCGCCCTACAAAATTGAAGGCGGCGTCGCCGTCACGGACAAGGCGGCTAATGAAGCGCTACGCCAAGGCTGGCGGCCTGGATTCGTCCAGCGTGTCAAGCAAATGAATCCAGAGAGCAAAAAGCTTGCGCGGCAACAACTGAATATCTTCAAGATCGGCCGCAAGAACGATAAGTTCTTCGATGACCATCTGCCAGCCGATATCCCGGGCAAAGCATTCCAGCGGCGCGTTGATGAACTTTTCAAGCTGAAACGGCAAGCCGCCAAGAGAATGGACGCAATAGCGGAATCCTTAAAGGGAAAGTCCGTGGATTTCGCGCCAGCCACGGATGCTTTTGTCGATGCCCTGCGTAAGATCCGCGTGAAAGTGGTCACGGACGGAGGTCCTCTTGATCGCCCGGACTTTCAGACGCAGGGCGGCCGAATCAAGGTATCGCTGCGCGGGTCCCGCATCCAGGGTGACCGGGCATCGAAGAAACTTCTCAAGGATGTGTTCGACCGGCTATCAGACGTCGAGCATACGGACGCGCTTGGTTTGCACGACGCCAAAACCTGGCTGAGCGACCAAGTCAAGTTCGGCAAGAAGGGACCGCGAGGGCTGTCGAACACGACAGAGCAGATCGTCAAGACACTGCGTCACGACATCAACGAGGCGCTGCGAAGGGAGTTTCCAGCGTACAAGAAGAATAACGACATTTACTCACAGTCACTGGGCGCACTCGACGACATTCAGAAAGCCGTAGGGACTAGTATCGACTTGGAAGGACCAAGCACAGCTACGGCTCTTGGGCAAGAGGCCAGAAGGTTTATTACGAACTACCGGGGTAGGACGCTAATCAAGAATGCCGTCGATAAGGCAGAGCGCGTGCTGGCTGAAAACGGGCGCCGCTATCAAGAAAGCATCCAAGAGCAAATAAAGTTCGCGAATGAGATCGAGGACATGTTCGGCGCAATCAAGCCCGGCACCTTCCAAGGCAAAATCAGCTCCGCCATTGAGACTGGCCTAGAGAAGGCGCAGCGAGGCAAGCGTGGTGCTGCGGAAATCGGCGTAGAAATGGCCGGTAAAGCTATCAATAAGATGCGCGGGATAAACGAGCAAAACGCAGTGGCCGCGATGGAGAGGCTATTAAAAGAGAACGCAAAGAGTCAGGGCAAGGCGCTAGTGCCCACTGGAGAACAATAGTGTCGATACAGAGTGTCAAGACCGTTTTACCCATCTATCCTTATTCTGACGTAGATGGGACCCCGCTGGAAAATGGCTACATCTACATTGGTAAGCCAGGGCTCAATCCACAGACCAACGCGATAACGGTCTATTGGGACGTAGAGGGAACGACGCCAGCGGCGCAGCCTATCCGGACCATTGGCGGCCAACCCTCCCGATCTGGCTCCGTCGGCTCGTTGTTCATCCCCGAGAGCGCATACTCCATCACGATTCTGGACAAGAACAGAAAGCTGGTGTATTCGGCTCTGACTGTCTACCAAAATGTAGATTTAGAGAACTCCGCCGAAATCACCACGCTTTCTGATCTCGTGTCCTCCATTGGCGCCGATAAGGCGCATATCAAGCTGAGCGCGGGAACATGGGTGGTCGACGCTGATCTTACGGTGCCTGACACCATTACACTGAATATACCTCACGGCGCCACTATCAAACCAGCCAGCGGCAAGACAGTTACCATCAGCGGTTACATTGAAGCAGGACTTTATCAGGTTTTCGATCTTTCAGCGGGAGGCAGTGTCGCTGGGCCGGCCAAAGCCGAAAAAATATACCCGGAGTGGTGGGGTGCCGCTGTCGATGGCAGCACCAATGACGCAGCGGCGATTCAAAATGCAATTGATGCCAGGCAAAACCTGGATAACAACATCGTCAAACTGAATGCCGGTCGTTGGTATATCTCAGAGCAAATTGACCTGCACCCAGGCACAAAAATAGAAGGTGCAAATATCGAATATGGAGGCAACGCTGGGGCCACAAGTTACCCGAATAAACTTTCAGACGCAAAAGGAACGGTAATTATTTTTGATCCGTCTTCTGAGACGTCGCTATTTGTGCCGATACTGCCTAAAGGTGGCAGCAATTCATGGAACGCCATCGCTATTCATAACATGAATATCTGGGGCAATACATCCATGTGCGACTATCACCGAACAGTTTTCGGTGATACGGACCCTGTAGTAACCACAAGCAAATATGCGATAGATTTTTTTGAGACATCTTTTTCCAGCGTGCAGAACGTCGCGATCAATGGATTCCAGTCAGGTGTCAGAGAAGGGCAGCGATGTGCTTATAACACCTATACCAATGTGCATATCGAGCGGTGTCGCGCAGGGGGTGTTGCATACTCCGAACTAACTAACGTCGCCGAACCAACTTCCAGCGTCTGGACCAGATGCGTCATCAGGACCTGCTTGCATGCGGTTCAAGTATTCGATTCAGGGGGTGAAACGTGGAGCGGCAATTCCTTGCACATACGGTTCCACGCATGCCTATTTGAGGACATCGCGTCCCACGGCTTCATTATTCCCAAGGGTGCCAAAGACTGGACTTTTGTTGATTGTTATGGTGAGTCTATAGCCCTAGATACCGGCGTTGCCGATCGCGCCTGTTTCCGTGTGGGGCTCGACGGAAGTAGCGCTGGGAACAATGTTCTTACGTTGCGAATCATTGGTGGACAGTATGACGGCGACGATTCGGCCGCTAGCACCTTCCTGGACGTTGGTCTAATTGATGGAATCCACCTTGGCGGAGGAGCAACGGCTAAACAGTTCGGTGTTGGGATAGCTTGCACGGCGGATACAAGAGACAAGTCGATCTTTTTGGATAATTTCATTCAGGTTGACACGACCACATTTACTAGCAATGCGGATGACAAACTGTGGGGGAATTATCGAACCGTAAAATTAGATGGTGGTAGCGACATTGCAATTACTAAAGTCAACTATGTACTCTCAGAAGGCGATGCGCTTAGGCTACAGGCCCCTAGTAACGAAGTAATTCTGGGTGATGGCAGTACTTCTACTCGTGCTCGGGCGGGACATGATGCCATGGACCTTGGGCAAGCTGGCACACGGTGGCGTTATATCTACGCGGCGGAACTAACTACAGACGCAAATTACTTATTGTGGGGTAAGACCGCCTATGGATCAGTCAGCACGGATGGCGCGGCGTTGCATAAATCAGGGTTTGTCCAAGCATCATATACCAGTAGCCCCGCAGGTTACTGGAATCGCGGCGGCACAAACGGCAAACTCCATATTTTCTACAAGGCCGGCGCAGAAGTGGGGAGCATAGAGGTTGCTGGGGCGAGTACAACTTACAACACAACATCGGACCATCGTTTGAAAAAGGATGTCATCTCGCTGACCGGATCGGGCCAGTTTATCGATGCACTGAAACCGAGGGAATGGAAGTGGAAAGATTCAGATCGTCGAGGCGTCGGATTCGTGGCTCATGAATTGCAAGCAATATCGCCAATATCTGTATCCGGTGAAAAGGACGCTGTCAACGAGGATGGCAGTGCCAGTTATCAGTCTCTAACTTATAGCTCTGGGGAGATCATCGCAAATCTGGTGTCAGAGCTGCAGATGCTCAGAAATCGAGTAAAAAGACTGGAAAGAGTTGATCAATCGGAATAGTAGCGACGCCGTCCCTGGCTGCGGCTCACGCGCTTGGCACAGGATCCTTGACACCGACCCTAACGTACTCTGTTGCGTCCTTTCTGATGTCCCGCTCTCGCCAAGGAGCGGCTGCCCATTGGTCAATGCCGGGCATCAGAATAGCTATCCAGTCGACCTGTTCCTTGTCCGCGTAGTCCGCTGCAAGCTGTATCGCTTCTTCTTTGGTCATATGGAGGTCTCCGGTTTGAGTGGTAGGAGTGGCCATCCATGGCCGGCACCAGTCGACATCCTTCGGTTTGTTTTCAGGGCTCCGGTGGCAGGATGACTCTTGACGTGACGCTGGCGCTCGCCCGGAGGAGGTGCCCCATCAGTGAACTAGAGTCCGAGCTGCTTTTCGCTGACTTCCCGGTATTTTGCCACTAAAGCCTGATGGAACGCCTGAGCCTCGTCGGCAGGCACATTGGCCTGAACATACCCCCAGGCATCATCCACGGCGTCAACGGCGTCCCGGTTGGTGGCTGATGCCAGCTGAGCTTTGAGTTCATCGAATGTCGGCACGATGGCTTCGGCAGTGGAGGCTTCAGGAGTACTCCCGCTAGACTCCTGCTCCTGGCTCGCGGCAGTGGCGTTTTCCTTAAACTTGGCGGCTTCCTTCAGCTTTTTTGCCCTTTCAGCGTATCCCCGTTTCGCCCGGAACGTGCCATCATCGAGCATGCTTGGATAATCCTTACCCTCGCGCTTGGTCGTGCCGTGGGCGCTCTGGTCCCAATACACGCCGTCGGCGTCAAACCAGTTCTTGCGCTCCGCGTCCCACTTCGGCCATTCTGGCGTGATGTCTTCGGAGCCGGGCTTGACGACGGTTGAGTCCGCAGAGGTAAGTTCGCCAGATGCGTCCTGCTCGAAGTCCTCCGGCTGCCCTGGGTCGACAACTTGGCCGGACATTAGATCGTTGATGGTGACGGGCTTAGTCGGCTCTGCGGCTTCCGTCTCGTACTGACTGTTGTCCAGGTCGATGATGCCTCGCAGATCGTCGGTCGACTGAGGTACCCACTTAAGCGTGCGCTTGGCTACGGTTTTCCATGCCATAGCCTCCCAGTCCGTGTGCCAAGGGCTGTCCCGTGTTCCCTTATTCTCAGCATTCCGATAAGCCTTGCTGCGCGCGCGGATAGCGTTGACCTCCTCGACGGTCATGGGACCAGGCCCGAACGTCTTAGTGCCATCCTTCAGCAGAATGACACAATACACGGCCACGATTTCACCGCGGTCGCCTCGAATGTTCGGCCGGTGAATGAGTTCCCGGTCGAAGCCGAGTTGATAGGTGAACTCGTCATTCTCACGGATGCTGGCGGCGTAGATATCCGCGAGCTCGCCGGTCTGCCGCGCGCGGTCTATCAAGCCGAAGTACATCGGCTGGAACTGTGCCTCGAGCTTCCCCTTGTTCCGGTAAGGGATAAGCGCGCCCTGCCGACCATCGGGCACGAGACCGACCTCGGCCGCCGACATCATGCCGGCGTAGATGCTTTCCTTGCTACATTGCGCCAGCTGCGGGATCTTCTGCATCTGGAGGAAAATAACCCGCAAGAATCGCTTGGGGTCAAGATGATCAGGCAGCAGCGTGTCCAGTTGCGTCTGCTTCGCTTCCAAGTATTTCGCGGTTTCCCGCATGGGGGATAAAGCTTGTTCACTCATCGTTTCTTTGACTCCTTCTGTTTCTTTGCCTTTTCGATCTGGTCGATGTACCGCATACCACCTTGGCGGGCGGCTTCGGCGTTGATGTAGAAGCTTGGGAGGCTCGCGCCGTCAACCTCGCACAGCACATCGGGAGCCATGGCCCTGACGATGATGCTATGGTCTCGGTATTTCTGGGTTTCCCCAACCTGTTTTCTCTCAAAACTCATCTGACGACTCCTGTTTGGCTGTCCACTGATTCAATCTTCACGTCCTCATTCAGCGCCCAAGTCGGGATGTCGATATCTCGAAGGCCAGCTGATTTTCCTGGCCATCGGTTCGCCTTCAAACAGCCGGCAAGACGCGTCAGCGCTGCCCGATAGATCTCGTAGCCACGTTTAAGTGTAGCCTTCCCGGCTGTGTAGAGAGCCACATCGTAAGGTGGCTTGCTTTCAACCGCAATCCACATAAACGCGTCGCCTAGGGTCTGGTCAACGCGATTAATGACGTCGATGCCCATGGCAGCTTGGATGTGATGGCCCTGCTGATTGATGCGCCCCGAGAAAGCCCACATGCCGCAGTCGGTGGTTGTCTTCACGTCGGCCTTGCCACCACCCTTAATCGAGAGGTCCAGCCTCGTCTTCAGCAGTAGGCCAGTCTCCTCATCCTGATGGTAGTGCGAGCACTCGGCTCGCAGGTCCGGGGCATTCAGAAACGCCTTCAGCTGCTCCCGCGTCTCCGGGTCTGGATGGTTGTACGGCGCCTCCGCGATCGTCTCGGCCTGGTCCCGTTCCGACGGGAGAATGACCGTCTTGCCGGGATTTCCTTCAACTGCGGCGCGGAATCCGGCCTTCCAGGCGTTGGAGTTCTTGCTTGTCGCCAGCTTGCCTTTGTCGTCATAGATAGGCCCCAGCACATAGTAGGTGCGATCGAACACGTCCTGGCCGTCCATGAGCGCTGCTGTGGCGCCACCGAGTGCCATGTGGCGTGGTGTGGCTTCGCTCCACTTACCAGGGTCTCGTTCCTCCTTCGGCCCGAGGAGTCTGTACTCGTAGGCGTAGGCATACGGCGACTCGCCCCAGATTTTCTTGAGGTGGCTCGAGCTGATGCCTGGGCCGGCGTGGTAGTCCTCGATCGGGAGGTCTGGGTAAATGCCGGGTTTGTCAATTAGTCGTATCATCGCTCCCGACCTCTATTGTTGCCGCCAATCCCAGCAACAGATCCTTATATCGTCTCCAGAATGCGAGCGCGCCGCGATCCATTCTGTTGATTTCGTCATCCGTGAACTCACGCCACGCCGCCAAAGTATGTTGCTCACAGCCAATTCGCATGTCCTGGGGCGTGATGTATACGGCCCATTTCAAAAACACCACAATGAGCGCTGTTCCTAAAATAGCCCTGCTCAGGTCCGCCCCGTACAGGTCCGCCCCGCTCAGGTCCGCCCCGCTCAGGTTCGCCCTGCGTAGGTTCGCCCCGTACAGGTCCGCCCCGCTCAGGTCCGCCCCGCTCAGGTCCGCCACGCTCAGGTCCGCCCCGCTCAGGTCCGCCCCGCTCAGGTCCGCCATAGGCCTAATTTCGTATCCATTAACAATCATCGTCTACTCCTGGAGGCCACCCAATCTCGGCTGTCGGGCAGGAGTGACCCAGGTAGGAGCCGAGTCGGGTGGCCATTGCGGTAACTCCTGACGCAAAGATAGCTTGCCTTGACCAACCATGTCAAGCTGTCTTACACTCATTCCATGAGAAAGGATGCAGCGATTGAGCTTATGGGTGGCGTGGCAGTGGTGTGCCGGGCGTTCGGTATCTCGCGCCAAGCTGTGTACCAGTGGCCGGATGAGCTCCCGCCGCGGCTGACGAACGAGGTCCTCGGGGCAGCGTTACGCCTTGGGTTGCGGGAGCGAGGGCCTGTAGACGGAAAGTATCATCGAGAGGTATTCGGTGATTAGTCTGTGGTTGCCCGGCTACGGCCTGCGCGTGTAAACCGCCCGCGTGGGTGCCGGGCCGGGAGTTTTTTTGGAGCACTAGCGATGAATATTCGCCGCATCAAAATTGGGGTGTACCACGACTACCCGTATCGTTATGCGCCAATGAACAACGTTCTTGCCGTGGATTCACGAAAATGGGTATGGCACGCCTTCGAACCAGACATGGCCGACTATTTCGGGTGCTTTGGCACTCGCCGGGAGATGGAACGGGCGATAGATGGTGAGACGGAGAAACGATGAAAATATGGACCGCCGAAGGCCCGATTGACCGGCCGCTGAGCGAGAAAACGATTAGAAGCTTGGTGCGACAGCTTCGCGCCGCGCACGAGAAGGCCATGGGGGCGCGCAACCACGCAGACAATGCGCCATTCCTGGAGTTTTGGATAGACGAAGAGGGTAAGCTGAACGTAGCGCGATGGCGGGGGCCTGGTGCTCATTATCGGCACGGAGTAGAGCCTGGCTTGCCTTGAACGCTAACCAATCCTGAGGTATAAATCCAAGTGGCTGTCGCGGCCTATTGTCACCGATTTAGAGCCCCCTGGCGGGGCGCTTTTACCGGTCCCGGGGTGACGGGAATGCGACCCGGTTTAGGCGCTCGGCCAGGGGGCTTTTGCGTGTGCGGAGCAATGGCAAAGCTTACCTTTTTCCCACTCATCATGGATCGCTGGATTGCTGGGACGCGACACATGACCCACGAGGAAAAAGGGGTTTATCTGGATTTACTTATATACCTGTACGAGAAGCCAGATCGATACCTCAAGGACGAGGCCCATATGGCCCGCATTTTGGGCATCCGCCCACAGAAGGTTCGGCGCATTTGGCCTCGCATTTCGGAGAAGTTCAGGAGGATATCATGGGCCAAAACTCCGAGAAAACTCGGAGAAAACCCCGAGATAACTCAAGGTTTTGTGCATAGTTTAGTCCGAGATCTTCAGCGAAATGGTATGAAACTTAGGGGTTTGCAGGGGGAGTACTTCCCCACAGATCCAGATCCAGATCCAGATCCAGATAAGACAAAGAAAAGTACTCCTACGGAGTACCAAAAGAAACTAACAGCCAAGCGAGACACTAAGGTATTCAAAAAACCCTCTGTCGATGATGTGGCAGCCTATTGCAGGGACCGGCGAAATGACGTTGACCCGGAGCAGTTTGTTGACCACTACGAGTCCAACGGCTGGAAGGTCGGCAAGACGGGCATGAAGGACTGGCAGGCGGCGGTGCGCACGTGGGAGCGAAGCCAGCAAGACAAGAGACTCAAGAGGCGCGGCGATGAGAGACCACGAACCAAAGACGACTACGCCCAACGTCAGCGCGAGCGGATGGACGGAGGAACGGCTGGAGGAGTTCTGGAAGGCGATGGCGGGACTCTATGGCCGCCGGTGGTACGCGGAACACGGGGAGACCCCTGACGCGGTGTGGCTGCGGGAGCTCGAGAGCATGACGCCGGAGGAGGCGATTCTCGGATGGCGGGCGTGCCGGGATTCGGGTGACAGCTATGTGCCGATGCTGCCGCAGTTCATCGGGCGGGTGCGGGACGCGCTGAAAGCGCGCCATGCGCAGGGCCCACACCTCAAGCAGCGCATGGACCCGGAGCTGGAGGCGATGCACAAGGCCGCAGCCAAGCGGGCGGTCGCCGAGCTGCCACCACCGGACGAGGAGCGCATGAAGCGTCTGAAGCATGCCGAGCACCCAGGCAAGGCGGCAGTGGCAGAGATGCGCAGGCTGATAGCGAGGAGTCAGTGATGAGCACTTGGCGAGCGTGGATCTCCAACAGCTACCGAAGCGAGATCATGCGGCTGGAAATGGAAATTAGGCTGTTGGAAAAGCGGAAAGGGATTTCCGAGGAGACGCGCCAGGCGATGCTGCCTGTTTATCGGGAGGCGTTGCGAGTTTTTGAGGATGCGCTTCAATGTCTGAAGAGCTGATAAAAGCTATTTGGGCGGCCGGATATCGCACTGGTCATCATTGCGGCTCTGATGCCGTGGCTTCCTTTGAGGCTGGCGGCCGCAGTAACGAGCCGCAGAATCCCGAAAAGGCTTGGCAGGAATATGTCGAGCCGTATGGGGATTATCACACCAAGCTGAACAGCGTCGAGTATTGGGAGGATATCCCGTGAACTACAAAAGCTGCCCGCACTGCGGCTGTACCGACTTCTGCGTCGAGTGGCGCAAAGACAAAGGCGATGAATACGACGCGGTCGAGTGCAATAACTGCCATGCCACTGCGCCGGCTGAGTGGTGGAATGTGAGATGGGAGGAATTCGCTGATGCCAAGGCCGCTCGCGATTGACCTGTTCTGCGGCCTCGGTGGTTGCACAGACTAACCCGGATGGGCGCAAATGCGGTGGTGACTGGTTCAACAGCTAGGGTCCATCCGCTATGCGCCAGCACTCAAGTAAGAGCACAAAGCGGAGAATGGCCTCGGCCATGATCGCGAAGATTCCTTTTGAGTTGGCGCGGCACATCGCGAGGACGTACAAGCCATGAGCGACGACACCATCTCCAAACTCCCTATCCGCAACAAGCAACACAAGCAGGGCTTGATGCTGGTGCCGCCGCCAAGGACAACGTGCGACCACCTAAACGCCCAATTCGAAGTTGACTTCAACGCCGGCAAATGCAAATGCATGACATGCGGCGGAGAAGTCTCCCCGATGTTCGTTTTGCAGCAGCTGATGAAAGCAGAGAGCAGATGGCAAACAAACCTGGAGCGGTATCAGGACGAAATGAGGAGGCTAAAGGAAAGATCCCGCACGAAGTGCCAGTTTTGCGGAAAGATGACGGGGATTAGCCGCAGATGATCAAGCCAACAGCGTCCTTGCGCGACTTCTCCACCGAGGACATGCAGTCCATCCGCTCTGGCCAACCCGTCCGCGTGTGGTCAAGTATACTTGACAGTTGGCTCTGGTGGGTATTAAATGACAAGGTAGCTGATGAGCTTTTAGCGAAAGGTGCGAAGGTGCCGATTTACAGACTATCGGAGTTGGAGGTGGTGCGCGGGTGGAAGCCTGAACGATTGCGCGAGATCCATGAGTGGAAGGTGAAGTTTGGATTAGTCATTCAACCTTTGCAGGAGTAATGACATGCCATTGACTTGCTCATGTCCCTATGACGACGACTACGACTGGTACTACTTTACGCCGGATGACTATACAAGCCCGCCACCCGGGCGTAGAAAACGGTGCTCGTCTTGCGGCGCATTAATTGACCATCATGAGCAGGTAGCGAAGTTTGACATTACGCGACCGCCTCGCACTGAAATAGAAGAACGAATTTGTGGTAGCTGGGATGATACCGAGGCGGTAAAAATGGCCCCAAAATGGCTGTGCGAACGCTGCTCAGATTTATATTTCTCGCTTTATGAGCTCGGCTTTGAGTGTATCTCTCCAGATGAGAACATGGTCGAGTTGGTTAAAGAATACGCGGAAACGTGGGGAGCGGCATGAGCGAGTATCAGGAATTTCTGGAATCCAAGTCCTTCGGCGACATTGAGTCTGGCCATATCGTCTCGGGCGACATCAACCCAGCGCTGTTTGACTTTCAGCGAGTCATTGTTCGATGGGCTTTGGCTCGAGGCCGCGCCGCAGTGTTCGCTGATACGGGCCTCGGTAAGACGCCGATACAAGCCGTGTGGGCTGACCATGTTGTCCGCCACACGGGCGGCAGCGTGTTGATCGCGGCACCGCTCGCAGTGGCGCATCAGACGGTCAAGGAGGCTGCCAAGTTCGACGTGTCCGTCGAGTACTCCCGCGCCGGGACTGCTGGACCAATTACCATCACGAACTACGAGATGTTCGACAAGTTCAACCCGGATGACTACGCCGGGATTGTGCTGGACGAGTCGAGCATCCTAAAGCACCAGACGAGCAAGACGCGCACGAAGCTGATTAGGGCCTGCCAGAAAATCCCTTATCGCCTGTCCTGTACCGCCACGCCCTCGCCGAACGATTACATGGAGCTCGGCAACCAGGCCGAATTCCTCGGCATCATGTCACAGACAGAGATGCTCGCGATGTTTTTCACGCATGATGGGGGGGAGACCTCGAAATGGCGGCTGAAGGGGCACGGCGAGCAGAAATTCTGGGAATGGCTCAGCACATGGGCCGTTGTGGTCCGCAAGCCATCAGACCTCGGTTTCTCTGATGACCAATTCCAGCTGCCGCCGTTGCGCATACACGAACACATCGTGCGCACTGACAACCCGTTTGATGGCGAGCTTTTCCCGCGAGTCGCCGAAACGCTCAACGACCAGCGCAGGGCCCAGCGGGCGAGCGTGAATGATCGCGTGGCAGAAGTCGCCGGCCTGGTGAACGCAAGCGATGACACTTGGCTGGTGTGGTGCCACTTGAACGAGGAGTCGGAAAAACTGGCGACTGCCATCGGCGACGCCGAGGAGGTGCGCGGTTCGGATTCGTTGGAGGACAAAGAGTCACGACTTGACCGATTTAGCGACAGCGAGCTCGGCGTGCTGGTCTCTAAGCCTACCATTTGCGGGTTCGGGATGAACTGGCAGCACTGCCACAAGATCGCGTTCGTCGGCCTGTCTCACTCGTTCGAGCAGTTCTACCAAGCCGTCCGGCGATGCTGGCGCTTCGGCCAGACACAACCTGTCGACGTGCATATCTTCACAGCCGAGACCGAGGGTCAGGTGTTGGCGAATATCCGGCGCAAAGAGCAGCAGCACGAGGAGATGAGCGAGCGAATGGTTGAGCATATGCGGGACCTGCAGAAGCGGAAAGTGGTTGGCGCCGTCGTCGAGAAGGCAGAGCATAAGACACGGGAAACCCAGGGAGAGGGTTGGCTTCTGTATCTGGGGGATTGCGTCGATGTGGTAAACGAGATGCCGGACTCATTCATCGACTACACCATCTTCTCGCCACCGTTCGCGTCCCTGTACACGTACAGCAACAGCGACCGCGACATGGGCAACTGCAAGGACTACAGCGAGTTCGCCGAGCATTTCCGTTTTCTGGTGCCTCAGCTGCTGCGCGCTACTAAGCCGGGCCGGCTGCTGTCCTTCCACTGCATGAACCTGCCGACCTCGAAGCAGAATGACGGATTCATCGGAATCCGAGACTTCCGCGGTGATCTGATTCGGCTGTTCGTTGAGGCCGGCTGGATCTATCACTCGGAGGTGGTCATTTGGAAAGATCCGGTGACTGCGATGCAGCGGACCAAGGCCTTGGGGTTGCTGCACAAGCAACTGAAGAAAGACTCCTGCATGAGTCGACAGGGAATCCCGGACTATCTGGTGACGATGCGCAAGCCCGGCGACAATCCGGACCGCGTGACTCACACGAATGAGTCATTCCCGGTTGAGCGCTGGCAGCGGTATGCTTCCCCGATCTGGATGGATATCAACCCATCCAACACTCTCCAGTTCCGCTCTGCCCGGGAGGATAATGACGAAAGGCACATCTGCCCGCTGCAGCTGGAAGTAATACAGCGTGCCGTCGAGCTTTGGACGAATCCCGGCGACCTCGTTTTAAGCCCGTTCGCCGGCATTGGCTCAGAGGGCCACGTCGCGATTCAGATGGGTCGGAAATTTGTCGGCGTCGAACTCAAGGAAAGCTACTGGAGTCTTGCGGCTAAGAACCTGCAAGCGGCGAGGCAAATTCAGGGAGGACTGTTCGCGTGATCAAGGTTTACATCGCCGGCCCCTACACGCATGGCGACGTCGCGGTCAACGTGCGCAACGCCATCGAGGCAGGCATGGCCGTAGCGGATGCCGGTATGTGCCCGTTCATCCCGCACCTTAGCCATTTCGCGCATCTATTGTTCCCGCATGACTACGAATTCTGGATGGAACTCGATGAGGAGTGGATTGCGGACTGCGACTGCATGCTCGTCTTGCCCGGTCACTCGCCAGGCACGCAGCGTGAAGTAAAGACGGCGGCAGCGATGGGTATCCCGGTATTTCAGAATCTCACCTCCCTACTGTCGTGGGCGTCAGGCGATGTGTGACTGGTGGTCCGAACTGCTGCGCCAGCGCGAAGATGACGGCGTACGGGACGCGGACTTGCGCAGTCCGGACATTCCTTATCCTGGGTCGTCTGACCCGCAGGATGAGGCAGAGAACGAGGCGTACATGCGCGGGTTCAAGCGCAGGCGCAAGGCGATAGAGCGGCAGACTGGGCGGAGTTTGTTTGAGGATGAAGGTTAATAACATGGGCATCATTCGCAAGTTAATAGAGTGCCTTGAGAAGAAAGAGTCTATCGAGGATCTGCCCACTGATCATCCAATCAGGAATCGCCCTTGGTGGCACTGCCCTGTATGTTTCAAGCAGTATGCACTCTATTCCGCAGCCTATAAGTGTCAGATGTCACACGAGCGCAACACTAATGCCTAAGCGAGGAGAGAAGCACCATTGCGCGACAGTCAGCGATGAGCAGCTTATCCAAGCCGTTAAGGATTACCTAGCGGGTAAGCCCGCTAAGGAGATTGCGGCCGAGCTGAGCGTGCCGTACAGGACCGTGACCGGATGGATGGCTGGGAGCAGGAAACATCCAGAAGTGTTGGCGCTGCTAGCCGCCAAGCCACCATACACCAGGCGAAACCGAGTTTGTTTGAGGACCACAAGCAATGACTCGTGTTAAGCAGATCTTACAAGCGATGCGTGCCGAGCATATCCCGGAAGGTGAGTCTGGATTATGGAAGGTGAGGCGCGAATGTCTGGACGCCCGGAGAGCCGACATTCTGTCATGGCAGGCAGAGCGTTCGATCGAGCCTGGCACTTACACCTATCTGCATAGGGTTACATGGGCCTCGGCACATTTACACAGCGATGTAGTGATGGAGGACACACGCACAGAGCTCCTAAAGCACATGGATTTCTGTTTGTATGCCCATGGGCGCGTGCTGGTGTGCGGCCTTGGATTGGGTTGCGTGGTCCGCGGGCTGCTGGTCGATGATACGGTAGAGCATGTGACAGTCATAGAGCGGGAGCGAGACGTTCTAAAGCTGGTTGCACCTTCTTTTTCTGGCGAGGAAAGAGTCGAGATTATCCACGCCGACGCATTGGAATGGGCGGAGTCGAGCCAAGGGTGGTGGGATTTCGCCTGGCATGACTTATGGTCAGATCCGGATACAAATGAACAGCACCTGCAAGTCATCCATGGGAAGCTGATCAAGGCATTAGTGAGACGAGCGCGAGTCCAGGGCGCATGGGGGTTTCCGCGATATCTAAGACGCTTCGCTAACCGGAAGCGCGCCGGCGCGATGATCTGATGCGCAGTCTACCCGCTATTCATCGAAGTGAACTGGAGCTCAAGCTGAGCTTTCAGCTGCGCGCCGCAAAACTCTCGGCAGTGCCAGAGTACCGGTTCCACGAGACGCGCAAGTGGCGCTTTGACTTTGCCTTTCCAGAGCAACGTTTGGCGGTTGAGGTGGAGGGCGTGAGGTTTGTCGGCCGCGGCAAAGATACGAAGCTTGAGGGGCGTCACGTGACGCCAACAGGCTTCGAGGGGGACGCCGAGAAATACAACGAGGCAGCGATTTTAGGATGGCGGGTGCTACGTATGACCCGCAAGATGATCAAGGATGGTCGGGCACTGCAATACATAGAAAGGGCACTGAAATGCTAACAGCAGAGGACCAAATTATCTGGCGCAAGCTCAGGCTGCGCAGCGAGCACATGGAAGTCCTTTACGAGCAGATGAAGATCACGATTCGCAAGGTTTTTGGTTTGCCGCTCGGGAGGTGGATATGAGTGCGGTCACCCTCTCAGAATCCGACATCTGCCGCGAGTACCCTGGCGTCGGCGTCATCTTCCGCAAGGACGGAAAGTACTACTGGAGCCTGGAAAGCGAGAGCGAGATCCACGGGCCAGAGAGAGGGAAAGCTGGTGACGTCGAGGTGATCATGGAACGCAAGTGGGCCTCAAAGATGAAACGCGACGGGGGGATATCCCACGTCAGCTGGACCGAAGAGGAGAAACGCAGAGAGAGATTCGAGCGCAGGGACCGGCTGCTTCAGCGGCGTTGGCTTGTTGATCCGTGGGGGAATACGTTATGAGCTGCGACGTGCCACATTGGTTTGATCAAGATGCCTTCGAGGCGAAACAAAAGGAACTCGACGCGCAGTTGCGCCAGAGTGCGGTAGTGGATGCCGCCATTACTGAGGTCGTGAACCGGCTTCATGCGGTGCAGCAGCGGAAAGCGGTCCCATTATTGGGTCTAGGTACGCGAGACTCCCGCATCGCGGCGCTTATGCGGCTTGGCTGTTGAACGAGGACTGATGCGATGAAAGACCTACTGCTTTGGCTGGCGATTCTCGCCACTGGCGTTGTTTGGGCGGATGAGTGGACGTTTACTCCGTACACCGGCCTGTCGACTGGCGACTACTATTCACAGCCTCCAGTTGTGCCCCAGACGCGCCTCTACATTGGCGATGTGCAGGGGTACACGATCGGCACGCCAGACTTTCAGATCCACAACATGCAGATCGGGGACACCAACGTGCAGGGATACACGATTGGTTCCGGAGGAACCGGGATCACCTCGATAAACATCATCGACTGATGAGGATGCTGCCATGAAAGAATTTGTGGACAGACTGATAGGCGCGGCAATGCTGGCCGCGTTAGCGGGCGCCGCCCTGGCGATTCTGGCCGGGTGTGCCAATATCTATCACCCTAGGCTCCCGGGTCCGGCCGAGGAGGTTGACTGCCGCATCACGCGGTCCGGTGGCTTGATTGGCGAGTACGAATGCAACATCAAGGGCAAGTACGAGCTGAGGGACAGTTTCTGATGCCCGGCGAAACACAGTTCGCGGATGACCTGATCTGCCCGTATTGCGGATACGTCGAGCAAGACGTTTGGGAGTTGGACTTCGGTGCCGGGTTTGACGGGGATGCCGAAGTCACTTGCGCCGCATGCGGCGAGGAGTACCACGCCGAGCGCCACTGCGCCGTGAGTTATTCGACAAGAATGATGGACGTGCCGTTCTGATGCGCTACTCGCGAAGCCGGCCGATGATGTGGCGCCGGGCCGCCGCTGAGTCAGTTGGCATATTCTGTGCTATGCTCTCAGGAGTGCCAGGGAGGCGGAAGTAATCCCAACATGACTATGGGCGATGGATCAAGAAGAACGACTAGACCAGATTGCCAGGATTTGCTCCAGCCTGGATAAGCGCGTGGCGATATTAGAGACCAAGGAGCAATCTATGGATGGTCGGCTGAGCAGGGTCATCGAGCAGCTGAGTGGGCTTCGGCAAGAACTCATCGATCACATCGTGGATGAACAGAAGCGGGCCAATTGGATTCTTTTGACTACGCTGGCCACATTGCTGTCGGTCCTTGGGACTGCAATGTTGGGCCACATTTTGGGATGACCGCGTATTTGGCGGGCCGCTCCGAGGGTTATGAAGCGGCCCGCAACATGGAAATTGTGATGCCCATACAGCGGCACCAGTTCATCCGTCGACTGGAGGATTTGCAGTCCCGATGGTGGGTAGTAATTGGTCTCAAGCTGGCGTCGTGCCTGGGTAATTTAGACTGTGTCTAATCCCACCTCTCCCGATAAGCAAGCCGAATTGGCGTCCCGCGCCGAGTGGCCACCGGCCAGCATCCAGAATATTGAGCGTTTCATCGGAGATGCGCATGTTTCACTACACATGGGATTCAAGATTCCACCCTGGCTACGTGGTTTTTCGGGCAACAACGGGAAACGCCAGTCTTGCATGGATTGAAACTCATAAGGTCGCCCTGTTTGTGACCCAAGCAGAGGCATCCGATTACGTGAGCTACCGAAATGAGATGGCAAGGCGGCATGGCACCGATGCTGTAGAGGCCATAGACCGTTGTGATGCCGTGTTTGAGGATGAGATGGCACAGCCGTGATGGGTAACACCTATCCGGCCGAGGTGGTCCCGCCGTAGCAAACGGGCCATGCGTTGCTCCGTGCATGCCCTAGCCTGTGTATCGGGCAACGGAGCCAGAATGATTTCGCTGGGACGGCCTAAACCTGAGCTCCATTGACAGCCGTGACCCTCGCATCGTCAACCGGGGCTGAATAATTGGAAACCCAGTCGAGCAGCCAAGCCGGGAAGGCAGGAACCGCTAAACGTCCGTTCATGTGCCATTTTTGAATGGGGCGGGCCTGGGCGAGCCTTAAATCGTCGGGCGCAATAGCTGGCTGCGGAGCAATACGGATGTTCTGGTGTGGGGCACTGACCCTGCATTAGGTTACTGTGCACCACCCATATTAAACAATGCGTTAGGTCGGAAACCTGGATTCTGGCTAGGTGCCTACAGTCGTCCTGGGAAAAATGAACATGGCGCCTAAATGACCATCGGCATTACCCGGGCCTCCGATGCAGCTAATGGTCCCGGGGAGGCGTCATCCCACCTTCACGCCCTTGTGAATTATTCACACCTGTCAATTGTGCTTGACATACGGGTAATACCTAGATATACTGTAATCACAAGTTGAGGAAAGCAGGAGAACAAAATGTCAGTAAGACGCTACTACCAGGCACCTACAAACGACGACTTTGGGTACAACCCGGAGTATGTGACACAGACCCAGATTCCTTTCGGTTCCGAGGAGCCATGGGATGAAATGGAATCCATGGACTGGACTCACATTTCAGAGCTGTCTGCGGGTGATGAAGTCGTCCACAGTTATTACACAGACGCACTGCATCGTGGCGCCACGGAAAATGTTGCCGAAGTATGGGAATCCTTCGGGATTGAGTATCACCTGTAAGGGTGAAAGGTGGCGCAATGAGCAACAAACCACAAACAGAGGCACAGGCTCGTTATGACGCCCGCCGCAGGGCACCGATGACCGGGCGCCTGACCCCAGAACAGCAAGACTGGCTTAATGCTCGACGCTTGCCCGGGGAGAGCCAGTTTAAGGCGCTAAAGCGCCTGGCCGGGCTACCTGGCACTACCAATCCCAGAGGCACAAAACCATGAGCACTACACTAGACAGGGGCACCGCGCAGGCATGGCAGTACTGCCCCAGAGATAAGAACCACGGGACCAAGGTCGAGTACTACACACAGATGCAGGTAGTCCGCTGCGTCGTATGCGGTAGCTACCATCAGATCCCGTTGACGCGGACTAAGCGGGGTCCCTTTGAGGCAGAATCATGATCGACTACCCCGACATGTACGGCCGCTGCGAGGCCATGTGTGAGTTCGCCGCGGAACTGATGCAGAATCCGAAATGCTACAAGGCCGAGCGGGATCTATGGCTGAAGATCTGGGAGAACATCCAAGCGCGGAAGCGGGACATGCAGAGTGGCAGGCTTGCCGTGATGAAGGAGATCGGCGAATAATTAGCAGGCACGACGCCAGCTTGAGACCAATTACTACCCACCAATAGAAAGGTAATAACAATGCGTGCTTTTCTACTAATTGCACTTTTGCCTTTTATAACCTACGCCGCTGAAGTGCGGGTATATGTTACTGAAAGTGAGTTAGATTCGCTTCCAGCTTTCGCTGTTGTGCAACAAATTGGCTCGTTGCCCTATTACTCGGCGTATTGGGATGATAGCCAAGGAGTCCCAGATAACCCCGCGCATTACGCTGATAGAGTACTGGAACCTCAATATGGCGATGTAGTTCAGGATCCGTACATTGGCATACAAGCAAGAGTGGCTAGCGGATGGGACGCGTCCGGGTTAACGGTCGGGATTATCGATTCAGGGATAGACACAGCACATACAGTCTTTGCCGGAAAAACTATCCACGAGTTATGCCGTTCTACGGGCAGTATTTCCTTCAGCAGTCTTTGTCCAAATGGACAAGATTCTCAAGACGGTCCCGGCTCTGCTGCTCCTTGCGTTGGGCCTACTGATTGCAGGCATGGGACCCATGTTAGCCATCTTGCGTCGGCTGTTGCGTCTGGTGCCGACTTGGCGCATTGCCAAGCTTTTGTCAGTTGGCCCGCGCTTGGTCGCGTCATTGCGAAAACCAGTGATATTGCACGATGCCTTGACGCCATGTACGACAATGCTACTGTATGGAACCTGGCGGCTATTTCAATCAGCGTCGGTTCTACCTTTGGCTCCGCTACTATTTGTGATGAGCCATTGATTGCTGATGCAGTGGAAAGGCTTTTAGTTGACAAACGCGTGCGCGTTTTCTTTGCGGCGGGCAATAGGGGCGCGGCGGAGGTGTCTTATCCGGGCTGTGTTGAGTTCGCTGTTCCCGTAGGTGCCCTGGATAAAGCCAGTCTAAATGGTGCCGCCCCGGTTCTCTGGCCCAGCACGAATACTCCGCCAGTTTCTGTTTTCGACCCTGTTTACACCATCGGATGCCCGGTTGTTGCCGCTATACCGGGCGGCGGTATGACTTCGCTGTGCGGCACTTCTCAGGCCTCTCCAATAGCAGTAGGTATCTATACACTGTTTCGAACGCATGTCGATAGAGACCATGCACTGTTGGCGACAAAAAGTAATGGCCAGGCATTCTTGCTCGGCAAGATAGCTGGCGCTATTGACAATGATGGCATTGCTGATTCTATGGACAACTGCTCTATAGTCCCGAATAGCGCACAGCGTGATACTGATTCCGACGGATACGGGAATATGTGCGACCCTGATTTAAATAATGACGGCTCGGTTCAGATTTTGGATCTTGCCTACATGCGGTCTGTGTATGGAATAACGGACGCAGACGCAGATTTGGACGGCAGCGGAATTGTCGACCAACCAGACTCAGACATCTTACGCGCCATGATGTACGGACCCCCAGGGCCCAGCGGAGTAGCACCCTAATGCCTGTCGGCGGGACCAGTAGTGGAGCTCCGCGGCGCTCATCGTAGCGGGGCTCCCTGGGGCCGGGTGTCGCTACGGCGATCGGATGTGCCCGTCTTTTCTTGTGCGCCAGTCAAGCATAGTTTACCCTAAGATTGGCCGCCGAGTTGCGGCCGCGCCGCTCGGTCTGGAGGGAAGGCAAGCCCCGACCAGACTGAAAAACAGACGCAGCTCGGCGGCACCCCGCGCGCATCCTGGGTCAATGATACGCCGCCCTAAGCCCGAGGTGATGCAGGACACGGCACGGCTGGCGAGCTAATCGGGCTTTTTCTCGTGAACTATCAGCCAGTTATGAGCATTATTTCACTGTGGAATTGCCAACAACATCAAGGTCACCCTTGATGTTGTGGCTATCGGCGACTTGAGATTTCGAATCCGCCTTGATCCGAGCATACCGCCGACACAGGTCGAGTTCCGTTATGAGGACGAGCGGTTAGCCGGTAAGATAGTAAACATAGAAAATCAATCAGTTATCAGCTAGACTCAGTCTAACTTCCCGCAGTGAAGCGGAGCTCTCATGCCAGGCGGTCAACCGACTAAGTATCGGGCGCTATTTGCTACGCAAGCCAAGAAACTCTGCGAGCTTGGCGCCACTGACGCAGAACTTGCTGATTTCTTTGAGGTTACCATCTCCACCGTTCGGCTCTGGATGGTGACGCACCCCAAGTTTTCGGATTCCGTAAATAGCGGCAAAGATTCGTGGGATGATCGAATAGAGCGCAGCCTGGCCCAACGAGCCAAAGGCTACTCGCACGACGAGGACGACATCCGGACGATGAAAGTCCTCGAAATTGTCGATGGGCAGCCGGTCGTGTTCGACAAGATTGTCATCACACCGACCCGCAAGCATTATCCTCCCGAGACCACTGCCGCCATCTTCTGGCTCTGCAATCGCCGGCGGGAGAAGTGGAAACGCAACCTCGAGCAAGGGCCTGAGACGAACGAGGACCTCGCTGCGGCGCTGAAGACTCTGGCCGAGAAGTTGCCTGTATAAATGGAGTCACCATGGATAACGACGGCATAACGCACCTCAAAGGGGCAGTTGAGTGGATGCAATGGAAGGCGGATTGCCAGGAAGGCAGCCGAGCGATGTCGATCGCCAAAACGCATGCGGAGACCGCATTACTGTGGCTGATGCATGCCGCCGAAGCCAGGATCAAGACCGAGCCGTCTTTGGAAAATGAATGAAAAACCCCTTAACCGAAACGACGCAGTAACCGTAACCCTCACCGAGAGGGGAGCCGAGGCCCTAAACAGCAGGCAAGAAAGGAACCTTATGGTAACCACACCCGACTACAAAGCCGGAGATGAGCCGAGCGCGGTATTGGACATCGCAGAACATTTGCGTGTGGCGATTAAATTGCTGCAACAAAAAAAGAAGTCTTGCCCTGAAGGGGGCGTAGATTTAACTATTGCTCAAAGTCATGTTATAGCAGCGATTTCGTGTCTGATGCAGAGCCAGCATCTTGATGACTGATGGGCGCAGACTTCACTCCAGCCCAGAATCGTGACTTCGCCCGCTGGTATCCCCTCAAGGACCACGCCGTCCAGAATGCGCTAGTCCGGGACCAGATCCGGTTCAAGGTGGTGCCAGCTGGTCGGCGCTCAGGCAAAACGGAGCGGGCCAAGCGGTTTCTCGTCAAAACGGCCATGTCAACGCCCGGCCAGTACTTCGCCGCAGCGCCCACCCGGGAGCACGCCAAACGCATCTGGTGGAATGACCTTAAGCGGCTGTCGCTATGCTCCTTCATGCCGCTGGACCCCAGGGAATCGGACCTCATCATCCCGTACGTCAACGGCTCCCATATTCACGTCATTGGCTTGGATAAGCCCGAGCGTATCGAGGGGTCGCTATGGGACGGGGGCGTGATCGACGAGATTGCCGAAACCAAGGAAAACGCATGGGAAGAACATATCTCCCCTGCCCTGGATACGGTCCAACCAACTCGACCAGACTACCGGGCCTGGTGCTGGCTCATCGGCGTCCCGGACGGGCTTAACCACTATTTTGACCTCGCCGAGCGAGCTCGTAGCGGCGATCACGCGGACTGGGCCCTGTACCACTGGAAGTCCGCCGACATCCTGCCACCGGACGTCATTGATGCCGCTAAGAGCCGGCTGTCGCCGCGGCAGTACCGGCAGGAATACGAGGCCACGTTCGAAGGAGCGACTGGACGTGTCTACGAGAATTACGGGCCGCACAACCACACCAGAGAATCGATTGCCGGCCATGAGAAACTGATGTGGTTCCACGACTTCAACTTCACGCCCCTGAGTTCAGGAATCGGCGTGCGGCGGGGGAATGCGCTGTACTGCTTGGAAGAAATCGTGCTTGAATCCGCCAAAAGCAGGCAGTCAGCGCTTGAGTTCGTCGATAGGTACAAGCGCCACGAGAACAAGTCCGTGATCGTCTACGGGGATCCCGCCGGTCGGGCGGGCGAGAAGCACGGGCACGCCTCGGACTACACTGAGATGGAGCAGGTGCTGCGGGGTGCCGGGTGGAAGGTGCAGCGCAAGGTCAAAAAGGCCGCTCCGGCCATCAAGGACCGCCAGAACGCCGTCAGCGCCAAAATCTTGAACGCCAAAGGCGAAACATCATTATACGTACACCCTATGCGGTCCGAATATCTGCATAAGGGCCTTTCACGACTCCAGCTTATGCCAGGGAGCACATTTCAGGAGCAGGTCAGTGATTTCCAACACATCACGACTGCTGTCGGCTACTGCGTGGACTACGAGTGGCCGGTGGTTTACAAGGAGAAGGTCGAGGCGAAGCCGCAGCGGGCGGTCAGCCATTGGGGAAAGGCGGGGCGATGACTAGGCCGATGAGATTCATAGACAGCGTGGTTTTGGCTGTCCACGGCATCATTGCTGTAGTCACCATCATTGCCCCCACGGCATTACTGGCATTCGGCATCGCTCTGCTCTTGAGTGCACTCGGATGACGACCATCGCCTTCGACGGAACGACCATGGCGGCCGACACGCTTTGCGTTGATAATTGGGGGTTTCCTACGGCGGCGCACAAGATCATGCGGGGCACTGATTACCTTGTTGGCGGATCGGGTCCGCTCGGAACCATCAAGCGTTGGTGGAACGGTGTTGGCGAGTATTGGCCGGCGGCGAAGGTAATCGAGCATGGATACCCAGAGCATTTGGACAGGGACTGGCCCCATATCATGCTGGCCACGAAGAACGGAATCTGGCAGCTGTCCCAGAATGCGTTTATTGAGGTGACCCATCAGCATTTCGCCATCGGATCAGGCCGTGATTACGCCATCGCCGCCATGCACCTAGGGAAGTCCGCCGAGGAGGCTGTCAGGCTGGCCATGCAGTACGATACCGGGACCGGTGGCGATATAGACGTGGAGGAATTGTAGTGGCACGCCCAACCAAAGCCGAGAAGCTTGCGGCTGTCCATCAGGAAGCACTGAAGGAGTTCGACGATATTCAGGCCGCAGTACGCGACGAGCGGTTGCAGTGCCTCCAGGACCGCCGGTTCTACTCAATTCCTGGTGCTCAGTGGGAAGGCGATCTCGAGGAGCAGTTCGCCAGCAAACCCAAGTTTGAGGTGAACAAGGTTCACTTGTCGGTCATCCGAATCATCAACGAGTACCGCAATAACCGAATCACCGTCGACTTTTTGCCCCGCGACGGCTCCTCGGATGACGCTCTCGCTGACACCCTGGATGATCTCTACCGGGCAGACGAGCAGGACAGCGTAGCCCAGGAATCTTACGATAACGCTTTCGAAGAGGGTGTAGGCGGCGGCGTAGGCGCTTGGCGTTATCGTGCTGATTATGAGGACGATGAAGACGACGAGGATGAGCGCCAGCGTATTTGCATCGAGCCTATCTACGACGCGGACTCCACTGTGTTCTGGGATCTGGGCGCCAAGCGCCAGGATAAATCTGACGCCAAACGATGTTATGTGCTCACGGCGATGACACATGCCGCTTACGAAGAGGAATACGGGCATTCCCCCAGCACGTGGCCGAACGAGATCAATCAGCTAAAATACGACTGGTCCACGCCGGACGCGGTCTATGTTGCCCAGCTTTACCAGCTGGAGGAGACGCCGCGGACTGTTCACATATGGCAATCCATGGACGGCAAGGAGTCCCGATACACGGATGAGGACTTCGCGACCGACGATACGCTGCGCAGTTATCTTGAGGCCATCGGCAGCAAGGAGATTCGGCAGAAGCGAGTAAAGCATAAGCGCGTTCACAAATACGTCTTCAGCGGCGTCCCACTGGAGGACTGCGGTTACGTGGCGGGACCGAACATTCCCATCGTGCCGAACTACGGCAAGCGATGGATGGTCGATGGCATTGAGCGAGCGATGGGTCATGTCCGGCTACAGAAAGACGCACAGCGACTGGCTAACATGCTCCGCTCGTGGTTTGGCGAGATTGCCGGCAAGTCCACAGTCGAAAAGCCTATCCTGACCCCGGAGCAGGTCGCTGGCCATGAACGCATGTGGTCGAAGGATAACGTCGAGGACTGGCCTTACCTGCTGATCAATCCAGTGACCGACGTTAACGGACAGGAGACCGCCGCACCGCCCGTCGGCTACACCAAAGTTCCCCAGATTCCGCCAGCGATGGCCGCATTACTTCAGATTTCTGAGGAGGACTTGAAAGACTTGGCGGGCCGCCAAGAGCAGGGTGAAGACCTCCAGCCGAACATCAGCGGCAAAGCCGTCGAACTGATTCAGTCCCGCTTGGATATGCAGTCCTTCATCTACATGGACAACATGAAGAAAGCCATTAAGCGAGGCGGCGAAATCTGGCTTGGTATGGCAAAAGAACTCTATGTCGAAGAAGGCCGCAAGATGCCTGGCGTCGGCCGCGACGGCAAGATGCGCCAGATAGAGTTGGCGCGCCCAGTCGTTAATCCAGAGACCGGGGAGGTCACTAAGGAAAACGACATCGCCAACGCCAAGTTCAAGGTGTTCGCGAGCGTCGGTCCCACCAGCGAAAGCAAGCGCGCGGCCACCGTGCGTGGCGTAACGGGAATGGCGGCCATCACGGACGACCCGCAGACCAAGCAAATTCTCGGCGCCATGGCCATGATGAACATGGAAGGTGAGGGCATCGATGACGTGCGGACATGGTTCCGCCAACGACTTATTGCTATGGGGGTTATCGAGCCTACCGAGGAGGAGGCCGAGAAAATTGCTGAGGCGCAAGCTAATGCGCCACAGGATCCGCAAGCTCAGTACTTGCAGGCGGCCGCCGAGCAAGCCACGGCTGAAGCCGAAGAATCCCGAGCTGCCACAGTCCAGAAGATCGCTGATGCCGAGAAGAAGCGGGCCGAGGCTCAGAAAGTGCTTGAGGAGTTGGACTCCGAGAGATTGCGCAAGATTCTTGAGGTGCTGGACAAGATGGCTGTTCAGCAAACCGAAACCGCAACGCTGCCGTCAGCATAACGACGAGGGAAACAAATGCCGCCAGAAGCGCTACCACAAGAGACGGAAGACGAAGTCCAGGTCGATGAGGACATCGGGGAACAGGATGACGCCGAGTCCTTAGGGGAGGGGGAAGGCGAAGGCAGCGAAGGGACTGCTGGTGAGGATGGCGGCGTTGCGGGTGATGCCGGGAAAGGTGATGACTCCGGCGACGAGACCGGCGAGGTGGTCGTCACCATCGGTGACGAGACGCCCGAGGACGAATCCCAGAAGGCTCCGGATTGGGTGCGAGACCTCAGAAAGCGCCAGCGTGAGACAGCGAAGGAGAACCGGGAGCTCAAGGCCAAGCTGGAGGCGATGCAGACTAAGCCGACCACGTCCGATCCCGGGCCTCGCCCGACACTTGAGGGCCACGATTACGACACAGGGCGGTATGAATCTGCCCTGGACAAGTGGTACGCCAAGAAGCGCGAAGCCGACCAAGCAGAGGCGCGGGCAAACGCCGAGCGCGAGGAGCAGGACCGGGCGTGGAAGTCGCGGCTTGACGCATACGGCGCGGCCAAGTCTGCGCTAAAGGTGCCCGACTATGATGACGCCGAGGCCATCGCTCAGGACGCCCTGGACCAGACGCAGCAAGGGATTATCGTGCAGGGTGCCGAGAATCCGGCGCTGGTCATCTACGCACTCGGCCGCAATCCACAGCAGCTGGAAAAGCTGAGGGCGATTCAAGACCCTGTCAAGTTCTCGTTCGCGGTGGCAAAGCTGGAGGCTAAATTGAAAATGACACCACGCAGGCCGGCGACACAGCCGGAGAAGACCGTTACCGGCACTGGCTCCCCGTCGGGCGCTGTCGATTCCACGCTGGATCGGTTACGGGCCAAGGCCGAGAAGACCGGCGATTACTCCGAGGTGACGGCGTATCGGCGCAAGAAGCGGCAGGCGGCGCGCCGATAATTGGTTGCGTCGACGTAGGGCAACTGATTCCGAATATCAGGGCAAAAAGGCAACTAGCATGAATGACGAGCGGAACTACATCGGCTGTAAGGCTATCACGGCATGGCCACAGGAGCGCGACGGGCGGGCAGGCTACGGCGTGCGATACCCGGATGGGTACAAGTCATGGAGTCCGAAAGACACCTTCGAGGCGGCATACCTGCCAGTCGTCGACCTGAGCCACATCGACGAGCAGGTAGTCGATGATTTTGTCGTTGACTACGCTGACCAACAGCGGGGGTCCACTACTATCGTCTCAGCACGACTCCGCAATGGCTTTGTTATTGTAGAGTCGTCGGGCAGCGTCGACCCCCAGCGATATGACCACAAGCTGGGGGTGGAGATCTGCAAGTCCCGCATCCAATCCAAGGTATGGCACTTGCTCGGATTTGCACTCGCTTGGGCGATGAACGGTGTCAAGTAGTCCACATTCCATAATGTGGTAAGCTATACTCCATTGTGAGGGTGTTACCCCGAGCCCGAGGCATCTGTCAGGCGACAGCATTAGCGAATTCGGGGATTAAAGGTTTCGCGCCGCTTAGGCGCAGTGGATCAACCCAGCGAAGTAGTGATAGCGCGCCTCCACGAGAGGCAATCCCGAGGGAACCTGAAGCGTCCTAAGGTTCTCAGCGAATAGCTCAAGGGTAGCAAAGCAATGGGGCGCACGGTCTGAGGCAGGGACGCCCAGACAACCCAAGGTCTCGCCAGCCATAATCCGGCAGTCAGTCGGCATCCCATCCGGCCCTAACAGGATGAGAGAAAAAGTTATCTCTCAACAACTTAGGAGCCGGCCATGGCCAACGAATTCAACAAAGAAGAGCGTGTAGCGTTCGAAGACCTTTGCGAGGCTTTCGACGACGCCCTCGTCCTGTCGCGCAACGTCGCGAAATACCAGACCGGCGATCAGCTGATGGAGCGTGCAAACGACATCATCTGGCGCCCCATGCCCTACATCGCCCAGTCCTTCGACGGGATGGACCAGACGGGCAACTTCTACGACAGCACTCAGCTGTCGGTCCCAGCCACCCTCGGCTACTCCAAGGCGTCGCCGTGGATCATGGATGCCAAGGAATTGCGGGACGCCCTCCAGGAGGGTCGACTCGGTGAGGCCGCGAAGCAGAAGCTTGCAAGCGATATCAACGTCGCCATCACCAATGTCGCCAGTCTCCAGGGCACCCTCGTGGTCATCCGCACGGGTGCGGCCGCAGGTTACGCTGACGCGGCGCAGGCCGAGGCTCTGATGAACGAACAAGGCGTGCCGATGTACGAGCGGTATCTTGCCGCCAGTCCGCGGGACAAGATCGGCCTCGCTTCCGACCTGGCTGGCCGCGGGACCATGAACACCAAGCCGGTGAGTGCTTATGAGCGGTCCTACATCGGGCGCATCGCCAATTTCGAGTCCTACGAGCTCGATTACGCGAACCGCCAAGCAGCGGCGGCTGGCGGGAGCGATACCATCGATACCCGCACGGCAAGCGCTGGTTACTACACGCCAGTGGCGACCAGCACGGCGTCGACGGGTGAGACCAGCAACGTCGACAACCGCTACCAGCAGGTAACGGTCAGCGACACGACCTCGGTTGCTGCTGGAGACTGCTTCACCATCGCGGCGGTTAATGCGGTTCATCATGTCACCAAGGCTGACACGGGGCAGCTGAAGACCTTCCGCGTCATTTCGGTCGACTCGGCCACCACCATGACCATCAGTCCGCCGATCATCTCAGCCCAGGGCGGCACGGACGCCGAGCTCCAGTACAAGAACTGCGTGGTCAATACGGAGGCATCCAACTCGGCTATCACCTACACGAACGTGGCGGCCGCTTCGGTCAATCCGTTCTGGCAGCGAGATGCCCTGGAGATCCTACCCGGGCGTTATGCCGTGCCGACCGATGCCGGTGCCGCAGTCATGCGGGCCACCACCGACTCAGGCATCGAATTGGTCTGGCAGAAGCAGTACGACATCAACACGATGAAGACGAAGTATCGTCTTGATACGCTGTTCGGTGTCGTCTGTAAACAGCCAGAGATGGCCGGCATTATCCTGTTCGGTCAGACGTAAGCCTCAGCCAAACGGAAATGGAAATAGGTAATTAGACATGCCAACTCAGAAAATCGTACATCCGTATGGTGAGGCGGAATTCACTCTCACCAGCGGGGACATGCTGTCCCTGCGGGTCACCGGCAACGGGAAGACCAAGCTGGAGCAGAAGGTCGGGTATCCGAATTATCCCGATGCTTGGTCCACGTTGACCACAATCAACGGCACCGGAACCTTCACCGGTGGTCCGTACACCTCAAACTTCACGTTCCGCATCAGTGCGGGGCCTGATCCCGTGTACTACGCCTATGGGCAAACCCTGGACGCCGGCGCGGTGGAGAACCCGCTGCAAGAGCCGTGGTTCCCCAACCATGTGGTCGGCAACATCATCGAGTACTTCGAGGACTTCCTGGATGCTGGCACGCTGCCCGCGGACCCCAGCACGGACACCATCGACTGGGAGTTCACGGTCACAGAGGCTGGGGCTGGGGATGCCGTCATCGCCCTTCTGGACAGTCAGGGAGGCGTGGTCCGTATCACCAATGACGCCGGCGCGGATGACAAGGTAGTAGCCGCTAAGAACGGCGAGGCCTTCAAGTTCGTCAGCGGCAAAAAGACGTGGTTCAGGGCGAAGTTCGCGGTCAATGACGCGGACGATTGCGATTGCTTCATCGGCCTGGTTATCCAATCGGCCACCGATCCGGTAGGCACCGCTCCTACCGATGGCGTGTTTTTCCGATTGGAGGGCGAAACCGACACCACCTTGGACCTGGTGGTGACCAAAAACTCGACGGCTACCACTCAGGCTGTAGCCACCATGGCTGACGGTACGCTGATCGATGCGGCGTTTTACTATGACGGGGACGACAGCATCGAGGTATACGCCGACGATGACCACATTGCCTCAGTCGCAGTGACCAACCTGCCGGACGATGAGGAACTGTCCGTGTTCTTCGCCATCCAGAATGGCGCGGCCGCGGCTGATTACATGGATATCGACTTCATCTACGCCGCGCAAGAGCGGTAATCACGAAGAGGGGAGGGAAACCTCCCCTTTTTAGGAGGCAAGATGCCACTCAAGAAGGGCTACAGCCGGCGCAGCATAGGCCAGAACATCGCCACCGAGAAGCGTGCAGGCAAGCCGCATAAACAGGCAGTGGCGATCGCCCTGAGCACGGCCCGGCGGGCAGCGAAGAAGGCTGGGAAGCCGAGCAAGGCTCCGCCGAAGCCGAAATCCAAACCGAAAGCGAGACGCCGGAGGCGTTATGGCTAGGAAAAACCCTGCTCCTGCAAGAACCAGAACCCGGCGCCCGCGCATGTCTGCCGAGGAGAAGCGATGGCAGGCTGAGGGCGATGTGCACACCCTGATGCGTGCCGAGGAGATAAAAGCCAACAAGACGCGGATGGCGGCGGCGAAACGGGAGGCCGCAAGGCAGGCGGCCGAGGCGCGCAAGGTAGCCGGCAAAATCAACGACAGCAGAACGAGAAAGCGCTGATGGAGTTCCCTATGCTGGTCTATCGCAGATGGTCTGGCGTGCGCACCATGCAGTGTGATGCCGAGTACCGCGCGGTAGCAGACGAGGAAGAACGCCAGAAAGCGTTGGCTGAGGGCTGGTTTGATTCCGTATCCGAAGCTTTGGCTCCGCCGTCCGTGGCGCAGGCCAAGCCGCATGAGTCCGTTGTCGAGGACGCGCCGCCGACCCGCCTTGAGCTGGAGACGATGGGCCGCGAGCTCGGCATCAAGTTCGACGGCCGCACACCCGACCGCTTGCTCCGAGAGAAGATTGACGAGGCGCTGAAGTGAGCTACACGAAGCGCGAATTCGTGACCCTCGCTTTTGAGGCCATTGGCTACGCCTCCTATGTCTTCGACCTCAAGGCCGAGCAACTTCAAGCGGCACTGCATAAGCTTGACTCAATGGTGGCAAGCTGGAATCGTCGCGGTATCCGACTCGGCTATCCGCTGCCCGGCTCCCCCACAGACAGCGACCTGGATGAAGAGACCAACGTTCCCGACGCCGCGAACGAGGCCATCTATGCCAATCTTGCCATCCGACTCGCCCCAAGCGTCGGCAAGCTGGCCAGCCAGGATCTGAAGAGGGCCGCGCGGGAAAGCTACCTTGCGCTACTCAATCAGTGCACCGTACCGCCGCGACAACAGCTGCCCGCTATGCCGTCGGGAGCCGGCAACAAACCATGGCGACAGGAGCGTGAGTTCCTGCCAGAGCCAGACAGTGACACAGTGGCTGATCAGGACCAGCTGGAGGGGTTGATCTGATGTCTTGCAGGTATTCAAGTATCTCCAGTGTGGTAGCCGGTGACCATGCGCTGGTCTACGATGTGTCCAACGGCGACTGGCGCGAGGCCGCCATGTCGGTGCTGTTGGCCTACATGCAGGCTAACCTGGACTTCTCGCCAGCCGACGTCTACACGACGCAGTACGCCGCGCCGTCGGCGACTGGCTTCAGTGTGCAGATCACCGATGGCGATGATTCGATTCACCTGATTCTGACGCCAGTGGCCGGCTACGCGGCTGGAACCATCGTGCTCCCCGATGATGACAATGCTGTGGATAAGCAAGAGGTTCTTGTGAATTGCACGCAGGCCGTGACCACGTTGACGGTGGACGGCAACGGCGCAACGGTCACCGGTGAGCCATCTGGGCTTTCTGCAAACGACTTCTTCCGGCTCAAGTACGACGCCGCAACCAACGTATGGTACAGGGTAGGCTGATGTATCCGAGAACACTGGCTCCGAACAACCTTCGCACCGTCCGCGATGCGGCCGCGAACGATTCCGATAAGTCCTGGACCGTGCCAAACGACGAGATCTGGCGGCTACTCTGGGCCTCCGTCACGTTGGTATCGACTGCCACGGTGGGCAATCGGCAGATTGCCATCGTCGTCAGCGACGCTAGCAGCAACGTGGTTTTGACGATTAATGCGGGAGCCGTACAAGCGGCCAGCGCCACCGTGCGTTACCTGTTCTTTCCAGGGGTACCCAGGGAAACATCCGTAGCGGTCGGCGAACTCCGAGGATCAATTCCGGCCGACCTCTATCTGCCCGCCGGTTACAGCCTTCGCGTCTACGACTCTGCCGCAGTCGACGCCGCTGCGGACGATATGACCGTGGCATTTCAGGTTGAGCGCGACCAGACGAGTCCGGCGTACTCCACGAGCTAGATGGAGGGTCCGTGCAAATTCCCGTGCTCAATGGGATCTACGCCAACCAGGCTCCCGACTTCCGCGTAGCCTACCCGCGCAACATGATGCCCGTCCCGCGACCACAAGGCATCAGCAACGGATATCTGCGCCCAGCCGATGGCACTGTATCCGAGGGCACTGGCCCAGGAGTTCCGCGTGGGGCAATACGCTGGGGCGATGTCTGCTACCGTGTCATGGGCACTAAGCTTGTCAGTGTGGCGGCTGATGGCACTGTAACGACCCTGGGAGACGTGGGAGGCATAACGGGCCAGTGCTCCTTCGACCACTCCTTTGACCGGCTGGCCATAGCCTCGAACGGCAATCTCTACTACTGGAACGGTACGACGCTGACGCAGGTCACGGATACGGACCTCGGCACAGTGCTAGATGTCCTTTGGGTTGATGGCTATTTCATGACCACAGACGGAACCAATCTGGTAGTCACAGAGTTAAGCGACCCGACAGCCGTTGATCCATTGAAGTACGGGTCATCGGAGGCTGACCCTGACCCCATTAAAGCGGTTCTCAAGCTTCACAGGGAAGTCCACGCCATCAACCGCTACAGCATCGAAGTGTTCGAGAACGTAGGCGGGGCCGGTTTCCCGTTCCGAGTCATTGACGGCGCCCAGATAGGCCGAGGGGCTATCGGGACGCACGCATGCTGCTTGTTCGCGGGCGCCATTGCTTTTCTGGGTGGTGGACGCGATGATGAGGCTCCAGCTATCTGGCTTGGCGCAAACGGGGCATCGACGAAGATATCCACAGGCGATGTCGACGAAACGTTAAGCGCATATCCCGAGACCGAGCTTGCAGCCGCTATCGTCGAAGCTCGCGTGGATAAGGGCCACGAGCTGCTATACATCCACCTCCCCGACAAGACGCTGGTCTATGACGCGGCGGCATCCGTGATCGTCAAGGAGCCTGTATGGTTCATCCTGACAACCGGACTCGGCGACGGCGGAAGATACCGGGCCCGGGACTTGGTCTGGTGCCACGACAAGTGGATGGTGGCCGACCCAACTACTGACGCCGTTGGCCGGCTAGACAACACCGTGTCGTCCCATTGGGGCAACGTCAACAGCTGGGAGTTTTCCACGCTGGCGGTCTACAACAAAAGCCTCGGGGCGATTGTGCACGAGCTTGAGCTTGTCGGGCTGCCCGGGCGCGCGGCGCTGGGAGATGACCCGACTATCTACACCTCATACAGCCTGGACGGCCAGACCTGGAGCCAGGAGTTTGGCATCAGCGCTGGCAAGCAGGGCGAGCGCAACAAGCGATTGGTGTGGCTTCAGCAAGGCCCCATGCGCAACTACCGCATCCAGAAGTTTTGCGGCACCAGTGATGCCCAGCTATCCGTCGCCAGGCTGGAGGCAAGGCTAGAGGCCTTGGCGGCATAATGGCGAAACTTACGCGGCGGGAGATCTCAGAGTTTGCGCGCAGTCAGCGGGCGATCAGGTTCTTCGAGCAACTTGAGTCGACTGTAGGCACCTCGGGCATCACTGTAGATGATCTGTTTTCGTTCCTATCCACGGTGCGCACCAGTAAAGTGAATCAGCTTGAGCGTCGACTTGACGAGTTGGAGGTTGAAAGACTGGGGCGAACCAATCAAAGTCAGCTGGAGCGACGCATAGATGCACTTGAGTCAACCTTGCCCGTTCGGGGCATAACAACTGGCGGCATCTATGAACGATTGTCCGCAATTGAGGCCATGACTGCACCAAAGCAAGACGCAAGCCTAGAAAGGCGCATTAAGGCTATCGAGGACTACCTTGGGGTATCGCCCTAATGTCGGTCGGTGATTGGGTGGTAGTAGTGTTGGCGGTCATGGGCGCCGTGGGCGTGCTCCTAATGTTCATCCTGAACATATTTCTCGGGAGCATTCGCGCGAACCAGTCCGAAATCAAGAACAACCAGGCGAACATCTGGAACTGGGCAAAAGGCGCTGTGGCCGACCTAAAGCAGGACTACGCGCGGGACATCGAGAAGCTTCACCTCGAAGTCATGGACCTCAGGAGGCACATGCGGCACGCCGAGCGGGCGCTATATAGTGAGTTGATGGAGCTTGCAAAGCAATGTCCTGGCGGTGAAAAGATTGTCGAGTCAATCAAGAAAACATTACGGGAAAGCCCCATATGAGCCTAACCTTCCTTCAACTCTTTCCTCCGCAGCAAGTCGACAATGCCGCTGCGGATACACTCTACACCGTCCCGTCCACGCCGACGAACATCATCCTGCGCAACGGGCGTGTGCGCTTTACCAACACATCTGCCGGCGCTGTGACTATTACAGCATGGGCGGTTGAGTCGGGCGACGCAGCTGGCGACGACATGTGCATCTTGGGCGTCACATCCATCGGCGCCGAGTCTTATATCGACGTGGATGTTCCAGTACTGACGGCCGGCGGCACCATTCAAGCTCAGGCCGGCGCCGCGACGAGCATCACGGCATCGGCCTTGGACGGATTCCTGCAATCATGAGGCACGAGGATCTATCCGCCAAATTCCTGGAATGGAGTCGGGGCAACGAGCTTGCCGCGCAATTTCTGGATGGGTTTTTCCAGACGGTGCATCTATGGGATGACATGGTGGATGGGGACCCGTGCGAGGAAGGACGAGTTAACAGGACGCTCTTTTGGCTGCTGTGCGAACTGCCGCGTAACACTTTCTTTAACGAATATCGGTTGTTCTTGACCGCTCAGATTCAGATCTGCGTTGACCAATGGCTCATGGCTAATGAATTGGAGCGGACCGGAGATTTGGACAAGCAGGCCCGGGCCTTCGGGTTGCGCGATTCGACGCTCAGTGTCATCTCTCAGGTGGCCTACGTAGTCGGCGGCTATGACCACATGACGAAGGTTAGCGACGAAGTGAGGAACTTGTTCACCGGTGAGACATTGAACGAATATCGGGAGTTACTGAATGGCTAGCGCAGTTGTTGGCGCCATCGCTGGAAGCACCATCCTTGGGGGGTTGTTTTCAAGCAGGGCTCAGAGAAGCGCGGCAAGCTCGGCATTTGGAGCACAGACCGCAGCTGCCGAGGCGGGACTTATAGCGCAGCGGGAGGCCATCGCAGAATCAAAGCGCCAATTCGATGAAGTCAAGGCGCTTCTGGAGCCCTACGTGAGCGCCGGCACACGGGCTGTGGGTGCACAGGAAGACTTGCTCGGGTTGCAGGGCGACGAGGCTCAGCAAGCCGCTATCGAGAACATTCAGGCCGGCCCAGAATTCCAAGCCATGACGGAGTTGGGCGAAGAGGCCATACTTGCAAATGCCTCTGCGACTGGAGGACTCCGTGGCGGCAACGTGCAAGCGGCTCTCTCCAAGTTCCGCCCGCAGGTGCTATCGGACCTCATTAATCAGCGATTCCAACGCCTCGGCGGGCCAGCCACGCTTGGTCAAGCTTCCGCCGCAGGCCAAGCCGCCGCAAGCGGTCAGCAGTCAGCTATTGCGCAACAGGGCGCCACGAATATCGCCAATCTACTCGGTCAACAAGGCGCTGCTGCGGCCGGCCGGGCGCTGGCTGTCGGGCAAGCAAATGCAAATCTCTATGGCGGGATCTCCGACACGGTAAGCAATCTGGCGGTCCTGAAGGCCCTGAAGGTGTTCTGATGCCACAGCCTTACAACTACATGCTGAATCTACCGAATCCGTCTCGGAGCTTGATGGAATCGGTGCAGGGTGGGCTTGGATTGGCGGTTGCCAAATCCGAGTTGGAGCGGTCGAGGCTCGCCCGGGAGACCCAGGCACAACTAAACGCTGACCTCGGCAGTCTGGCGGCTAACCCAACGCCGGACGCCATCACGTCGATGATGGCAAAGTATCCACAGCTGAGCGAGGGCTTTAAGCGCATCTACGACACGCAGACCGCCGAGAAGCGCCAAGCCGACATCGACTACACGTCGCAAGTTTATGCGGCGTTGGAAGCTGGCCAGAATGATGTCGCCAGGCAACTTCTGGAGGACCGGGCCGAGGCGCAGCGCAATTCGGGCCTTGAAGACGATGCCAAGGCGTCAGAGACGATGGCCAGGTTGATAAACGTCAATCCGGAGACCGCGCAGACGATCGGCGGCATTTACTTGGCCTCGGCTATGGGACCGGAGGATTTCGCTGAGACCTTTGGTAAGCTGCAATCGGAGCGACGGACCGCCGATCTTTATCCTACTCTGCAAAAGCTGAAGCAAGCCGAGCTCCGCAAAGCCAAGTCTGAGGCCGACGTGGCAGCAGTAGAGGCGAAGTATGCGGACAGACTTCAAGAGGCGCAGCTTGCTAAGGCCAAACGTGAAGTCGAGACAGGAACCGGGCAAGAGGTGCAATCGAGCGAGATCCTGGATGACGGAACTGTGGTCACGGTCACGCGCAACGGAGAGACGCATGTCATCGGCCCAGATGGCGTAGAACTCACCGGCCAGGAGCGCGTCGACGCCGTGAAGCAAGCTCAAGAGTACGGGGCCGATATTCAGGCGCTGCGGTCTGGATCGCGCAA
>JAAUXY010016908.1_pt1 | contig 37357 bp, 52 predicted proteins | sample 7278121 | NCBI WGS metagenome assembly JAAUXY01 (sample SAMN14350117, study PRJNA611818) | marine sediment metagenome | isolation source: surface marine sediment (1.8m) | place: French Polynesia: Moorea | collected 2018-08
CGGATCGAATGCGCCGACGGAAAAGCGCGGCGCATTGAACCCGGCCTTGAGCCGCTGGTTAATGGGCTACCCGGCCGAGTGGGACTCCTGCGGGGCTACGGCAATGCAATCTGCCCGCAGGTTGCGGCGGTTTTCATCGAGGAAGTGATGGTCTTGACGGAGGAGGTGCACCCCAGTGTCGGCTAACGTCGTCCCGTTCGAGCGTGCGTTCATCGCCACCGAGATGAGCGTCACCGACATCAAACTGACCGCGTGAAGCAGGCCAACTTCGACCGGATCGGATGATTAACGAATGCCACTTCGGCAATGTGAGGTTTGACTAATGGACCCAAGAAACAGGAGCGACAAATGATGGAAATACGAATGAGGCACGAACAGGACGCTAAGGCGGTTCCGTTCACGCGTGGTGGGATTGAAGATATTGACCGCCTGATTAAGTGGCTTCGGAGGTCAGGTTGATCATAGGTGATGTCGATGAATGACCCAAGAAACATGAACAACACGGACACACAGCATCAGGAGCGGATGAGAGACCTTTTCCCACCAACTGATCGCCCGCGGGTGACCACGGAACCCAAACCGCCCACCCAGGTCGAGGACCTGATTAACTACCTCAAGAAATGGGACCACGGCATCACGTCCTTTGAGGCGTACTCCGAACTGGGCATTACCCAACTGACCGCAAGACTCTCCGAGGCCCGCAAGAAGGGTTACGAGTTTGAGGGTCAGTGGGAGAAGCGTCACGCCAGGAATGGTCGCCCGATCAAGGTCAAGCGGTATCGGCTGGTATGAGTAACCAGAAATACAGGACGGCCACGGATTACCCCTACCAGTGCCCCAAATGTCAGCGACGCTACAAGGACGTACCAGCACGAACGGAGGTCAAGCGAGGTAACCGTAAGCGCAAACCGAGGAAGAAACGAGCGAAAGAGAGCTTGGTATGAAAACCACCTTCCGCGACCAGCGCCAGGCAATGGATATCATCAACGACTACTGCACCGTCCTTGATGGCAAGGTACACACCATTGAGCTATACCCGTTCAAAAGCCCGCAGACTTCCGAACAACAAGCCTACTTTCATGTGCTGTGCCGTGAGTATGCCAAGATACTCAAACACGAACACGGCGTTGACACGAACGAGACCGGCATCAAGGAATATCTCAAGGATGAGTTCGGGCCAAGCGAGAAGTACCAAACACCCGAGGGCAGGGGCAGGGCAAGGCCGAAATCATCCAGCAAGTGGAACCTTACGGAAACGAGCGAGATGATCGACCATCTTCTAAGACATGCGGCCGAGCATGATATTGTGTTGAGTGATCCGAGATGAGCGAATGGCATACGCATATTACCTGCCCGGTCTGTGGATTTGTAGACGAGGAAACCGTTGATTATCCAGACTTCAAATATGACGGGGATATCCGATGGTGGTGGTGCGCCCGATGTGAAAATGACATTGAGATGATTTGTTCTATTTCGTGGGAATTTAAAGCTGTTGAATCTCCGTAAAGAAGCACGCAGCAAGTCCTGCCAGATCAGACTACCGGGAGTATGTAACCATGATAGAACCACTACTGTCCTCGCTCATGTTCGTGTTGCCGGCATCACAGGCGCAGGCCAGAAGGCGCCCGATCTACTTGGGGCGTGGGCTTGCGACGCCTGCCACCGATCCGTGGACGCTTCACCAACCGATGCTCAACGAATCGCCTTTTATGAGGGCATTTTCAGAACCCAATACCAACTCATCCGAGAAAACAAGGTGAGATGGTGAGCTGGCAACCTGACTATGCCAAGACGCAAAAAACGCTGGTCCGAGTCTGCGCTAAGTGCGGCGCAGTCCGCTGCTCTCACGAAACAGACCCAAGCCCCTGCGCGTTCTGCAAAAGCACCGCGTGGAAAGAAGCCAGAGCCGATGAGAACGACAAACGGGATTAACTGGTACCTGGTGACCGGACCTGAGAACGCCCCGGTAACGGCCAAGGGGAGCGTTCGGACAAGCTGGCCACCGGGTATCTATGTGGACAATCTTCGGAGCAAAACGGAGGGTAAAGACCACAGCCGGGGCTAGTGCCCAAGTCGAAACCGTCGTTGGTATTCGGTCCCCCGCCCCGGTTGTGGTAGACTCTCGCCGTTAATTCACGTTGTTTCCTCGTCCATAACAATGGAGTCCAAATGCCAGAACCCGCCACAGCCTACCCAACCCAAGCTGGATGATCTGTGGCCACGTCTATCGGCTGTTAAACGGCCGGTTGCAGGAGTTTGTTCGCTCCGAAAAAGGTGATTTCTGGCGTACTGTCGCCCCGTCTTTGGCATAATAGACTTGCTCCTGTTTAGCCTGAGACGGGGTTTTTTTATGGGCTTGTTGTTCGGTTCGTCATCGGTTGCGGCGGTTCAATCGCTCGAATTCTTTGACGAAGTCGCCCTAGATAATAACTTCGATTCCCGCGCCGAGGTCTCGCTACCCTCGGCCGGCACGGGCATTAATCAATCCAACGCACTGACCTATGAGGCCTGGATAGCGCCATCCTCGACCGCTGCGGACAACAACGAATCCACCACCGCAGGGGCGAATAATAACTGGATCAACTCCAACATCATCCTTGACCGTGACCTCAACGGTCAGCTACCGGCGCACGGTTTTGGTCTGTCAGCGGGTCAGGGGTGTTTCGGGGTGTCCACGTCAGTCGGTGAGCGGACTATTATCGGTACCACCGATATGCGGACCGGTAACTGGTATTTTATCGCCCTCGTTCGGGATGGCGACACGATCTACCTGTACGTGGATGGCTCACAGGAGGCCACCGGAACCGGTATTGGCACCGGATCAATCTCCATGCCGGACAGTCACACTCCTGCCTCGACCTGTGGTCCATCCCTCAACGTGTCCTGCTCCAACTCAGATCCTTACCTAGTCTTTGGCACGGAGAAGCACGAGATACAGGATAACGGCTATATCGGGCTTCTGTCGCAGGTTAGAGTATCTAATATCGCCCGCTATACCGGAGCCACCCACATTGTCCCTACCGCAGCAATGACGGCGGACGCCAACACGGTGGGGCTGTATAACTTCTCCGAGGGGTCAGGGACCACGATTGCGGACGAATCCGGTAATGGCCAGACCATGAACATAGTTGCGGACGCCAACGGGCCACAGTGGAATAGTTCAGGTCCGTACTGATGGGGCTTTTTGTTGGTGTCAACACGGAACCCCCTGTTGCTGAGGGTCAGTTAGTCACCACGCTAACCTTTGACAACCCGGACGCTCAAGCCTACTCAGGGCGCGTAGGAGAGATTTTTGGGCAGGGGTTTGCCCGAGGTGACATTCCCTCTGGAGATCGCCCACAGGCGCACATAGGCGGTTCGCCGGTGGCTACACAGGTCGAGCAGACGGTGACCTGGCCCGATGGGTCTCTGAAATTTGCGGTGATGTTCGTCGCTTCCGGGGATTTTTCGTCCAGCGAGTCGAAGACCGTAGAACTCCGCACCGGTGGGTCCGCACCGGCTGGATCGAATATCGCCCTGACTGACCTGCCTGCTGGTGTTCTCGCAGACGCCACCCTCGACGCGGAAACGCTGGACTGCTCCGTAACCCTCATGCAGTCTGCCAGCGTTACCCCCATCTGGACCGGCCCCCATGCGGCACTGTTCGTCTATCGACCATCGTCTGTGACCAACCCCAGCCGCAAGGCTGCGTTCCACCTGTACGCCTATCGGGATGCGACCAGTGGCGCGGTGGATCGTGTCGAATACTCCGGAGGGATAGAAGCAGTTGATATCCGTATCGCCGATCAAACCGACCACGGCACCATTAGTAACGTTCTTCAGCGAGTTAGAGTCGGCGGGTCTACAGTTTACTCAGAGACCACCGATAGCTGGCAATACACCCGCTGGCACCGCTGGGAGGAACTGCCGGTAATCCATGTGATCCACGAGCACAGCTATCTGGATACTACGGGGCTTGTGCTGCCGATCCGCTCAGACTTCAGCGTGGAATCAGGCGCCTTAACGCAGTATCAGTCCGACACGGTCAACGGCTATGGCTACACCCCAAACGACGGCATCAACCAGACCCGAGGCTGGCGCGATGATATGTCTACCGGGGGTTCTGATGAGGGTGACATAGGGCCGTTCTCCGCATGGGATGGGTGCTATCGGGTAGCGGCATCAGGTGCCGATGGCAGGGACTGGCGCGACAATGTGTGGGTCCGCTCCGAGGGTGGCGGTCGGCATCAAATGCACTTCTGGGACGACGTGGAAAACCGTCACGCCCAGATCGGACCAAACGCAGGCCAGCACAATACCGGCAACGTCAACATGAACCCGGAGTTTGACAACACAGCCGGACGCTGGGGGACGTTCCCAAACTCACCGTGGAGCGGCAACGGCGGAGTGACTACCGATGTTTCTCACCAGCCGCGATTCGGCTACACGCAATACCTGCTGTTCGGTCGGTACTTTTTCCTGGAAGAGCAGCAGTATTGGGCCGCCATGTGTTGCGGCAACGGCAACGGCGCCTATGACTCCGCGACTGTCTACAACATATGGGAGTGGGACCAGACCCGAGCCGGCGCGTGGGGCACCATGTCGGTGGTCTGTGCCGCCGTGTTAACCCCGGACGGTGACCCGATGAAGTCCTACTTCGAGGACGCGATGGAGCGCAACTTAACCGAGCTCTGGGACAACAACTACGCGCCTGGACAGCCGGGTCACAACATCTGCGGTGCGCTGGTCGAGGAATACCCACCGGAGCGTTCAGCGATTGCCGGCGGCTCTGTGGATGGCGATATCTTCTCGTTCTCGGTGGACTTCAATGTGATCGCGCACACGTTCGCGTGGATGGCGGGCTATGACGGATCGGGAGCAGGCCCGGACTACAGTGATACGTCACTATGGCTCGGACGATGGCCGGTCGGGCGCGTACATAAGTTCGGCGCTCAATCGGCGGCGGTCTTCGTTGTATTGACAGCACCGACCGAGGACGACGGTTCCAACCTGCCACCCATCGCGTGGGATACGCTGCGCACACACCTGTATCAATACAACACTTCGACCAGTCTAGCCTTTCGGGGTGATTTCCTGAGCAACGAATATAACGTCGGACGCAATAACGCCACACTGACCGGGCAGGAACCGGACAGCGCGGCATGGCGTGGCGGTTGGTCGTCAATGGACACGCTGGAATCAATCGGTGACGGGGTAGAACCCGGGGCCGATCAGGCTGTTACTGTAGCGGCTTTGGTCTGCGCGGTGATGCGCGGTGTGACTGCTGCACAATCCGCACTGGATAAATTCGAGGCTCTGGAGATCGCCACCAACAATCCAACCCCAACATCAACCGAGGACTCCGCTAAGAGCGCCACGGCAGTCGGTTACCCGAACTACGATTTGCGCACGGTCTCGCAGTTCCCGCACCTGGAACGACCGCTTAACAACTACCTACAGACAAACATCACCGTAGGCTCGACGTGGACCAATGCGGATTCAGGATTAGGCGCTACACTGCAGATTGACAACAATGCCGAGTTCTACTCCGGTGGCGTCCTGTGCGGGTCAAAAGTTGTCGCCATGGGTGGTGGGCATAACAGCGGCTTGAACGATCCCGTCCCGGTTTTGGATTTTTTCACGTTTGATACAGAGGGGTGGGTGGAGGAAATCAGGTCTACCGCTGACGTGGCAGGCGTTGCGGACTTCCCGTTTGGGCCTATCTACGACTACATCGACAATAACAACCTTTACGACGCCAACACGCCGGGCGGCATCATCGACGAACGAGGGCGAGTGGCCTTGTCCCGCCACACCTATGACTGCATAGCGGCACTACCATCGGAGAACGGAGAGTGCCCGGGGTTCGTGATGATTGACGGGGTACTGCCCTACGACACCGAACTCCCACCGGCCGGCTCTACCCCGTGGGGCTACGAGAAGATGAAAGATATCTGGGTCTATCGGTTCGGTGAGGGGTACAGGTACGCCGGCCAGTTTCGGGCGCTCGCGGACCTCGGCGGTCAGGCCAGCCCGATGGCAGTACTCAACGAGCAGGACGGGCTAATCTACATCATCGGTACGCAGACCTCGTTGTATGCAATGAATATGTTTACGTATAACCCGGCGAACGATGCAATCAGCGGCGATATCGCCGGTCCCGGTGGTGCGGGTGAGGAATCTGGCGGCTGTTACAACATTGACGACAATGAGATTGTAGCGGGTCAGGGGTTCGGCACGGACGGGAACTGGCAGCGGTTTAACGTGGGCACCACCACATGGAGCGGGGACTTAGGCGCGAGCTTCCCGAACACCCCAGACGTTGGCCCTGTGCCTTCGATTACCTACGTTCCTGCCCGATTTGGCTCTGACTACGGCACGTATTTTGCGCTAAGCCCAAGTAATGGCACCCTGCACCGTAGAGACCCGGGAACAGGAAACTGGTCTCAGATCGCTTCTGGTGCGCCGACAAACACCCATGTCTATGGTCGATTCGGGTTCGAGCAGAATCACCAGATTTTCTACTACATCCCCGGCAACCCGTGGCAGACGTGGCTTGTGAGGCCCTACGCTCATAATCCCAATCAGAGGTTCCAATGAGACCGTTTATCATTCTGGCGCTACCACGATCCGGAACAAAAATGGTCTGCTCCGCGCTGTATAATCATCCAGGAATCCCGGATGCACCGACGATCACGGTCACAATCAGGGGGCGCAAGGTCAGGCACAAGATTCCACAGATTCGGCACGAGTTCCGAGGCACACAGGCCCAGTTCTGGCAGCACCCCTATGTGTTGTCGAATTTCCTGAAACCATGGATGACGTGGCCATTGTGGAAACGAGTACTGCGGTATCCGTTTCAACCGTCAAGGTGGCGACGTATTCGACTAATTCACTTGGAGCGGATCGACAAAGTGGACGGTGCACGCTCGGTACTGATGATGGGTTATCATTTCCCGGATCATGTGCAGGATATCCCGCTCGACAGAGTCGAGAAGATAGCCAAAGCGCGCAGGGCGATGGATGAGGAATTTTTTAAAGTGTCGGACTGGGTAGTCTCTTACGAAAGCCTGACGGATGACGGGAGCGAGCAAACCGAACTGCCGGCGTGGTTTGTGGACAGGTTTTCTGAGTTGGTGGGTGTCGAGACCTGCCGCCTTGAGATTCCGATCCGGAAAACTCACCGAATTATCCTGCGCAATGAGGGGGAACTAAAATGCCTCGTCGCATAGAGCGCGGTGTTGACGTTTTAATGTCAACGGCCGAGGTGACCAGCGTTCCGATCACCCTGCGTCGTGACGAACAGACGTTACGAGTATCTTTTGAGCGAAGTACCATTGAGGCCCATCAAAAGGATGATGACGTATTCCGGGTGCGTGGGTTTATTGGCAGACAGAAAAAAGGCGGAGTGACCATCGCGGGCGGTATTGCTGATTTTGGCGACGTTCGGCCGGGCCGTGAGCTTATCTGGTCAACCTATACGATGCGCAATATCCCGCCCGGAACGACTGAGGTTCAGATAGAACTTACAGCCCGCAAGCCATTCCGTATAATTGGGCATATAGATATCTACCGCAACTCCGAGAGACTGCCATGACGGCCTATGGTGGCGGGTCCAGCAATACCGATACGGGCGTTTCGTCCATTACCAGTGATCCTTTAAACGTCACCGGCACAGACCTTTGTCTGGTGGTTGGGATTGGCAAAGAATCCGGTTCAACCATCAATATTGATGAAACCGACGTAACGTGGAACGTCGCGACACCGGAACAAATGACCGACGTAGCCCAGTTCACCGAAGAACTCGCCGGCTATTACTCCAACTGGCTAATGTGGCTGGACGACCCAACGTCTGCCAATGATGACGTTACCGTCAGTTTCGGGGCCACGGCGGACGGTTGCGGGATTTTCGCCATGTTCTTTACGGCTGCCGCTGATGTTGTGCTGGCGGATTCTGGGATGGATACCGCGACCAGTGGCACGACGCTATCGGTGACGGTGGGCAATGTTGCGTCCGGCGATATGGTGGTGGATTGTGCTGTTTGGGACTCCACTGGGGCGGGCACCGCAGGCGCGAACCAGACGACCCGATTAGACCCGGGACAGATGGATGCTTACTCACGAGCGGCGACCAGTACCCAAGCAGGCGCCGATGGTGGGGTCATGTCGTGGACTGTGCCATCAATCAGTTACGGTGCTATTCTCACAGCATTGAGAGTCCCGGATGCGGGTGGGGGTGGTCCCACAGGCGGAAATCCGTCAAGATTAATGTTAACCGGAGTCGGTTGATATGACAGCAAATACAGTCACGCTTAACGCGGGATCGGGCGGCGAAACCATTGCCGTAGACCGGATATCCGGCGATGATTACCAACGCGTCAAGCTCGTTGATGGCACTATCGACGGGACCGCCGTCATTTCCGCGGGTAGCGGGACCTCCGCCAATGCCATGCGAGTCACCATCGCCACGGACTCAACCGGCATTTATTCCGAGGATGTTGCCACCCCTGCCACGATTGTCGGATCGGCGGTTCTGGTTGAGCGGGACGATGCGTTATCCGCCATCACCCCGATTGAGGGAGATTGGGCTGGGCTACGCTGTGATGCCAACGGGGCCTTGTGGGTCAATGCCTACAATGCCGAGGGTACCGCAAACGTCGATGACGCGGCCGGAGGGACCGATGCCGGGGCGGTGATGCTGGCGGTAAGGGATGACAACCTCACCACGCTTACGCCCGCTGACGGCGATTACACGACGCTACGCGTGGGCTCTACTGGGGCACTCCACGTCACTGATCCCAATACCGCTACGGTGGCGGGTGCTGTATCTGGCTCCGAGATGCAGGTGGACGTGGTTGCCTCACTCCCTGCGGGTAACAACAATATCGGCAACGTGGATATTGCCTCATCCGTGGCCCTTGACGTATCCGCCGCCACGGTCACGGTCGATCTTGGTGCTAACAATGACGTAACCATTGAGGGTGGGGCGGTACTGGGCACCACTGGCACCACAGGCCCGGCGAACGCGATTTCGGTGGGTGGCACGGAGTCCGGAGGGACTTTCAGGGAACTCAACGTTGACTCCAACGGTAACCTCCAGGTGGATATCGTGTCCGGGGCCACGGCCGGAACGGAGTACACCGAAGACGCCGCCGCTGCTGCTAACCCCACAGGCGGGGTCAATATCCTCGTTCGCGACGACACGCCCGGGACACTAACGAGCACGGACGGGGACAATGTTGCCCAGCGCGGCACCAACTACGGCGCAGCGTTCTGCCAGATTCTGGATTCCAGCGGTAACTTTGTGGACACCTTCGGGGGTTCCGGGGGTACTGCATCAACGGATGATTCTGCCTTTACGTCCGGTACGGGGCAGGGGACGCCCGCTATGGGCTTTTTCTCGACGGATACGGTCAATGCCGGGGACGTGGGCGTTCTCGCGATGGACGCCTCCAGGCGGCTTTTCACGAGCCTTGAGGTCAATAACGCCGGTCTCGCCACAGAAACCAGCTTGGCCACGGTTGCGGGTGCTGTAACGGGTTCGGAGATGCAGGTCGATATCGTGGCCGCGCTCCCCGCAGGAACAAACAACATTGGTGATGTGGATGTAGTTACCCTGCCATCCCTGCCGGCAGGCACCAATAACATCGGTGACGTTGACGTGCTGACCCTGCCAGCCCTTCCCGCAGGCACCAACAATATCGGTGACGTGGACATAGCGTCTGCGATCCCGGCCGGAGCCAACCTGATCGGGGATGTGGGGATTTCGGGAGCTCGGACGACGGGCGGTACCACGCCCTATCGAAATATTGATGTTGACGAAACCGAGGATCAGGTCAAAGGCACGGCCGGCCAGATTTATTGGATTCACGGCATGAATATGACGGCAGCGGTTCTTTACCTGCACGTTTACAACGCGACCGCTGCTAACGTGACCGTGGGCACCACAACGCCGGACCTGACATTCCCGCTGGCCACGCAGGGAGATACCAACGGGGCCGGCTTCACGCTGGATATCCCAAATGGGATCGAGTTAGATACAGCAATCACCATTGCCTGCACTACCGGCCTAACGGGGTCCACTGGTCCCGCCGCCAACGGATGTATAGTTAATCTGGGGTACGCATAATGCCATTCATTAATGACGAAGTTTTTGATCAGGGTCTTGACTACGCGGACACTAACGGCACGCGTATCGACATATGCTCCAGTGAGCCCACTACCTACGCTGAGGCCACCAGCACGCTGACGCTCGGCAATGACACGGTAAATACCGGAGCCACGCAGGACGGCGCGACGGACGGTCGGAGGGTGATTGTCCCCGCAATCACGGCGGGAAGCGTCACAGGAACGGGCACAGCGGCCGCATGGGCGCTCACTGATGGTACGTCCATCCTTGTTGCGACCGGCGCACTGTCGTCGTCTCAGGCGGTCACCAGCGGCAATACGTTCTCCCTCGACGCCATCAGTATCACGATCCGCGACGCCACCTAAATGCTGTTACCGCTTCTCCAGAACAACCTTCTAGAGTCTGGAGGGGCGGATCACGATCTACTCGCTGACGACGTAGAGTCTGCGAGCGAGGTTGGAACCCCTGCGATTACGCAGACTCACGCGCTTACGTCAACGGATGTAGAGAGCGCGAGTGAGGTTGGATCGCCCAGTGTTGGCCAGGTTCACGGACTAGCTGCCAATGACGTTGAATCCGCCTCTGAGGTCACGAACCCCAACCTGGTCTCGGCCGGCAGCGTCCTTTTTGCAGAAGATATCGAGTCAGCCAGTGAGGTTACGAGCCCTGCATTAACGCAGCTACACGTTCTGGCGGCTAACGACGTGGAATCGGCCTCCGAGGTCTCAAACCCGGTCTTGCCTGCCGCTGGTATTCAGCACACCGAGATACGCATAACCATGTCAGCCCCCACCATGCAGATCACGATGGCGGGGCCGGGCATGCAAATCACCATGCTCTAGAACCTCCGCTCTGAGAAGAACTGGAGTTTTTGGGTAAATCGTTACCATCTACCCGTCCTCCAGTTTCACCTCTAATAGTGTCATCTATTAGGATATGTCAACACCTTTTATCAATTATTTTTGATAAACTTTACTCATGCCACTCCAACAGCGCACAAAACCGATCAACGAGCGATCCGCCAGCGTCGCCACGGTGAAGTTCTTGAACGCCTCACGGAACCTTGAGGCTCCATCCAGCGCCCGCTATCGGATTGACGACGTAACCAAGAACCGCCGCCGTTCCGTGCTTGGCTGGACCACTATCGCCACCCCCTCCAGTAGCGAAGACATTACGGTCACTGCCGAGCAGAACCGCATCCTGGACGACTGCAACAAACGCGAACGCCGTAAGATCACGGTAGAGGCGACCAGTCTCGCCGGCCTCCAGTACCGCCAGACCTTTACTTACGAAATCAAGAACGAACCGGCAACCGACTAATGGCCAACCATAGAGCAACTGGTAAAAAAGCTAAGTACGCTGGTGAGATGGTGCAACGCGCCCGCGCCGCCGTTTTGAATGCCCTTGACGTGCTCGAAAATCGCGGTAAGAAAATCAGTGACTTATTGGCTGACGAACTGGAAAAAAACCCTATAAAATTCCTTGAGTTGATTTCTAAGCTTGAACCACGCGAGACCAAGGTTGAGCACAGCGGTACAATTCACCAAACCCACCGAGTTACAGCCGTATCTGAAACTGATTCGCGGATTGAGGCAATGTTCACCTCAAGAGCAGTGGGAGATTCAGAGAAGGCTCGCCCGAACTGACCTGTTCTTCCTGATCTGGTTTATCTGTGTCCGCCAGGATGCCGAGCATGATTGGATCATACAGCGCTGCCGGGAGGTCGAGGCCGAGCCCAACGAACGACTGGACCTGTGGGCCCGAGAGCACTACAAGTCGACCATCATCACCTTTGGTCAAACGATACAGGACATACTTTCATCGCACGGTGACGATCCCGACCCGAAATGGAAGGGCCGAGAAGTCACCATCGGCATCTTCAGCCACACCCGGCCCATCGCGAAAGGATTTCTACGCCAGATCAAGCAGGAACTGGAGGGGAATATCCTGCTGAAATCCCTGTTTCCGGACGTTCTGTATGAAAATCCCCAAAAAGACGCCCCGAAATGGTCAGAGGATGACGGCATCATTGTCCGCCGCACCTCGAACCCCAAGGAATCCACGGTAGAGGCACACGGTCTGGTAGACGGAATGCCCACCGGCAAGCACTTTTTCATCCTCAACTATGACGACGTGGTCACCGAGAAATCCGTCACCACCCCTGAAATGATGAAGAAAACCACGTCTCAGCTTGAGCTCAGTTATAATCTGGGGTCGAGGGGTGGCATCAGGCGCTTTATAGGCACCCGATATCACCTGTTCGACACGTATGCCACCCTGAAGGAACGCGGCACGGTGACAGTCAGAGAGCATCCCGCCACCAAAGACGGTCAGTACCCAGGTGAACCGGTGCTGCTGTCGCCGCATGAGATCGCCGACAAGCGCCGCGACCAGGGACCCTATACCTTTGGGTGCCAGATGCTCTTAAACCCCAAGAGCGAGCAGACAGAGGGGTTTGAGAAGAAATGGCTTAGGTACTGGACGACAAAGCCCGAAGGTGGGAACCGCTACATCATCGTGGACCCGGCCAACGAGAAGCGCAAAAAGTCCGACTACACCGCGGCGGCCGTGATAGAGCTCCGTGAGGATAGGAACTACTACGTTCTCGATATGGTGCGGGACAAGCTCAACCTGACCGAGCGTACCGACCTCGTGATTAACTGGCACAAGCAATACGACCCCGTTGCGGTGGGCTACGAGAAGTACGGCAAAGACTCGGACATTGAGCATATTGAGTACGTCCAGAATGAAAAGAACTACAATTTCACCATCACCGCACTGGGCGGGCCGCTGGCCAAGAATGACCGGATCAAGCGGCTGATTCCGCTGTTCGAAAATGCAAGAATCTGGCTTCCCGGGGATTTGTGGAAGGTAAATTGGGAGGATCGGCGGGTAGACGTGATCAATTCGTTCGTCTACGACGAATACCTGCCGTTCCCGGTGCTGTCACATGACGATATGCTGGATTGCCTGGCGAGAATCCTTGATGATGACTTGAACGCCGAGTTCCCGAAGAAATCCACCCCGACCGTGCTTAACTTTCCGAGTGAGTTCTGATGGCTGACAAGATCATTGCCGAGTTCCGTGACCGGCTGTCCGTTGCGCTGGAGCAGGATTGGGTCCGGGACCAGTCCCTGGAAGACATACGGTTCATCTACGACACTGAGAACTTTGGGCAGTGGGATGAGGGTGTACTGAATAAGCGACAGGGCCGCCCGAACTACACGTTTAACCGCGTCATCGGGGCGGTCAATCAGGTGATTGGGGACCAGCGCCAGAATAAGCCCACCATCAAGGTGCGGGGCGTGGACAGTGAGGCAGACCCGCAGACGGCCGAGATTTACAATGGCCTGATCCGCAATATCGAGAACATCTCGGATGCGGAAACCGCCTATGACACGGCGTTCAAGATGGCCGCCACGGGTGGGTATGGGGTGTGGAAAATTACCCCGGAGTACTCAGCGGATGATACCTTTGATCAGGATATTTATATCCGCCGCATCCCTAACCCGTTCACGGCCTACTGCGACCCCTCCGCCAAGGAATACACCAAGAAGGACGCGAACTGGTGGATCATCACCGAGCGGATCAGCAAGGACGAGTTCCGGGTGTTGTATCCGAAGGCGTCCACGGACGACGTGGATTTTGACGACAAAGACGGTCGTTACATCACCACCAACGAGGTGCGCATTGCCGAGTACTGGCGCAAGAAACCCAAGAAACAGACGCTTGCGCTACTCTCGGATGGGCGGACGGTCTTGTATGACGCCGATTTCAAGCAGGTAGAGGACGAATTAGCCGAACTTGACGTGACCGTGGTCAGAACCAGGGAGGTGGACAGCCACACCATCGAGTGGGTGAAGGTGTCCGGTGCTGAGGTGCTTGAGGGTCCGATTGAGTACAACTGGAAGTACATCCCGATTGTCCCAGTGTACGGCAGGACCATCAATATCGAGGGGGCAGAGCATTACGAGGGGGTGATTCGGCACGCCAAGGACGCTCAGCGCTCCTACAACTACAACCGGTCCACGGCGATGGAGATTACTGCCATTCAGCCGAAAGCGCCCTACATGGTCACGCCGAAGATGATCAAGGACCACGAGGAAATGTGGCGCCAGGCGAACGTGAAAAACTATCCGTTCCTGCTCTACGACATTGATCCTTCCGCCCCGATGGCCAAACCCTCACGAGAGGCACCGCCACAAATCCCGGTCGGTATGGTGGCACAGGCTCAACAGGACGCTGACGATATCCGGGCCACCACGGGATTCTTTGCGCCTTCTCTGGGTGAGCCCTCCAACGAGGTCTCAGGGGTGGCTATCGCTCAACGACAGACCGAGGGGGACGTTGGGTCGTTCGAGTATGTGGATAACCTGGGTAAGTCCATTCGATTCAGCGGGGAGATTCTGGTGGATATGATCCCGAAGGTGTACGACACCGAGCGGCAGATCAGGATTCTGGGCATTGATGGGTCGGAGTCGTTCGAGACCATCAACCAGCAGATCAGGGACGAGGAAACCGGCGAAATCAAGACCGTGAACGACCTTTCCACCGGTAAGTATGACGTAGCGGTCACCCTCGGCCCGAGTTTTACCACCCAACGGCAGGAGGCACTTGCCGGCCTCATTGAGATATCCAAAGCAATTCCGTTGGTGGCTGAGATTGCCGCTGATCAGATCGTCAAGAATGTGGACGTTCCAGGTGCCGATGAGATTGAGAAACGGGTCAGGACGGCGCTTATTCAGTCGGGAGCCATACAGCCGGGGGAAGACGATGACGACATTGTCGAAGCCCTCCAAAGCGCGCAGAATAACCAGAATCAGGCGGTTAATGCTGAGCTTGAATCTCAGCGGATCGAGGCGGAAACCCAACTACGTCGTGAGGCTATTGAGGCGCAGGGGGACGTTGAAAAAGAGCAGGTAAAAGCCGCTGATGCGGAGGCAGAACGCCAGTTCAAGGCCGAACAGGCCCGATTGGACCGCGAACTGGAGCGGGAAAAGATGGACTTGAAGCGCGAAGAACTCCGTGTCCAGACGATCCAAGCGAGCCAACTGCAATGAAAACCATCCACAACAAGATGATTGTGCGCCCCGACCCGGAAAAGCAGGGCTTGATCTGGCTGCCACCGCAGGACCGGACCAATTACGAAGAAGTCCCGGTAATTGCGGGTGAGGTTGTCGAAATCGGCCCGGAGGTGCTGGATGTTAAGCCCGGTGAGCGGGTGATGTTCACCAATCACGAAGATATGCACATGGATGACCTGATGGTCATTTACGAGGCGGACGTATTGGGAGTTTTGGAATAAATTGCTAGAATCCGCCATATACGACTGATCCACGCGAGGATTTATGACCGAAGATGTCGCCACGGCCGAGGCGCAAGAGGCCACAGTCACACCTGACAGTGTTGAATCGCCGCCGGAAGGCGGGGTCACGACGGAGACGACCGAAAAACGTCCGTCCAGAGCCCGAGACCGGATACAAGCGCTAGCGTCTGACAAACGCGCAGCGGTCGAATACGCAGAGTTTCAGAAACAACGGGCTGACGACCTTGAAAGACAACTCAAGGGCGAGCCAGAGGACCTGACACCCCCGGATATTTCCAAGTACGACGATGCCACCAAGTGGGCAGCCGATTATTCCGGTTGGGCCACGAAGAACGCTGAAGCCACCGCAAACAAGGTGTTTGAGGACCGGCTAAAGGCGTTTGAGAGCAACCGGACCGCTCAACAGGTCGAAAAGGACTTCGAAGCCTCAATGAACGAGGCGGCATCCAAACATGAAGATTACTGGGACGTGATCACCGATCCGTCAGCGACCCATATGAACGGGGTGCTGCTGGATACGCTGAAACAACTGCCAGACGCGGGCGAGTTGGCTTATTACCTCAACTCCAACCCGCTGGAAGCTCGACAGATCGCCGCGAAGTCACCCGCGCAGGTTGCCGCTGATCTGGGCAAACTGTCGGTGAAACTGCAAAACCAGACCAAGGCGCCGGAACCCAATTTGACACAGGCGCCCAATCCACCGACCGCGCTGACCGGCACACCCAAAGGTGAGGTTGATCTGACCAAGGTCAGTATCGACGACTACATGCGGATACGCCGGGAGCAACTGAAAGAACGTCGGGGGTACTAAGCGCCACAGGAGGTAATCTGTGGCTAACACAAACCTAACGATTGACCAGATTACGCGGGAGACCCTTCAGGTCCTTCACGAAAAACTGGTTTTTATCGGTTCCATCGTCAGAGAGTATGACGATTCTTACGCGCAGACCGGGGCCAAGATTGGCGACGCACTGCGTATCCGCCTGCCGGACGAGTACGTGGTCCAGGACGGCGCAACCCTCGTTAACCAGGACGCGGTCGAGTCTCAGGTCTCGCTGACGGTCTCCAATCAGAAGCACGTTGGACTCCGGTTTACGTCCAAAGAACTGGCCCTGGATATCGACGACTTCCGCGAGCGCAAACTGGTCCCGGCTATGTCGGTGCTGGCAGCGCGCATGGAGTCGGACGCACTGACCATGCGTAACGACGTATCGGCGATCACGGACAATGACGGCAATGCCATCACGTTTCGCAATATCACCGATACTCGAGCAGGGCTCAACAAGGCACTCGCGCCGAAAGACAATCAGCGGTTCTTGCTGCTGACTGACGATCATTCGGCGGTGATTGTCGATACCCTCAAAGGTCTGTTCCACCAGTCCACCGAGATTGGTCAGCAGTACCGCGAGGGCATGATGGGCCGTTCCGCCGGGTTCAATTTCCTGGAATCCTCGCTCGCCACCGATCACACGACCGGTACAGCAGCGAAGACGACGGGATATCTGACCAACGACGCCACCGCGCAGACGGGCAACACCTTGACAGTGGATACCGGTACAGCCACGTTCCTGGTTGGCGACATCATCACGATTGCCGGTGTGAACGCGGTACATCCGGAGACCAAGGAGGATCTTGGTTTTCTGAAGTCGTTTGTGGTCACGGCCAACTCGGGTGCGTCGGCTACGTCACTCTCGATCAGCCCAGCCATCAATGACGGCTCAGGCGCGGATGCGGGCCGCCAGAACGTCACGGTGGCAGCACCGAACAACGCTGCGATTGTGAAGGTTGGCGCAGGTAACGGTGAACTGTATTCCGGTTCTATTGCCTACCACCGCAACGCGTTTGCGTTCGCGACGGCTGACCTGGAGATGCCGGACGGCACCCACATGGCGGCTCGTGAGGTGTTCGACGGTCTGTCCATGCGGATTGTGAAGGACTACGACATCAACAACGACCGGTTCCCGTGTCGGGCCGATGTGCTTTACGGCTACCAGACGCTCCGAGAGCAACTGGCACGCCGACTGCACGCTGACGGCTAAACCTGATGGGGGTCCTTCGGGGCCCCCTCTTAGGAGGATGTATGTCTACCTGGGGTTACAAAGATGGGAAAGCGGAGCTATTCGACACCGAAGAAGCCCGGGAAAAAGCGGGTTACTCAGACAGCCCCGTCAAAAAAGCCAGCAAAAAGAAAACCAAAAAAAAGGTGAGTAAGAAGCGGTGACCGCTTCTTCAAAAACCACCCGCTCGCTCGTGGAGGAATCACTGCGAGAGGTCGGTATCATCCGCGAAAACCAGACGGTTACGAATACCGCGCTTCAGCGTGCCATTTCCAAACTGAATGAGATGGCATCTGACTGGGAGGCGGACGGGATTGAGCTCAACTGGATTCCGGTGGATGACGGTGCGGATATCCTGCCGATTGACGAAACCGACGAACGCGCGCTCCGGTACAATCTGGCACTTGAGTTGGCCGGTTCTTACGGCGCGCCAATTCCTGAAGTCGTAACCACGGTCGCATTTGCGACCAAAAGACGCTTAGAGAAATCCACCACCAGCCTTGTGGAATGTGACGTATCCCACCTTCCCGGCACCAACTACCGCTATAACATTGAGACGGATGAATGATCCCGCTCCCCTTTGCCTCCTACCAGACTCGCCCGCCACGAGGAACTACCATGCGGCTGGTGAACTGCTATGCGGAGCAAGGGCAGGGTAAGGGCGATATCATCCTCAGAGGCACCAGCGGCATCAGTTCGCTGACAACACTCCCAAAGTACCCGCAACGGGGTGCGATCAAGTTCCAGAAAAAACCCCACGTCGTCGCGGGTGAGACCCTGTACCGGGTAGAGAACAACGGCACCTATGTCGCGCTCGGCGTCATCCCGGGCAACGACTATACGCCAATGGCCCAGAACGGCGCTCAGATCGCGATTGTGACCAATACCGACGGCTATATTTACGACGGGACCACGGTCAACAAGATTACGGACCCTGATTTTCGACCCGCCATCGACTGCACGTTCAATGGCAACTACATCGTGTTTGTGGAGAAAAACTCCGGCCGGTTCTTTGGGTCGGAGCTCGGGGACGCGAACGATTATGATGCACTGGACTTTGCCACCGCTGAAAGTGATCCGGATGACCTTGTCGGGATTACCTCGGACCATGCCGACCTGTTCTTAGCCGGTGCGGATAGCTGTGAAATCTGGGGCAATGTCGGCGGGTCTGGGTTTCCGTTTTCCCGTCGATTTAATGGCGTGATCGAGCAGGGGTGTGGTGCTGGGCAGTCACTGGTCAATGCAGACCAGACGGTGTTCTGGATTGATGACCTTCGGATGGCAAGGCGTCTGGATGGTGTGACGCCTATCCGCATTTCACAGCATGGCGTTGAGGCGGCATGGGAGGGTTATTCGACCATCGAGGACGCCGAGGGCTACACGTATGCGCAGGACGGGCATATTTTCGTGGTGTGGAACTTTCCCACCGCTGGCAAGACGTGGGCCTATGACGTGGTTACGAGACAATGGGCAGAGCGTGAGTCCTACCACCTCAACATGAGCCGGTCCCGATGGTGTATGAATGTCTACAACAAGATTCTGTGCGGGGATAGAGATACCGGCAATATCGGCATTCTGTCCCCTGAAACCTACCAGGAATACGGTGATCCGCTGGTGATGACCTGGCAGTATCCGACGGTCTACGCGAAGAATGATTTAGCCTTCCATCACGAACTGGACATAGTCGCAGAGACCGGGGTGGGCAATAACAACGACCTTGACCCCAAGATTATGCTGGAAGTGTCCGACGACGGTGGACGGACGTTCGATCATCTTCCGGCGACTGCGTTAGGCGCGATGGGTGAGTACAAGACTCGCACAACGTGGGCCGGTCTGGGGTCGTCGGCGGATCGGGTGTATCGGGGCTCGATTGCCGCACCGGTCGAGCGGGCGGTATTTCAAACCCATTTGAGAGCGACCGGAGGGCAGTTCTGATGCCGCTCAGTCGCACGGATTTTGTGGTGACGCCTGAAACCCCGCTGGAGTGGGAGCGGTTCTTTACCGAGATTTCGGTAACCGCAGATGCGGTGCCTACAGGCACGATCGAGTCCGGTGCCGTGGATGAGCCGGCGATTGCCTCTGATGCTGTCACTACCACCAAGATCGCCAACAACAACGTGACCCTGTCCAAAGTTGAGCAGATATCCGCGGACAGGATTCTGGGAAGGCTTGCCACTACGGGAGATATTGAACAACTAACCGCCACCCAGGTGCGGGACCTGTTGTTTACTCAACAGGCTAATATCACCGATGCGAATACCGCGCACGCACTCAATGCCACGTTCTCGGATACTGAGGTAGAGGCGGCATTAGATGCACTGGGGGCCAAGATTAACGCCATTCTTGCCGCGCTCGACGCGCTAAATCTGACCGCATGATTGTCCGCGACGCCACCGAAGACGACTACGACGACCTGCTACGCATGGGCCGGGAGTTTGTGGCCGAGGCAGGGCGCGGTGAGATTGATGACGACACGCTATTGATGACGCTTGAGAGCCTGAAAGAGCAAGGGATTCTTAAAGTCTGTGAGAATGGCACGGTGTGCGGTGCAGCGGGGGCTTTGGTGTTCCCGCACTACTGGAACCGGGGTGAGATGATCGCCCAGGAGTTGTTTTGGTGGGTGGATGAGGCCAAACGAGGTACCTCAGCGGGCCTGAGACTGCTTGTGGCGCTCGAAAATGAGGCCAGAGACTTAGGGGCCAAAGAACTGCTTATGTTGTGTCTGGAGCGCGTGGACGGTGATAAAGTAGCCAATATGTACGAACGGCTGGGCTATGAACCGCTGGAACGGACGTATACCAAGGAACTGTAATGGCGATTGGAACAGGTGCAGCACTACTGACTAGCGGGCTTGCCAGCGCCGGTATTGGTGCTGTGGCGGCTGGCAAAGCGGCCAAAAAGCAGAAAAAGGCGGCCGATGCCGGTATTGCCGAGCAGCGCCGGCAGTTTGACGTTCTGCAGCGCCTCAATCAGCCGTTCATTGATGCCGGTACGGGTGCCGTCAACCAGTTGGCGCAGTTGTTTGGCGGCGATATGTCCGGTTTTGAGGTCTCCCCGGACTTTCAGTTCCGCCGCGATGAGGGATTAGAGGGCATCGCCCAGACATTAGGGGCAGGTGGACAGGGGGCGTTCTCCGGTAATGCGCTGAGAGAACTCACCAACTTCAATTCCAACCTTGCGAGCACTGAATTTGACCGGTTCGTGAACCGCCGACTGGCATTAGCTGGCCTTGGTGGCGCGAATACCCGACAAACCGGGGAAGCGGCAGTCAATACCGGGCTCAATGTGGCCAACCTGCTCCAGAACGCCGGCAACGCGCGCGCAAGCGGCATACTCGGCCAGGGACTTGCGGTCAATAACGGGGTTAATTCCATCCTGACCGCCCTTCTGCTGCGCAATCAGGGGCTTTTAGGGGGTGTAGCGGGAGATGGCAACCAACTTCCGCCTATTTTGAACATTCCCTCATCCAGCATGAGCATGATCTGATGGCCGATATCGTCTCAGCGGTCAACCTGATGCGCCCCGTTAACGCTCTGGGCGTTCTCCAAGGTGGGGAACAGTTGCGTGCGCTTCGCAACCGCAACCAACTAGCGCCCTTGGAGCGGCAGTTACTGGAGCAACGAACCCAGTCCAACGAAAACGCACTGGGCCTTGAGGAAGACCGGATCAACGCCTTGCAGGCCGGTGATCTGAATGCGCTTGCGCAGGTCGATCCGGTGATGGCGAGACAACAGCAGTTGTTTGCGCAGGAACAGCTACGCCAAGCCTCTACCGTGCTGCGTCCGTTTGCGAGCCGCGTGGCCGCCTCAGAGAACCCCAAGGCGCTGGCGCGTATTCTGATGGATTCTCCGGAACTCGATCAATTGCCGGAAACGCTGGTGTCTCAGCTTAGAGCCACCGATCTGGACGCGATGACGGATGATGAGGTACGCGCCGAGGCGAAAGGTCTTGTTGATTCGCTCAATTCTCTGTCAGGTAACCGGTTTGGGGTGCTGGGTAATACCGATATCCCCTCCGACGTGCGCACGGCCATTTGGTTTGAGGGACTGACGCCTGAGCAGCAAAAGAATTTCCTCACCGTCAAGCGTAGCCGGCAGGTTGAGCAAATTGGTGGCGTTCCGACCGATATCACTGGTGGTGGGATGGAACCGTTAACCACGCTTCAGGATGAGGCGCAAGCTGCTCAGACACTTGCTCAGGCCCGCGCAGAGGGCCAGGCAGAGGTGGTAACGGCCAAGACAAGGCAAGACCTCAGGGCCAAATATCCGCGCTTGCGGGCTGCTGACAGGCGCCTGGATCGGGTTAAAGAAGCCTCAGACGCGCTATCGGATAACCGTTTCCTGAGAGGTGGTCCGGGTCAGCAGTTTGTTGCGATGATGACCGAAGAAGGTCAGGAAATTACGCAGGCCAACCGTCAACTTCTGGCCGAACTTACCGCGCTCACGCGTGTTCCGGGTATTGGCGCACAGTCAGACTTCGAGCAGCGCTTGCAGGAAATGGTCCTGCCCAATGCCGGTATGTTCAAGAGCGTCAGGGACAATGCGATCAAAGAACTTGAACTATTTATGCAGGACCTGGAGGGTGCGTTTAACGTATTAGGGGAAGCGGAAGAAGAAACGATTGACAGCGAGACTCAAAACCGTGTAGAGGCGTTGCGTCGCGAAGTCCAGCAACTCAGGGAGCAGACCCAATGAGTGACGCTGGTAGTCGAGAGGAAGAACTATTACTGGAGGAACGCAGGCTGCTTCGGGAAAAACTCGCGTTGCAGGAGCAGGCGCTACAACCTCATGCCTCGCGGTTTGCGACCCTGTTAAACAACTTTTCGCAGGGCGCGACCTTTGGTTTTGCCGATGAGATGGCGGCGGGCCTTGCCGCTACTGTAAAAGCGCCATTTTCCAAGAAAACATTTGGTGAAATCTACGACGAACAATTAGCCATCGAGCGCGGAAACCTTGATGTAGGATTTGAGGCATTTCCTGGCACCAGTGTAACCGGACAGATTGCCGGCGGTGTTGGTACGGGCGTTGGGCTTGCGAGGACCGCTGGCGGTCAATTGCTGTCCCAGGTGCCAAGGCTTCCCAGGTTAATAGGCATTGGGGCCGGAGAAGGCGCGTTATTTGGCGCAGGCACAGCGGAAGAAAACCGGCTGACAGAAGCGGCAAAGGGTGGGGCGATTGGCGCGTTGGTAACGCCGGTCGCATCTGGTGCGGTTAACCTGTTTGGTCGCATTCTGAGACCGGTTGCGCAAGGCGTCAGACGGGCAGCATTCAATACGCCGACACGACAGGCAGAGCGTCTTATTGGCGCCGCTGCTGAGCGTGATGAACTTTTTGGGACACAGTTAGCGGATGAACTAGACCGCTTAGGCCCGAATGCGACGCTGGCCGATGCTGGTGAAAATCTATCCGGGCTGGCGCGAGGCGCAACTGCAAAGCCCGGACCCGCTCGAACCGTGGCCAGTCGTTTTCTGAATGAGCGCCAGCGCGGGCAGCAGCAGAGGCTATTGCAGGCGGCGGGCGTGACGGATGCGGATGAGTTTAAGAACGCGTTTAGATCGTCACTCAACAACCGACGGTCAGCGGCCGGGCCTTACTATGACCGCGCCTATGCGGCAGGGGTTGAGATGACGCCTGAGATGACGGAACTCATGGGGCGTCCGTCTATGCGTGCTGCACTGAGAAAGGCCAGAGTGATTCTGGATGAAGAGGGTATACAAACCCTGCCGACTGCCCCTGGTGATCAGATTCCGGTCAGGTTGCTGGATGCGGCGAAACGTGAGATTGATGACCGGATCGGATTGGCTATCCGGCAGGGTCGTCGCGAACAGGCACGCCGGTTGGTCAACACCAAAAACGCTTTACTCGATCAGATCGACAGTCAGGTGCCCGATTACGGTCAAGCGCGACAGATTTTTGCGTCTGAGGCGGCGTTGCGAGATTCGGTGGATTTGGGCCGTTCGTTAATGACGCGCCGACTTGATCCTGAGGACGTATCCATTGCCGTTGAAGCAATGACGGATGGCGAACGCTACGCTTTCAGAATTGGCGCGCTGCGTGGACTGGTTGATAAAATGGAGGCACTGCCGGAAACGCGTAACGCCGCTCAAAAACTGATCGAGTCCAGCCGATCCCGAGAGATTCTTGAGCTTGCGTTCCCGGATGATGCGTCGTTTCGTCAGTTCCTGAGTACCGCAGAGGCAGAATCCACGTTTTCATTTGTGCGCAACAGGGTTCTCGGTGGTTCTCCAACTACGAGGATCGCGCAGGAGGTTGAGGACCTCAACAATACGTCCAGTGTGTGGGGCGCGATTGCAACCGGAGGCGATCCGGTGGCAAGCGGGATCGCGCTGTTCAAGTCGTTGGGGTTCTCGGACGTTTCCGATGAGACACTTCGGGAAGTCTCAAATCTTTTGTTTAGGAACACTGCGCCGACACAGCGGCAGTTAGGCCGAATTGCGGGCCAAAGCACGTTGCAAGTCCCCGAGGTCACCCGACAGCTAGCCATCAGCGGCGCGGCAAACGCACTAATCAACCAGTCGGAGGCCCAATGAGCCTGTTTACCTTGCCCAGACAAGTGGTTTTTGTGGATGGCGCCATTGCACCCGGCGGCAAAGCCGGGTTTTTCCTTGCTGGAACGGTCACGCAAGCCGCTGTGTATGCTGATTCCGCCCTGACCACCGAGCTGACAAACCCGGTCGTTGCGGATGCTGAGGGGGTGTTGCCCGCCATCCACCTGGACCCGGCCGTCGCCTACAAGGTGACCGTCTACAATGCTTCCGACGTAGAGGAATACACCGAAGACAACATCACCGTGGGCACCGGCAGGACAGCGCGGGAGATTGCGGCCGGAATTACGCCAACCGACTACTCCTACGCGGAGGGTAATGTCAAGCGCTACGGTGCGGTGGGTGACGGGGTCACTGACGATACGGCTGCTTTTAACCCGATCCTCACGGCGGGTGGATTTGATATCTACATCCCGAGCGGGACGTATATTGTGGATTCTGCGATATCCGCCACTAACGGGATTCTGGTGGGTTCGGATACTAGCATCTATTGCGAGCCGAACGTCATTATCCGGATTCCGGACAGCGGCATGTCGGTCAATCTGGGTTTTATGCGGTTCGTGGATGTGACCAACTTCACGCTGATCGGTAATGGCTCAGTGTGGGAGTACAACACCAAGCCGACCGCCGATGAGTTCCGACATATCTTCGACTTCCGGGGTGTGACGGACGCCTATGTGGAAAACACCGTCGCCAAAGACTCCGGTGGCGATGGGTTCTATGTCGGGGCGGGGTCAGTCAACAACTATTCCGAGCGCGTGACACTGAAAAACGTGCGCGCCGACAACAACCGCCGCCAGGGAATGTCCATTGTCTCTGTTAAAGACCTGTGGGTATCGGATTCCATCTTCGAGAACACCACCGGGACCTCGCCGGCCGCAGGTATTGATATCGAGCCCGACGTAGCCACCCACCTGCTGGAAAACATCCGCATCAACAACTGCGTGACCCGCAACAATGCCGGTGACGGTATCAAGATCGTGAACAATGATCTGCCGACCACTGCAACCATAGACATTGTGATTGAAAATCACTTGTCAGAAGGTGATGGGGCTAACGGGTTCCGGCCGCAGTACGGGACCGCGATGAACGGCCGCATTGTCTACAATGACGCGATCATCAAGCAGCCGAACGATAACGGGATTTTTGTTAACGGCTGGCTGGCGGCTGGTGCGCACGTCTACATCAACCGCCCAACGATTTACGACGCCAACGACGGCAACGATTCCTCCAATGCCTACATCGGCAACGGTATCGCCGTGTATACGCTTGCCTCTGACGATAGCAACATTGGCGGAACGGCCGAGGACACGGGTGGGGTCACAATTACCGAGCCTCGCATCATCGACACGCGCGGAACCACACAAATGAAAGACGGCATCCTGTGCCGGACGCTGGTCCCTGCTTCACAGCTTCGTGACGTGGATATCATCGACCCGGTCGAGATTACCGGGTTTGATGCCTCAGCCGATCCGATTGCGGTGATTGATGTAGCGAACAAGTACATCAAGGATTCCCGTCAGATTCTGGTCCGCAACAACACCGCAGACGGTGACGTATCCGTATCCGATTACTACTCGCTGGAGACCAACACCGGAGCATCAGGGACGGTGACCCTGACCCTGGACGATGATATAGAGCCCGGGCCTACGCTGTATACGTTCGAGGTTGGTGCTGCGCAGGCGTTTCGCATTGATCCTGAAGGGGGTTCGTCCATTCTCCCCGGAGGTACGGCCGGACAGCGCATCGAGTCCCAGACAATAGGGGATCGGCTGGTGTTACGGCGTGCCAGTTCCTCGACGTGGGTGATTGAGAGTCGTGAGGGATTATGGGCGTTCTCCACGAGTTCATCCGCTGCCCCAACCTACACCGAGACCAATGTCACCCCAGACCGAACTTATGATGCCAACTCAACGACCCTTGATGAGGTGGCAGACGTTCTGGGTACCCTGATTGTGGACCTGAGAGCGCGGGGTATCGTCAATTGAACTACAACCTGCCGACTAAAGTCCCCGCCGCCAAGGTATCCGCTGTCGCGTTGCGTGTTGATCCCCAGAGCACCGTGGACATTCAGCCAGGTTCCAACGGTGTGGGCAATTACATTGAGTCCAGCTCGATCGGGGATAAGGTGGTGATAGACTCTATCACTCGGACATTGATCGAGATTGAGAACGAGGTCTCAGTATCCGGATGGACACGGGAACCGTAAAATACCGCTCCCGCAAGTTCCTGATCACGCTAACCACGCTGATCGCCACCACAGCATTGGCCTATTCCAGTAAGATGAGCAGTGATGTAGCGTTAGTGTTTGCGGCCTGTGTGGCGGCGTACAACTGGGCGAATGTGAAGAAGGCATGATTCGATTTCTGCCAGTCCTTGGTCTTATTATGATGCTTGCTGCGCACTGTGAGGCGCAGGCCTCCGGTGACTGCCGCGACGGCTCCTGCAACGAGGTCACACAGTCCATAGAAGCGCCTGTAAGCGTCGCAGGCGACCGATCAGACTCTCTGGGTATCGGGGTGTCCAATTCGTTCGGCGGGGTCGCTGTGGGCGACTGCGTGATTACCACGCAGACCAACATCGTGGTGGTCGGCTGGCAGCGTCACGAGGAAAACCCCTGGTGTATGGCCATGTTCTACGACCAGAACGGCATGCACGACACGGCGGCCCGCATGCGCTGCACCATCGAGGACGTGCGTTCACTGTTTGGGAACCGGCAGGAGTGCATAGTTTCCAATACGGTAAAAAGTGTTCCACGTGAAACCGCAGTAAATGAACTGGCTACCGCAATTGCGGTACAGGCCGAGCAGTATGACCGCTTCATAGCCGATCTAACGGCCCAGATTGAGACCCTGCGGTCTGACCTTGAGAAACAGCGTTCGGCCGCTCAGCGCCCTCAGAGGCGCCCACAGACGATCATCCAGCCACAACCGTTCCTGACCGATGAGAAACGGGCCGCATTGGCGGCGATTCGGGGCGAATGAAGTTCATTCAGGACAACGGGGGTTTGCTGGCGGTCGGTGCCGTGGCCATGATCCTGCTTGGCGCTTACGCAGAATGGAGAATTGACCGTGCGGTCAGTGATGCTCTCGCCTCTGCCGGCATCGTCCCCGAGGCAAAAATAGAGGCAATGGAAGGCGACATAGCCGACAACAAGGAATATATTCGCAAGACTGAGGACAAAGTAGAACGGATTGTCGATATTCTGCTTGAGGAATAGGGAATGTGCCGAACGGAAACACCAAGGTATGGACCGGGGTAGCTACCGGGGTCATGGTCGGGGTGATCGGTCTTGCTACTACCGCCCTCTACAACATCGACCGCAATGCCAGGATCGCGATTGACGTAGCCGCACAGCACGGCGACGAAATGAACATGATCCGGGGCGAGATATCCGCACTTCGCCAGGAGATCTACCAGCGCACCGACGACCGCTATAAGGGCAAGGATGCGGAACGCTATCAACAGTACATCGAACGCCGGCTGGAACAGGTAGAGGAAAAGCTGGACAGGCTGGAGTAATTTGGGCTTTTCCTCCCATATCGTTACAATCACTGGAAACCCCCCAAATGAGCGGTAGAGTGGACGAATCTCTGTACCAGTGGATCGTTGAGTGGGTGTGGGTCCCTGTCACCGTGGCGTTAGCTGAGACATTCCGGCAACTGATCGGGCTTCGTGCCGAGATCAACCGCTTGCACGAGCAACGCGCGGAGGACGCCCGCCGCTATGAGATGACGATCACCGCTCTACGCAACCTCGAGGGGGCCATCCATGGCAACGGCGAGCGACTCGCTAATATCGAAGGCTACCTTGACGGAAAAAATTGATCGGATGGTTTTGGTCGCCCTCGTGGTGTCCATCCTGTCAATCACGCTGTCCGCTGGTATCATCGGCCGGGTCACCGCAGAGATGAGCGTCATGCGGGCCGAGAACGCCGAACTCCGCGAGGACGTAAAAGTCAAAACCTGGCAACTACAGAAACTCCAAGCCGACCTTGACGCACATTTGAGGGATCATCCATGAGTGGTTTGAGGTGTAAACAGATCATCTGCCGAGAGGCAGCGTTAGGCGCAATCGCTGCTGAAACCGAGATAGACCGTCAAGACCTGATGACTGATGAACAACGGGAAGCAGCAACAGAGTGTATGGACCACTTCGCCCACGACATAATGAAATTGCTTATGTCAGAGGATGAGGATTGATTACTTTTTGATCGGTGTAATAAAGATCAGCATCAACCTCGCCATAGTAATCCGCGGTAAACACAACCTCGTAAGCCACTTCTACGGTAACTGACTCACCAACGTTGAGCGTTTTAGCGGCGTCGGGAACTTGCCAGGTTTCGGTTTCCAACAATCCGAAGTCTTCGTGAACGTTCTCGTAGCCACCCTCCAGTTCCTCAAACTCTGTTAAGTGATACGGAACCCACTCGCTGTCCTCGCGCTCAAGCGTTAGACGTACTTTACCGGTAAAGGATTTCATTAGAGGTCTTCTATTGCTTTGACGGAGGACGCAATCAGGGGTGTTTGAGTCTTTAGCCAGCCGTCATCTAATTCGCTAACCGCCTCCAGCAAGTCCGCGCATGCGTTAAGCACGTCATACATTTGTGACCCCTTACGGAACCCAAGTTCCGCAACCTCTCGAATCTCATCAGGTGTCATACAACCTCCGCTCCACAAACCTCACCCACAGGGCCATATTCCCGTCCCTGTCCCACTTCGCCAAGAACGCATCCCGCTCTGCTGAATCCATCCCTTTCTCTTTGACCGGCTGACGATACTTTGGGATCGTCGGGTCCTGCCCCTCTCTGATCAGCTTGAGCTTGCTCGTGCTCATCGCAGAGCCGAACTTCTCCATCATCAGGTCATGAATCTGGGCATAGGTATACCCATCCCGAAACGCGTCTTTCGCAAATCTGATCTGTGCGGGTGTCATGCTCTCTCCAGTTGAGGGCCTTTCACCCTCTTTGCGGTCTTCGATCCGCTAACGGCGCGAGGCTTGCCGCCTCAATTTATGGGATTACCGGTTCTTCACAGGCGTTCTGCTCCACACAGCGTTTCCAGACGTTGTACAGAAATACCGCCATCTGTGCGCGGGTCACGGTCAACTCAGGGCAGTAGTTACCCGACCCACAGCCGGACGTGATGTTGTTGTCGCGCATCCAGTAGATTTCGGTGAGCGCCCAGTAGGTGCCTGGAACGTCGTTAAATGCCGCTGGCAACGGCAACGCGCAATAGGTCGCGGACGGTGTACCTCCGGATGACCCGCCCGGCATTCCATTACCCCGAAACGAATAGTCAAAGCACTGACCGGGGTTGTGGTCGCTGACCGTGAACAGGTCGGAGAAGTTGCCGACGTTGGTGCGGTAGGTCTGCCACGTCGAGCTCGCCGGCGGCTTGCGGTACACCGTGATCGGTCGAGTGCCCCCGGTAATAATGAACGTGAGGCCGCTAGTGGTGTAGTCGGTGGTGCTGACGCCGACCGGATTGCTCTGCGCCCATGCCGCCCCGCTGAACAGGTAGATCAGCAGCAGCACCACGCAGATAGACGCAAACGCGACCGCAGTCACCTTACGCCCCTCGATCTTCTCATCCCGCTCCACAATATCGCGAGCGGACCATCCGTACTTGTCGTTCATGTGTTTTCCTCTTTGGTTGTGGTAAATCAGGTGATTGATATCGCCGCCACCGAATGGCATGCCGTGGTAGTGAATCATTGTTCGATTACCCTCTCCAGTATGATCCGTCCTTTGTCAGCCACCAAAGTGGTGGCATCCGTCCATCTCCTGTCGCTTTTGTTTCTGTTGGGTATAAAGTGCCCCTTTTCCGGGTGGTCAGGCCAGCCGTACTCAGTGTTCCGGTATGGTCGATCCCGCAGGACCCCACCCACCAGGTTGTCAGGAGGCTCGGACAGTGCCTGGATTTGCTAATCTTCATTGAGTTCAGGTCTTCACCGTCCGGTTTTGAGTTGCGGTCAGACTGGCTGAAAAACACCGATCCGGCTCTTGTCTTTGGCGGGGGGAGTTCTGGTATACTTCTAAGAACTTCCGGTAGCCGACCAAAGCATTAACCGGATTAGAAGGCCCGCGCAATGCGGGTCTTCGTCTTTCGGACGGTAGCAAATCAGTCATCGTTCTGCAATGCCTCTTTGGCTATGTCGTTTCGTCGTCCGCTCACAATGTCATCGTCGGTCAATCCTCTCACACCGTGATTCAGTCCGGTCACATAGCAAGCCGTCAGTATGTCGGCCAAGGGTTCGTTCTGAAGGTCGATGAACAGCCCGACGACAATGCGATCAATGAGTTCCCGCTGTTCTGTGGTCATCTTGATTCTGTCCAGTTTGCCGCGTATCGGCTGACTACTGCCGCGTGGGGCAAACTTTGACGGAAAGGGGTTACGTCTCATCGTTCTGCAATGCCTCTTAGGTGTCGGCATTGGTCGTCTCCTCCTTGATCGCGTCCGCCGTGTCGCGCAGTAGCTTGATTGCATCCGCGCGATCGCAGTTCGATACATAAAGTGCAACGCCGGTCTCGTCGAACGGCACCATGCAAACCGCAAATCCCCACCCGTCCGGGCAGGTGTTGTCTTGAATCCACCGGGCCGTCGCCTGCAACTGCTCGGTCATCATCTCTTCGACTTGCTTGTGTCTCTCGGTCATATCCCGCACATCCCCTCGCACTCTTCGTTGAACATATCTACCTGGCCCTTCGCGTCAGCCGTGTCGAACTGCACTTCGTCCAGTGGCTTCATGGATCGATGCAGGTAGAGTTTCTGCGTGGTGCCACGGACGCCTCCGCGGATCAGCCGGTCCATGTTGACCGCTGCCTCGAAGTCCTCCGGGTGGTTGGTCTTGAGGTCGTGCCACTCTTTGTCGCTGTGGTACGGGCAGTAGGTGCACGCCGACCTGGCAGGCTCTGGGTAGCCGCGATCCCGCATCCATTGCAGGCAGTCGAGACGGCGCATCGGCACGTCGTCGATCAACGGCCACCGATGCTGTATCCACGGTGAGCGCGAGTCCTTCATGCGCTGGATCTCGTCCATGCTGATGCCGAAGTACTGCGTTACGAGTGTCTCGCCGCGAGGTGCGCGCTGCCCCTTCTCCAGCCCGACCAGTTCGCGGAGCTTCCGCGTGATCGGCTGGATCTTGAACTCGCGCGTGCAATACCGGCGGAGACGGCCCTCACGCTTGCCATCTGACTCGGTGTAGAACGGCGCGCCGGCAAACCGCTGCCCGGCGATCGATTCCTCAATGTTCTTCGTCAGGCCTTCTTCCCACATGACGCGCAGTACCGGGAACGGCAGCTGCTGCTCCAGCCAGTCGAGCCACTCGTAGACGTACTTCGGCTCGGCGCCCACGTCGGCAAAGATGGCGTAGTCAGGCATCGGTGTCAGTTGGCCCTCGGCGAACATCAGCGCCATGGTCGATGACTGCACGCCGGCACCGAGGCCGATGACGTGTATAGGAAACTCAATATCGTTCATGCTGCCGCCTTGTCGGTCGTGTCACTCATCGCGTAGGGCCTCTTTGGCTGTCGCCTGAATCCATGAATAGTGCTGACTTTTCGGGTCATCATCATCGCCTGACGCTTCTGCTATCTCCGTCAGCGCAGCACGCAGGCGCTCAATTTCGTCGGCGGCTTCCTCACATATACGCGAGCCAGCGTTTTGACCAATCCGCAACCGTTCAACTAATGGCCGCGGGCCCTCCGTGTCTGGATAGTTGGGCATCACAAAAAAATCGCCCTCTTGGCGACCAACGCCCAACGCCACGACCCGCTCCGCTAGTTCCTGATCACCACTCATTCGCTTTCCCCAGTATCAGTATCAATCCGCAGATCGCCAGGAACAGAATGAGCAGGAATACGAAGATCATTTCTTCAGACCCTTGGGGTTCGGAGCTCGGTCGATAGCCCGCCGCAACCAGTCCGACATGGTGAACGACTGCTGAAGTCTTAGCGACTCGTTGATAGCCAGCAGTTGCAGCTTGCGCTTGCGTTCGTCGTCCAAAAGGACTTGTAACGGCTTGGGCTTGCTCATGTGTGTTCCTTGGTGGTGTGTGAAATCATTGTTGACATGATGCCATAGGTCATATACGCTGTCAAAAGTTAGGTAAACAGGGGAGTGCCATGCTCAAACATCGAAGGGTAAAACCAACAGCGACAGTCGGTGATACGCCGCGCGCCTTGCGCCCGGTGTGCCGCGTCGCTCCGCTTCTCAATGTTCACTGGCGTCGGATCAGCGCGGACGAGATCGGCGTCGTTCACGCCGAGCGCGACGTGCACTGGTTCCGCTATCGCAACAGCGACTCTCCCTTCGTCTGGGATGCGGACTACAACAGAGCGACCGACGCGGAGCAAGGCGCGTGAACAAGCGAGACCGTGCGCGTCGCCCGCCGTTTGCATCAACAAAGAAAAAGCCCGACCGCTCGTCTCAGGTGTCGCGAGGTACCTTCTTTAGAGCACACACAGGAGCGACGATGTTTGACGATACCGAGACCCTGCTTCGAGACGAGTTCTGGTCCGAGAACGACGATCCCGGATTTCATGAATTGCTGGAGAAGCACCGGCAGCGCAGAGAGCGGGAAGAATTCGTAGATCAGGCGATGCGTGATCTGTTTGGGGAAACCTACTTACCGACACTGGCACGGAGGCAGGCATGTTAGCCTGGCACTTCGTTAACGACGCTCTGCGTGACGGTCGGCCCATTCCGGCTGACGGGGAAACCCTTGTCCATGACGGTGAACTGGTCATGTGTCGGCAAGGTCTGCACGCCAGCAAACGGCTGCTTGATGCACTCAAATGCGCACCCGGAAACACGGTGTGCCGTGTCAAGTTGGGCGGGAAAAAACTGCATGAAGCAGATAAGACCGTTTGCGCTGAGCGGACTATTCTCTGGCGCATTGATGCAAAAGATGCTTTACGAGATTTTGCGCGGCGTTGTGCGCTTGGTGACGACAGTTTGCGGGTTGCTGCGCGGGTTGCTGCGCGGGATGCTGCGTGGGATGCTGCGCGGGTTGCTGCGCGGGTTGCTGCGCGGGTTGCTGCGCGGGATGCTGCGTGGGATGCTGCGCGGGTTGCTGCGCGGGTTGCTGCGCGGGCTGCTGCGGAGGCTGCGTGGGATGCTGCGTGGGATACGCAAAACCGACGCCTTACTGCAATGATTATGGCTGAGAAACGGAGGCAAGCGGCATGAACCCCGGAGACCTGGAAAAAATCAACCAGCGGTTTGATGCACTTGAGGCCGCCTTTGATCGGGTTAACGAGATTGAGGCCGCACAGGAACAGGCCTATAAGGCAGTGCTGGAAAAGCTGGATAACCTCGTAGAGCAGATTGAGGCGCAATACTGGTGGGTGCCGCAGGATCAGGACAAGCTCATCTATTGAGCGGTATCTGGACGACTCCATCAAACCAACCGAACCCCCGTTTTAGGAGTAAAAATGCCTTTAAATACTTCTGCCGCTGGTGGCGGCTCTGATTGGGCACCGGTACCAGCCGGTACCCATATCGCACGCTGCGTGACCGTGGTTGATCTCGGTTTACAAGAAACCAACTTTGGGCCGAAAAATCAGGTTTACATCGGGTTCGAGATCCCCGGCTTTACCGTTGAATGGGAAAAAGACGGTCAGAAACACACCGGACCTGGGCTGATTGGGCAAACCTACACCAACTCGATTCACGAAAAATCCAACCTTGGTGCGCACCTGACCGCATGGCGGGGCCGGGATTTCTCTGAACAGGAAAAAGAGGTTTTTGACCTGTTCAACATTCTGGATGTGCCAGCGATGATCTCGGTAACACACCGCACCACTAGTCAGGGAAAAACCTACGCCAATATTAGCGGCGTTATGGGAGTCCCGCCAGGCACCGCTGTACCTGACCGGGTGACAGGCCTGATGAAATACGCCATTGGCGACGCGGAAACCGCAGGCAATCTCGGCTCGCTCCCCGAATGGATGCAGAAAAAAATCAAGGATGGGCAGGAGATGTACGCCAAAGCATCGGAAAACCCGGAACCGGCGCGCGATACGAATGTGCCGCAAGGTGTTTATCAGCGCCAGGATGACGGCAGTGTGGTTGATGATTTTGACGACGACATTCCGTTTTGATTTGTCATCGTTGCGAGAAGCCAAAAGACCTGCCGGAACTGCGGCCTTGGCGGCACGGCAATGTGCCGAAATCAATGGCAACGCAAGTTAAGCACTTCGGAAACATCGTGCCTATGCCGCCAATGAAACGCTATCTGATGCTCTGCAACAAGTGCCTGATAGCGGCGATTGAGTACCAGAAACGATGAAACAACGGGCGCAGGCCAGCCAATAGTGTTGACCACGATACACAAGGTGGGCTTCCGGCCGGTCCCGCCCACCCACAGAAGCGACAAATGATCATCACCCTCGACATTGAGACTGTGCCCGACCAGCGGGAAGACGCTTACCGACAGGCATGGAACCGCATCAAGGCCCCTGCCAACTGGAAAGACCCCGAGAAGATCAAGAATTACATTGAGGAAAAGGCACAGGAAGCCTACCGCGATACCGCCCTCAATGGTCTCTACGGGCAGATATGTGCTATCGGGTACAAGATAGAGGATGAGCCGGCAGAGTGCATTTACGACGGTGCAGAGGCCGATATATTGCACGTTTTTGACCGTGTGATGCAGGGCCTTCGCAGCAAACCCTATTTCGTGGGGCACAAACTCCGTGACTTTGACCTCAAATTCATGCGCCAGCGGTACTGGATCAACGGTCTGCGCTGGTGGTTCGGTGATCCGCGTCACCCACATGAGTGCTTTGATACCCTGTGGGCATGGTCCGGCTACGAGCGCAAAGGCAAGCTCTCAGAGATAGCCAAGGCAATGGGTATTGAGTACCCCGATGCCGATGGCTCCCAGGTGTGGGACTGGTATCAGGCCGGGGACTGGGATTCCATCAGGACCTACAACATTGCACAGGTTGAGGCGACCTATCAGATATATCGGAGGATGATGTGAAAATCAGGGCACTGACAAAAGAACAGCAAGCGCGCTTTCCGCATTACGTGGAAAAATGGACGGCCATCGGACTATCTTCTACTCACATTGATCGGCAGAAGCACGATGCTGCCATCTGCGAGGCTTACAAAGCGGCAGAGCTGGGGCCGCCAGTAATCATTTACACACCATGCCCGCTTAGCGGAGCATTGGCCGCCTCTGTGTTTAACGGAATGACGAAGTCAGTGCGCTCAGCCGTGGGCTCAGCCGTGTACTCAGCCGTGTACTCAGCCGTGAACTCAGCCGTGAACTCAGCCGTGTACTCAGCCGTGGACTCAGCCGTGCACTCAGCCGTGGATTTACCCGTGGGCTCAGCCGTGTACTTAGCCGTGCGCTCAGCCGTGGACTCAGCCGTGGACTCAGCCGTGGAGTCAGCCGTGGACTCAGCCGTGCGCTCAGCCGTGGACTCAGCCGTGGGTTCAGCCGTGTACTCAGCCGTGGGCTCAGCCGTGGGCGAAGCCGTGGAGTCAGTCAAACTTAAATGGATTTATTGGTTGTGGGGCAATCAGTGGGCCGGTTATGCGGCTTGGGGGGATTTTTTCCGCCAGGAATGCGGAGTTGATGTCGCTGATTGGGCAATAACGTTGATTCAACACGGTCACTATATCTGGCCGCTCGACGGTGTGTGTTTTGCGTCAGAACGTCCCATTGCAATTCGGACAGACGAGCGGGGGCGCAGTCATTGTGAGGATGGGCCAGCCGTTGAATATGCAAGCGGGTGGGGACCGTATTGCTGGCACGGTGTTGTTGTTCCGCCTGAGTGGATCATCGGTGACAAACCATTGACCGCTGAACAGGCGATAAAATGGGACAACATGGAACAGCGTCGGGCTGCCTGTGAGATTGTCGGATGGGCGAACATCCTGCGAGAACTCAACGCCCGAACCGTAGACAAGAACACAAATCCGTTTGTTGGCGAACTCCTCGAAGTCGAGATTCCGGACGTTGGCCGTGAGAAATTCCTGAAAGTGCTCTGCGGGACGGATCGAGAATTTGCCTTACCCGTACCCCCCGAGATGGAGCGCGCGAGTCAGGCGCAAGCGTGGCTCAATTTCACCACCGAAGACATGTATTTACCCCAACTGAGGACTTGAGTATGAAAACTTTTGTACCCCCCTACTGTGCACAGGGCGATCTCAACATTTTTGTGTGCGATGCGATCCCTTCTGATCTTGCCGAAAAATCACCGTCCGAGAATGGTCATGTACTGGCGCATTCCGAGACCGGTCACCACCATGTGATCGACGGCAACACCGTGCGCGTGTTCGAGCAGGACGAGTTTGTGTCCTATCTCGATGTGAAAGAGCCGGCGAATGTCGTTCACCTGCGCGGTTTCGACACGCACGAAACGATCCAGTTGCCGCCCGGTCAGTACCGCATCACGCGGCAGCGTGAATACACCCCGGAAGGGTTTCGGCTAGCTGCCGATTAATCGGCGACGGCTTCGGCTCTGGCTAACAACGCCCGCCGCCGTGACCGCGTACTACAACGAAAACGACCCGAAGGCCGCCGCCTGGCTGCGGGAATTGATCGCCGAGGGACTGATTGCCGCTGGCGTCGTGGATGAACGGAGTATTGCCGATGTCGCACCAGCTGACCTTGCCGGGTTTACCCAGCACCACTTCTTTGCCGGCATCGGCGGATGGTCCTACGCGCTCAGACTCGCCGGCTGGCCCGATGACCGGCCCGTGTGGACCGGATCCTGCCCTTGCCAGCCTTTCAGCACGGCAGGCAAAAGAGCAGGGACTGATGACGAGCGCCACTTATGGCCTGATTGGCGATGGCTCATCGACCAGTGCCGACCTGCAGTCGTCTTTGGCGAGCAGGTTGCGTCTAAGGACGGCCGCCATTGGCTCGCCGGAGTACGCGCTGACTTGGAAGCACTGGGATATGCCGCGGGGGCCGCAGATCTGTGCGCTGCGGGCGTCGGCGCGCCGCACATCAGGCAACGACTTTGGTGGGTGGCCGACGCCGAAAGATCAAAACCCCGCACAAGACACGACCTATGCCGGCGGGAATCCGACATTAGCTCGGGTAGCCGGATGGGCGACACCGACAGCAAGGGATTACAGGAGCGAATCGGCAACGGACGAGTACAACGAGAAACGCTGGAGTCACCCCAGGGGGAAGCCCCTCTCGGCGCAAGCTGGGCAGGCGCAATCCGGATCGAATGCGCCGACGGAAAAGCGCGGCGCATTGAACCCGGCCTTGAGCCGCTGGTTAATGGGCTACCCGGCCGAGTGGGACTCCTGCGGGGCTACGGCAATGCAATC
>JAAUXY010028303.1_pt1 | contig 37355 bp, 39 predicted proteins | sample 7278121 | NCBI WGS metagenome assembly JAAUXY01 (sample SAMN14350117, study PRJNA611818) | marine sediment metagenome | isolation source: surface marine sediment (1.8m) | place: French Polynesia: Moorea | collected 2018-08
AGGTACCGGCCTTCGTTGTCGAATTCGGCGTCACCGTAGCCCCGGATCACCTTCCTGGGTTCGTGACGCGAATAGATTGCCACGCCGCTGTAGCCTTTCTTCTCGGCATCCTCATAGAACGAGTGATAACCGGCCGGCATGAATATCGGGTCGGTGAGCTGATGCGCCTGGGCCTTGGTCTCCTGTATGCAGACCACGTCAGCGTCCTGCTTACCTAACCAGTCGAACAGACCTTTTCTCGCGGCGGCGCGAATGCCGTTGGCATTCAAAGAAATAACGCGGAACACGATTCTCCTTCTACTTGGACGATTGACGGCTGTGCGATACTGCTGCACGCGATGCCGGGCAGGAATCCTCTCGGCGACGGAATGTTACGAACTCAACCCGAGAGACGCTAGCGCATGCACGCTTACAAGAACGCATTCATCGACCTGGCTCTTGAGCTCGGTGTCTTGAGATTTGGCGAATTCACGTTGAAGTCCGGCAGGCTAAGTCCCTACTTCTTCAATGCCGGACTGTTTAACACCGGCTACGCCGCGGCGCGGCTGGGCCAGTTCTATGCGGCGACCATCGCACAATCAGACATTGAATACGACCTGTTGTTCGGCCCCGCCTACAAGGGCATCCCGCTCGCCGCGCTGACGGCTGCCTCGCTGGCCGAGCACCACGATACAAACGTGCCCTATGCCTATAACCGCAAGGAGGCCAAGTCGCATGGAGAGGGCGGATCGACAGTCGGCGCCGACGTCACGGGTCGCGTCCTGATCGTCGACGACGTCATCACCGCGGGCACGGCGGTGCGAGAGGCTTACGACATTATTTCAAACCTGGGCGCCGAGGTTGCAGGCCTCGTCATCTCGCTGGACCGACAGGAGCGTGGGCAGTCCGAAAAATCGGCCGTGCAGGAACTCGAAAGCTCGCTGGGCATTCCCGTGGTCAGTATTGTCCGACTGGACGATTTGGTGAGGCGTCTCGAGAGCCTTCCGGACTACTCAGAACACCTGCCGAAGCTCAAAGCGTACCGCGAACAATACGGCGTGGACTACTGACATAATGTCTCCTCGAGCGTATAGTTTTATCCACGGCAGGAAAATTTAATAACGTTAACTGCGTCGCGAATTGACGACAGCTTCATGGCATAGTCCGGGCATGCGTAAATTAGCAACGATCACTGTTTTGGCGCTATTTCTCGCGCCAGCCACGTGGGCTGACAAAGCCCGGTACTACAAGTACGTGGATGAAAACGGCAACCTCGTCATCGGCGACAAGATCCCGGTCGAAGACTCCGAACGCAAGAAATACGTCGTAAACGAGTACGGCATCGAAGTCGCCCGGATCGAAGGCAGGAAGACCGAAGAAGAACTGGCCGCTGAGCGAGCCGCCGCCGAGCAGCAGGAGGCGCTGGAACTCCGACTTCGTGCCGATCGCGCGCTGCTGAATACCTACCTGACCATCGAAGAAATCATGATGCACCGGGATCGACGCGTGGAGCTGTGGCAGGCACAGGCGCGTGTCACGGAGCTCTACCTGAGGAACCTCGAGCGGCGCCTCAACATGCTGCAGAAGCGTTCACGCAACTTCTCGCCCTACAGCGAAGACATGGACGCGCCGATGATCGACTCGGACTTGCTGGCTGATCTGCAGGAAACCGAGGCGACGATCATCAAGCACAACGCTAACCTCGAGAACTACAAGCACGAAGAAGAACAGATTCGCGCTCGTTTCGAGGGTGACATCGAGCGCTTCAAGCACCTGAAAGGTCTCGAATAGGGCCTTTAAGACCCTGGGTCAGCCCGTCCCGGAACTACCGAATCCGCCCTCGCCGCGGTCGCTGGAATCGAATTCGTCGACGACGTCGAATGCGACCTGCTCCACCGGGATAAACACCATCTGCGCGATGCGCTCGCCCGGCTGAACGTCGTAGGCAGTCTGCCCGCGGTTCCAGCATGAAATGAACACCTGCCCCTGGTAGTCGGAGTCGATCAGGCCGGTCAGGTTACCGAGCACGAGCCCGTGTTTGTGGCCGAGGCCGGATCGCGGCAGCAGCACGGCGGCGAGCCCGGGGTCACCGATATGGATGGCGAGTCCCGTCGGAACGAGCACCGTCTCGCCGGGTGACACGGTGATCGACTCGTCAATACACGCACGCATGTCGAGTCCGGCGGAACCGTCGGTTGCGTAGTGTGGCATCGGGATGCTGTCGCCGATGCGCGAGTCGAGAATTTTCAATTCTATGCGTCGCACGTCATGTTCTCCAGGCGATGCCCGCTTCAGGCAATGCCGCAAACCCGGATCACCAGCGTGACCCGCGATGCATGGTACGAACTTGGAATGCCGGAGACTAGTCCTGCGTGGAGATCACGGTCAGGCGGGGCTCGGTACCGGTGCCGCGGACCTGTTCATATCGATCGGCAATCGTTGTGATAAGGCGGTGCGCAAGATCGGCTTTTCGTTGCCGCTCGAAAGAACGCTCGCCATCAGGCCAGTAAACGTCGACGCAGTTGTCGTCACAGTCGAAGGCCAGTCCGTCTCCAACCTGATTGGCGACGATCATGTCGAGCTGCTTGGCGACCAGCTTCTTCTTCGCGTATTCGCGCAGGTTTTCAGTCTCGGCGGCGAAGCCAACCGTGAATGGCGCCTCCGGTAACTTGGCGACGGAGGCGAGGATGTCTTCGGTGCGGACAAGACTGATGCTCGTTTCCGATGCGGTCTTCTTGATCTTTGTCGATGACGCGTCTGCAGGACGATAGTCCGCAACGGCGGCGGCGCCGATGAAGATGTCGACCTCGCCGATCGTGTCGTGTGTTGCCGCGTGCATTTCCTCGGCCGTCATCACATCGACCCTTTTGACCCCGGCTGGCACCGCGAGGTTGACGGGTCCACTGACGAGTATGACCTGCGCGCCCTGCGCACGAGCGGCCTCGGCCAGGGCATACCCCATCTTGCCGGAGCTGCGGTTCGACAGGTAACGGACGGGGTCGATGGCTTCGCGGGTCGGGCCGGCCGTAATGAGAACCGTTTTGCCGGACAGCTGCCCTGACGCCTGCACGCGAGCCATGACCGCTGCCGCGATAACGTCGGGCTCGGACATGCGGCCGCTGCCGGTCTCGCCGCAGGCCTGGTCGCCGTGGTCGGGGCCGACGATGTGAACACCGCGCTCGGCGAGCAGGTCGCGGTTCGCCTGAACGGCGGGGTTCTTCCACATGACGTGGTTCATTGCCGGCGCGATGACGATCGGCGCCTCGGTAGCCAGGCACAGGGTCGCCAGCAGATCGGGTGCAGAACCGCCGGCGAGTCGCGCGATGATCTCGGCCGTCGCAGGCGCTATAAGCACCAGGTCCGCCCAACGTGCGAGCTCGATATGACTCATGGAGGCCTCGGCTTCCTTGTCCCACAGGTTGTTGCGAATGGGACGGCCGGATACGGCCTGCAGCGTCGTCTCGGTGACGAACTCTTCAGCGGACGCCGTTAGAACGATCTGCACGTCGGCGCCGCGTTCCTTGAGCCGACGGACGAGCTCGGGCGTCTTGTAGGCGGCGATACCGCCGCTAATGCCTAGAACGATGTTCATATTCCGCCCATATAAACCTTCGATACAGCGTATCGCTGAGTGCTGTTTATTTTCCAGCCTTCGCCGCCCAGCGGCCAGATTGTTTCGTTTTATCGATATAGCGACGCGGCTTCGACGGTTGGCGTTGCCGTGCCTTCCGCCGTGAATCGCCCCGATCGGCCGGAATTCGTCGCTTGGCGGGATTCGACTCGAGCTTGAAGATGCTTTCTCCAGGGGGTCGAAAGCAATGCATGACAAGGATGCCAGGGTGCTGGCGACGATTCTCGGCTACGGCAGGAACAGGGAGGCTGCGTTGGAGCTGAGTAGCGGGCTGCTTGTCCGGTTCGGGGGATTGCGGCAATTGCTGACTGCGCCGCGTGAATCCGTGGCCGCGGCACACGGCGTCGGTCCGGCCACGGCCGACCTGTTGCAGGCGCTGCCCGTCGTCGGCAAACGATTCTTCGAGGCCGCCGTGGATCCGGGTCAGACGATCCGAAGCCCCGCGGATACCGAGGCCTTTCTGCTGGCGCGGCTCGGGCACCTGGGGCATGAACGCTTCTGCTGCCTGTACCTGGACAATCGCCACCGGGTGCTGAAGTTCGATGAGTTGTTCCGGGGGACCATTGATGGCACCAGCGTCTACCCCAGGGAGGTCGTCAAGGAAGCGCTGCAGGTGAACGCGGCCGCGCTGATCATCGCGCACAACCACCCGTCCGGCGTGGCCGAGCCCAGCAGCGCCGACGAGCGGATCACACAGCGGCTGAAAGCCGCTCTGGATCTCGTCGACATTCGCTTGCTGGACCACCTGATTATCGGTGCCGGCCATAGTGTCTCGTTGGCAGGGAGGGGGCTGCTCTGACAGACATTCCCGACAGGCAAAGCGCCAGTTTGTGCTATTTGCACATTTTGTGTATATTTTGTGCATATGTAACAAAGGTGCAACCAATGCCTGCCGTACGACAGTTAAAAGCGAAACCGGACGCCGTGCTTGCCAAGGCCGCCCTGAACGCCGCTGCAGAGCTTGGCCTGAAGCAGGCTGATCTCGCGGCCGTGCTGGGCCTGCACCGCACCGCGGTCAGCAGGCTCAAGCGCAGCCCGTCGCTCGACCCCGAATCGAAACAGGGCGAACTGGCGCTAATGCTGGTCCGTCTCGCGCGCGCGCTCTTCGCGCTGACGGGCGGAGACGAGGGCTGGATCCGGCATTTCATGCAGACGCCGAACAAGATCACCGGCGGCGTGCCGGCCGAGCAGATCAAGTCCGTCCAGGGCCTGGTTACGGTACTGCAGTTCGTCGACGCGATCCGCGGCAAGGTCTGACCCGGTGATCTGGGATGAGTGCGACGGGCCGGGCCAGGTCCGGCCCATCGCCGGCACGCTGTATAGGCTTGTCGAGAGCCAGGAACAGGTCGCAACGCTTGGCTACGTGGACACGCTCGAGGAGCAGGCGTTACTCGAGGCCATGCTCGAGGAGGTCAAGCCACCGTACCCCGACGGAACCGGCAAGCTGCACTACCTTTTGAAGACCCCGTTCCGCTACCCGCCGCTGAAGTGGGGATCGCGCTTCGGCAGGCGCCATGAACCGAGCCTGTTTTACGCGGGCAAAGCCGTGGAGCCGACGCTCGCGGAAGCCGCCTACTACCGCTTCGTGTTCTGGTACTCGATGGCCGGCGAACCCGTTTCGGACCGGATTCGGACCGAGCACACGCTGTTCTCCGCGCGCTACTCAAGCGACACAGGTATCCGGCTGCAGGCACCGCCGTTCGGCCAGTTTGAGAAGAAGCTCAGACATCCGTCGTCGTACACCGACTGCCAAGCACTGGGCACGGCGATGCGCGACGCGGGCATCGAGGCTTTCGAGTACCGCTCGGCCAGGGATCCGGCTGCCGGTATCTGCGTGGCCTTGTTCTTGCCGAGCGGGCTTGTGTCGAAACGCCCTCTTCGGAGCAACCAATGGCTCTGCGAGCTGGGTGCGTCCGAGGTATCGTTCAAGAAGCTGGGCACGCACACAGTGACCTCGTTTACGGTATCGACGTTTCATCATGAAAATCGGCTGCCGCTGCCCGCGTAAATTCGGCTGTTTGACACATTCTGAGCAAATTGGCCGCAATGATGCGGGAAGCCTTGTAATACAGGCCCTATGCTGGTTAAATATCGCGCTCTTTGCCCGCCGCCGGCGGGTAACTCTATTGAAAATCAGAGACTTAAGAAGATGTCCAAGGTTTGCCAGGTGACCGGGAAGCGTCCGCAGAGCGGAAATAACGTCTCCCACGCCCACAACAAAACCCGCCGCCGTTTCCTGCCTAACTTGCAGACGAAGCGGTTCTGGCTCGAATCCGAGAAGCGCTACGTGCGCCTCCGCGTGTCGCACAAGGGCATGCGTATCATCGACAAGCACGGCATCGACAAGGTCGTTGCCGACCTGCGTGAGCAGGGGCAGCGCGTATAAAGCGCCGGAGGAATTAGGCCATGGCTAAGACTAACCGCGAGAAGATCCGACTCGTTTCCAGCGCCGGAACCGGTCATTTCTACACGACGACGAAGAACAAGAAGCTTCATCCTGAAAAGATGGAGACGAAGAAGTACGATCCGACGATTCGTAAGCACGTCGCGTACAAGGAAGCGAAGATCAAGTAAGACTCGCTTCGAACGATTCCGAAAAAGCCCGCGACGTATGCGGGCTTTTTTGTTTGTAGACTGACAAGTAAGCCAAGTGAATGCCCGAGTTACCGGAAGTAGAAACCAGCCGACGCGGTATTGAGCCCTTCCTTGTCGGCAAGACCGTGACGAACGTCATCGTCCGGGAGCGACGGCTGCGATGGCCGGTTCCGAGAACGCTGGACAGGGAGCTCCCGGGCCAGCGTATTGAGGCCGTCGAGCGTCGCGCGAAATACATCCTGATCAACACGGACGTTGCCACCGCCATTCTGCACCTCGGCATGTCCGGCCATGTCAGCATCATCGATACCGGCACACCGGCCGGTGTTCACGACCACGTCGACATCGAGCTCGATTCGGGCGTGGCGCTTAGGCTTCGGGATCCACGACGCTTCGGCTCATTGCACTGGAGCAGGCGACCGTTGCAGCACAAGCTGATCAAACACCTTGGGCCGGAGCCGCTCGGGCCGGAATTCTCCGGCGACTATCTTTACGAACGGTCGCGCGGTCGAAAGCTCGCGGTGAAGCAGTTCATCATGGATGCCGCTGTCGTGGTTGGCGTCGGCAATATCTACGCCAGCGAGTCACTGTTCCTCGCCGGCATCCACCCGACGCGCCCGGCCGGCCGAGTATCGCTCGAGCGGTACCGGCTGCTTGCACGAGCCATCGTCAACGTGCTCGAGCGCGCGATCGACGCCGGCGGCACGACGCTCAGGGATTTCTACGGTGGCGACGGCCAGTCAGGCTATTTCCAGCAGCAGCTCGATGTGTACGGGCGGGCGGACGAGGACTGCAATCGTTGTGGCGCGCCGATACGCTCCAAGGTCATCGGCCAGCGGAACACGTTTTACTGCATCCAGTGCCAACGCTAGCCGGGCACTACTCGCTCAGCCACTCGATCGCCTTGTCTCTGTCGCGGAACACGCGGACGAGTTCGGGAGACGACTCTGACCAGACCTGGTAGATCCGGCCCAGGCCGAACGGCATGTCGTCGGGAGTGTAAACGGCGGTCTTGAGGGATTCGATGCCGAGACTTGTGAAGTCTTCTTCAATCATCGCTGCGAGGCCGGCGAGTCCTGTCGCGCTCACTCGAGTCACGTCGGCTTCCGAGATATCGGCGAATTCCGCCTTCACGGGCTGAAGCTCAGGTCGCGTGTACACCTGACGGTAGTATTCGAACAACTGGCTGTCATCGACCTCGCCAATGAATCGAGTGACAAAGTACGGCTTGTCCGGTTCTGGAAGGAATTGCAGCGTCATCCGCGAACTATACAGGAGCCGAGAAGCTCAGCGACGCGTTGCGACAATCTGAGATGAATACTGTTGATTGCGCCCTTTCTATCTAATAGGGGTCGAACCGATTTTCTCTTGCTGGGAGTCAATTTATAGGGGTCGAACCGATTTTCCCTGTCGAATATTTCGAGACTACCCACAGTCGACGATCTGACATCGATTAATTCGGTTCGACCCCTTTATGCAGACCCCTTTATGCATGCCTTCCCGCTGGCACCCAGTAGTGCGGTTGGGCCAGGAGTCGCTTTACCAGAACTTCCAGAAAGGCTGTTTAAGAAGACGTCGTTTGCGACGGAACCTCATGAGTGGGACGTCCTCAGGTTCGAGCAGATCGGGATCGATGAATCCCTCCAGCTGGTAGCCGAAGAAGTATTTCAGCGCTTCCTCGCCGAGCTCCAGCGGATGAAACGGCAACGGGTACTCGAAGTCCTCGTCTTCTTCTTCGATAGCATGCGCGCCCGACCAGTAAGGCACCTCGAACGCCATGCGCTCGCCAATGTCCTCAACGACGCCACTGTCCGGCGCAACGCTCAGAGATCGAACCAGCGAACCGTTTTGCCAGTGGGCGTACGCGAACCAGTCCACGACGCTGTGCATTGCATGAACGGTCACCAGCCGATTACCCGCGGCTTCGAGGAATCGTTCGGGAATCCTTGACGGATTATCGATACCGAATTCCCTGGCGGCAATGACGGTAACGTCAGGGAAACAGCCGATGCATAACTCCTTGTCCGTCGGATTCGTCCAGCATAGATTGCCATCGTCCAGCGGTTCGAGCTCTTCCCCCGGAAACAGGGCGTGAGCTGTCTCTGTCGTCGCCTGCCGATCTAGTTCGATCGATGCCGTAAACGCATCGCGAGCACTGCCGTTCGACATGACCAGCATCCAGGTTTTGGCGCCCACACGTTCTCCCGTCTACTGTGAGTTGTTCGTAAATAGGGGTCGAAACGATCTTTCTTGTCGAGAATTTCGGAAATGCCCGCTTTGTCAAATCTGGCGTCGATCAATTCGGTCCGACCCCTTTTTGGATTAATTCGGTTCGACCCCTATTATTGCTAATTCGGTCCGACCCCTTTTTGGATTCTTTTTGGATTAATTCGGTTCGACACCTATTATTCGGTTCGACCCCTTTTTGTTTTTGTGGGCCCCTTTTTGGGTTGCCGCGATCGCGGCTGGAAGCCGCTCCTACGGCGCGGACGGTCCGCTGGGGGGGGTTCAGCTCCGCTGCTTCAGTCTTTCCATCAGCCTGTCGTGCACTTCCGGCGACAGGAACTCCGAGATGTCACCACCGAGACTGGCGACCTCCCGGACGAGGCTCGACGAGATGAAGTTATAGGTTTCTGTTGGCGTCAGGAACAGGGTCTCGACCTCTTCGGTCAGGCGGCGGTTCATGTTCGCGAGCTGAAATTCGTACTCGAAGTCGGACACGGCGCGCAGGCCACGGACGATGACCTTGAGGTCGTTCTTACGCGCGTACTCGATCGTCAGTCCCCGGTACGCAACGACATCGACACGGTCGTATTCCTTGAGCGCTATCTCAGCCAGCTCGACGCGTTCTTCCTGGCTGAACATCGGCGCCTTGCCGCTCGAGTCGCCGGCAACCGCGACGACGACCCGATCGAAGACCGCCAGTGCACGCCGCACGAGGTCCTCGTGACCTAAAGTGATCGGGTCGAACGTACCCGGATACATCGCCTTGACCGCCATTCCCCCTCCTTAAACGCCGGTGGTCGTTCAGACCGTGATCAACGAATAGCGCACGTTGCCGGCCGTCTTGGATCGTGTGACCTGCCACCCCTCCGGCAGGTCGGGTAAGGACGACTGCCGATCCTGCTCGATGTAGACACTGCCCTCAGGCCGCAGCAACCGTTGCTGTGCGATGAGTCTACACAAATCGTCCGTCAAATCATCAGAGAATGGCGGGTCCAGGAAAACAATGTCGAAACTCGCGGGCTCACAGCGCCGCAGGTACTCGAAGGCGTCGGCCTGAACGACCTCGGCACTGCCGGCCTCCAGTGTCTGAATGCTGGTTCGAAGCGCCTTCACCGCTTTGCTCGATGACTCAACGAACACCACCTGCGCCGCCTCCCTCGACAGTGCTTCGAGTCCGAGCGCGCCGGTGCCGGCATAAAGATCCAGGCATCGCGTGCCATACACGCGGGGCCCGATCCAGTTGAACAGCGTCTCCCTGATTCTCTCGCTGGTTGGACGCAGCCCCTCGACGTCCGGGATCGGCAGCAGGCGACTCCGCCATTTTCCGGCTACAATACGCAACCGCCCGGGCTTTTTTGCAGCAGGGCCCATCAGATCAGGATCAATGGAATCATCGCTTGGGATTATTTCACGACCGGCGTTCGTGGAATAGAGAGCTGCCCGAATGAACACTGAGAGCAAAGACAAGTCCCCCGGGTTCTTCACCCGTCTGCGCGCGCGCCTGAACAAGGGCGACAGCTGGCTGACCTACGATCTGGCCAACCTTGCGCCCGGCGGCAAGATCGACGAAGACACGCTCGAAGAGCTCGAGACGCTGCTCGTCATGGCGGACGTCGGCATCTCGACGACCGAGCGCATCATCGAAGACTTAAGGAAGCAGCTTGCCCGAAAAGAACTGAAGGACATCGATGCCCTGAAGGCGGGTCTCGAGCGCGTCCTGACCGGCATCCTGGAACCGGTCGAGCAGCCGCTGTCGGTAGACCAGACACGCCGGCCCTTCGTCATACTGATGGTGGGCGTCAACGGCGCCGGCAAGACCACGACGATCGGCAAGCTGGCGCGGCGCCTCAAAGACAGCGGCCTGTCCGTCATGCTCGCAGCCGGCGACACCTTCCGTGCGGCCGCGGTCGAACAGTTGCAGGCCTGGGGAGAGCGCAACGATGTACCGGTCGTCGCGCAGCCGTCCGGTGCAGACCCGGCAGCCGTGCTCTTCGACGCCTGGCAGGCCGCCAGCGCCCGCGGCATCGATGTCCTGCTGGCGGACACGGCGGGACGACTGCAGAACCAGCAGGGGCTCATGGATGAACTGGCGAAAATCAAGCGCGTCCTTGCACGTCACGATGAGTCGGCGCCGCATGAGACCATGCTCGTGCTCGATGCGAGCCAGGGGCAGAACGCGCTGACCCAGGCCGAGAAATTTCACGAGGCGCTGGGCCTGACCGGCATCTCGGTCACCAAGCTGGACGGCAGCGCGAAGGGCGGCATATTGCTGTCGGTTGCCGATCGACTCAAGGTCCCGGTTCGGTTTATCGGCATCGGCGAGGCGGCCGAAGACATGCAGCCATTTGTCGCGAAGGACTATGCGCGTGCGTTACTGTCCGGAGGAGCTCACTCGGAATCGGCATGATCAAGTTTGAGAACGTCACCAAGCGCTTCCCCGGCGGACAGGAAGCGCTATCCGGACTGTCGCTCAACGTCGAGCGCGGCGAAATGGCGTTCGTCACCGGCCACTCCGGCGCCGGCAAAAGCACGCTCTTGCGGCTGATCGCGCTGATCGAACGGCCCACGAGCGGGCAGGTTATCGTCGACAACCAGAACACGCGCCGCGTCCGTCGTCGGAAGATTCCGAAGTACCGTCGCGAAATCGGCATGGTCTTCCAGGACCACAAGCTGCTGTACGACCGACCGGTTGCCGACAACGTCGCGCTGCCGCTGGTCATCGCCGGCGTCGGACACCGCGAGGTGGGACGACGAGTCCGCGCCGCACTCGACCAGGTCGGCCTGTTGAAGAAAGAAAAGCAGAGCCCGGAGACGCTGTCAGCAGGCGAACAGCAGCGCGTCGGCATCGCTCGCGCAATCGTGACGCGCCCAAAACTGCTGATAGCCGACGAACCGACCGGCAACCTCGATCCGGACCTGTCGCTCGAGGTCATGCGCATCTTCAGACGCTTTAATGAGGTGGGCGTAACGCTGCTGATCGCCAGTCATGACATCGCACTGATCGACAAGCTCGGTTGCCGTCGCATAGCGCTCGCGGACGGTCGACTCGATGAGGGCGAAGACGACGGTGAAGGTTCACCGCTGATCGTCGAGGAGGCGCCGTGGCAGTAACGAAAAACACGGACGCCGTCCAGCCGGTCCGCTCGTCCGGACCGGTGACGATCTGGCTGCTGCGGCACGCAAGCTGCTGTGTCGGCGCGCTGGGCAAGATGGCGCGCCAGCCCGTCGCCAGCTTCATGATCATCCTCGTCATCGCGATCACGCTGGCGCTGCCGGCCGCGCTGCACCTGCTCGTCAAGAATGTGTCCGTCATCAGTGGCGGATGGGAACAGGCGCTGGACTTCTCGGTGTTCCTCGAGGACGGGCAAACCGCCAGCGAAGCCGAGGGCCTCGCTCGTCTCATCGAGCAAAGAGCCGACGTCGAATCGGTCGAGCTCGTGACGTCCGACCAGGCCCTGGAGGAGTTCAAAGAGCTGTCCGGGTTCGGCGACGCGCTGGACCAGCTCAGCCGAAACCCGCTGCCCCACACGCTGATCGTCCGCCCGAGCACCGCGAACACCAGCCAGTCGATGGTATTGCTCCGGGAGGAGCTTCAGAATCTGCCTGAGACCGCATTGGTACAAATCGATACGGAATGGGTGCAGCGGTTCCATGCCATCCTTGCTATCGTCGAACGGTCGATTCTGATCGGCGCGGTGCTGCTGGCGGCTGCCATCATCACGATTATCGGCAACACGATTCGGCTGGATATCCAGAACCGGCGTGACGAGATCGAAGTCACCAAGCTGATCGGCGCGAGCAACGGGTTTGTGCGACGACCGTTTCTCTGGAGCGGCTTCTGGTACGGCGCTTTCGGCGCCCTGCTCGCGATAGGGCTGGTGCAGTACGGGTTTGCGTTGTTGCGGCCCCAGGTGACGCAGCTGGCGAGCCTCTACCAGAGCAACCTCGCGGTGATGAGCCTCGACATGGCCCAGGCAGGCTCGATCGTCCTTGGCGGCGTGCTCCTGGGACTGCTCGGATCGTGGTTTGCGGCAGCCCGGCACATGCGAGCGATCGAACCGAGATAGGTTTATTTTACATAACTCCTCTCTCGTATTTTTCTAACTAATTGTTTTCATTGACTAATAACCTTGAGTTTTAAGGGAACTGAAACTCGTTGTTAGCACTCTAAGTACCCGAGTGCTAAAATTTGGCTCCAAGTTAGGAGATTTGTAGATGACAACAGCTCTTGCTACCAAGAACCAAGACCTGATCCTTGCCGGACCGGTCGGCAGTCTCGACGCCTACATCCAGGCGGTCGGCGCTATCGACGTGCTCAGCAAGGAAGACGAACAGACGCTCGCGCTGAAGTTTCGTGAAGACGGCGACCTCGATGCCGCTCGCGAACTCGTCATGGCGCACCTGCGTTTTGTCGTTCACATCGCAAAAGGCTACACGGGATACGGACTTCCGCTGGCCGACCTGATCCAGGAAGGCAACGTGGGCCTCATGAAGGCCGTCAAGCGATTCGACCCGGAATACGACGTGCGCCTGGTGTCCTTCGCCGTGCACTGGATCCGCGCCGAGATTCACGAGTTCGTCCTGAAAAACTGGCGCATCGTCAAAGTGGCGACGACCAAGGCGCAGCGCAAGCTGTTCTTCAACCTGCGCAAGGCAAAGAAGTCGCTGGCATGGCTGTCTCATGAAGAGACGCTTGCCGTCGCCGAGGACCTCGGCGTCTCCGCCAAGGAAGTCACCGAGATGGAGAAGCGCCTGCACGCCCGGGACGCCATTTTCGATCCGGCACCGGACGCAGACGATGACAACAACTTCACGCCGGCGGCTTACCTGCCCAGTAACAATGCGGACCCTGCAAAGCTCGTCGAGAACGCAGACTTCAAAGACGACGCCAGCGAACGCATGATGTCGGCCCTGGCGACGCTCGACGACCGGAGTCGGGACATCCTGGAGAGCCGTTGGCTGACCGAGGACAAGCTGACGCTGCACGATCTCGCCGACCGATACGGCGTCTCGGCAGAGCGCATCCGGCAGGTGGAAGCAAACGCTATCAAGAAGCTCAGGAACGCGATGGTCCTCTGACAGCCATCTCTCTCTTAGAGCTTGACCTGAAAACCGCGGCGCATGCCGCGGTTTTTTTATTTATAGACGCGGCGGCGAAAACGAACGTAGCCGCCGTCTTCCTGGCCGGTCGGATCATGGTGCGTCCAGTGCACGAGGCCACCGAGCTCGTTCCACTCGAAGACGCCTCGGAAATAGATCCTGTCGCCGATTCCGGCCGGTACGCGCTCCGCAAGATCGAGGTTGTGTGCGACTAGCAGGGTGTTGCCCCCGGGCACCTGTATGACGATTCTCTGATGACGCTCGCCTTCGTCGTCATCGCTCAACAGTCGCCGGATAAAGCCGTTACCTTCGATCCAGCGCCCGGAGTCGGACTTCGCGAGACGCATTTCCATTGAAGGCCCTCTGTTTTTTCGAGTTGTTTTTGCAGGGCGTCAGCTGCGATGAGTAGATTAGCAGCAATAAATAAGGGGCGGGCCCTGTCGGCCCGCCCCGTTTGAAGCTTACCTTGCCGCGATCGGCACCATCGTGATCTCGACGCGACGGTTGGCCTGGCGGCCGGGAGCCGTCGAGTTGTCAGCCACGGGGCGCTGTTCGCCCATGCCGACCGTGATGATCCGGTCGCTGCGGACATTCTGTGACCGCAGGTAGCTGGCAACCGACGCAGCGCGACGCTCCGAGAGCTGCTGGTTGTAGGCGTCCGACCCGGTGCTGTCGGTATGGCCGGCCACTTCAACGACGGTGCTCTCGTACTCAGCCAGGACTTTGCCCACCGACGTCAGTACGTCGAAGAAGGCCGGACTGAGATCGGAACTGTCCGTCGCAAACGTCACGTTGCCCGGCATGTTCAGCGTGATGTTGTCGCCGATGCGCGTGACGCTAACGCCTGTGCCCTCGAGCTCGGCCCGCAGCTCGGCTTCCTGCCGATCCTGGTAAGCGCCGATAGAACCGCCGGCGATGGCACCGACACCGGCGCCAATCAGCGCGCGCTGCCGACGTTCGACGGCGTCGTCACCGGTAATCAGTCCGACGACGGCACCCGCCGCCGCGCCGATGAGCGCACCCTTTGTGGCGCTGCTCGTCTTCTCTTCCCGCGTATACGCGTCAAGCGTTTTGCAGCCACTCACGACGAGCGCGGCGAGAAGAACGATAGAAACTTTCCTGGATACGTACATGTCATTACTCCCTCGTACGACCTTCTGTGATCGTCAGTGTGAAGTTTGTCGGTGTCTGCCTGAACGGATCCTTAATGGTCGTTCAGTTATGTAGTGTGGGCGTCATTTTACACCCACGAGCGCTTGGCAATGTGATTTCGGTCTAGAATGCAGCAATGACCAAAGAGGCCGACAACGATGGCTGGCTGGAGCGCTACGCGGAAAGCCACCGCAACCTGACCTACCCGTGGCTCTACCGGGTCGCCGTACTGATGGTCGTGCTCGGCGTCGTCGGCATCCTGTGGGCGCTGCCGGTGCCGCTGCAATTTTACGAAATATCGCCGCTTTTGAACTGGGGCAGCGCCTTCCTGATGGCGACGGCCATCTACTACTTCATTATTTCGCTGTCGATCGCGATCGGCATGCTGCCGTTTCTGATCGGCGTTGCCGCCTCGCAGCTTTGGCTGGAGCAGTCAGCCTACTCTCCGACGCGGGTATCCATAGGCTTCCTGGTCGCGGGAACGATCGCGCTGTGGCTCGGCCATCGCAGCAAGCCCGGCCTGAAACCGCTGTTCGAGGATCTGATGCTGACGATGATCGGGCCTGCCTGGATGCTGTCGATCATCTACCGCCGACTGGGTATTCCGTACTGATTACGGCGCTTTATGTTCGCAGACTGCTGACATCCCGACGGCCCCGTTGATAGACTGCCGCTCCCTGCTAATGACGTTGAGGTCCTGACGTGGCGACGACGCTTTCCAATCTCGATGCACTCGATCTGTATGACGTTCGCTCGGAGCTTTCCGAAGACGAGGTCATGGTCCAGGAGTCGGTTGCCCGGTTTGTCGACGACCAGGCCATCCCGCTCATGCGCGACGCCTTCGAGAAGCACTACTTCCCGATGGAGCTCGTCAAGCCGGTCGCGGAACTCGGCCTGTTCGGCAGCACGCTTCAGGGCTATGACTGCGCCGGCCTCAACAGCATCTGCTACGGGCTGATCTGCCAGGAACTCGAGCGCGGCGACAGCGGCCTCAGAAGCTTCGTCTCGGTGCAGTCGAGCCTCGTCATGTACCCGATCTACACGTACGGATCCGACGAGCAGAAGGACCGCTGGCTCCCGGCGCTGGCCAAGGGCGAGGCGATCGGCTGTTTCGGCCTGACCGAGCCGCACGGCGGGTCGGACCCGGCCAACATGAAGACCCACGCAAAACGAGACGGCAGCGACTGGGTACTAAACGGCGCCAAGATGTGGATCACGAATGCGCCGATCGCCGACGTCGCCGTCGTCTGGGCGATGACTGACGAAGGCATTCGCGGCTTCATTGTCGAAAAGGGCACACCGGGATTCGCGACGCAGGAGATCGAGAACAAGTTCTCGCTGCGCGCGTCGGTCACGGGCGCGATATTCCTCGACAATGTCCACGTGCCCGAGGAGAACGTCCTGCCGGGCGTTGTCGGTCTCAAAGGGCCACTGAGTTGCCTGACGCAGGCGCGCTACGGCATCACCTGGGGCGTCATCGGCGCCGCGCAGGCCTGCCTCGAATCGACACTGAGTTTCGCCGCCGACCGCGTGCTGTTCGACAAGCCGCTGACGCACACACAGACGATCCAGATCCGACTCGCCGACATGAGCCGCCGCATCACGACGGCGCAGCTGTTGTCGCTAAGGCTCGGCAAGCTGAAAGACGCCGGCAACATGAAACCGTCGCAGGTCTCGCTCGCAAAATGGAACAACTGCCGGGCTGCCATCGATATCGCTCGCGACGCCAGGGACATCCTCGGCGGCAGCGGCATCAGCGCGGAGTACGTGCCAATACGCCATATGCTAAACCTCGAGAGCGTCATCACCTACGAAGGCACCGAGACGGTTCACCAGCTGTCGGTCGGTCGCGAACTGACCGGCGTCAACGCGTTCGGCTGACGACGATCGATTCAGTCTTCTCCGGAGCACCGCATCCAAGCCCGAAGGCTATGTAGTTGAGCCAGCGGGCCGACAGGCTGCCGGAAGACCGGGACATCTGGCGCATCGCGCTGCCGATGATCCTGTCCAATATCACCGTGCCGTTGCTCGGCATGGTCGACACCGGCGTCGTGGGTCATCTCGACAGCGCCGCCTACCTGGGCGCCGTCGCGATCGCGACGACGATCTTCGGCTTCATCTACATCGGCATGAACTTCCTGCGCATGGGGACGACGGGCATCAGCGCCCAGCGCTTCGGTGCGCGCGACACCGACGGCATTCGCACGGCGCTGGGGCAGGCATTGCTCACTGCGCTGTTCATCGCTGTGGCACTGATCGCGCTGCAGTCGCCAATCGCCCAGATCTCGATGCCGCTGCTCGGCGCCACCGGCGACATTGAGGTCTATGCACGCGAATATTTTGCGATCCGCATCTGGAGTGCGCCGGCGACGCTCGCAGGCTACGTGCTGGTCGGCTGGTTCATCGGCATGCAGAACGCGCGCATTCCGCTCTTGATCGTCGTGACCGTTAATCTCGTCAACATCGTCCTCGACCTGCTGTTCGTGCTCGTCTTCGACATGAAGGTCGCCGGGGTCGCGCTGGCCTCGGTGATTGCCGAGTACACGGGCGCCGCGCTCGGCCTGTTCTTCGCGGCGAGACTGCTGACCCGGCACCCGGGTCAGTGGGTCGCCCACAAACTGCTGCGGCTACGGGAATACGCCGCGTTCTTTTCCGTCAACGTGAACCTGCTGATCCGCACGCTGGCGCTCGTGTTCACGATTTCTTTCGTCACGGCGCAGGGCGCGCGAATGGGCGGGCTCGTGCTGGCGGCCAACGCGATCCTGATGCAGTTCCAGAACCTGATGGCCTTCGGTCTCGACGGCGTCGCCCATGCCGCCGAGGCTCTGGTCGGCAAAGCGGTTGGGCAGGAGCGTCGCGACGCGCTGGAGCGCGCCGTGTCCCTGTCGCTGAAGTGGTCACTGGTGTTCGCCGGCGGGTTTTCTTTCCTGTATCTCGTCGGCGGACCGCTGCTGATCAACATCCTGACCGACCTGCCGGACGTCAGGCAGACAACGCTCGTCTATCTGCCGTGGATGATTGCGTCGCCGCTGATTTCGGTCTGGTCGTTCCTGTACGACGGCGTGTTCGTCGGCGCGACGCGGGCGAAGGAAATGCGAAATATCATGCTCGTCTCTGCGTTTGTCGTGTTCCTGCCGGCCTGGTATCTGTTTCAGCCCTTTGGAAACCACGGGCTGTGGGCGGCATTTATGCTGTTCCTGCTGGCACGAGGCGTCGGCATGCATGTGGGCTATCGCCGAGTCGTGCTTCCCGCAGCCTGAGATTTGGCGGCATACTGTCTCCCTTCAGGCTGCGGCTAAAGATGAAACAAAGGCGTGCCGATACAGGTCCTGATAATCAGCCATTCGCTCTTGGAGATCCGATGAAAGCATCCGACCTGCTCGTTAAGTGCCTGGAAGAAGAAGGCATCGAATACATCTTCGGCGTGCCGGGGGAAGAAAACGCCGACTTCATGATGTCGCTGGAGAAATCGGACAAGATCCAGTTCATCCTGACCCGTCACGAACAGGGCGCGGCGTTCATGGCGGAAATCTACGGACGCCTGACCGGCAACCCGGCCGGTGCACTGGCCACGCTCGGGCCGGGGGCTACCAACCTGATCACCGGCGTCGCGGACTCGAATATGGACCGCGCGCCGATGCTGGTGCTGACCGGCCAGGGCGCAACCGACCGCCTGCACAAGGAGTCACACCAGATCATGGACGTCGTTGGCATGTTCAAGCCGGTCACCAAGTGGGCGACGACGATCCTGAACGCCGAGACCATTCCGGAGATCGTCCGCAAGGCCGTCCGGCTGGCGCGCACGGAGAAGCCGGGCGCCGTGCACATCGAGCTGCCGGAGGACATCGCCAAGCACGACACGACCGTCAAGCCACTCGTGCCGAAACGCTTCCGGCGGGCGGTTCCCGACGACAAGATCGTCGATCGGGCCTTCGAGATGCTGAAGGAGGCAAAGCGCCCCGTCATCATCGCCGGCAACGGCTGTATCCGTCGCCGCGCCAGCAAGCAGCTGCGACAGCTGTGCGAGAAGACCGGCATCGGCGTCATCTCGACCTTCATGGCCAAGGGCTGCGTCGACATGGACGAAGACTACTGCCTGTACACGATCGGGCTCGGCTCGAAGGATCGTGTGTCACTGGCCGTTGACGACGCCGATCTCGTTATCACGCTGGGCTTCGACATGGTCGAGTACCACCCACACCTGTGGAACCCGAAAGGCGACAAGAAGGTCCTGCACGCGGACTTCCTGCCCGCGGAGATCGACCAGTACTACCACCCGGAAACGGAACTCGTCGGCGACCTCGCGCACACGCTGTGGATGCTGAACGAACGCTTCGATGCGCAAGGCGTGCCGGAGTACGACTTCGGCTTCCAGAAGAAGGTACGAGCCGACATGACCGCCGACTTCGAGGAATACAAGGACGACGACACCGACGGCGCGATCCGGCCGCAGAAAGCCCTATGGGACGCGCGCCAGGTCATGGGGCCGGACGACATCCTGCTGTCCGACGTCGGCGCGCACAAGATGTGGATCGCGAGGCACTACCAGTGCCACGAGCCGAATACCTGCCTGATCCCGAACGGTTTCTGTTCGATGGGCTTCGCGCTGCCCGGCGCCGTCGCGGCCAGCCTCGTGGACCCGGACAAGAACATCCTCGCGATCTGCGGCGATGCCGGCGTGCTGATGAACGTCCAGGAGATGGAGACGGCGAAGCGCCTGAACGTCAAGATCACCGTCATGGTCTGGGAGGACAAGGAGTACGGCCTGATCGCATGGAAGCAGGAGAATGAGTTTGGCCGCCATACACCGCTGGCCTTCGACAACCCGGACTGGAACCAACTCGCCGAGGCCTTCGGCTGGAATGGCCACGTCGTTTCGAAGTCGGCGGACCTCGAAGGGGTGTTGCGAACGGCGCTCGATGAAGACGGACCCAGCCTCGTCGTGATCCCGATCGACTATCGAGAAAACAACCTGCTGACGAAGAAACTCGGAGAAGTCACGTGCACGATCTGATGCTGGATAATGGGGACATTCTGCTTTTCGCCTGTAGCCGGTCAAGCGCTACTGTTCCTACGTCGCGCGAAAAGCAGAATGTCCCCATTAGCGAGGAGGTCACGTGCACGATTTGATGTTGGAAAGTAATCGCGAGCCTGTTGGTTCACTGACGGTTACGTCACCCTACGACGGTCGCGATCTCGACACGATTGCGACCGCGGGCGCCGAGCATGTCGAAGATGCGCTGACGGCGGCCTACGGCCTGTACCGTGATCGGGGCAGCTGGCTGTCGATACCTGAGCGCGTCGCGATCCTCGAAAAGACCGCTGAGATCATGAGCGGCCAGGTCGAGGAGCTGACGTTGACCGCTGCCAGCGAAGGCGGCAAGCCCTACGCTGACTCCAAGGTCGAAGTGCTGCGCGCGATCGACGGGGTCAAACTCTGCATCGAGACGTTACGCGGCCATGCAGGCTCAGTGATCCCGATCGGCACGACGCCGGCGACGATGGGACGCGTTGCATTCACACAGAAGGAACCGATTGGCGTTGTCGCCGCGGTCAGCGCGTTTAATCACCCGCTGAATCTGATCGTGCACCAGGTTGGTCCAGCCGTCGCAGCGGGCTGCCCGGTCATCGTCAAGCCCGCCGGCGACACGCCGCTGTCCTGCCTCGCTTTCGTACGCATCCTCCGCGAGGCGGGCCTGCCTGACGCCTGGTGCCAGGTGCTTATTTCGGACAGCAATGAGACTGCTTCGAAGTTGGTCACCGACTCACGTATTGGCTTTTTCTCTTTTATTGGAAGCTCAAGGGTGGGCTGGATGCTGCGCTCGAAGCTCGCACCCGGCGCGCGCTGCGCCCTCGAACACGGCGGCGTCGCACCGCTGATCATCGCCGAACCGTTTGACCGTGATGCTGCACTGGCCGCTATCGCCAAGGGCGGCTTCTACCACGCGGGCCAGGTCTGTGTGTCGGTGCAACGCGTCTATGCACCTGCCGCGATTGCAGATGACCTTGCGAAGGATCTCGCTGCCGCCGCCGACAAGCTGGTTGTCGGCGCACCGGAAGATCCTGACACGGAAGTGGGTCCGCTGATTCGCACTGCGGAAGTCGACCGAATCGCCGAGTGGGTCGACGAGGCCGTGGCCAGTGGGGCCACGCTGTTGTCCGGCGGCAAGAAGCTCTCCGATACCTGTTACGCGCCGACGGTACTGCTGAATCCGCCCGAGGATTCGAAGGTCAGCCAGCTGGAGATCTTCGGCCCGGTTGTTTGTGTTTACAGTTACGACCAACTCGACGACGCGGTGACCGCATCGAATTCGCTACCGGTCTCCTTCCAGTCCGCCGTCTTCTGCGACGACATCGACACAGCGATGGCACTGTACAAGCGACTCGATGCATCGGCCGTCATGATCAACGACCACACGGCGTTTCGCGACGACGTCATGCCGTTCGCAGGTTTACGGGAGTCAGGCCACGGTGTCGGTGGCATTCCCTACACGATTGAGGACATGCAGATCGACAAGATGGCTGTGATCAAGTCGCGGGGGCTGTAGCAGGCTTATCTATACCCAAGTAACCAGGATAACTCTAGTGGAAATCGGAGGAGTACGATGATGGGGTCTGCTGTTGCGAAAGACGACTTGGCGCACTTTCGGTGAGTCTTCCTACGGATAAGTCAACGTATTGCCAGCCGCCGTCGAAATCGTTGATTCGAAACTGTATGTCGCGACCTCCGCTTGCTGCACCACCGTAGACGCCCGCGACTTTGCGAGACTCGAAGCTGCTGTTTTGCGCTCTGAGGGAAACAACAGTGCGTCTACCTTTGTAAGGTTCAACCACAAACACGTTCGCTTTGAAGTCCCAGAACATAAAGTCACCTACACTCGCGTAGTCTGGGTCGATCGACCGTCTGCATCTTATATCGATATCGAGAGACTCTCCCGGGCGAAGCGTCTTCCCTTCAGTAGCGCCATTGCAGTTGATATCCTTTTCGAAATCAAAGAGGCGGTCGCTCACCTGCTTTTTCGTGTCGCTGGTCCATCGAGTATTAAGTCGCACCGCCCCAACAACTAGCGGTTTCTCCCCCGTATTCACAAGGGAGCCCTTTAAATGTCCGGAGATGGAAGTACCGCCAGACTCGATAGGGTCGGGAGACGTTGAGTACCAATACTCTACGTGCATGTAGAGTTCTTGGTCTGGCAGTGAAGCGTGCTCTTCGTAAAATGCCAACCAACTGAGTATTAGAGCAAGAAGCGCGATCATCAAGCTCAACGTGGATTTCACGTCTGAGGCCGTCTTCGGTTCCTTTTTCTCTGTTCGCCTTCTACCGGCTCTTTGGGATCTGTTGAACCTAACCATAGGAAACATCTAGTCGGGACGGGCGCAATTTGCCCTGAAACTCAAGGAGATAGTATGGTCATATCGCCCGATCTCAACGACTTCGCTTCCGCATCCTATGGCCAGCGCATCGACGACCGCATTGCCGTGCCAAGAAATCATTTCAGATGGCGCCAGCAAATTGAAAGGCTAATGGGATTCCCGAGACTTAGAGTCCTCTCTGACTTCTTGGCAGAGATCACGTCGAGCGTTATCGACAAACTAGAAGGGATTTTGTAAGGACGCGGGTCCGCGATGGCGATGCGGCCTCCTCGAGTTTGGTATTTCGGCAGGCGCGCCAATCGCAGGATGTCGTAGGTGCACCGTTGGGCTCAAGATAATCCACTACAGGAAGTAGCGGTCGACCCGCACGCTCTCCTTACAGTGATCGTTGCAGGTTGACCCCTTCCCCAGTTAGGCAGCACTACTCAACCATGCAGAATGCGTTCAGCTTGTTACCATCCAGGTCGCGAAAATAGCCTGCGTAAAACCCCTTGTCGTTCTCAGCAGGACGAAACCCCGGGTCGCCTTCGTTGGTGCCTCCCAGCTCCAGCGCCTTCTTGTGGAAAGCATCGACTTTGTCCGGGGAGTCCATGAACAGGGCCACCATGACCCCGTTGCCGACGGTCGCCTTCTCCTTGTTAAACGGAACGGTCACCGCAACGGAGGGTGCATCGGGGGCCGGCGCCCACGCTATGAACACGTTGTCTTCCTCCATGAACCGGCCGATGCCGATCGAGCCAAAGAGCTCGTCGTAGTAAGCGGCCGCTTTCTGAATGTCGTTGGTTCCCAAAGTCACATATCCGATCATCTTTCTTCCTCACTGTCTTCCGGGCTACTGGACCCGCCACTGGCTTGATGCCAGGTGCGGGCTACGTGTTGTGCACAGTACCGGCACCCTGCTGACAGCATGGTGTCAGTAGAGTTTCAGTAGCCTATAGTTTCGAAATCGAACACACGGAAACCTTGCCGGAAGCGCTATGAGACGAGCGGATAGACTGATCAAGATCGTTCACTACCTGCGCAGAATGCGTCGGGCGGTGACGGCACGCCAGATCGCCGAACACTTCGACATCTGCCAACGCACAGTGTATCGGGACATTCAGGACCTGGCGAACTCAGGTGTGCCGATTTACGGGGAAGCGGGTGTTGGCTACGTCATCGACAAGAAGTACCACATGCCTCCGGTCATGTTCGACTTCGACGAGCTGGAGGCCGTCGCACTGGGTATCAACATGGTGCGTACGTGGACCGATGAGGCGTTTTCCAATGCGGCGGATAGTGCCCTGGAGAAGATTCAGGCCGTGCTGTCCGACTCACGCCTGGAAGATATGCAGCAACTGACGACCTACTCGCTGGAAAGCCGCGGCAAGGTTCCGTGGAGTGTGAGTTTCTCAGACATCCGGGAATGCATCCGCTCTCGACACAAGATCGAGTTTCACTACACCGACCTCAACGATAGAGAAAGCCACCGAACCATCCGGCCCCTGTCGCTGCTATTTTTCGGGCCAGTGTGGCTCGTGCTGGGATGGTGCGAGATGAGAAACGACTTCCGGAACTTCCGACTGGACCGGATGGCCGAGCTCACGATTCCGGGAACGACGTTCAAAGACGAGAACGACAAGACACTAAAGGCTTATCTGGCACAGTGCGACATGAATGAGTAACCGCCGGGATTTTGTCCTCGAAAGCGCCTGACCGGACGAGAGCAGGCCCTGCCGGGGCGCGCCAATTCGTGATGTTTGCTCTTCGCGGCTGAGAGCAACAAACAATGCAAAAGGGAGTACCGCCTATCATTCACCGTCTCGAGCCCGCCCCCCCAGCCACCGTATCGCCTCATCAAACCGCTCTGTCCACGGATGCCCATAACTCAGCCGGATAAAGTTTCGATAACGCCGCGACGGCGAGAAGATCTGCCCGGGCGCGATACTGATACCGGCCTCAATAGCGTCGTCAAACAGCGCGACCGCATCCACGCCTTTTGGGAGCTCGAGCCACAACACGCTGCCGCCTGCAGGCTGTGATACGCGTGTGTCGCTCGGAAAGTGCTGGGCGATGGAAGCGCCCATGCGTTCGGCGTTGGCTTGCAGGGCGGGCCGCAGCATCTTGATGTGTCGCTGGTAGTCGCCGCTGGCCAGGAAATCGGCGAGCGTCAGTTGCGCCAGCAAGCTTGACGAGCAAGAGAATGCGCGCTTCAAGCGCACGATCTCGTCGAGATAGTGTTCTGCGACGACCCAACCCACGCGATAGCCCGGCGCCACGGTCTTTGAGAACGAACCGCAAGTCAGAATCTTCGCGCCAGATCCCAAAAACTGCGCCGGGGTGGGGCGCACGCCATCAAAACGCAGGTCACCGTACACATCGTCTTCGATCAATACGACATCGAAGTCCGTGAGCAGCTTCACAAGCCTGCGTCGGTCGTCGTCCGGCATGCCGACGCCCAGCGGGTTCGACAGTGTCGTCGAGAACATGCAGGCCTTGACCGGGTGCTTCTCGAACGTGCGCCGGAGTTCCGCGATGGCGACGCCCTCTTCCGGGCAGGTTTCCACTTCGACGGCCAGCATGCCTAGGCCGTCGATCAGCTCCAGCAAACCGTGGTAGGTCGGTGTCTCGACCGCAATCACGTCGCCCGGTTCCGCCACGGCCTTAAGCGCCAAGAGCAGCGCTTCCTGTCCGCCGTTGGTGATGACGATGGATTCCGGATCGACTTGCGTGCCGATCGTGTCGAAGTAGTGGTAGGCGATCTGCCGTCTGAGCGCCGTTTCGCCGACGGTGGAGGCATAGCCGAGGCTGCTGTCTTCGGCGCGCGCCATGACGCGCTTCATGGCGCGATGCAGGCCCTTGGCCGCCGTGCGGCACATCGTCGGGTTGGCTATGCCGAAGGGCACCAGCTCGGGATTGTTGATGCCGTCGTAAACACGCTCCATGAGCGACCGGCAGCACAGCGACACGGGCTGTCCCGAGGACGACGGCGCAGGCCGCACCAATTCGTTCTGCGCGACGTGGCGAACATAGAAACCGGACTGCGGCCGCGACTCGATGCGGCGCTGGCTTTCGAGTTCGATGTAGGCCTGCCGCACCGTGGGTACGCTGACTCCCGCGGACTTGCTCATCTTGCGCAACGACGGCAGGCGGTCGCCCGGGGCGAGCGTCCCGGACTCGATGTTCTGAAGAACCAGGTCGATGACCTGCCGGTAGAGGTAGGCGTCTTCGTTTCGGTCCACGGCCAGCATAACTGTGCATGTCTCATTTTCCGGAAATTGCATCTGTTATAGCCCTAGAAAGTCCGTAGAGTCAATCTTCAACTTCCGGTGGATGGGAGAAGACAATGCACGACGTATGCCTTGACCGAGCGGACTGTCCTGCCGACCGCGGCACACCGCGGCTCGCGATGTCGACGTCTACCGAAGCGGGATCGCAGGGTGCGATGGACTGGCGCAGGGTCTTGCGGCTGATCGTGGCGCCCGCCGTGCGGCTGCACCGATACCGCCAACGGACGCTTCAGCTAGTCGAAAAACTCATCGATCGTCACGACTGCGGAGGATCGCGATGAACAACATCACCCTGTACGTCATTACCGTGTTGATCTGGGGATCGACCTGGTTCGCCATCGAGTTTCAGCTGGGCACCGTGGCGCCCGTGGTTTCTGTCGCCTACCGATACTCACTCGCCGCAGCGTTGCTGTTCGCGTGGTGTTTAGTCCGTGGCCTGAAGCTTAAGTATCGGGCAGTCGACCACGCCTGGTTCATGCTGCTCGGCGTTCTGCTGTTCGGCTTGAACTACGCATTGGCCTACACGGCACAGGTCTACATCACGTCCGCCTTGACGGCGATCGCGTTCTCGACCGTAGTCTGGATGAACATCGTCAATGCGCGCCTCATGTTTGGCGTGCGCTCCGGGCGAAAGGTGTTGTTCGGTGCGGTTTTTGGCTGCGTCGGTATCTTTATCCTGTTTTCGCCGCAGGTCCGCGAAGCGTCGCTGTCCGATTCTGTGTTCCTCGGACTCGCGCTGGCGCTGTCGGGTGCACTGGTTGCGTCGTTCGGCAACATGGCCTCGCAGGCGGCTCAACGTCGCAAGCTGCCCATCGTGCAGTCCAATGCCTGGGGCATGGTCTACGGCGCGTTGTTCAGCGGACTGTTTGCCGTCGTGTCGGGAGTACCGTTTAACTTCGACTGGTCGACAGGCTATATCGTGTCGCTGCTGTACCTTGCCGTATTCGGCTCCGTCATAGCGTTCGGCGCCTACCTGAAACTGCTCGGCCGGGTCGGTGCACACCGCGCCGGTTACGCGATGATTCTGTTCCCGGTCGTGGCGTTGGTGCTGTCAGGCCTGTTCGAGGGACTCGAGATGGACGTGTCGGTCGTCTACGGCACATTGCTGGTGCTGCTTGGGAACCTGTTTGTGCTGGACACACGTAAGGCGTCCGACAAGGTGCTGGAAAAGAACGTTGTTCGAGTCGGATCGAGGTGACTGGTTGGAGAGGTGTCAGACCCCGGCCTCTATGATGTGTGCCTGTCCAACTTAGTCGGGCTACAAATAAACTTGCACATTTGTGCCTGTCCAAGTGATGATGTTGCAAGCCGCCTCGGACTTAAGCGATGCATCGAATCCCGGCAAATTCCCGTCAACAGTGCCTCAACCGTAGAAGGTATCTCTGCGTCGAAGTTGGTTATCGCCCCTTCGATGTGCGCCTGTCCAACTTATTGTTTTTCTACTCACTTTGCCCCCGACCGAATCGCAAACCGCTATCGAACGCTTCGAGTGCACATTCGAACGGCTGACCGATCCTGCCGATTAACTCGATGCTGTCAGAATCGATTCTCCAGTTCGACAGAATCGGTTCTCGGAGGGATGAGCATTCCAACACATCGAGCCTACCTTTCCTTGCTTTTTTTGTAGATTCTATAATCCTTAGAATAGACTGCCAGTGCGCCTTCTTAGTTTCTGAATCAGAATCGGCCGAGTCATCGAGAAGCCGTCGAATATCGGTAGCGACCTGGCCATCGATCGGCAAAAGAACGTAGATTCGTAGGTTCTTCGCTTGATCGCAACTTAGAAGTGATGCGAGATACCATGAGCGCGGATCTTGAGTCAATGCAAGCGACAAGACATCACCGTCATACCAATCAATCATAACAACTTCGAGAAAATCCATGTCAACGGGGTTGAAAAATTGTATTAAACATGGCGGCTGCCTCGGGAGTCACGGGATCTCGATGTGTGCCTGTCCAAGTGACCACTCCCGAAAGGCCTTTCGAGAGTCAAGTAACTCCACAATACCAGTGTAAAGCCCAAACGCTGCCACAGCGGACAGAAATATGATTGTGAGCGTAACGAATGAGAACATTAAACCTATCTCTCCTATTCGAGTTAGCCCTGTGCAACTTGGCTATTCTTGAGGTACCCAACGAATCATGGTGTGCCAACGATACGTCGACTCGATCTCACAAATGCCGTCAGAAAAGCCATATTCTGCCCCACTGCAGTTCGGCACCTCTGCTACGTCGTCTAGGATGTACCAAAGCTTAAAAACGGTATTTTCGCGACGGTAGATTCTCTGTGAATAGAGAATAATGGACCCCTCGTAATACGTTACAAGATCTACTTCCGCGGCGGCCATGAGTCTTGGGAAGACGGAGTCATCAGCGTACGAAATTCTCTCTACAGAGTCCTCACCTTGCGGCTCGCGAATCAGAACGCTTTCGGCGTCTATGCTACCGACAAAAGTGTATTCGGAGTCTTGGAAAGCACTGAAGAGGGCTTCTATACTCTTTGAAGAACGAGCTAATTGAACGTCCACCTCATTCAGCAGACTAGGTATGTCCGCGTGGTAAGTCTCCACTGCCGACTGAACCGTTTCTTGCGGTTGCGACGCGTCGTTAGCCGGTACAGGACCACTCTCGATCTCACGCTCATCTTTTTCGAGAATTACCCTGGACTGCACACATCTCAACGATATTTCCAGCAGGTTGTAAAAGGCCTCATCTGACAGCTCAACGATTGGCCTACCAGTTTTCTGATCCAGAGTGTCCAACTCGGGAACGAGAGCCAATACGTGGGACCAACAATATTCAAACGAGTTCTCAACGTTTGATTTGCACTGAGATTGTTCGAGACCAGAGATATCGAGGATTTTCTTGTCGGTACACACAATAGGCTTGATCGCCGCCCGCACGATCCTCTTGTTTATCTGAAGATCACTTACGCTGTCGTTATGATTGGTCGCGTGCGACGATAAACAGCCAGTCATCAGGATCGCGAGGGCCGTCGCTCGGACCGCTGCGTGTAACTGATATCGTTCCAATCGCCGTATGGTTTTGGGTCTGCTCGACAAGATGCCCATTATCAAGTAGCCGGCGCCGCAGCCATCTCCTTCCTACAAGCCTCGCGCGCGACGCGAATCGCCCACACGTAAGCAACGATGCCGGCGACGATGTTCGCCAGCGTGTAGGCGCCGAAGATGCCGGGGATGCCATACAGCTCGCCGCCGACCCACGCGAGCGGCACGTAGAGCAGCAGGATGCGGCCGGTGCTGACCCAGACGCCGGGCATCGGGTGGCCGAGGCCGTTAAAGGCCGCGTTCATGACCATGACCATGCCGTAGCTCGCGTAGCTGATCGGCACGATCCACAGGAACAGCTTCGTGACCTCCATGACGCTTTCCGAGTCCGTGAACCAGCCCGGGATCGTCCAGGACAGCGCGGCGAGCAGCACGGTGATCGCCGCGCCGATGCCGATGCTGGCCAGCGTGCACAGCTTCAGTGATTCGATGATGCGGTCTTCCTTGACGGCCGACAGGTTCTGGCCGACGAAGGGTCCGATGATCGATGACAGCGCGTAGAACACGACGAGCACCATCGACTCGATACGGCCCGCGACGGCGAAACCGGCCACCGCGTCCGGGCCGAAGCGCGCGAGCATCGCGGTCACGAGCGTCGCACCCAGCGGCACGATGACGTTCGTGCCGGCCGCCGGTATGCCGACGTGCATGATGTCGCGCGACGAGCGGGAAAACTCCTTCGAATGCGGCCGCTCAAACGTCAGCAGGTCGGCCTTCTTCAGGTAGTAGACCGTCAACAGGAAAATGATGATGCGTGCAATGAGCGCCGCATAGGCGGCACCGTTCAGCCCGAGGGCCGGTATCGGGCCGACGCCGAAGATCAGGATCGGGTCCAGCACGACGTTCAACACCGCACCGCCGACCATCAGCTTGCCGGGCAGCACCGTGTCGCCGGTGGCACGCATGCTGGCCATGCCGACCATGCCGACGACGATGAACGGGATGCCGAGGTACATGATCGTCATGAACTCGCTGATCATCGGCAGCATGTCGTCGGGGGCGCCCAGTGCGCGGAACAACGGGTCGATGGTCGCTACGCCGAGCACGGCGATAAGCAACGTTAGCGCAAAAGACAGGATCAGGCTGTCCGTCGACAGCCGGCGGGCGCGGATATGATCGTCGCGACCGATAGCCCTGGCGACGACCGATGACGTTCCGGCACCGAGCCCGATCGCGACACTGATGACCATCATGATGATCGGGAAGCCGAAGCCGAAGGCGGCCAGCTCTTCCGTACCGATCTGGCCAATGAACCAGGTATCGATCAGGCTCTGCGCCATCAGCGTCGAGATACCGAACAGCACGGGAATCGTCATGTCGACGAGATGTCGACCGACAGGTCCCTCGGTCAGTCGTGGCCGCTTGCTGTTCACTCGGCGCACTATGGACTAGCTTTGAGGCCGCCGCAATGCGCTATGATCACTTCGCAACTGCCAGGGACCGGGACGTGAAGACACAGCACGAGATCATTATCGACGCGCCGCGCGATGCCGTCTGGCAGGCCTTCGCGACGGGCGCAGACGTCGCTGTGATCGACGAGATAACCGAACAACGCAAACCGGACTTCCTCGCAGGCACCGCCGTGATCCGCGGCGGCCGTGCCATCGTCGTCGGACACTTCGCCGACCACGGCGACTCGGCGACCCGCGTGACGGTTTATGCCAACCGCTTCTTCAAGGGCGTCGCGAAACTGACGTCGGTCGTCAGGGGAGACGCCCTGAAAAAAGACATCGACCAGAAGCTCGACCGGCTGAAGCTCGCCATCGAGACGGAGCGCTCATGAGCTGGAAGAAACTGTCGTCGAAAGTCGTCTTCGATAACCCGTGGATGACGGTGCTCGAGGATCACGTCATCAACCCCGGCGGCGGCGAGAACCAGTATGGCCACGTGCACTTCAAGAACCGGGCAATTGCGATCCTGCCATTAGACGACGCCGACAACACGTGGCTGGTCGGACAACAACGCTACACACTGGATGACTACTCGTGGGAGTTGCCGATGGGCGGCGGCCCGCTCGATGAAGACCCGCTCATGGCAGCGAAGCGCGAGCTCAAAGAAGAGACCGGGCTGACAGCCAACGAGTGGCGCCAGGTCATGACACTGCACCTGAGCAACTCGATCACCGATGAAGTCGGCTACGTGTTTATTGCGAAAGACCTCAGGCAGGGCAACACAGACTTCGAGGAGACCGAGGACCTGCTCGTGAAAAAACTGCCGCTCGAGGATGCCATCGCGATGGCGATGGATGGCCGCATCACCGATGCCATGAGCGTCGCCGCGCTGCTTCACGTCAATGCGATCAGAGCAGCTTCCTCAAGGTGACGACGTAGCGCATCGGCCCGCCCGGATCGATCGCATCAAACGGATAACAGGTAACAAGACTTAAGAAAGCGTCGTCCGTGTCCAGCGTCAGGGCGCCGCGACGCGAGTCGACGACGTGACCGCCGATGACCTCGTAGAGGTACTGTGATCCGCTCGGCCGCTCGACAATCATCGTGTCCCCAACCTCGACATCTCGTAAGAACTGGAAGTGCGTGTCTCGGTGGCCGGCGATGACAGCATTGCCAACATCGCCGGGCAGCGCGCTCGCGCTCAGGTGACCCGGGCCAAAGGCGAGCGTCCGCCCGGAGCCGCCAGAGAGCACGATCAGGTCAACCCGGCCGGAGTCCGCCATCAGTCTCGCTACCGGATGGGTGTCGGCCCACGGCCACGGCCGGGCATCCAGGTCGCCGTCGCCCGCCCGATCCCAGGCGCGCTGCATCAGATCCTGCGCCAGCCACGCCTTCGCCGGAATGTAGGCGCTCTGGCCGAGCTGCCAGAACCCGAGACATAGGAGGCAGCTCACGAGCCCGTACCGCTTAAGCCAGCTGCGCACGACGACGCCTCTGATACATGAAAGTGAGTGCGGCCAGCAGCAGGAACACCGCCGCCTGCAGCCTGAGCGCCGCAGCCGGCGTGGCCGTCGCGGGGAAGCCAAAGATCGCGTTAGCGCTCTGGCCGTGCGGCATCAGGTTGGGCACCTGGTCTTTCAGCAAAGGAGAACCGGTCGGACGAACCGGCGTCTTGTCGACAGCCACGAGGCTCGTGTGTTGGCTGACGATGTGATGCGTCATCGCCGTCTCCACAATGCTCGCGCGTATCTCATCGGGGTTCGCTCCGCGACGTGCTGCATCCGACAACTCCGCAATACGCGCGCGTGCCCACAGCGCGCCAACGCCGAGCGCGCTGTGATCGTCGGTGACCGGGAGCTCGGTCGTCCAGGTTTCTCCTGAAATGTTGCCGGTAATGCTGATCGACTCACCCATCGGGAAGGGCTTGTCGGTGCGAACGCGCACTGACACCGGCTCGCCCTGATAGAGATCGGGCACGCGAGAGGGATAGGCATCGACGCCGGCCGGCCAGTCAATCTGTATGTCGGTCATCTGCGGCGCTTCGAGCTTGCTAAACAGCCGGTCCATCTTCTCGCCGACCTCGTGCATGGCCGAGATGATCGTGAACGTCCCGCGACCGAGCTCGGCCGACTTGCGCATGAACCAGCTGTTGGGTGCGGAGCCTATGCCGACCGTGAACAGCCTTGACGCACCCAGCCGCTGCTCGATGACTCGGTACAGCGCGTCCTCATTGCCAACGCTGCCGTCGGTGATGAAGATCACCTGTTTGAGATGAGTCTCCGTCGCGGGTGAGTTCAAAGCGAACTGCAACGCCGGCATCATCTCGGTTCCGCCGTTGGCATTGAGTCTCGCTACGAAGGTCTGTGCCCGGGTCAGGTTAGACGTGCTCGCATCGACACTGGCGTTGAACAATGTGCGCATCGACGAGTTGAACTCGATGACGTTGAAGCGATCGCCCGGCAGCAAACGCGTGAGCGCGCGGCCGAGTGCATCTTTCGCCTGGTTGATCGACGTTCCGTGCATCGAGCCCGACGTGTCGATAATGAAGACGGTTTCGCGCGGCATGCGCAGCGGCGCGACTCGTCCCTCGACGGGCGGCATCAGCATCAACAGGTAGTAGCTCTTCCCTGCGATGATCTCCGAAAAACTCATCGCCCTCGGCTTAGCATCGGCGAGCGGGCACCAGACCAGTTCGAAGTCATGGTCCAGCTGCGTGTCCGGATCATCCAGCGAGACGGCGTATCGGCCGGCCTCCTCAGTGATGCTGACCGGGTGATAGCGGCTCGCGATGAGGTCCAGCGGGACGCCGGCATTGACGAAAACATCGAGAGAGACCCGGTGTTCAGTGGAGCGCTGGACCATAGGCGGCGAGATCAGCGACGCGTCGATCACCTCGGTCGTGTCGGCCGACCAGCCGCTGCCCTTCCGGTCAGCCAGTGGCGTACCGGGCATGTAGCGCGGCGTCAGCGTCATCGGGAATCGCAGACTGAATGTCCCGGCGTCATAACGGGCCTCTTCGAGGTATTCGATCTCGACGGTGACCGCCTCGCCGGGTGCGATGTTCGCAACCGCCGTCGTGAACAGGTTGGCGCGCTGCTGCTCGACAAGCGTGGTCTTCTTGCCTTCCGCTTTCGCCTTCTCGTAGGCCTTGCGGGCTTTCTGCTTCTCCTGGATCTCACCCTCGATAAGCCGTTCGCCGACCCTGAGACGCATGTGGTCGACGGCGGCGTCCTCGGGCAGCGGAAAGACGTAGATGCCCTCGGCCCAGTCAGTCCCCGTGTTCCGGAACTGCTGCTGAACCTTGACCCGCATGACCAGCCCATTGACGGTGATGTCAACGTCCGTGTTCAGCGTCGTTGCCGCGTGGTAGCCATCGCGCATCTTCAAGAGCAGGCCGCCGGATTTCATCTCGTTCGGGTTGACCGTCTCGGCGTCCGCGTGGAATGACATCAGGATCAGAACCCACAGCGCCGCCACCATAGTCCACGGTGAGTGCTTTTTTCTTAAGGGCCTCGCAGTGTCCAGGCGACCGACCGGCGGATGCCATGACTTGTTGTTGTGCATTGTTGTCCTCCCGTTTGCTTATGGCTTATTGCAACGGGGCAATGCGCTTCCGGCGGGGTCGCTGCATGGCAATGCGCTGGCACAATGTGGCAAATTGTGCGGGTTTGAGACTTATGGCCGAATGACAGGTATGTTGCCGCTGTAGAAGAGGGCCTGTTAGCCCTAACTAGCGGACACGGGACATGGCAAAACGAATAGCGATCATCGAAGACGAGGCGGCGATCCGCGCAAACTACTCGGCGGCGTTCTCGCGTGAGGGTTACGAGGTCATAGGCTTTGATGCGAGGGAGCCGGCGCTGAATGCCTTTGCGTCGCGCCTCCCCGATCTCGTCGTCATCGACGTCAACCTGAAGAACGACATCGAAGGCGGCTTCGAACTGTGCCGGGAGCTGCGCGCGCGCTCGGCGGACCTGCCGATCATCTTCCTGACGGCCCGCGACAGCGAGTTTGACGCCGTTTCAGGGCTGAGGCTCGGTGCGGACGACTATTTGACGAAAGACATCAGCCTGCCGCACCTGATGGCGCGCGTGGCCGCTCTTTTCCGACGGCTGGACGCGATGCAACAGCCGCAGGGACAGGAATCGACGATACGGCGCGGCGAACTGGAGATCGACACCGACCGGATGATCGTCTCGTGGAAGAGTGAGCCGGTAGGCCTGACCCTGACCGAGTTCTGGCTCGTGCACGCGATGGCCCGCTACCCCGGGCACGTCAAGAACCGGCAGCAGCTCATGGACGCGGCGCAGGCGGTCCTCGACGACAACACGATCACGTCCCACATCAAGCGCATACGTCGCAAGTTCGCCGCGGTCGACGACAGCTTCGACGCGATCGAGACCGTGTACGGCATGGGATATCGCTGGCTCGGCGAATAACGCACGATGAACCTCAAACGGCAGCTACTCCTCGTCAGCCTGTTGACGCTCGTGCTGCCGTGGGCCGGCTGCGAATTCATCTCGGAAACGGAGTCCGCGCTCCGGGCGGGACAACAGCAGATGCTGTCCGGCACGGCGCGTGCCATCGCGGAGTCGCTACAGCAATACGGCGAGGACTTCCCGCGGCCGAGCAGCGCGCCGGAGCATATCCTCGGCGCCCGCCTGTATGCCCATGCGCTGACCCGGGAGCCGACGCTCGACGGCTATTTCGACGACTGGGCGCTGTCGGAATCGAGCCTCGAGTCCATGCGCGGCATTGGCGGGTCGATCGTCTATGCGGCCGGCACGCGGGACGAGCAACTTTACGTATACATAAGCGTTACCGACACGAGCGTGGTCTACGCCGAGCGCGCAGGCGCGGCGCTGGACGACGGCCCGCCGTACTCGGATCGCGTCAGCATCATCAGCAGCAGCCCGCCTTATTTGAATGAACGCATCGAGTTCGCGCCCGAAGCGCCCGGCAACGTCGTCGCGTACCGGGAAACGGCGTTTGGCATCGCCGCCGAGCCAACGATCCAGGCCACCTGGCAGGACGTGCCCCGTGGCTACCAATTGGAAGCTCGCATACCGTTGAGCATCCTCGGCACGCATGTCGGCCTCATCATCGGCGATACCCCGGAACCCGCTTCACCGCCGGTCAGGAGTTCGAATTTCGCGTCGCAGCTGCCGGGCAGGCTGGCAACCATCCAGCCGGACCTTCAGTCCGTCGTCGGTGATCTGATTCAGCCCGGCATGCGGCTTCTGCTGACGGATGCCGAAGGCTGGCGTATTGCTAACGTTGGCGAGCTCCAGACGCGAGCCCGGCCGACCGGCGATGCCGTGTCCGCGTGGCTTCGCTTTACCTATGACGCGCTCGTTGAGAAGGGAACCGACGCTCGCCTGTCCGAACCCGCCGCGTCGGGCCGTGAGCAGCAACCCTATATTCAAAGCGCGCTCGCGGGCGAGACGGCCGCGGGCTGGTACCGAAGCGCGGGTAGCGGGTCGGCGGTCGTCGCCGTCGCTGTCCCCGTTGACTTGGGCGACGCCGTCGTCGGCGCCGTCGTGCTCCAGCAGGGCACGGAAGAGATCTTGAGCCTGACGAACCAGGGACTGGCTCGCCTGCTGAACATTACGCTTCTGACAACCGTCGTCGTCGCAGCGGTACTGCTCGGCTACGCCACCTGGCTGTCGCGGCGTATTCGTCGCCTGAGCTTTGCGGCCGACGACGCTCTCGACAGCCAGACGCATGACGGCGAGTTTCGGCTGCCGAGCCACGATGCGAGTGACGAACTCGGCGACCTGTCGCGACGCTTCTCGTTTGTGCTTCAACAGATCAGCGAATACAACGAGTACCTTCGAACGCTGGCCTCGAAGCTCTCGCACGAGTTGCGGACACCGCTCGCGATTGTGACGTCGTCGCTCGAGAACCTCGAGCACGAGCAGCTCAACGAGGCGTCCGCCCGCTACACGGCAAGAGCAAAAGACGGTGCGGATCGGCTGCGGAAGATATTGGGCGCGATGAGCGAGGCGAATCGCGTCGAGGAGCTGGTCCGCAATGCCGATGCCGAGGTCTTCGATTTAAAGAAGGTCGTCGGCCAGGCTGTCAGCGCCTATGCCGGTGTATTCCCGGAGCGGCGCTTCCTGTTCAAACCCGGCCCCGTTGACATACACGTACTGGCAGCGCCCGAACTGATCGTGCAGATGCTCGACAAGCTGGTCGACAACGCCGTCGACTTCAGTCAGCCCGACGACGAGATTGTTGTCCGGCTGTCGACGAGCGACGACGAGGTCGACCTGTCCGTCACGAATCCCGGGCCGCCGCTGCCGGAGACGATGCGCACGCAGCTATTCGATTCGCTGGTCTCGGTTCGAAGCGAACAGGATGACCATCACCTGGGACTGGGCCTGTTCATCGCCCGGCTGATCGCCGAGGGACACGACGGTCGGATCCGCGCCGACAATGTCGACGACGGCGTCTGCTTTACGGTGACGCTGCCGACACGGCAGGACGCGCCAGGCGGGAGTGGTGAATCAGCCGGTAGCCCGCCACGCCAGGGATAGGACCGGCAGGCGAACCGGCCGGCCATGAATCAGACCTTGAGGTAGCTGGCGATCCCCTTGGCGGCCTCACGGCCTTCGAACACGGCGGTCACGACCAGGTCGGAGCCGCGCACCATGTCGCCGCCGGCAAAGATCTTCGGATTGGTCGTCTGGAACGGGTGGTCACCCAGCGTCGCAACGCGGACGCGACCGCTCGGCAGCGTCTGGATGTTGAACTCGTCGAACCAGTCGGGCGGGTTCGGTCGGAAGCCGAACGCGACGATGACTGCGTCGGCCGGCAGAATCTCTTCGGTGCCGGGGATCGGCTCCGGACGCCGGCGGCCGTCGGGGCCCGGCGAACCCAGGCGCGTCTCGATGACGCGGACGCCGGTCACGCGGTCGGTGCCGATGATCTCCAGCGGCTGGCGATTGAACAGGAAGTTCACGCCCTCTTCCTTGCTGTTCGCGACCTCGCGGCGTGAGCCGGGCATGTTCTGCTCGTCGCGCCGGTAGGCGCAACTGACGCTGGTCGCACCCTGGCGGATCGCCGTGCGGTTGCAGTCCATGCCGGTATCGCCGCCGCCGAGGACGACGACGTTCTTGCCGCGCATGTCGATGTGTTGCGACGGCGGTGTGCCGGGCTTGAACTGCTTGTTGATGTTCGACACGAGGTACGGCAGCGCATCGTAGACACCGGGCAGGTCTTCGCCGGGGAAGCCGCCGCGAACGTAGGTGTAGGTGCCCATGCCGAGGAACACGGCATCGAACTCGTCGACCAGTTCGCTGAAGGGCTTGTCTTCGCCAATGCGCGTATTCAGCACAAACTCGACGCCCATGCCCTCCAGAATCTCGCGACGCGTCCGCACGATGTCCTTCTCGAGCTTGAACGGCGGGATGCCGTAGGTCAGCAGCCCGCCGATTTCCGAGTAGGCATCGAAGATCACCGAACGTATGCCGTCTCTCGCGAGCACGTCAGCAGCCGCGAGTCCGGCCGGGCCGGCGCCGACGATGGCGACGCGCTTGCCGGTGTCGACGACATTCGACATGTCCGG
>JAAUXY010150859.1_pt1 | contig 37350 bp, 30 predicted proteins | sample 7278121 | NCBI WGS metagenome assembly JAAUXY01 (sample SAMN14350117, study PRJNA611818) | marine sediment metagenome | isolation source: surface marine sediment (1.8m) | place: French Polynesia: Moorea | collected 2018-08
CACCAAACGTTCCAGGTCTTCCTGCAGCGGGCCGTCGCCGGCGACGTCGAGATGAGCTTCCGGCAAATGCTGTCGAATCGCGGGCATGGCGCGGATCGTGGTGGCGGCGTTTTTGCCGGCGGTCAGGCGTCCGACTTGAGCCAGGCGTAGCGGCTGGCCGGGGCGCCAGGGCGGCGTCGGCGTCAGCGCTGAGACCTGGTCGCGCTCAAGAGCGGTCGAGAAGATCCAGCGGACGGCGGTCCCGGGGCTGGGTGGCCGGTCACCGCCACCGGTGGCGGTGACCACCGTCCGGCCGCCGGCGATCCGCGGCAGCAGCCAGGCGAGGAAGCGATCCGCAGCGGTCTGTCGGTTGCCCCAGGTGCCACAGTGCCGCACCCAGAGCGCCTTGCGCTGCGCCAGGGCGAGGAGAAGACCGAGGACGCCCACGTCACCCGGCACCAGAGCATGCACCGCGTCGGCCGAACGGATCGCCCGCCACATCCGGCCCAGATGTCGCGGCAACCACAGGAGAAGCGCCAGCTTGCGGGCTGTTCCATGACCCGAGGGCTCGGGCAACGCGTCGACCGTCAGGTGATGACCTTCGAGAGGCGTCGCGCCACCGGGCGGTTTGGAGCTCCGGGCGACGATCATCAGTCGAGTCTCGGCGAAGAGTCTCGAAAGGGCGGCCATCTGATGGGGAAAGCCGCCGACCGTGACATGGCCTGTGTCGCTCGGGCCAGGCCAGCACTCCTTGTATGACACCACCAGGAGCTTCATGAGATCCCCTTCTCCGCGAGGATGCCCTCCGCGAGGATGCCCTCCGGCTCCGCGCCCACCACGGAGATCAGCTCGATACCGTGACCGGGCGGCTCACGCCTTGCCCCTCGTGGATCAGATCCTCGTAGTGGGCCAGGAAGTGCTCGTAGGTGTGCTCGATGCCTTCCTTCAGACCGATCTCGGGTCGCCAGCCCAGGGCGTTGAGTCGACTGACGTCGAGCAGCTTGCGTGGGGCACCATCGGGCTTCGAGGTATTGAACACCAGCTCGGCCGCCGGGTAGACGATCTCACGGACCAGCTCCGCCAACTCGCGGATGGTGAGATCTTCCCCGGTACCGACGTTGATGTGCAGATCGTTCTCATAATGCGCCATCAGAAAGAGGCAGCAGCTCGCCAGATCTTCGACATGAAGGAATTCCCGCCGGGGTCGCCCGCTACCCCAGACGACCACCCGCAGCTCGTGCGCGATCTTGGCCTCGTGAAACTTGCGGATCAGCGCCGGCAGGACGTGGGAGCTCTCGAGATCGAAATTGTCGTTCGGGCCGTAAAGGTTGGTCGGCATCGCCGAGACGAAGTTGCAGCCGTACTGCCGCCGGTAGGACTGGCAGAGCTTGATACCGGCGATCTTGGCCACCGCATACGGCTCGTTGGTGGGCTCGAGCGGAGCGGTCAAAAGTGCCTCTTCAGGCATCGGTTGCGGGCATTCCCGCGGATAGATGCAGGAGCTGCCGAGGTAGAGGAGCTTCTTGACGCCGTAGAGATACGCGGCGTGGACCACGGTGGCGTGGATCATCATATTGTCGTAGATGAACTCCGCCGGCCGCGAGGCGTTGGCCAGGATGCCGCCGACCGTCCCGGCGACCAGGAACACGTACTCCGGGCGCTGGCGTCGGAACCACTCGTTGGTGGCCGCCTGATCCCGCAGGTCGAGCTGCTCGCGGGTCGCGGTCAGGAGATTCCGGTGGCCTGTGGCCTCCAGCCGGCGACAGACCGCGGAACCGACGAGGCCACGATGTCCGGCGACATAGATCCGTGCATCGCTGGGAAGACTCATGCGAATGTCGACTTCGGCTGCTCTGGTCTCGGTCGTGGTTTCATCGTCGAGCGTGGTGAAGCCCGTGCCCGTCTCTGTCAAGCGCCTGCAACTTTATCATGAGGGCTGTGCCGGTAACGGTTCGTCGGCCTCGCCGCGGCCATCAGAGTGACGACTGGCACTCCGGCCAGTATCGACGAGCGATCCGGAGGGCTACGGTTTTAGCTGCCAGCGCCTGGCCTCGGTCGTTCCAATGATTGTTGCCGTGGTGGAAATAGAGCGAGCTCGGATCGCTGGCGGCAAAGGTCTCTCTGAGCGAGACGTGGGGTAGGTTCCATGTCTCGGCGCTCCGTTCGACGGCCGAGGTCAGAGCGTGGGCATCGTATGCCGGATACTTCGCCTGATCGACGTCGAAGTCATAGTCCTCACAGACGTCGATCGGCGACGGAACGGTCATCAAAAGATGGTCGATCGATGCTTTGGCCAGGGTCGCCGCGATCTCCTTCAGAATCAGGTCCATGAGACGGATCTTGTAGCGCGCGGAGTCCGAGTCCGGCATCAGACTGATGTCCGCGTCATAGTAGTCGTAGTCGATTCGGCGCACCGTTCGATCGCCCTGGACGACGTAGCTCTCGTACTCCTCCTGCGCTCCCCGCAACCACTGTTCGACGGCGTGAGTATTCGGCTCGATCTCCGGCGAAGTTGGTTCACTCTCCTCTGGGGCCTCTGGTCGGGCCTCCTCGGGCGCCTCAGGTAGATTCCCTTCGGGCGTCTCCGGTCGGGTCTCCTCAGGCGCCACGTTGCGGACCTCCCGCCAGGTCAGCCAGTGCCAATAGGCCTTGCGCGCCAGCTTGATCAGAGCGAGATCGTTCCTGAGGCCGAGGTGTCTTTCCAGCGATCGGCTGAGCTTGACAGGGTGCTCGAGCAGCTCGCCTTGTGGCGATAGTGCGAACATTTTGTTCCGTAGCAGATCGCCGAAGTCGTTGTCGGCGAAGATCGAGACGATCACCAGGTCGGGTGCGAGCTCCGGCAGATCCGTTTCCAGCCGGCGGAGGATCTGATCCGGGCCGTAGCCGACGACGCCGGCGTTGACCACTTCCGTGGAACCTGGGCACATGCGCTCGAGCTCGTGCTTCAGCCTGCCGGTAAAAGAAGCCTCACGGGAGCTGAATTCGGCTTGAATGAACGAATCCCCATAGACGACGACTCGGCGCTCGGGGTCGGCCAGCAACTCTTCGCCCCTGAAACCATTGGAGTTGATGCGGGTCTCGACCGTATGACCGCCGTTGCCCTTGCTGTGGGTGAACGAGCGCTCGGCATTGGGTACCAGCTCGTAGATCGCCCTCGGATTGAAGCGGAACATCTTTTTGGGTTTCGGAAGAATGAACCGCAGCGCAACCTCGGCCACACAAAGTGTCAGCAGGCCGCTGATGAATGCCAGCAGAACATTGGCGGCGAGTCCTCCGGAACGCATGGCTAAGACTCGGATTCGGCTGGGCTGCTAGCCGCTGACCTCGCGGATCTCGACGTCGTCGAGGACGCCGCTGCCCCAATTGTCCGATCGCGCCAGCGAGATCGGCGATCCCGGCGGGCGACAGTTGACGACGGTGAACTGAACCGCCTCCCACCAGGCATCGACATGGTAGATATGCGGGATCCTGAGATTGAAATCCAAAATATAGTCATCTTGCACGAGCTTGAGGCTCGGGATCGTGATCAGGATTCGGCCAGGTTTTTCAAAGACCCCTTGCGGGCTGTTGATCCAGCTGTTGGCATAGGTGATCAACTCTTGCTTCGAGCTGAGGATTCGCAGCTCGACGCCGAAAGGCTCATGGGACTGGCTTTGCATGTGCAGCAAGATATTCATCGTGTCGCCGTAGTTGAACGACGTTCTGCGCTGCATGTCGGCGTCCAACAACTCGACGCTCTCGATCACCTGATTGGCCGGATTGAAATCCTTGCGGTGGGCGAATCCTGGAATGTCCGGGCGTTGCCTCTGAAGATAGAAATCGACAACCTGCTCGATCGAGCCGCGGGTCACGATCTCTCCGGACTCGAGGAGTATCCCCGATTTGCACAAGCTCAGAAGAGAGCCCATGTTATGGCTGACAAACAGGACGGTGCGACCCTGCTGGCCGACGTCTTCCATCTTCTTCAAACATTTCTTTTGAAACTCGACGTCGCCTACCGCCAGCACCTCGTCGACCAGCAAGATTTCAGCTCGGAGGTGGGCTGCCACCGCAAAAGCGAGTCGCAGGTACATGCCGCTGGAGTATCTCTTGACCGGGGTGTCCACGAACTGCTCGACCCCGGCGAACGCCACCATCTCATCGAACCGGCGCCGGATCTCTTCTCGGGTCATTCCCTGAATGGCGCCGTTCAGAAAGACGTTCTCGCGGCCGGTCAGCTCAGGGTGAAAGCCGGTACCGACCTCTAGAAGGCTGGCGACGCGACCGCGGATGACGGCTTCGCCGTGGGTGGGGTGGGTGATCCTCGAAAGCAGTTTCAGCAGAGTGGACTTCCCCGCGCCGTTGCGACCGACGATGCCCAGGATCTCGCCCTGGGGAACGTCGAGATCGATGTCCTTCAGGGCCCAGATGAAGTCTTTCTCTTCGGTCTCCGGCCGGCTTCGTCCAAAAGTCCTGGCGAGCCATCGTTGGACGTCTTTGACCAGCCAACCGGTGCCTGAGACACCGAGTCGGTATTGCTTCGACAATCCGCGGGCTCTGATAGCGTGGGACGACATGACGCTTAGATCAAGTCGACAAACGTCTTTTCAGCCCGGCTGAAGATCGACAGCGCCCACAGCAACACCAGGACGATGAGCACGGCACTGGTCCCCAACTGGCCCCAGGTAAAGCTGCCCTGACCCAGAAAACCATAACGAAAGGCCTCCATGATCGGAGTCAGCGGATTCAGCAACAAAAGCCACCGAAAACGTTCAGGGACGGTCGAAAGCGGATAGATCACGGGTGTCGCGTACATCATGAGCTGAATGCCGAAGCTCAAGAGAAAGCTCAAGTCGCGATACTTCACGGTCAGTGCCGCAACGAAAAGCCCGAGCCCGAGCCCGAGCCCAGCCAGCATCAGCAGCAAGAGCGGCGCCATGAATGCCATGGCATTCATCTCGATTTCGACGCCGCGAAGACGATAGAAAGCGACAAAGCCGAGAAAAAAGACGAATTGTAGACACCAGACCAGCAAATTCGAAATCAGAATAGAGAGCGGGATGATAAGTCGAGGAAAGTAGACCTTGCGTAATATCTTGGCACTCACCGTCAGGAAACTCGATATCTTCAAGAAGGCGTCAGAGAACGATGCCCACATGAAGGTGCCCGAAAAATAGAACAGGAATTGCGGCAGGCCGTCGGTCGATAGCTGGGCGACCTGGCCGAAGATGAAGACGAAGGTCAGGGTCGTCACCAATGGCTTCAGGATGAACCACGAGGGTCCCAGGATCGTCTGTTTGTAGACGGAAACGAAGTCCCGGCGCACCAGCAGCCAGATCAGGCCGCGGTAGCGCAGGACCTCTTCGAGATCGATGTCGAACCAGCCGCTATCCGCCTTGATGACCAGCTCGCGGAGGGTGCCCGGAGCGCCGGCCGGCGCGTTGTTGAAGGATGCCATGGTGTTGCTCAGCGGACGTAGGGAGCCCGGCGGGGATGATACTCAGGCGAGAAACCAGAGTCCAGAACCGTGGCGGTGTTGACAGGCGTTCCCCGAGACGAGGTCATAGCTACGGCGCAGGTCATCGGAGGTGTCGGGCGCGTCGTTCTTCGGCTAAGATCCCGGTCGTCAGGAAGCTTGTTCATGACTGGTCAGGAGACTGCGTGAGAGACTCCATGCTCGGTCTCGGAGCAGATCCGCCCGCTCCTCAACCGGCCGGGCCTGAGAATGGCCGTCTCCGGATCGGTCGCGCCGACTATCTGATCGCCGCGGCTTTCGTCGCCTACGCGCTCCTCTTCACCTTCGATTGCGGGCGTGAGATCCGCCCCTACCCCTTCCTCGGGTTTGACGCGGCAGACATCGCGACCCTGGCGGCGGTCCAGGACCGACCGGAGCTCTTTGAGGGCGACCAGGTTTGGGGTGATCCCCGCCATTATCAGCTCTACCAGACGATGCACGCCCCCATCATCCGGTGGCTGAAGCCGCTGTGGGGCGACTATGGCTCGGCATATTTCTCCCTCCTGCCGATCCACATCATCATTCAAGCCTTGGGCTTTTATATCCTCGGGCGGGTTCTTTTTGCTCAACGCTACTGGGCGGTTCTTCTGGCCATCATCAACCTGGCGCCGATCTGGCTCGGATTCGGCACGTATTGGGGAATCGATGCCGATCCGCGCCCGCGGTTTACGTTTCAGGCGTTGTTGCCGTTTTTGCTGGCAGCCACTTTGAGCTGGCGGGACACGCCACGGCGTTGGCCTTGGCTCATGGTCGGGATCGGCCTGTTGATCTACGCCCACCCGGTCAGTACACCCGGGTGGGCCTTCGCCCTTTGGCTGAGCCTTCTCTTTGCGCGTCCGGATCGGGTCGAGTGGTCCCGGCATCTGCTCTATCTTCTATTGCTGGGCTTCCTTTTCTTGGCGGTCATCACCCCTTTTGCCATCAATTATTATCAGAATCACTCTCATGGCGAGGCGGCCGGAGCCGATTTCGATCAGGTCAATACCTTGATGCATGAGATCTATGGCGTCGAGTACCTTGACATACCGAACGGCTTGCGCAGGTTCGTACGCCGGTGGTCCAAATACAAACTCTTGTTTTGGGTTTTTGCCATGGCCGGCGGTGCTTACCTGGCGCTGAAAGCCCGTCAGCAGCGCGACCGCTTGAGAATGATCATCAGTTGGGCAACAGGAATTGGCCTCATCAATGTCGCTCTGCCCTATATAGAGCAGAGAATCTGTCGGGCGATGGGAATCTTGCCGTATGAGATCGATCTCATTCGAGGTGTTCGATATTTCGTTCCCATGATGCTGATCTTCTGTTTGTGGCCATTGGCCGTCGCGGATCGACCAGGAGGGGACGCCTCGAAGCGGCGCCTCGCTCTGCGTTGTGCAGGAGCTTTACTTGTCGGTATCTGGTTGTTCTATCACCCTCCTCTCCACAACGCGCCCTGGCGACAGTGGTGGGGAACCGAAGGCCTCTGCCGGCCGGTCGACGCGCGTGAACGATTCGAAGCCCTGGAGGCGGTTCGGGAAAATACTCCTGTCAAGAGCCGAATGATGACCGAAGCGCGGGAACTGGATGGTGCGTTGCGTTATTACGTCCACCGTCCATTGGTATTCGCTTACCAGGACCATGGCTTTTTGAGCTATACCGATCCGCCGGCTTTCTTGAAATGGGGCGCGGTGCGGGAGGAGATCCTGGACATCAGGAGCATGGAAGCTGCCGAGCAACGATTCGGCGCTCTGTGCCACCTCGCCACCGGGCTTGACGCTGAATACCTCTTGCTCAGGAGCGAGGATACGGCGACCGCCTCCGGTTCTCGGTGTCGCGTCATCTGGCGCAACTCTAAATACACCCTGTTGGCGATCGCCCCATCGCGAGCCGTGTCCACCCTGCCGGACAGTTAAGAGAGCTTTCGAGGCGCTAAGTGTTCAACCGGGTACGACGTGCTCTTCTGCCGCTGATCCGCCTGCATCCGCGGCTCTACGAGGCGGCGCTCGATCTCCAGGACCGGCTCCGGGGCGCGACCCCCGACGACCGCCGGCGCAAGGCGCTCAGGCGCCGGGTGGTGTCCCTGAGCCCTGAAGGGGAGACCCGTGGTCATGTCCTCCTGTCCTTGATCTTGGAGCCGTTTCTGGTCGCGGAGGAGGAGGTCGCCCATCACCACACCATCCATTGGGAGGCTCGAGAGATGGCGCGGGTCTGGCTCGAGATGGGCTTTGCCGTTGACGTCATCCTGTGGACCAACTCGTCGTTTCGGCCGACCAGGAAATATCGGGTGGTGATCGACAAGGGCCACAATCTGGAGCGGCTGAGCCGAGATCTCGATGCGGATAGTATCAAGGTGATGCACGCCGACGCCGCCCACTGGTTGTTTCATACCACGGCACAACACCAGCGCTTGAGCGCCTTGCGGTCCCGTCGCGGAGTCGCGTTGCGGCCGGTCAAGGCGGTCAGTCCGAACCTCGGTATCGAGTCCGCCGACTGTGCCGTGGTCCTCGGCAACAGCTTCACCGTCGAGACCTTCGCCTTCGCGCGCAAACCGATCTTCCAGGTGCCGATCTCGACGCCGATCACCTGGCCGTGGCCAGAAGGCAAGGACTTCGAGGCTTGTCGCCGGCGTTTTCTGTGGTTCGGCAGCCTGGGCTTCGTGCACAAGGGGCTGGATCTGGTGCTCGAGGCTTTCCGCGGCCTGCCGGATCACCATCTGACCGTCTGCGGGCCGATCGACTCCGAGCCCGAGTTCGTCGCGGCCTTCCGGCGCGAGCTCTATGAGACGTCGAACATCGAGACTCAAGGCTGGATAGATGTCGCCAGTCAGGACTTCGTTGACCTGGCGCGCCGGACACTGGCCGTCGTTTTCCCTTCGTGCTCGGAGGGCGGCGGCGGCGGCGTCATCACGTGCATGCACGCGGGGATGCTGCCGGTCGCCACTCGCGAAACCAGTGTCGACCTCGGAGACTTCGGCCTCGAGATTCTCGAGGACTCGGTGGCCGGCGTGCGTCGAGCGGTGCGTCAGCTCTCCGCATTGCCGGCTGAGGACCTGGAGGCGCGCGCTCGTCGCGCTTATGATCATGTCTGTGCCCGGCACACCCGTAAAAACTTCACCCGCAGCTATCGGCGGGCTGCCCGCGACATCCTGGCCCAGTCATGAGGCTCGTTCGTCGACTCGGGCTCATCGCCCGGGGTGTGCTCTCACCGCGGGTCGCCAAGCGTCTCCGCCGCGGTGTCGCCGGCCTCAGCTTGCGGCTGCGGTGGCGAGGGTGGCGTCTCGAGACCCTGGCGTCCTTGCACGACGCCGAGAAAGAGAAGCGTTTTCTCGAGCTCTACGCTGAGTTTTTCGCCCCCTACCGAAACCGCAAGATCCATCTGCTCGAGATCGGTATCGGGGGCGCGGGTAATCCCCACAAGGGGGGCGGCTCGTTGCGGACCTGGAGCAGCTACTTTTCACGCGGCAAGGTGTTCGGCATCGACATTCACGACAAGCAGCCTCACAATCTGCCGGGCAGGATCAAGACCTTCTGCGGCGATCAATCCGATGTGGATTTCCTGAAAAGAGTCACATCGGAGATCGGGCGGCCGGACATCATCATCGACGACGGCAGTCATCGCAATGAACATGTCCTCCAGACTTTGGAGATCCTCTTCCCTTTGCTCGCCGCCGACGGTATCTACGTCATCGAGGACGTGCAGACGTCCTATTGGCAGGCGTACGGTGGCAGCAGTCGCGATCTCGATGCCCCGACAACCATCATGGGCACGCTCAAAAGGCTGACGGACGGGTTGAACTATGAAGAGCTCGAGCTCGAGAGCTACCAGCCGAGCGACTTTGATGAGCAGATCATCGGAATGTTCTTCGCGCACAACATCGTCTTCATCTTCAAGGGCGACAACACCTCGGGCAGCAATATCCTCGGGAAACGGTGGTGAGCGGGAATTCTGATCCGATGAGCGCCGAGCACAGTGCCGGTGAGCCCGAGACGGCTCTCCGCCCGCCGTCATGTTGCTTGATGATTCTCAACTACAACGGTCAGAAGTTGCTCGCCGACTGTCTGCCTTCGGCTCTCGAAGCCGCGTCCGCGCTCGGCCGGCCGTGTCCGGTGGTGGTGGTGGACAATCGCAGCACAGAGGGCGACGTGGCGTATCTCGAGGAGAACTTTCCAGAGGTCGAAGTCTTCGTCGCCCAGAAAAACGATTACCTTTTTTCGCTCAACGATGCGGTGGCCGATCGTTCAGAGGACATCGTCGTCATCCTCAACAATGACGTGGTGTTGGATCGGGGATTCATCGCTCCGCTGCTCAAGCACTTTGCCCGGCCGGAGATCTTTGCCGCCTCGGCCAAGATTTTCCATGCCGATCAGGGCGAGGTGATCACCGCCCGGTCCTTTCTCGTGCGTCGCGACGGCTGGTATACGTTCAGCAGGACATTCGACGACGCGGCTCCTTGTTATTCTTTCTATGCTGCCGGCGGTGCGGCGGCATTCCGGCGCTCTATGTACATGGAGCTCGAGGGTTTCGATACTCTGTTCCGGCCGGGATACTCCGAAGAGGTGGATCTCTCGTATCGCGCCTGGCGTCGCGGATGGAAAGTGGTCTATGAGCCGGGCAGCCGCGTCGAGCACCTGCGTTCCGCCAGCTTCAGCAAGGCGTTCAGTAAGAGCAAGCTGCGCCGGATCGTCTATCGCAATCGCATCCTGTTCAACGTCAAAGATTGCGGCAGTATGGGCTTCGTCCTGCGCTTTCTCCTGCGGTTGCCGTTCAGCATCCTCCGCGGCCTGGCGACCGGCGACCGGGTTCTGGCGCTCGGTGCGCTGGAGAGTCTGCCGCGGTTGCCGCTGGCGTTGCTGCGCCGCTTTCGGGGCAGAAGCTTGTATCGCGTCAGCGAGCAGGCCCTGATCGATGAGATCCAACATGGTCACTATGAAACGCCCTGAAGCCTCACCTCGCAATTTTGCCGCGTTCGGTTGGAAGGATCCGAACGGACGGCTTCTCGAGCTCCGGCCAGGCGACCGTCACGTCTATCGGGCGGTCGCTGAGAGTTCGTACGAGCTCTTTGTCCGCTTGCGCGAGTCGGGCGATCTGGAGAAGCTGCAAGTGAAGGGCCTGGTGGAGACCGACGAGGCATCTTTTGCCAGGGAGGGATTTCGCGCCGTTCTACGTCACCGGCGTCTGCCGTTCGTCTCCTATCCCAGCGAATGGACGCTGAGCATGCTGCGCGACGCCGGCCTGCTGCTGTGTGAGCTGGCCCGCGAGCTGGCAGAGCTCGGCCTGGGGCTTCAGGACGGTCATCCGTGGAACGTCACCTTCGACGGCCCTCGACCCGTGTTCCTCGACTGGGGCTCGATCGTCAGTGACCGCAAGCGGACGCAGCGGATCTGGCTGGCGGAGTATCGCAAGCACATCGTGCTGCCACTGTGGCTGGCTTCGCGGGGCCTCGGCAATCTGGCGCTCGCCAGTCTCGGCGAGCGCCGGGGCGGCGCGGTCAAGACTTTCTTCCAGCACCGCTGGATGCGAGCTTTGCCACTGCCGATGTTGTTCGCGCGGCGTCGGCTCGATCGGGCGGGCTTCAGCCGGGTGCTCGAGCAGGTGGCGGGCCTCACCGCGCGGTTCGACGTCACCCCCGATACGACCGTCTGGTCCGACTACGACCAGACCTCTTATCCCTACAAAGAACGTGCGTTCGAAGAATTTTTGGCAGGTCTTGAGGCCGGTGACTCGGTGATCGACATCGGAGCGAATCAGGGGCATCACTCCCTGGCCTGCGCCCGGGCTTCTCATCCCGTGGTGGCGCTCGACGCCGATCCCGGTGCGGTGGCCAGGCTCTACGAGCGAGTCCGGAAGAGCGGGGAGTCGATCGTACCGCTGCCTGTCGATCTGCTTCAGCCCACCGCGAACTATGGCCCGGAGCTGGCCGAGCCCGAGATCTTCGACCGGTTGCGCTGCGACCACGGAATGGCGCTGGCCCTGTCGCACCACCTGGTGCGTGTCGGCGGGCTGCCTTTCGAGGTGCTCGGCCGCGTTCTATCGCGTTATGTTCGACGCAGCCTGCTGGTGGAGTACATCGATCCTTCGGATCACCATCTCTTGCTCTGGCAGAAAAAGGGATGGCGTCCGCCGCCGTGGTACTCCGAGGCGGGTTTCGTCGATGCCTTTCGACCGCACTTCGAGCTGGCGAAGTCCTGGAAAACCGAGGACGAAGATCTTACTCAGCGTCGAATCTTTCTCTTCCGACGTCGCTGAGAACGGGCCGCGCTAGCCGGCCCGAACCAGCTCGACTGAAGGGTCAGTCGCTATCCGCGCGCAGTTCGAAAAGCTCCTGGCGAATTTCGTTGATCTGCGCCGACAGGATCCCCATGAAAAAGGTCATGCAGCCGGAAAGGAAGACGACGACTCCCAACGCCGGGACGCCGAGCCCTTCCCTCAACACGACCCAAATGGAGTAGATCACCGCGGGAATCATCTGCAGAAGCGCCAGACTGGTGAACAGCCGAAACGCGCCGAACAACAGCATGATCCGCAGGATCAGGGCGAATGTGCTGATGCCATCGCGAAGACGCACGGTGGAGGTGCCGACACGGGCTTTCGAACGGATCGGCGTGAACCGTACCCGATAACCACGCCGGATCATCAGCAGCGTCGAAGTCGCCGAGGCCGAGAATCCGTCCGGCAGAAGGTGCAAATAGAGGCGGATGACGCGGGTCTGGAACACACGCAGACCGCAATTGAGATCGGGAACATGCCGGCGGGCGATCAGCTGTGCGACCCAGCGCAGGAGCCACTTGCCGGGAACTCGAGCCAAAACCTGGTCCGAGCCCGCTTCACGGCTGCCGAGGTTGGCGTCGAGCTCGCCTTTCAACACCGGTTCCATGAGGCGGACCAGATCCTCGATCGTGTGCTGCCCATCCGCGTCGAACCACGCGACCACCGGAGCTCGACACTGGCGCATGCCGGTCTTGAGTGCCGCGCCATAACCTCGATTCTCGGTATGCGACAGCAGCCGAACCGAAGGCTCGCGGCGCACTTCCCGAGCGGTCCCGTCCTTGGAGCCGTCGTCGATGACCACGATCTCGGCATCGGGGAGCCGCTCGCGCAGCTCGCGTAGCACTGGATAGACCGCGGCCTCCTCGTTGTAGGCTGGGATCAGTATGCTGATCTCGGGCGGGCCGGGTCGATCCGTATTCATCCTTGCGCAGCTCGCGGCGAGTCAACCTGCGGAGCCTAGCAAAGACCGATGGGCACTGTCCAACAGAGCCTGTCCGAGTCATGCTGTCCGAATGACTGGCGAAGGCTGTAACCGAGTGTTGGTTGCGCGAAGCGTGACCAACACTCAAGAGGAGGGATAAGCCAAGGATCGAGCCAAAGGCTTGGTTTTTGGGGGCGTTAGAGAGCGACGCCGGTTGCTCGGCGCGTCAAGACCTTCAGGTAGACGATGGTGAGAACGGTGGTCAAGGCCGTCGCCGTAGCGGCTCCGAGCGCACCGAAGGGCGGAATCAACCAGGCGTTCAGGGCGATGTTGGTCACCACCGTCAAGGCCAGATAGCCGGTGAACCACCCGGGATGCCCCCATTGATTGAGGATGAATCCGAAAGCCGTGTAGCCCGCGGCGGCCGAGACCCCGGCCATTAGGATCGCGAAGTAGAGCCAGCCGTCGACGAAGTCTGGACTGCCAGTGATCATCTCGACGGCCGTCGGGTAGGCGAGGGTGGTGAGCGCACCGACCACCGCCAGGGCCGGACAGAGCAGCAGGCTGGTCTTGCGGAGCAGCGACCTCGCTTCGGACATTCGATTCTCAGCTCGCAGGTTCGAGAGCACCGGCGAGACGTTCGATTGCACCGCGACGACGATCTGAGCGAAGCCCTCGACCAACATGGCCGCGAAACTGTAGACGCCGACGATCGCGTCGGAAAGGAAGTAGCCGAGCATGAGAATGTCGATCTTCGAATTGGCGTCAGCGAGCAGTCCACCGCTGAATGCCTTGGTGCCGAAGACCGCGTGCCGTCTCAACCAGCGCATCCGAATCGTTCGAATCGACAATAGCCCGGATCGCCAAAAATAGATGAGGAGCAGCGGCAACAGGATGAGCTCGGCACCCGAGAAGACGGCCGGCAGCAGGTAGCCCGGCGCCGAGAAGCTGATCATCACGATCACGATCACGAGAATCAACAGATAGCGGGTCGCCTGGGCCACCGCGAATAGCCGCATGTGCCGAAGGCCGTTGAGCGAGAAGATGAGGATCTTGTTGATGGCCATGCACCAGAGGCCGGGCAAGATCCACAGCAATCCTACGGCGACGGCGTCACTGTTCAGCACCGCGGCGATCGCGTCGCGCAGTAGGAAGGTCAGGGCGCAGACCGCGCTTGAGAGCCCGATCGTCAGCAGCAAGGCGGAAGACAGAATGCTTCGAACCGCTGATTTGTCGTGGGCATACTCGCCGCTCAAGCTGAGCACCGAGAAGACAAAGCCGCCTACGGCCAACTGCGAGAGCACGAGATAGATCGCGTAGACCTGGGAGAAGACCCCGTAGGTCTCGGCGCCGTAAAAACGCCCGATGCCAAAATGGAGCGCGAGGCCAGCCAGCGCCAGAAATCCGGTGCTGACGAGATTCCAGACGACGTCGCGACCGAATCGCCCCACTTTCAGTTTTTGGCGCATCAGGCGCATCGAGCCTACCATGAGGATTTGGCACTACCGGGCGCGCCTTGCCGGTGCGGGTGTCGACGCTTATTTCTACGCCTGATACCCTTCCGGCCGGCCGCCCCCGACCCACGCACGGATCCGCGATGCTTCCAGCCAGAGTTCCTGAAGGAACGAAATGATAAAGCTCGACCCGTACATCGCATGCCCCATTTGCCACTCGTCGGTTCAGGCGCAGTCGGCCGCGGCAACCTGCGCCGTAAGCTGTGAGGTCTGCGGGCGTACGTATCAGCGATCGGGCAATTTCTATAACATGATTCCGGAGCCGCCGCCGGAGGTGCTTGCCCAGAAATGGCATCTATGGGAAGAGCTTCAGAACAATGCGGTGGTCTCATACGAAATGGCACCGGAGCTGAACCTCGCGACCGAAGGCGAAGACTTCAGGTCTTTCGGTGACTTCATGCAATTGGCCGGGCTGGTGTTGGACATCGGATGCGGGCCCCGAGATTTGCTCCCCGCGTATGCGATCAGCCCTCATGAATTCACCTATATAGGCCTTGACCCGCTGGCGGGCGAGCAACCCAGAGGGTATCCTTTTGTCCAGGGTTTGGCAGAATTCCTGCCGTTCAAAGATGATCTTTTTGATCATGTGGTTTTTGGCAGCTCGATCGATCACTTGCTCGACTATCATCTCGGATTGCATGAAACCGCACGAATCTTGAAGCCTGGAGGCAGCATCCACATCCTGGCCGATGTGTTGCCGGCGGAGAGTATCGCTCAAAGCAAGATTTTTCGGCTTTACGACATCGGACGTCGTGGACTCATGCAAATCGTGCGCAGCCTTCGAAGTATGGGGGTCGGCAGAACTATGAGGTACGTCAAGTCAATGGCCGGCCTGAAGATTCCGGAGGGCGCGATGGATTTTTTTCATGTCTATTTCCCTCAGGCGGAGGAAATCCAAGGAGCCTTGGAGTCGGCACATCTGGTCGACGTTCGAAAAGAACAGCACGACGACTGGATCTTTATCAGCGCCCGTAAATCGTTGTAAACTACTCAGGCTTCGAGCGGAGGCCTCTTCGGGATCCGGTGGATGGTCGCCAGAACCTGCTCGAGATCTTGATCGAGCCCGATGGTGTCGAGGTACCACTGAATCGACGGAAATCGTGGCCGGTTCTCTTGCTCGACGCGAGCCAAAGCGTCGTCCCGCGTTATGACGCCGTCGCGGATCTGGTTGCTCCTGAAGGTGTCGTTCTCGGTAAGTCCCGCGACGGTGTAATAGATGTAGTTATAAAAAGCGGCGGTGCCGTCACCGATTCGCCAGGTGGTATCCGTATCTTCGGCCAGTTCGAAGTTGTAGTCGTTGAGCAATGTCGGCACCACGACGTCTTCTTCCCACGGGATAAAGCTGTAGAGGTTGTAGTACTCGCGCTTGACCATGTAATAGAAAACAAACGCCTTGCCGGTGTCCCAGAGCGACGAGTTGAGGAAGGCGGGATTTGAGATGAAATGCCGCAGGTAATAGGCGGCCAGTCGAACTTTGCTGCCGGTGGACAGCGCGTACTGGCCGTCGCCGCCCGAGAAGACGTGGCCTTCGATGCTCGACGCCGGGCGGGCGTTGGCATAGCCGATCTTGAAATCACTCCGTTCGAGCAGATTCTCGCCCAGGAAAGCCAGCGGTGTGTCGAGTTGGGCTCGCACTTGATTGAGAAAGTGAAAGTAGGCTTTGTCGCCCGCCATGAATAGTGGAATCGTGCCGAGCGACGGCTTCTCGAGCCACGCCGCCACATTCTTGCGGATGCTGCGTCTCTTGGTGGTGATGTCGGCCGATACCAGCAGATGTTCGATGCCGAGCTTGCCGCACATGCGCGAAATGTTGCGGCGGGCGAGATCGGTGACCATCCCCCAATCGTAGGTATAGGCCACCGGATTCATCTTCAGCTCGGTCTTGAGCCAGTGCAGCGCGAAGAGGCTGTCCCGGCCGCCGCTGACACCGAGCACGCAATCCGGCGAGCCGTCGCTTCGGCGATAGGGCTCGACCAGCGCCTCGAGCTCCGCGCGGTCGCGAAATCGCGTGGGTCGATGGTTGCGGCAGTAACTGCAGACACCGTCGGCGTCGAAGTCGACAAAGGGCATCGTGGCGGGCAGGATGCAGCGACTGCAGCGTTTGAGATCCGACATCGGCCGGTGAGGGAACTGTTCCGCGAGGCGCGCAAAGTAGGCCTCTTCGCGCTCGCGGCGCGGACCCGGCGGCGATGACTCGACGGAACGGTCGACCACCCGGCGCCCGGTTTCTCGCCGGCTCATCGCGGGCGACCGAGGCTCGGCGTTCCGCTCGAAGTCGAACGGCTCGACGGCGCCGGTCGCCAGATCCACGACCACACCTTCGCCGGGTCGTACGGCCACGGTCTGCGCCTCGGCCAGCCGCGTGTTCAAGGTGTTGTTCTGGCTGAACTGCTTGAGGATATAGCTTTCCGACGCGAAGACCAGGGTGCCGTCTTCCGGGATCGCCCGGTAGTAGAGAGAGCCGTTGTTGGTGGCCATCAGCAGTCGATCGTGACCGCTGAACAAGGCCGCGACGCTCGCGGCTCCTTCGAGCTCACGAAAGGTCGAACGGGCCGCTTGTGCCATCGACGCGCCCTGACCCAGCCAATAGTCGAGGAGCGCAAAGATGATCTCCGAGTCGACCTCGTAGCGCCGCTCCAGCTCATACTTCTCCCACAGCTTGTCGTGGTTGACGATGATGCCGTTGTGGATGCCGACGACGCCGTCCACGATGACCGGCTGGTTGTTGTCGTTGTTCTCGCGCAGCCCGTCGGTCACCAGTCGTGAGTGGCCGATGAAGGCCAGCTCGTTGCGGTTGCCGTCGCCGTTATCGGTCGATCCGCCGTTCAGCGTGGAGTCGACCAGGTCCCGAAAGGCTGGGGAATGCATGAATTCGGTCGCCGGCACCGGGCTCTTATACACCACCAGCTCTTCTGGTTTGGCGAACGCCAGACCGGCGGCCTCCTTGCCGCGAGAGCTGGACAGACGGAACAGGGCCTTCAGGTTTCGGCGTCCCGAGCTGGCGTGCCGGAACGCGCTCTCATGGCCGACGATACCACCGAATATTCCACACATCAGGCCGGTATCCTCGACGCCTCAGGCGCTTGCTGGCCGAGCTCCTTGCGAAGCAGACACAGACGCTTGCCGTTTCGGGTCATGCTGTTCTGGAGAGCGAAGCGGTGGCCGAGATAGAAATCGACGGCGCGGTTGGCTGGGTCGTCGAGCGTCTTGACGCACCACCAGGTAAAACCGTGCTCGCGCAGGTAGCTCTCGGCGGTCTTCAGCATCCGCGTCCCCAGCCCGCGCCCCCGAGCGTGCTCAGAGGTGAAGATCATCAAGAGCTCGGGCCCGGGAGGCTGGCGCTCCCCCGACCGGTCGGACGAGATGACGCTGCGCACCAGCTGGATCAGCCGGGGCGGTGACAGCAGCGCGGTGCGGATCACCGGCGTTCCACTCACCAGACGCCGGTTCAAGGTTTCGGGCTCGAGGCTCAAAACGCAGGCCGCCAGGACCTGATCGCCGTCCTTCTCGACGAACACCCTCTCCAGAGGAGACGTCCTGAGGAAGCGATAGAACGCCTTTGCGTACTCGACGCCCATTTTGCTGATCAGCGAATTGGGCAGACAGCTCCGATGCATCTCGGCCAGGGTGGTGACGTCTTCGGCGCTCAAGTCGGCTTCATCTTTGCCGAGAGTGTCGAAATAACGGCGCGCGACCCGCGCGGTGGCCCGGACTTCTTTCTCGCCATAACCCGGATAGGTCGGCAACAAGACCAGCGAGTCGGCCACCGAACGCGCGTCCGGACAATCCGCGGTGAATTCGCTGAAGACGTCGAGCTCGGCGGCGCTGCGCATGTGCTGAATCGCGAGGTCGCGACCGTTGCGCATCATGTAGCGCACGAAGTCCCAGCGATTCTCCACCCGTATCGGATACTGCAGGTAGATATGCGAGCCGCCAGCGCTCCGAGGCGGCAGTCCGACCCCGGGCGCTCCCTCTAGCGCATCGTGATAAATGCGCCCGAAATGCTCCCGCAGCGAACTGTCGCGATCGAGGTTCGCCAGTTGCTGGTGGGCGATGTCGGCCTGCATCGGCGTCATTCGCCGCTGGTAGTGCTCGGGAACCTGATCGCGGCGCTCGGGCGAGGCTTCGGTCTGAACGATCCGATTGACCGACTCGACGTTGCGCACCGCTCCGTAGCGAAAAAGCCGAAACGTGAACAACCAGAATATCGACGGCAGCGTCATCAGATCGCCGATCAGGCAGTGCACGATGCGTTTGACCAGGCGCTGCCGGCTTTCGTAAGGCAGCTTGTCGAGGGCGGAGCAGACGCCGTCGTGCACGTTCCGGCGATGGGTCACGACCATGCCGCCGAAAAAAGCGTTGATGTTCTTGGCGCGGCCGAAGCTGTAGACCGAGGCGTCGCCGAACGACCCGAGCATCCGCCCGTTGACGCTGGCTCCGAACGCCTGGGCCGCGTCTTCAAACAGCGGCACCCCTTTGCGCCGGCAGATCTGCGAGATCTCTTCGATCTCGCAAGCCAGGCCGTGCAGGTGCGTCACCATGACCGCTCCGGTGCGTTCATCGATCAGCCGCTCGACCTCGTCGGGCCGGATGTTGCAGGATTCGCGCGAGATATCGGCGAAGACCGGCCGGCCACCGGCGGCGATCACCATATTCACGACGTCGTAGATCGTGTACGGGGACATGACGACGGTCTGGCCGGGCTCGATCAGCTGCCGCAAGACCAGGTAGATGCCGTATCGCGCCTGCGGGACGCATCGCGCATGGGGCACCCCGATCTTGTCCGCCACCGCCTTCTCGAGCCGGGCCTCGAGGCTCGCGTCATCGCGGCCGAGCCGCAAGAGATGGCGCAGCGCGGTGAGGTAGTTGGCCGGCGTGCCGTAGAACCGGTACCTGGGATGGGGCGAAAACACGTCGTTCTCTTATGCTTCCAGGCTCTCGCGCGCGACGCGGCAGGCATTCGCCATGATCGTGAACGTCGGCGAGATGGCAGGGCTGGTCGGAAAGGTCGCCGCGTCGGTCAGATAGACATTATCTGCGATCCGGCCGTCCGCGGAAAGCGGCACGAGCCGATTGCCGAAAGGCAGCGTCGCCGCATAATGGGAGCTCGTGCCGTGTCCGCGTGGCCGGATGTCGGGCACGAAGAAACCGCCGTGGTTGACGGCCGACCTGACCGAGGTCAGAATCCGGTCCACATTGCTCTCTCGAACTGCCTGGCCGACCTCGTGCATCGTGAGGCCTCTGCTGTCGAGCTCCATCTCGTAGCGCCGGGTCGCTTCGCCGGCGAGATAGACCCGGCCCAGTAGAAGGCGCCAGCGCGCGAACCTGCCGAACGGGGCGAGGGCTCGCCACAGCGACCGCGGAACATAATACCGCCACAAATGATCGAAGAAGGGGTAGATGGAGAACTGGATGAACTCGTCCTCAGGAGCCCTGGGGATGCCTCCCATAGCCAGGTTGCATAGGGAGAAGTAAGGGTCGGCCTTGTCGGAGCGGACTCCGAGATAGAAGATCGGAAACGACAGGACAGCGTGATCCATCATGATCGGCCCGCTCCTCAGGCCCAGGCTCCGCATGACGATCTCGGTCGATCCGATGCAGTTGGCGGCCAGGTAGATGCGCTCGAAAGGGCCGACGCGCTCCCTCGTATCGCTCTCCGTGTCGCCGCTTCGAACGACGAGATGATCGCTGTCGAAGGCCAGAACCCGGGCGCGCACATAATCGGTCACCAACCCTTCGGATTCATAGCGATCCAGGTCCTTCGCGGCGCTGTAGATCGCTCCCCGAGGGCAACCGAGCATACATTCCCCGCGGTAATCGCAGGTACTCGTATGGCCGGGACGGGTCTCGAGCGCGAGCCGTGTGCTGCCGGCGACCAATCGGTAGGGGGCCTCTGAAGCGTTCCCGTGCCGATTGGTGGTCGCGGCCAGATCGTTCATCACCGCCGACGTTGCCACCGGCGGCCGGTTGACGTAGTCGCGGTCGAAGTATTCGTTCATGGCGTCCGGCTCGCCGCATACGCCGACCCGCTCGGCGATCAGCCGATAGTAGGGGTCCAGATCGTCCGCCGAGATCGGCCAGGTGCCGAGCTCGGCGTCGGTGAACGGGAACATGCCGCCGCCCCAGAGGGTGGTCAGCCCGCCGCGGTGCTCGCTGCGCCACAGCCTCGGTTTGCCGTCGACCGCGAGCTTCGGCAGGGTCTGCCCGAAATGAGACTTCGGTGGCGGGAAGGCGTAGCCGTGCGTCTTGCGGAGTTGCGCGGTGACGCCGGAGACGTAATCGAGCTCGCTGCCCACCGTGGCGGGCTCGAGGTCGGCCAGCTCCTTGCCGATGTCGAAGACCAGCACCTCGCTGCCGGCCGGAGCCCATTTGCTGAGTGCCGCCAGCACCCCGGCGGCGGCGGCTCCGGCGCCGACGACGGCGAGCCTCACGGGCGTTTCCGATCCATGGCACGAGCGCTGATCACGGTGGATGATTCTCGTACGTTCCGTCGAGGAACAGGGTGAGACTCATGACCGCTTGCAGCAGGCGCTCGTGGTTCTGCTTTCCGGAAATCTGCTCGTCCACGATCCTCTGGATCGCCGGCGGCTGAAAGAAACCGGTCTCCTCGAGCCGCCGCTTCGAGAGCACCGAGCGCAACAGCCCCTGAAAGGGCGAGTTCTTGATCCAGATGTTTCCCGGTACCTCGAAGCCGTTCTTCACATAGCGCCCGGCACGCCCGGGGAGGTGCGGTGGCGCGAAGTGCCGCTTCAGAGAATTGCGCAGCAGCACTTTGGGCTTCAGAGGATGGAAGCGGACATCGACCGGCAGACGGGTCGCGAAGTCGACCAGGTCGTTGTCCATCATCGGCACCCGCGACTCGACTGAGGCGCTCATGAAGGCATTGTCGTTGCCGATGAAACTGGAACCGGGCAAGAAGACCTTGAAGTCGAAGTAGCTCATGGCGTCGATGACGTTCCAGTCCGAGACCCGGTCGCGATACTGCTCGAAGGCGATGTAGGGATCAATGTGGCGGATCTGTGACAGCGCCTCCCCGGTCAGCAGCGAGGGCCACTGCGAGTAGCGGACGACCTCCTTGTAGCCGAAGAAGGACCGGAAGAGGTCCGCGGAGTCGGAGTTGACGAAGCTCTTGAGCTTGAAGGCGAAGGGCAGGCGGCCGTTCCCCGCCGGCAAAGCGTTGGCGATGCCGCGGATCGCAGAACGCGCAAATCCGGGCAAGAGCCGGTAGTACCGGGAGACGTTGGCCGCATGGATCGTCGGGTAGCCGAGGAAGAGCTCGTCACCGCCTTCGCCGCTCAGGACGACCTTATAGTCGTGGCTGCTGATGAACTGTGCAAACGCCTGGGTCGCAACGTTGCACCACAGGGCATAGGGCTCGTCGAGGTGTCGCTGGCGGTTCAGATAATCGTCGCAGAAGTCGGCTTCGGTGAAGACCATGGTCTTGTGGGGGCTCTCGTACGCCCTCGACCAGAACCCGGCCTCGCCGCCTTCGTTGTAGATCTCCTCCTCGAAGCCGATGGTGAACGAGGTGGATCCGGGAATCTTTTCGCATGCCGCCGCGAGCACCGATCTGGAGTCCAGGCCGCCGCTCAGCAGGACCCCGACCGGCACGTCCGAGAGCAATTGCCGCTGGATCGCCTGGCGCAGGAGAGTCGCCGCCCGGTGCTCCGCCTCTTCCCGGCCGATCGAGAGCTTCTCTCCGAGGTCGACGTCATAGTACTCGCCTTCGGTGAGTCCTTGCCGTTCCAGGACCAGGTAGTGACCGGGGCGAAGCTTGTGCACGTGTTTGTAGATCGTCCACGGGTCGGGAATGTAGAACAATCCGAGGAAGACGGAGATGCCCTCGGGGTCGAGAGTCGAGTCGAAGTCGGGCAGGAGCTTGAGCGCCTTGATTTCACTGGCAAAGCTCAGTCGGCCGCCGGTGTAGGAGTAGAAGAGCGGCTTGACGCCGAATCGATCGCGCGCCACGATCAGCCGGTCCTTGCGGCGATCGTAGAGCGCCAGTCCGAACATGCCGTTCAGGCGCTTGAGGAAGTCGAGCCCCTCCTCGTCATAGAGGTGGACCAGCACCTCGGTGTCGGTGCGGGTTTTGAAGACGTAACCCTTGGCCTCGAGCTCGGTCCTGAGCTCCGGCGAGTTGTAGAGCTCGCCGTTATAGGCGACCCAGGTCGATTCGTCGCCATTGGAGATCGGCTGATGGCCACCCTCGATGTCGATGATGCTGAGCCGGGCGGTTCCCATGGCCAGCCGCGGGAAGACGATGCTGCCGTGATCGTCCGGCCCGCGGTGGTGCAGGCTGCGTACCATGGCCTGGACGTGCTCCCCGGACACCGTCTGGTCCGAGCCGAGGGTCGAGTATCCGGCTATTCCACACATCCGTCCGAAACCTGAGCATCGATGCCGGTCAACGTAGGGCGCCCCTTTGCCGCACGGGCCTCGGTCTTACGGCGCGAGTCGCGAAGAATCCGTCTCCGTTCTACCTGGGTCGATGATCGGGCGGGAACCAGGGACGGGAGATGCCGTCGGCTGGCCGTGACAGGCTATCACAGCCGGTCGGTCGATCGTCGGTTCGGCGCCGCCTCTGGCGTCACCCGACATCTCGAGCGAGTAAGATAAGACACCGGCGACGGCAACCTCCGGGGCAGCCAGGGCTCGATCGCGGTCGATCGAGAGCGCCGTCCAACCCATGCCCGATCCGACCACCGAGCCCATGACCGAAGTACAGCCCGCGCGGACAAGCATCGCCTGGAGAATGCTGTCCGTCCTCGCGACGCCGTGGCTGCTCTTCATCTCGACCACCAGCGCGCTTTTTCTCGACAGTCAGGAAGACCTCGGGTACACGCTCTGGTTCCTGGCTCCATTCGGCCTTGCCTTCGCGGCGCTCGCGGCCTTCGGCTTTGCCCTCAGCCTACTCTCGAGCCGGGTACCCGCCCTCGGTTTGGCTCTATGGGGCTATTATCTCACCGGCCCGTTCTTCCTGGCGTTCAATCTCCTCAGGGAGATTCGCCGTTCGATCCGATATGAAGTGATCCTCCTCTCGGCTCTCGTTGCCATTTTTTTCGTGCTCCTGTTTCTCACGCGACGCCTCGTCCCCGGGCGCTACGCACGCGCTTGGGCGTGGTTGGCAATAGTTCTAGCGGCGGCCGACGTCCTGTCGTTCATCAGTCGGTATGAATTTTCAGCGACCGAGCCGATTCGCGCCGAGCTCTCGCAACAGGCGCGCGATCGCTCGGCCTTGCCCAACATCTATCATCTGATCTTCGATGGTTACCAGAGCGACGTGTTTCCGCTCACCCTCACACCAGAGATCGCAGAAGATCTGCGGGGGTTTCATTTTTTCCCCAGAAATATCACGCCGTCGGGTCGGACTCGAGTTTCGATCCCGTCGGTCTTCGCGGGTAAGACCTGGGATCCCGAAAGTCCCCTGGAAAGCTATATCTCCGGCGCCATGGATTCTGAACAATCATTGCTGCATCAGCTTGCAGAGGCGGGCTACCAAACCAGGGGCTATCTCCACAAGCGCTTCTCTTTCGAGCCGAACCTCTTCGACGAAGTCGTTTATCACCAGAGCTACTACCGCGATGACATCGTGCGCGAACGACTTCTCCGCAGTGACGCCTTCGAAGTTTTCTGGGTGTACAAATACCTCCCTCGGTTGTTGTCTCGGTCGATCCTCGGTGACGAGCTGGTCAAGCGATGCGAGAACAAACGACTCGCTCCAAGAGCTTTTGTCACCGGCTCCTATGCTACGTTTTCCCATTTCCTGGACAACGAGCAACACCTACCGGCCACCGGTCGCTACACTTTCGTTCATCTGCTCTTGCCTCACGAACCGTTCGTCTTGAACGGCGAATGCGAGTACCGGCAAGGCGCGTCGCCGATGGAACAGTTTTCATGTGCCAGCCGGATGATCGGTCGTCTCGTGCGGCGACTCAAACGACTCGATCGCTTCGATGACTCGCTGATCTTGATCCATGGCGACCATGGTCTGAATCTTCTGCTCGACGGCGAGAGTCTCAGCAGTGTTGCTTTCGATCAGGGCGGCGTCGATTGGAACACTCCGAGATCGAAGGCCCTGCTATTGTTGAAACCCGCGGGCCGGGCGGCCAGCGCGGAGCTCGTCGTTGCTCAGGCTGAGACCAGCCTGCTCGACATCAAGCCGACGATCCTCCAATCGATCGGTGTCACCTTCGGGCAGGAGATCGAAGGCGTTCCGCTGACATCAACTTTCGAGAGCATGGTCGATAGAACGCTTTATTACCAATATCACACCAGCGCTCAACCGGACAAAATATATCGGTTCAAAGCCAGCGGCGGCCGTCTCGCTTTCGACAGGACCCTGAGCCCCGGCCGGAAATCCGGTGCCGCGGATGAGTGAATCGCATCGGCCGCCGGGTGGGATCTATCGATGAGGGTTCTTCTCGTCTCCTACTACGCTGAGGCCCATCTCGCGAGCAGCTCGGCTCAGAACACGCGTTTGCTGGCGGCATATCTGGCGGCTGAAGGGCACGAGGTGCGGGTGATCTGCGCGGCGTCGACCGCCGGCTCCGAGCTCATGGATGGCTACCGGATCCAGAAGCTGCCGCTGAGCGCGCCGGGTTGGTCATCTACGTGGCTCGGCGTCTGGCGGCCCGACCCACGGGTGCGTGACTTCGCGCGCGAGGCGTTCGATAGCTGGCGGCCTCACGTGATCATGATCGGTGCCTGGAATCATCTGACCGAGTTCGGCCTCGAGGCCCACCAGCGGGGTATCCCCGTGGTCCAGGTGGTTCACGACTATTCCCTGATCTGCTTCCAGCAATGGTTGCTGGACAGCTCGGGCCGGCTGTGTACCGGCCCGACCTCGCGGGAAAAGTGTTTCGAGTGCCTGAGGCGCCCTCTCGGCCCCAGGGCGGCCCTGAGAAACCGACTGCTGTCGCTGCCGGGTCTACCGTCGGTCGCGGGCGCGCTATTCGGGCCGGAATACGTTGGTAACCACCACGTCGCGTCCGGCGCGGGTAGCGCATGGGCCCATATGCAGGCGTTTCGAGGAGCGATCACGCTATTCATCGCCCAGGCCCCGTCGGTGGTCGATCTTCTGGGTACTGCTGGAGTTTCGCCGTCCAGATGTCGTCTGCTGCCGCAGTTCATCGGCGATGAAAAGCTTGAGAAATATTCCCGCCCGGAGGAGGAGCCCTGCCGCGGCAGGCCGCTGCGGCTGATCTACGTCGGCCGTTGGTCGTCCGAGAAGGGGCCTGATCTGCTGGTAGACGCTTTCTCGGCGGCGCGGGCCGCGACCAGTATGGAGCTTTGGATCATCGCGAGAAACGCCGATCCGGCGGCGCTCGAGAGCGAACGAGCCACCCCGGAAGGGGACACGAGAAGGATCCGGGTCGTCAACGACGCTCACGGGCATCGAGTCTCGCGACTCCTGGCCCAATGCGACGTTTGTGTCGTGCCGTCACGCTGTCGGGACCTCGCGGGGCGAGCGGTGCCGGAAGCGAACGCGCAGGGCGTTCCGGTGGTGGTGTCCAGCTCGGTGGGAAACCGCTATCTGGTCGAGGACGGCGTCAACGGTCGCATCTTTCCCACCGGCGACGGCGAGGCCCTACGCCGGTGCATCGAGGAGTTGGCGGCTTCGCCGGACTTGGCTCGAGAGTGGTCGAAGGGAGTTGCCGAGCCGGTGCGACGTGAGGCCTGGCAGGAGATGGTGGCTGGCATTTTGACCGAGGCCATCGATCTCGGGGCGTCATGAGCCGGTGAGACTGCGACGGATCTGTTCCAGTTTCTGCTCGACGATCTCAGCGTTCTCGGCGCGATCCGCGGGATCCATATGTGCTTCGATGACGCTTTCGGCGGCGTCGAGATCAGCCTCGGCGACGATCTCGGGCGTTTTCGCGCGGGGGCGCAGCTCAGAGAGCAGCGCGGCCAGCCCGCGACAGATGAGAATTGCTTGCCAGGCTTTTTCCTGCCGGACCGGCATGTCCGCGACCGCCGCCTCGACTCCAGCGGGGGAGTGTCCCTGGATCTTCAGGATCCAGGCGCTGACGCCGTCGAAGGCCACGAAATGGCTTTCAACCTCCGGCGTCGCGAGGGCGACCCGATAGCCGCGCCGTAGAAGCTCGCGGTTCGCGAAGTCGGCGGTGTCGTAGAACCAGGTTTCGGCCCCTGGCGGCGGCGGCGCGACGGCGAAGGACAGCCGTTCGCGGACCCACAGCTCGCGCCGGATCAACAGGCAGTGCGATCCCATGGGGCGCTGGATGCCGTCGTGCCGCATGACGCTCGAGGCGGCGCCGCGCGGTCGCAGCGAGGCGACGGCGACGTCGGGGTCGCGGTCCATCTCGGCCATGGCCCATCGCAGCGGCGAGTCGTCGAGCCAGAAGATGTCGTCGTCGACGACCAACACATAGGGCGCCCGGCAGAGCCTGGCCAGGAAGAGGTCGATCTTGTCACCATGGTGCTCGTTGAGGCAGGCATGGACTTCGACGCCGGCCTCACCGAATAAGGCGAGGTGGGGCTCTCCGATGCCTCCCGAACAATCGCCGATCAAGATCTTCGGTTTGTGATCTTCGATCGCCCCTTTCAGCAGTCTCGTCCATAAGGCGGTCATCCATGGAACCACCGAAAACGTCAGCACCTCGAGATCCGAAGATTCTGTCGGCCGGCCGAGGCCGGCGCGCAACGCCAGCGTGCCCCTGAGGCAGCGCGCGACGGCTTTGAAGCCACCGTGCCGACTGTGGTTCTTGCGCCAGTTCTTTCGAATGACGCGATACGTCTTAAGCATGGCAGTGCCTGGAAAGCGGCAGAGCCGCGGACCTATCCGACCGACCGAAGCTTCTTCATCGCCGCCCGCTCGCCTTCATAGACGCGCTTGATTCCGTCGCCGGCCGCCAGCTCGACGCAGCGGATGTCGCGCACCAGTCGGGTCAGGCCCGGGGGCTCGACGGACGCCGCCTGATCGCTGCCCCAGTTCGCGCGGTCGAGGGTGATGTGGCGCTCGACCGTCACCGCACCCAGGGTCACCGCCGCCACGGTGGGTGCCAGGCCGACCTCATGACCGGAATACCCGACCGGTACGTCGTAGCGCTCCCTCAGGGTGTCCATGACCCGCAGGTTGAGCTCCTCGACCTGGGCTGGGTAGGTGCTGGTGCAGTGAAGGATGATCAGATCCTCGGTGCCCAGCACCTCGACCGCATGGTCGATCTGCTCCAGCGTACTCATGCCGGTGGAGAGGATGATCGGTCGACCGAAGCGCCGATGGTGGCGCAGCAGCTCGTCGTCGGTCAGACAAGCGGAAGCGATTTTGAAGCACGGCGGATCGAAGTCGGCGATGAAATCGACCGACGCCTGATCCCAGCACGAGGCGAACCAGTCGAGGCCGTGCTCTTCACAACAGGCGCTGATCGCGCGGTAGTCGTCGGCCCCGAGCTCGACCTTGTGCCGATACTCGAGGTAGGTGATCAGCCCCCAAGGGGTCTCCCGCAACAGGGATTTCTGCTCCTCGGGCACACAGACCTCAGGGGTCCGCTTCTGGAACTTGACCGCGTCGCACCCCGCCTCGGCGGCGACACGGATCATGCGGCACGCATCTTCGATGCTGCCATTGTGGTTGATTCCGATCTCGGCGATGATGTAGCAGGGCTCACCGGCCCCCACCCAACGCTTCGCGATTTTCACTCTCTCAGCCATACGTCTCCTGTTACGCGCCTCCACGGCTTGCGAAGCGTCTCTTCAGCCGGTATCCCCGGCGTCGTAACCAATCTATTGGGTCGAGGGCTCGGCGCCCCTGGATTTGCCAGTCGGATCCGATCTCGCGCAACCGCCGGAGCCGGGTGTCGATCCAGCCCGGCGGCAGCTGCGCCTCGGGCTCTTTGTCGCCGCGGCGCAGCACGAAGCTCAGCTGATCATATGGCGAAGCGGCGTGGATCGCGACGACTTCGAGACCGAGCCGGCGAAAGATCACCTGTGCCGTCTCCTGGGTGAGCCAGAAGCAGTGATCGAGCTTGGAGACCACTTCGGGCGGGCCTTCGAGGCGACAGATCTCGAAGAAGTCGGCGATGTCGCAGAAGAACACTCCGTCGGGGGTCAGCAGCTCGCGGACCTTTTCCAGGGAGAGTCGTAGGTCGAGCAGGTGCTCGACCGTTCGACACAGCAGAATCAGCGAGTAGCGCTCGTCCGTTTCGTAGTCCTCGAAGCTCGAAGTCACCCGCTCCATGCCGCGGGTTTCGGGCTGGCGGATCTCGCTCGCCGCCGGATCCAGAATCACGGCGTCGAATCCCAGGTGTTGGCGAAAACGGTCGGCGACCAGGCCGGTGCTCGCCCCGATGTCCAGCAGTCGTCCGCCGTTCGAGGGTCGTAGATGAGGCTCGAGGATGCCGAAGACCCGCGCGGCATAGTCCACTTGCCCGGCCCGAATCTGGGGCATCGAGCGCTGGCGTCGGCTGAACAGCCCGGTGATCTCCCGATAGCTGCCGCTGGCATAGAACTCGGCATAGCCCTCGGGTGTCAACGGCTCGAGCAGGTAGACGAGGCCGCACTCCGGGCATAAGGCGGTTCGTACCGCCACGCCGTATCGGTCCTGACCCGCGAGCACGATTTTCCTCGAGCAGCCGCAGGTATTGCAGGCCGTTTGCGGCGCGCGTTCGAGCGCCGCCAGACGCTCGACGACGAGGCGGCATCGCTGGCGCCGCCGCCTGAGGTCTGTCGGATGAATCACTGGGCTCGGCCCTCTGCTCGAGCCGCGGAACGGAGAAGCGCTAGCCAGAGCCTGAGGTAGCCGCGCGTCCACAGGCGCGACGGCTGATAGTAGAGGGCCTTGAACAGGGCCTGGACCGAGGCGAGACGCCGGCCGTTGTATTTGGCGAAGCTCATCTGGGCCTTGGCGAAGAAGTGTCGGGCGATCTTTCGGCGGCGGCGCTCATCGCCGTCCCCAGTGCAGTATGAGAGCTGCATTCGGGCGTACTCGAGCTCGGCCGCGGAGCGTCGTTGCGATCCGCCAGCCAGGCTGTCACGGTGGATTCTGAAGGCCGATAGCGGCCGGCTCGAGATCAGGTCGACCGGAAAGCGCCGGCAGATTCTATACAAGAGCTCCCGATCGGCGTTGTAGAGCAGATCGTCTTTGAGCGAGCGGCCGACAGCGTCGAGGGCGTCCAGCAGGTAGAACGTCGCCACCTGGTGCAATCGCCACTGGCGCGGTTCGACCAGGGAGAGATCGATCGGTGCCGGTTGGGGCAGTCGCGGCGCGATCAGCTCGGACTCGATCCGGCGGGAGTTCTCGTCGACATGGAAGAACCCGCCGACCACGGCACCGTAGCCCTCGAGCTCCGGCCAGCGTCTGCCGACGATGCCGAAAGCGCCGGGTAGGTAGAGATCATCGCTCGAGAAGAACGTCACGATCTGCCCGGTGCAGCGGGCAAACCCCTTGTTGACCGCGTCACGCCAGCCCCGATCGGGTTCACTGACGCAAGCTGCGAGCCAGGGGCGATAACGGTCGAGGATCTCGATCGTGCCGTCATTGCTGCCGCCGTCGATGACCACGTACTCCAGGTCCGGGTAGCCCTGAAGCAGCACCGATCGCAGGCTCTCTTCGATGAATTCCTGGCGATTGTAGGACGGCGTCACGATACTGAGGCGGGGCCAGGGGGAGCCGTCCGGCAGCGTGTACGGCAGCCGCGGTGCCGCTTCGGTCCACGGCCATCCTTTACGGCCCGCCGGTGGCGGCGGCAGCTCGGAGAGATCTGGGCAGCGCATCAGTTCGGCTCCGCGGCGATCAGGTGGGGCTCCCAGAAGGCCCGATCCCATCGCGCCCAGCCATGGCAGCCGAAGGGCAGCTTGTCACTGTGACGGGCAAAGCAGTATCGCGGCGCGCGTTCGAAGGCGAAGCCGAGCGCGACGTCGGCCGGCGCGATTCGAAATCCAGGATCGAAGAGCGTCGCTCTGTCCGACCAGAAATGATCCTCGTTGAGACTGTAGTGGCCGGCATACCAATCGACGCCCCGCCGGGCTTCTTTGAGCACGCGGAGGCGCTTGAGCAGTCGATAAGGGGCCAAGTCGGGCAGCGGCGCCCGCAGCAGATCGCTCAGGGAAGCGCCGGCCCCGCCTACGCCCGTCGCCTCCAGCACCCTCAGACACGCGTCGATCCGGCGTAGGGAGAAGCCGCCGTTGCCGACGCGCGAGAAACCCCGATCGGGATTCGCCGGATCCACGAGCCAGGGCGCCCCAAGGTAATCCCAACCCGCGTCGCACCACTCGGCCAGCGAGTCCGAGAAGACCAGGCAGTCCAGCTGGTAGATCAGGATGTAGCGATAGCGCTCGAAGCTTCGATAGAAGAACGCTGAGAGGAGCAGACGGCTGTAGGTATCGACGCTTTCGAAGTAGTGGTCGGGAAACGCTTTCACCTCGAATCCAGGGTGTCTCGGGCTGAGGCTCTCCGGGGCGATGAAGAAGCGGTCATAGCCCGCCAGATGGGCTTCCAGGTGCCGCAGGGAGAGCCGTTCGTCGGCAAGCAGCTCCTGGCGATAAACCGGAACGACGACGGCGACCGACGGCCTGCGGGAAATCGTCATCATCGATGAGATGGGAATCCTAGCAGGAAGCCGCAAGGCTTGCGAATATCGGACGGTCGCTACCACCCGTCGACGCGAAGGAGCCTTCACGTCAGCGGCCACTGCCGGACATTGAGATCTGGTATTCTCACAACAGGAGAAGCCGATGACGACCGAACAGATCTTTGAAGCCGCCATGTCTCTTCCCGATGAATCCAAGGCCACATTGGCGGAACGCCTCGTCGCGCACCTAGTGTCGAATATCGAGCCTGAGGTGGAGCGAGCCCACTTGGACGTGGCTAGAAAACGCAAAGACGAGGTCCTTTCCGGACAAGTTGAAGCCCTTGATGGCGAAGCCGTGATGGCTCGCGCCCGGAAGATCGTCGGTGGATGATTTGGCGGTACCATCCCGAAGCGGCTGAGGAGTTCCTAGAAGCCTGCATCCATTACTCCGAGATCTCGCAGGCAGAGACCAGAGACTTCGACTTGGCTCTCTGGCCCAACCCCACCGCATGATGAGCTCGTGGGTCTAGGAGATTCAGAGATCTCCTATCCGCAATTTGCTCGTAGACTCGACCGACGCTGCAGGACGCATGGCCACCGCTGAACCCCGACGCACGCTCGCCCTGATCCCCGCCCGAGGGGGATCCAAAGGCATCCCCGGTAAGAACCTGGCGATGGTGGGTGGCAGGCCTCTGCTCGCCCACACCATCGAGCAGGCGCGCGTCACGCCGGCGATCGATCGCGTCGTGGTCTCCACCGACGACGACGCTATCGCCCGATGCGCCGAGCGGTTCGGAGCCGAGGTCGTCCGGCGACCCGCCGATCTCGCTTCCGATACGGCAAGCTCCGAATCGGCCCTCAAGCATGCCCTCGAAGAGCTGAAGGTGGGCGAGGGCTACGAGCCAGATCTGGTCGTTTTCCTGCAGGCCACGTCCCCTTTGCGTCGCGCCGACGACATCCAGCGGGCGATCCGCACATTGAATGCCGAAGGCGCCGACTCGCTATTTTCTGCCTGCCCGATTCACGGATTCGTATGGCGCCGCCGAGGCCAGGGCTTGAAGGCGGTGAGCTACGACCCTCGCCAGCGTCCGCGCCGGCAGGACATCGGCGAGGATCTGGTCGAGAACGGCTCGATCTATATATTCAAGCCGGACATCCTCCAGCTCTTCGACAATCGCCTGGGGGGCAAGATCGCGGTCTATGCCATGCACCCCCTCGATTCGTTCCAGATCGACGAGCCCGCCGATCTCGAGCTGTTCGAGCAGCTGTTCGAGCTACGGAGCGTCGAGAGGTCGGTTCCGGACCTGTCGGGCATACGGCTCCTGGTCCTCGATTTCGACGGTGTGCTGACCGACAATCGGGTGCTCGTCCACCAGGACGGTAGCGAGGCGGTTCGCTGCGACCGCAGCGACGGCATGGGCATCGAGCGTCTGCGCGCTGGCGGTCGAGTCGAGGCGGTCGTTTTGTCCAAGGAGACCAATCCGGTGGTCGCGGCACGCTGTCGCAAGCTCAAGCTGGAGTGCGCTCAGGGCCAGGACGACAAGCTGCCCGAGCTCAAGAAAATGGCCGCGGCGCGCGGCCTCACGGCGTCGCAGGTGGCGTACGTCGGCAACGACGTCAACGATCTAGAGGCGATGGCCTGGTGTGGCACGGCGATCGCGGTCGCCGACGCTTACCCTCGAGTCCTCGCCGCGGCTGACCTGGTGACTCGGCGGCCCGGCGGCCGGGGTGCGGTGCGCGAGGTCTGTGATCTCCTCCTGGCTCAACAGCCCGACCGAGGCGGCTTATCCTCGTGACCCATCACCGAGACGCCGTCTCAAGCGCCGGTGCTGAGCGCGACCCGCGGCCCCACATCCTGATAGTCGCGGGCCGTGGCGAGGTCCTGCGCAACTTCCTATTCTCCGAGACTCTTACCCGGCTCGTCGAGGAGGCGCGCGTCACCGTGCTCTCGGTGGTCGACGGCGAAGACTATGTGGGCCGGTTCCGCTCCCACGTCGAGGACGTCATCAAGCTCGAGGAATATCCCCAGCCCAGGCCAGCCGCCTACCTGCGAGCGCTGGTTCAGAATGCCCATGACCGATGGCAGTGGAGCGCCGTGGCACAGAACAATTGGGAGCTTCGCGATCGCCGCGCGGCCGAGCAGGGCGAGATGGGCAAGCGGCGTCTAGTCAAGGCGATGGCGCGCTGTTTGGCCTGGCGGCCAGCCCTGCGACTATTGACTGGGCTCGAAAGGCGGCTGGCTTACCGCCTGCGACCGACCCGAGTCTTCGACGAGATGCTCGATCGGATCCAGCCCGACTTGGTCTTCAACGGGTCTCAGATCCACGGCATGGCTGCCGAGTTGCCCCTGCGGGTGGCCCATGCCCGGGGTATCCCGACGGCGGTCTTCGTCTTCTCATGGGACAACTTGACCTCCCAGAGTCGCATTATGGTGCCCTACGACGAATACCTGGTGTGGCACGAGGGGATGCGTCGTCAGCTGCTCGAGCTCTACCCCCAGGTCGGGGCCGATCACGTCTTCGCCTCCGGCACGCCGCAATTCGATCACCATTTTCAGCCCGAGCTGATGAGCCGCGAGGAGCTCTGTGGATCGATCGGCATCGATCCGGCGCGGCCCTTCGTGCTCTACACCACCGGGATCATGAATCATTTCTTCGAGGAACATCATCACGTCGAGCTGGTGGCCCGCCTGCTCGGCGAGATCGACGTCCCGCGGCGACCGCAGCTGGTGGTGCGGACCTACGCCAAGGGCACGAGTGACGAGATGAAGGCCCTGGCCGCCCGCGGCTTGCCGGAGACCGTGTTCCCGCCGGTCGCCTGGGACGAAGAGTTCCAGACTCCGCGCTACGAAGACTTGGCCGTCTACTCCAGCTTGTTGCGTCACGCGGCGCTCGGCATCAACGCCGCATCTACCGTCTCGCTCGAGCTGATGCACTTCGACAAGCCGACGATCAATCTCGATTTCGATCCGCCCGGCGTCGAGCTCCCCTGGTGCCTGGGCTACGGCCGGCATATCCGCTTCGATCATTACTGGCCGGTGGCCAAGAGCGGCGCGGTCATGGTGGCACGCTCAGCGGACGACATGGCTCGCATGCTGTATCGCGGCTTGACCGATCCGGGCGCCGACGCGCTGGCCCGGCGCCGTTTCCTCGACGCCACCTTCAACGGTCTGCTGGACGGCAAGGCCGGCGTCCGGGTCGCGGAGCGGCTCCTGGCGATCGCCCGGCGGCGGTCATGACCAGTGTTTCGGTCGTCACGCCGACCCTCGGGCGTCCCCGGGAGGTTCGGGAGCTGTTTGAAAACCTCACCGAGCAAAGCCACGCGCCGCTCGAGCTCGTGCTGGTCGACGGTGCCGGGCCCGAGGACGATCGAACCCGGGACGTGTTGGAGGAGGTGAGCTCAGATCTACCCTGGCCTTGTCGTTATTTACGCCACGGCGGCGGCACGGCGATCCAGCGCAACGCCGGCATCGATGCTTGTAGCGGCGATCTGATCGCCCTGGTCGACGACGACATCCGTCTCGAGAAGGACTTTCTAGAACAAATGGTCGCCGCGTTCGATGCCGACGCGGATCGGAAGGTTGGCGGCATCGCGGGATACATCACCAACCAATTTCTCGACCCGGAAACCTCGCCGCGTTGGCGCTGGTACCGTCGTCTGAAGCTGTTCACCACCTACGAGCCGGGGCGCTACGATTTCGAGACGGGCTATCCGATCAATCGTTACCTGCGGCCACTCCATGACGGTCTGGTGGAGATCGACTTCATGGGCGCTGGCTGCGCCGTCTGGCGTCGGGAGGTCTTCGACTCCGGCCTCCGATTCTCCGAGTTCTTCACCGGGCACGGCGTGCTGGAGGACGCCCATTTTGCCCTCCATGCCGGGCGCGACTGGCGCCTGCTAGAGAACGGCCGGGCGCGTTGCATCCATCTGCACCTGTCCCAGCCCGACCCGCGGCGCCTAGGGCGCCAGAGTGCGGTGAACTACCGGTATGTCTTCATCGACGCTGTCCCGCGGCGGAGCTTGACTCAGGAGTTTCGCTTCTGGCGGGTGCAGATCGTCGACCTTCTGCGCTTCTTTGCCGCGCTGCTCAAGCGTCCGGGGCGAGCTGGTCTGGCGTTGGTCGTCGGCAAGCTCGAAGGCATGGTGGCGGCGGCCGCGTTGAAGGTGCCGTGGGACTCGGCATGATTCTGACTCAGCTACAGCCTGATCACCGGGCCAGGCTGGCTGATATCGATAATTAGCGCGAGTTACCAGGAGCCTCATCCGAGAGGATGGGCGGGTGTTCTCCCATGGCATGAAGAACTCGTCGGAGGTTGACCAGCGGCTCACGATTCATTTGCAGGGTGGCAACAGTGGCGCGGCCTGTCGGCGTCAAACCAATGATCCGAGTCGTTCCAGCGTCCCATGCAAAGTGATCATCCCAGCGCTGGTTTCGTGGGTGAAATAGTGGAGCTGGAACCTGGTTGGCCGGGTCAATCCCTTCGATCTTAATGTGTTTGTAACTGTTACAACCTTGACAGGCCCACGCCAGGTTCTCCAGCTTCGTAGGCCCGCCTTTGCTCCTCGGGAGGATATGCTCGACGACAAAAGGTTGTGGCGAGTAAGAATCTTGACTGCCGCAATACTCGCAGCATCCTCGCGCCCTATTCCTTACAGCGCGTTTCTGTTCGGCAGTGACACGTTGATCAGACATTGACTGGAGTCTTGATCCCCAGTTCATCCATTACGTCTCGAATCGTCGATCGTCGAAGTCGCGCCAGCTCCGCTAGAGCACTCATGCGCTCCACATTGAGCGCTTCTGCAAGCTTGGCTAAGCGCAAGTATTCCGCATTCTCATCATTCGTGAGGTCACGGGCCTCAAGCCTGGTCATGAGATCGTCGAGTTGTTGCTGATCTTGTTCAGCAAGCCCCCTATTTATCTTCTCCATGAGTTCCGACTCGATCCGCGAAAGCTTGCGGGCCCGCTGGTTGGCGCGCAACATGACGATCTGTTCGACGAAGCGATCAAGCTCCTCCCGTGGCATCTGCTCAACCGCCTTCAACAGCTGCTGGGTCGTCATCTGCGCCTTGATCTGAAGCGTCGGCATCTCGCATCTCCTAGCGTGGTCTGCCGGTCGAAAGCGACTCGACACCAGAATCCTAGCACGGGGCAGAAGACAGCCACAGACTCTGGCCGTCATCTGCCCCTTGTCGACCAGCTCCGATGTCATCACAGACTGTGGCGAATCTTAGCTCGAGCGCGGTCGTCCAAGTGGACCACTGACGGTGGCGTCAAGAGCGCCGGGAAGGGGCGCCCGGCGAGGTCTATGAAGACACCCCAGAGCGTTCCAGCCGCCCCGGCCGGCGGACTCATCGACAAGTACCTCAGGAAGTACGAAGCCGACGTCATTCGGCGGGTCCGCTACGGGCCGAAGAAGGGCGACTGGTTCTACGTCTTCGTTCTGCGGTCGTCGGTCTAGCGCCCGCGTGGATTGAAAGGAATCAGCGCCGGTGGACGAGACGTCCGCCGACTCGCTGGCGGTGTCGGTCTCCGCCTCTGGCGCCTGGGTGTCCGGCGCATCCGGCTCGCCGGGAGCGTCGGCCTGAGCCTCCACCGTCCGGGCGTCCGCCTCGCCATTCTCGTCGGCCAGGCGGCGTCCGGGACGGCGGGTGGACGGCCGCACCCGATCCGCCAGCTCGTGCATGCCGGCGAAGTGGAACAGACTCTCCGCCACCCGCGCGACGCGCAAGAACTTCCGATCGTAGGCGCGGATCGCCTCGTTCTTGGCCTGGCGGGTGCCGTCGGCCTGTTTCTCGGCCTCGTTGACCTCGGCAAGCGTGCGGTCGAGAGCGTCGGCGTCGGCGCTCAGCTGGCCAGCGATTATCGGCAGATCGAGCTCGATGCCGGGCATGCCGTGGGCGGACGTCACCACCCTGGGATTTTCGAGAAAGCTCACGCTGTCTCGGACCTGGACGATGAGGGCTGTCGGCGCGGTCGGCGTCTTGCCGGAGATCGCCAGCAGCGGGAAGCGCTTCTCCGAGCCGTAGAGAGCCTCGAAGGTGTGGCGGGTCTTGAGGAAGCGGTCGAGCAGGGTGTCGGTCAGAGCGTCGCGACGTTGCTTGAGGTCGACGATCAAGGCCAGTTGGTGGAGGTGGGCGGTGTTGGCGGAGATCATGTCGTCCCTCGCCGTCTCGAGCTCGTCGGCGAGGTGGGCGAAGATCTCCTGGTAACTCGTGTCCTCGACATTCCGCTGTCCCAGGACGTTCACCGCCTCGCGGGAGTGAATCGTCAGCGCGGCGTGAACGGCGCCGTAGGATTTTTTCCGCGAGGCGAAGGAACTCGGTTTCGTGGTCGTAGGTGTAGACATAGGATTCTCCTTTCCTGGTCGCTGTGAGGCTGCCCAGCGGGGCCGACGCGCGTACCGCAACCTCTACCTACTTATGCTCCGCCCGGCGGGGGTTTTGGACATGGAGCCCAAATTTTCTTGAATTTTTTCGGGTCAGCCTGCATTTCAGGCCGTTCAGGGCCACCCCAGGTGGTCTATGTAAATGCCCCAGAGGGTGCCGGCCGGGTCGGCGAGGTCTGTGAAAATGTCCCAGAGGGTGGCGGCCGGGTCGGCGAGGTCTGTGAAATGTCCCAGAGGGTGGCGGCCGGGTCGGCGAGGTCTGTGAAAATGCCCCAGAGGGTGCCGG
>JAAUXY010076362.1_pt1 | contig 37302 bp, 59 predicted proteins | sample 7278121 | NCBI WGS metagenome assembly JAAUXY01 (sample SAMN14350117, study PRJNA611818) | marine sediment metagenome | isolation source: surface marine sediment (1.8m) | place: French Polynesia: Moorea | collected 2018-08
GCGCATATTCCATTTATACGCTTCAAGGGTAGGGGTATGTTAAACAAGTTTGTGGATCGGGATGTTTAAGAGAAAAGAAATTATCGGAGATTGCACGCTTTATCTGGGGGATTGTTTAGAGGTCATGCCAACCCTGAAAGATGTTGATTTGGTTTTAACAGACCCACCTTACGGAACAACAAATTGTTCTTGGGATAGCGTCATACCATTTGATAAAATGTGGGAATGCTTAAATCACTGCGTAAGTCCAAATACTGCAGTAGTTTTATTTGGTATGGAGCCTTTTTCAAGTGCTTTAAGGTCCAGCAACATCAACATGTTTAAATATGATTGGATATGGGATAAAATAAAAGGTACCGGTTTCTTAAACGCTCAAAAACAGCCAATGAGAAATTATGAAATTATATCAGTATTTTATGAAAAACAATGCAAATATTATCCTATAAAAACTTTTGGACATGACAAAAAGAAAGCCAAAAGAAAAACAACAAAACAATGCCACATATATAATAATACGAAAAATTCGCCAATATATGAAAGTACTGAAAGATTTCCTAAGAGTATTTTAGAATTTTCAGCAGATACACAATTAGAGAGTTTCCATCCTACACAAAAGCCAGTAAAATTACTGCAGTATCTGGTTCAAACATATTCAAAAGATACGGATAATGTATTAGACTTTACAATGGGCTCAGGTACCACCTTAGTAGCTTGCGTAAAAATGGGACGTAAAGGAATTGGCATCGAAATTGATGAGGGTTACTTTGACATAGCCTGTAAGCGTGTTGAGGATGCATATAAACAGCCAGATATGTTTGGATATTAATGTTTAAGAGAAAACAACACTACACTACTGCCAAGCGTCAACGTGTCCAGACACCTACAAACAAAGTAACGATGTGTCTAAACTGCCTAACCCAATATAGTGCAATGCCTGCTAATAAGATATGTACTAAATGTAAGAAGGGTGTTGTCACAACATTTGATAGCCAGATGGAGTCTAAGAGATACATCTATTTGAAAGAGCAGCCACATATTACCAGCATCAAAGTACAACGTAAATTCTATAGAGCACTTCCTAAGGCAATATACACATATGGTCTTAATCGTGAGCCTATCTTGGAAAAATACTCTAATGAGATTACAGAGTATGTCGGGTATAAAGTGGACTTTGCCTACCATGATGACACAACATTAGCTGGCTGGGTGGCTGAGGAATTTAAACCATATCCAGAGGCAATGGATGCAGAGAATAAAAGGAAGCTGGTAGATGCCTTTGACCAGCATCAAGGCTGGGGGCATTTCTGTTATAGCTACCCAGAGCAATGTATGGAGGGGGATAAATTAAGGCCGTATAAGCGAATGTTCGTTACACGGCCAAAGAAGCAAGTTAGGTATCAAGATTTTAATGATATGTTTGGTTGATCTATAGTAGCAACACTATGTTTCTTCCTTATGTATTTCACGTTTTTCATTCGGGGTCATATTTTGCCCTTTGCATATTCTTTTAATATTTTAACCATTAACTTACTTTTTGGATTGGTTTTATCTCGATGCCACCTTGCAAGCGTGGTTTGATTTAAGCCTGTTTCCTTGGCTATACTGTAGTAAGTGAAGCCCTTTTTTATTAGGGCTTCAATTGTTTGTTGGGGGGTCATTATATTCCCCTTAATAGTAAACGGTAAAAATAGTTCATTACTTTAGTGCTCTTTATAGCCTCTTCATTGTTAAATATTCCAAGTTTAAAAGCTTTTTCCATCTTTTTTATATCTTTAGGAGTATTTTCTTTTTTATATATAAGACTTTCATAAAATTCATTGAATTCTTCTAAAGTACTTATATTATCTAGATTTTTTTCTACCCATTTAATATGATAGTAGAAAATATCATCTTCGCCTGCTCCCCAAGTATTTTTTATAAATACTAAACTATTTATTAATTTTTTTTTTATTTTTTTATTTTTTAAATCAAGTTCTTTTAATGATGTGTTTGTTATGTTGTCATCCTTTCGTTTTTTTACAAGATGATTATACATTCATTTGAATGTAATATCAACCCCTATTTTAAAGATAATTTGATTTTTTTTTAAAAAAATTGTATGATTTTTATATGACCGAATCAGAATTAATTGCTACTGGCTTTATTTGTATGATATGCATCAATGCTATATCTGTATTTTGGCTATGGAGACTAGAAGCTTGTATGAATAATAATGCTGTTATCTTAGAGGCTGTAAGGGATAGGGTTCAAGACTTATCCAATGATATAGATGCTGTGGTGAAGATGTTGGGTGCGTTATCACAGCAACAAAAGGCACTTGATGACAGTATGAATGGACTGGCTTTTAATGGGGATGTCTTAGTTGCCTCAGGGGATGATGTAAGGTTAGTAGACACACAAGACAATGAAATGAATGTCAAGATTGTTAAAGATTGACAACAGTATTTTATTTGATATACTTTAAAACAAACAGAGGAAACTATGGCAGAAACACTAACAAGTCGTGGCACTATTGTAGAAAACAAAGCGATTATCAAAAGTGGTACATTCGACATTGTAGACATCATCAACGAGAGCGACGAGATAAAAGGCGAGATTGAGGCTATTTGTCGGTACAAGGGTGTTCAGGCTGTTGATTATATTGCAAGGCTGCCAGAGGTTTCTCAGGCGATTAAGGGTATCTTGAAGGACACTGAGATAAGTCTTACAAGAGAGATTGAGAAGCTTTACCCAGTCACAAATGATAGGACTGATCCAGAGATTAAATCAGTGAGAGTTTTTGGTGATCTTGTGTTAGAGTATATTGTATCCGTGTTTCATGAGCGCATTATTGATTATTCTGAGGCAGGTCAAGAGATTACAACAACTGATGAGGGGTATACAACGCCAGAGGTTGTAGAGCCTATTCAGTTAACAGATCAAGTAGTGAGTATTTAATGCCAGGGGGTAAGCCTAGAAGATTTTCTAATGCTGAAGAGTTGCAGGCCGCTTGTGATGAGTACTTTGATAGGTGTGATAATAGTGGCAAGCCCTACACAATTACGGGTTTAGCTTTGGGGCTTGGATTTTGTGATAGAGCTAGTATTTATGACAATGAAAAAATACCTGAGTATTCCCACATAATAAAGGAAGCAAGGCTTAAAGTTGAGTGTGGATATGAAACTAATCTTCATTTTACAAACACAACAGGCTCAATCTTTGCTTTGAAAGCTATGGGGTGGAAAGATGGCGACGGCGAGAGCAACACGACAATCATCATCAAAGACAAAGACCAAGAGATCATCGACCGCCTCATCAATAAGTAAGCGTAAAGTTAATGAACTTAAGAGAGATCCTTCTGTTCTTTATTATTTGCTTGGTAATAACCTTTCTGCTTATATACAGAAAGTCTTTAATACTCTTAATCCTACAACTAATTATATGCATAATTGGCATATAGATGCGATTGCTGATTACTTGGTAGCGTGTCAAAATGGTCAAGTTGGAAAGCTCATTATTAACATGCCTCCAAGGTTTATGAAGTCCATTGCGGTTTCTATTGCTTGGACAACTTATTTACTGGGACATAAGCCAAGTGCACAAGTGATATGTGGTTCATATGCGTCAAGTCTGGCTGAGACCTTATCAGTTCAATCACGAAATATTATGAGTGAGGACTGGTATCAACATGTATTTCCGAATACTCGTATTGCTGCTGGGGAAAATAAGAAAATGTGGTTTACGACGACTGAACGAGGTCATCGTTATGCCACTTCAGTGGGTGCAACTGTAACAGGTTTTGGGGGGGACTTTTTAATATTAGATGATCCTTTAAAGCCTGATGAAGCTGCATCCGATACGATGCGTCAAAAGTGTAATGACTGGATATCTCAGACATTCCTTTCTAGGGCAAATAATCCTAAAGATCATTGCCTTGTGTTAGTCATGCAAAGACTGCATGAAGACGATCCCTCTGGGGCTTTATTAGGGATGCAAGACCAATTAGGGGAGTTTGAACATTTAATACTGCCCTCTGAGTTTGAGCGCAAGACGGTTATTACAACGCCTGCCCATACCTTTATTAAAGAAGAGGGTGAGTTGTTACATAAGGACAGGTTTGATATTAAAGAGATTAAAGAGAAACGGCTATTAATGGGGGCGTATGCTTATGCTGGTCAGTATTTACAGCGCCCTGCACCTATTGGGGGTGGTATTATTAAGCGTGCTTGGTTTAAGCCTTTTGATACACGTCCCTTCAAGTTTGATTATCTCGTGCATTCTTGGGATACAGCAAACAAAGCTAATGCAGGTTCAGATTTTTCTGTCTGCACTGTTTGGGGCGTTGTGGACAATGGTTACTATCTTGTTGATGTGTGGCGAGGTCAAGTCGAGTATCCTGAGCTTAAGCAAAAATCTTGTTTTATGGCGTCTAGAGATAATCCAGATTTTATTCTAATAGAGGATAAAGCAAGTGGTCAGGCGCTTATTCAAGACTTGCAGAGTGCAACGAAGTTGACTGTTTATCCGATTGTACCTCATAAAGATAAAGTCACGAGAGCATCAAATATCACCCCAATGATTGAAAGTGGAAATGTATTAATAGATCAAAATGCGTACTGGCTTCAAGGTTTCTTTGATGAATGTGATATGTTTCCTAATGGTAAGCATGACGACATGGTAGATAGTATGAGCCAATTCTTAAACTGGGCAAAGGATAATAAAAGATTGCAGAAACATGAAAATAATATTATTCTTGATGACATTATGAATATTCAAGTACAAAGTGCGTGGGCAGTATGAGAGAAATTGAAGAAAAATATCGGGCAGTCTGGGACTATGACGAGCAAAATAGGCGTGATAGTCGTGACGATTTATCCTTTAGAGCTGGGACGCAGTGGGATGATAGCGATGCCCGTATTCGTAAGCTTCAAGGTAGACCAACGCTTGTATTATCACAAATAGATCAATATGTCAGGCGGATTGTTGGTCAGTCTCGTTCAATGTCTCCAAGTGTGCGTGTGTTTGCTGCTGATTTGGATACACCGCCCCAAATGGCGCAATTGTTCGAGGGCGCTATCAGAGATATTGAGCAAAGGACAAATGCACAACATGCCAGAATGAATGCACATACGGATCAAGTAACCTGTGGTATTGGTCATTATGAGGTATGTTATGAGATGCACCCCACAAAGCCAGAGATGCAAATTGCTATTAAGACCATTAAAGACCCTTTGTCGGTTATCTGGGATCCAGCCAGTAAAGAGATTGACAGAAGCGATGCACGGTTTGCGTTTAGGACAATGGAAATACCGTTGGTTGAGTTCGAGACTAAGTTTCCAGATTCAGAGCCTAGAAGCTTTGCTACTTCGAGAGTATCGGGTTATTCGTATCGCTATTATGATAATTTACGCTGGTCGCAAGGCAATCATGTTACATTGTGTCAGAACTGGGAAAAATACACCAAGAAGCATAAATTCATTGTTGTTGCTGGGGGGATGACATTAGATGTAACGGAGATGGAAAATGAACAGATTGCACAATTTCAGCCTATTGATGGATATTCTCGTGATATTGACCATCTTAAGTTTCAGTTACTATCTGGGGATGATGTCTTAGAGGAAATTAAAGACTACCCATGTAGACATATACCAATTATTCCTGTCATTGGAGAAGAAATATATACGAATGAAGGGGTTTATCGTCAAGGCGTTGTACGTAAGATGAGAGAGCCTCAGAAGTTCTATAATTACATGATGTCGGTTGGGATGGAACAGCTTGGGCAGTCTATCAAGTCCCCTTTTCTTGTTACAAATGGTATGATACAAGGTAATGAGAATATGTGGCGGCAAGCTAATACAAATGCATTACCGTTTCTAAGCTTTAATCCAGATCCAGCATTCCCTAACTTGAAGCCTGAGCGTGTCATGAGTCCTACGCAACATAGGGATACAATGCAAGTTGCTCAGGCGTTTGTTAATGATATGTCTAATGCTGCCGGTTTACATGAGGAAGCTCTAGGGAAAGAGACCAATGCCAAGTCTGGGACAGCTATCCAAGCAAGGCAGATGGAAAGTGCGGTTATGACAAATGTTTTCGGTCATCACTTGCAGGCGTCTGTACGTCAAGAAGGGCGTGTTCTTTTATCAATGATCCAGCATCTTTATACAGATAATAAGACAATACGTATTATCACTCAGGATCGTAAAGAGGAATTTGTCGAGATTAATAAGAAACAATATCACTACGCAACAGATCGCATGTTAATCTTGAATGACATGACCAAAGGGGAATTTGAAGTAAGGGCGGATAGTGGTCCATCTTATGGGGCTGTGAAGCAAGAAAGTCTCAATCATTTAATGCAGTTGGTACAATTGAATCCACAAATGATGCCTTTTGTGCTACCAGAAATGGTAGATTTGATGGAAATTCCGAATCAGGAAGGTATAAAACAAGCGGTTCAGAATTATCAAGCGGCTACAATGGGGGGGATGCCTATGCAGGGACAACCATTGCAGGGACAACTATCAAAAGCGGCTGGTCAAGTGCCACCACAGCCGCAACAGCCACAGCAATTAACGCAACCAATGGGGTAATATGAGTACTGAGGAAGGTCAGGAAGCACAAATAGAAACACAAGAGGAAGGGGCAAATAATGCGGAATTACATGGCGACAATGAGCTTAATGGGGAACACAAGCAAGAAAATGGCACGCAAAACAGCACAGAAAGCTCAGAAGGCGAACAATCAAATAAAACACGTCATGAGCTTAATGAAAGTCAAGGACAAGAAGAAAAGCGCAAGCCAAGAAGCCAGCAAAGGATTGAGCAACTTGTCCAAGAAAAAAAAGACCTTCAAGAAAGGCTAAAGGCTTATGAGGAACTCAAGAGGCCTGATGCTGAAAAATATGATGATGATGACGAGTATGAGATTGATAAAACGGCATATGTTCAACAAAAGGCGACTGAGAAGTTAGAGAGAAAACGGCTTCAAGCATTAGAGCAAAGGGCGCAACAAGAGGCCTATGAAGCATATAAGTCAGCTTCTATGGATTTTTATGGCAAGATAGACAAGGCGCAAGAGGAAACTAGAAACTTTATTCGAGGCAATCAACAAAGGTTTAAACCAAGGGCGCAAGATATCGAGATGGATATTATGGACAGTGATTATGCTGCTGAGATATTCGAGGTTATCTTGCAAGATGTTGACCGTTTCAATAGTATGAGCGACAAACAATTCATTAAGTCAGTAGCTAAGATTGAGGCTAAATTTGAGAATGCCAATAAAGCGGTAAAACCTCCGATATCAGTGCCAAATCCACCGACAAGCCTAGATCAAAGCAATACAGGGGCACAGGCTGGAAAGAATACTAATCCTGATTGGGGAAGGTATTCATTCGCACAAGCCTATAAAATGAGATAAATAGTTGACATATTAATTTAAATATGTTTAAAATGTATCATCGCTAATAGGAAGCGGACCTATTAATTATTCGTTAAGTTCAAGACGTACTTTGGGCAATCGTTTCAATTAATAGGTTAACAATGGCTAATACATTTCTAACCGCTGAGAAGATTGCGGAAAAAGCACCATACAAATTTGCTGAAAATCTTCATATTATCAATACTTTTAAAGATGAATACTCCGACGCATTCGGGCCGAATACTGGTGAGACTGCTAAGCTCAAGAGAACAATGTTTTCAAGTGCCTCTGGTGTTGGTGTAGATGCGACATCGACTGATAACAGTCAGGATCAAGGCTCTATCACTATGCAAGCTAACTTTGATCGTCATCAAAAGATTACTGTAACTGAAAAAGAGTTGCGTTATGACATTGATGATTTCGCTGAAAAGGTTTTAAATGCGCCAATGAGAAAGCTTGCTTCTGAAGCTGAGACTTTTGCACATGAGTATATTGCTCAAAATTCAGTTGGCAAGATTGGGACTGCTGGGACACCTCAGACTAATACAGACATTATTAATGACATTGCTAAGTATTTCGATAATTTCCACACACCTTATGATATGCGTATGGCTTGTTTAAATCCAGAAGCTAAACGTAACATGATCAGAGATCTTCAAAGCTTAAATTCACAGGCTAAATATTTACCGCCTTCATTAGCTAAAGGTGCATTACATCCAGTTGGCGGAATAGATTTATATTCTCATAACATCTACAACACACATACAACTGGTAACTATGGTGGAACACCGCTTGTTAATGGTGGTACTCAGTCTGTTGCATGGTCAGCAGTGCGTGATAGCTACACACAATCACTTGTAACTGATGGTTGGTCAGCTTCTGCTACTTTAAAGGCTGGTGATCGCTTTACTATTGCTGGTGTGAATGCATTGCATCCTGAGACAAAAGAAGACTTAGGGGAACTCCAGACATTTACTGTTGTATCTGATGCGACTGCTGATGGGTCTGGGAATGCGACATTGACAATCACACCACCTATTCTGTTAACCTCTGGTTCTGGGACTACTCCGAACTATGCAACTGTATCTGGTGCGCCTGCTGATAATGCTGCAATCACGGTCACAAGTGGTGCTGCTGCAACTGCATTTAAACAATCAATCTTTTATCATCCAGAAGCAATTGGGTTTCAATCAATTCCATATGTTAACAGTGAGACAGCGTATGCTGATACCTCTGTTAAGTCATTGGAGAATGGTTCTTTGCCTGTATTTGTTGAAAAGTCACGTAATGCTAACACAGCTCAAGACACAGTGATCTTGCGTGTGAGATTTGCACTGGTCTTGCGTGATCCAAGAGCTGCTGGTATACTTTACGCATAGAATCAGAAAGGATTTCTAATGGCAGTAGATGTCACAGTATCAGTAGTTGGATACAAAGCAAGTGAAACCGAGGAATTGGGGTATATTTCTGAGACTTTCTCAGTGGTCATTTCAGTAGATGAGAAGACTGTTAAGAAGTTAGAAGAAGGCGCTCCGCTTCCTGATGAATATAAACCTAAACTTGAAAAAGGTTGGTTTGATAGTCCTGAAAAGGCAACCAAGAAGGCAAGGTATGAAGCCAAGCCTGAGAAGCCTTTATCTGGAATTAAGGTAGTTTCTTAATGACGCTTGTTACGATTGAAAACAAAGCAACAAACAGCGCAGGGTCGAGTCAATCGACCTTGCGTGATATTGTGTATAGAGCATTACGTCGTTTGAATGTGTACTCAATAAGAGAGACGCCAGAGGATAATGAAGTAAATGCATGTATTGCAGAGTTCAACGCTATGATGCAGGGTTGGTTTTTGCAAGATGTGGTGGTGTCTTATACAGAATATGGATTAGCTGATATACCTGTATTAGCAATAGGGACAGAAAACCCTTTATATTATGATGATTGTTTGGTTGATAATCTATGTCTAAGATTGATTGAGTTGTACAACTTAGATCCAAGGGCATTTAGATATATATCAGTTAGAGCAAATCAATCGCTAGATCGTGTAATTAACCTCAAGAGGGATAAAGAATTTGATGGGGGAACATTTAAGTCTGGGTTTGATGGGACTTTGAAGAATACCCCTGATATTGATCGTACATATAATTTTATTATGACGGATTAAGGCTATGGTTCGAGGCCTTCGGTATGAAAATAATCGGCAAATACCTTTTCAGATGCCGGCGTATACCTTTTATGATCCGCCTGTATCGTTACAAAGGTTGGTCAATATATTCCCTCATAGGTTAGCTGCGCAAGATCAAGAGCGGTTCACCTTAAGTAAGTTTCAAGGCTATGCATTCTGGTTAGGGTTCAATGAGGGTTCTATATTAGCAACGCATGTATTTAAAGGTGTGCTGTATGTTGCGACTGGGACAGCCTTACTGAAAGTTCAAACAGATAAGAGCTATGTTAAGATTGGTACGTTTGGCGGTGCGAATGATATTCAGATCTTGAACACAGCTAATCTGTTGGTTTTGCGTGTAGATAGTGCATTATATACCCATACTACGAATGATGTAGACAGTCCTGTATTGGTAACTGATCCAGATTTGCAGCCGAGTGATGATATTACAATTGTTAATAATTATGTGTTTAGTGTGGTTCAAGGTCAAAATGGGCAGTTTCAATGGTCTGATTTCAATGATCCAGATGATTTTAGCGCTTTGAATTTTGCCACTGCTGAATATAGGGCTGATAGGTTAAACGCTGTTGTATCACTCCGAAATGAGTTTTTATTGTTTGGGGATACCACTGTTGAATTTTGGGCTGTTGTCGGTGGTAGCAATGTTGTTTCTCCTAGGAACTATGCGTCAAATATAGGATGTATTACTAAGAAAAGTATTGTTATTATTAAGGATGTGTTATTCTTTATTGGGGTTGACCCTGCAAATAATGAAACGAGTGTATATATGCTTCAAGGGTATAATCCTGTAAATATTGCATCGAGACATATTAAAGAGAAGATATCGGGTCTGGATTTAACGGATGCTTATGGCTTTTCACATCATGAGCAAGGATATGATTTTTATACAATAGTCATTCCAGATCAAGTTGCGTTTACTTACTGTTTGGAATTAGATACATGGGTTGAGCGTAGGTCATGGGACGCATCAAAAGGTACATTCAAAGCGGATACCAATATTAAAGATACAATCCGATTTAATAATCAAACGCTTATTTGTGCTCGTGATCAAGTATCCTTATTTATTATTGGTGGTAATAGTGAAGCTGATGATCGTTTCCCTTGGGAAATAGTGCTTCCTTTTAACAGTGTGAAGCCTTACAAGCGGATGATATCAAGTGTAAAGTTGGACATATTAAATGGCTCTGGTCAAATTGGGATGTCATTTACACGTGATGAAGGGCGTTCTTGGTCATTTGAGGATTGGCGTTCAGTATCTGATCAAGGGCAACAAACACAAGATATTACGTGGCATCGGTTAGGGTATTTTGATCGGATGTCTATAAGGTTTCGAGGGGAAAATCAAACAACGATTATAGGGGGCTGCATTGGTTCTTAATCGGATTAATACACCTACACCACCGCCCCAAGGGCTTTTAACGGTAGATGATTTGCAGAAACATGCTGTTGATATTGATTATTTCCTTAAAAATTGTGTAACAAAATCGACAGATACAGTGGCAGATGCGACGGACTCAATAGATGTTGTCACAAGATTTAATGAGTTATTGGCAATATTAAGGGCACAAGGGGCTATTGGGACATGAAGCGTGTTTATTTTGATGTTGTTAATAAGTATGTAGGACAGTCAGAGAATATCGCCCGTTATTGTAAAGATGATGAGATGTTATACGACTTCGATGATGAGGAAAACTTTCTATATGACTTCGATGATGGGTTTGTGGTATTTGTTGAGTGTGGATATGATTACTTTGCGAATTGTGGGTTTTTAGAAGGTGCGAATGCCTTTGAAAAGTGCAGGCAAGCATTAAAACAGTTCTTTGAGGATGCAAAGGATGTGGAAATTAACAAGATATATGCTAAAGTAAATGCAGAAAATATGCAGTCATCTACATTAATAACCGCTCTGGGCTTTGAGCAAGTATTTAAAATATATGAATATAAAGGGGCTCGATAATGGGCGGAATAGTTAAATCTATCACTGGGGCTATTACTGGCAAGAAGGCTGCAAAGAAGGCTTTTCAAGCGCAAGAGCGTGGCATAAATCGTGCCATTGGAGAGCAAGAGCGGCTTTTAGAGGATATCACCACATCTCAAGAAGGTTTAAGGGATGCGAATATATCAGATATTGAGGGTTTGGCTGGGCGTGCTAGTGGTGAATATGAGGATTTGTTTTCACAGCTAGAAGGTATCTTGCAGCAACAGTATGATGATGTGTCAGGATTGCAGCAAGGGGCGTTTCAGTCTAATGAAGAAAGGTTGCTAGCTAATTTAGACGATGTTTTGAATAGATCGCAACAAAGCTTTGATTATGCGCAAGAAAATTTGATGCCATATATCAAACAAGGTCAAGATGCATTTAATCAATATACACAGAAGGCTATGGAGGGGTTTGATTACCAGCCCTTCACTGAGGAATTCCAAGCCCCTGCCCCTTTTGAATATGATGATTTCCAATTTGATTATGAGAGTAGTCCAGGCTATCAATTTGCGTTAGATAGTGCGTTGAATGCGGCGACAAATGATGCAGCTGCTAGGGGAATGGGTTTATCTGGGGCACAATTAAAAGGTTTACAAGATAGAGCTGCTGGATTGGCTGCACAGGATTACGGCAATCAGTTTAATAGGGCAATAGCTCAATATCAGATGGATAGAGACCGTGATTATCGAGAATATTCAGATGCATACAATCGTTCTTTAGGTGAGTTCGGTACAAGATATGATATTGATAGAGCTAATCAGGCTGGGGCATATCAGAATTACTTAAATGAATTGAATACGTTGGGTCAGTTGGGGAATGTTGGGCTTGCTGGTATGCAGGATATGGTCGGACGTGAAAGAGATATGGCAAATTTCGAGGTTCAGGCCAGATCGTCTTTATCGGATGCATTAGCACAAAATGATTTTGCAAGGGCTGAGGCTGAGGCGAATAATATATTGAGATTGACAGGCGGCCAAGGGGAATTAGCACAGGCGGCGGTTCAAGTACGCAATCAGATTGACCAAGCTAAGACACAAAATATTATTAATCAAAGGACTGCTGCAAGACAGCAGATTGATCAGACGAGAGGGCAAACGGGGACTAATATTTCGAATTTAGAAATGGGGCGTGGTCAAGCTGAGGCTAATTATCAAACAGAGCGTGGCAAGCTTCAAGGACAGTTAATTGGCGGCATTGTTGATGCTGGTGTAGCTGCTGCGACTGCTGGCATGGGGGCTATGGGTGGCTTTGGTGGTGCTAGCGGCCTTCAAGGAGCTATGGGGGGACTTAACTTTGGGTCTGAATTGGCGAATTTTGGGGCTGGTCAGACATTTTCACCACAGGCGATGAACTTTGCTAGAGGTGGGGGATATCAAGCGCCACAAGTTGTTCAGGCCGCACAAGCGCCAGTAGGCAATTATGGTAGTGGCTCTATGGGGTTGGGTACTGTTAATTATGGTTTATCGAATTACCCGAGTCAGTTTGGCGCAGGGACGGCAGGCGGTTTATTGAATGCTACGAGGTTTTAAATGGTAGGATTAGCGGAATATTATCAGAATCAAGATAAGATTAATTTTGAAAAGGGTCAGGCTTTAAGGCAGGGTCTAAGGCAAGATGAGCAAATAGGATTGCAGCGATCAGCACAAGATCAAAGGGCAAGGCAACTTGATTTACAAGAGCAAGGCTTAGGGCTTAGAGCTACGCAAGGGCAACAGAATATTGATTTAAGGCGTTCTGAATTGAATGAGAGGTTGCAAGATAGACATGTAAAAGGCATTGGGCAACTTTCAGGTATGTTAGGAACCTTAGCTACATTAAAAGACCCACAACAAAGAGATTCCATGAGGTCTATGATTCGTTCCAATCCTTTGTATCAAGCCTATAATCAGGATGGGGGTTTGACTAAGATATTAGATGATGATGAATTATTGGAATCATCTTTGCCATATTTTGCAAGTATGTCTTCTGTTTCTGGTGCATTTGCGCCAGCTTTAAAAAAGCTTCAAAGAATAGAAATGGATTTAGAGGAAATAGAGAAACGCAGAAAACTCAAAGAGCAAGAGCTAGAATTTGAGCCCAAAATTACAGAGCAGAAAGAACAAATAAAATCTGATATTAAGGCCGATCAACCTTTACCCTCTGCAATACAAGATAAAATGATGTCGCAAGAGAGTGATATCAGGTTGCTACACGGCCTTTCTGCCGATGTAACTAGTGCGATTAATGCTATCAATGAGGGCAGTTTAGATTTTGGTCTTGTTATGAATGCAAAAAATAGACTTAAAAACAATTTGTCTTTAAGTGATGAACAGTCATCCAACCTTCAAAGGTTTGACACTTTTGTTCAAAAAATGGTTAATGATAATTTAAGGCTAAACGCAGGCGTTCAAACTGATGGTGATGCTGTTAGAGAGAGAATTGCAACGGTTCAAAACAGCAATGATCCTAATATTGTGATGGATGCACTTAAAGATTTACAAAAAGATTTCCAAAGAGACGAGATAGGCAACCTAGGAATATACAAAAGATTTAGAAAAGAAAATAGAAGACCTATGTTATCTAAGGATGAGTTATTTGGTGGCGTCAAAGGTATATTTGATGTTAAATCTGTAAATGCTCCGCAGCCTACCCAAGTTCAACAGCCCACACAACAAGACTTTGGTGGTTTCAAGATCATTAGAAGGGTTAAATAATGCGTAAAGGTGATATTATTGCTTTTTCAATAACATTCTTTATTGGTTTAGGGTTCGTTGCGTTATGCCTATAGCAGAAATACAAGCGCCAGATGGTTCAGTATTTGAAATTGAGTATCCAGAAGGTGCTACAGATGATCAGATATTGGGTTTTGTTTCTAGTCAATCTGGTGGTTTTTCAGAGCAACCGACCGAACCTCAAGGGATGGGTGAACAGAGGAGACGCGCAAGAAGAAGGGTAGCTTTTGAGCCGCAAGCACAACAAGAAGGTGATGTTTCTGCATTAGGAGCATTAGGACGTGGAGTTGCTCAAGGCGCTACCTTAGGAACGGCGGACGAGATAGCAGCAGCAGCTTCTGGTGCATATGGTGCATTAACGGGAGATGAAAGCTTTTCTGATATATATGGGAGAGAACAGCAAGAATGGCAAGATATACTTGATAAAGATATTCAACAACAACCAGTAGCATCAATAGGTGGTCAAATAATTGGTGGTTTAGCAGGTGGTGGTGGTATTGGTGCAACAAGGGCTGGCGCTAATATTGCTCGTGGTATAGCGCAAGGTTCAAGGCTTGCAAGGACAGGGAAAGCGGCCGCACTAGGGGCTGGTGTCGGTGCTGTTGAAGGTGCTGCGTCTTCTGCCCAAGGCGAAAGAAGTATGGGGGCAGTTCTTGGGGGGGCGACTGGTGGTATATTAACTGGTGGTATGCAAGGTACTAGTGAATTGTATGATATTTATAAGGGTGGCAAAGGGGCTGTAAAATCTACAGATGTGAAAGAGTTAGCAAATCAAGCATACCGAAAGAGTGAAGAACTAGGAGGCGCTTTTGATGCTTCAGTTACAAATAAAATGCTTGATGATATGGTATCAGCAGTTCCAACAGATGAATTTGATAAGGCTTTGGGTGGTGCTAAAGTTTCTGACTTTGTGCAAGGTATAAGTGACACATTAAGGGATCAACCTATTACACTAGAGAGAGCTGATAAAATTAATAAGCGTATAAATAGGTTAATGAATGAGGCACCTTATTTTCAAAACAATCGCATAACAGAAGATGGAAAAGATTTATTGAGAATAAAGGAAATAGTAGAAAACACAATTGATGAAGCACCAAATACATCAATTATAGGGGCTGAAACACGTGAATCAATTGATGCGCTAAAAGAAGGTCGAAAACTTTGGGGTAAATCTAGAAGGTTAGGGGAGGTTGAAGGTCTAATACGTAAGGCTATGACAAAAGAACAGCCTGCAAAGTCTTTAATGACGGCCTTTACAAATCTTTTAGAAAACCCTAAGAAAATAAAAGGCTTTACAACAGAGGAAAAAAAAGCTATTAAAATCGCATCACAATCAGGAGCTTTAAATGATGTCGTTAGGCTTTTTGGGTCTCGCTTGGTACCTATCATTACGGGATCTACTGGTGCTGACTTGGGGGCAGTGGTTGGTGCTACTGCTGGTTCTGGGTTATCTCGCAGTTTAGGTGCAAATATACAAGCTGATAAAGCAAGAGATGTTCTAGATGTTATTTCAGGAACTCGTAAGGCAGTTAATGAACCCATTACAGAATTTTTAGACCCTAAAGTTTCAGGTGCTGTAATCGGCGGTGGTGCGCAAGCTATAGAAGCCTCAAGAGATTATATAACAAGTGATGATCCAAATAGATTAAATTTAAAAGTTAGGGCTTCTGAATATCGTGAACGAAACAAAGAATATGACGATAAAATAGATAGTTTTTTTCAGGACAGCCAACAAAAAACGCAAGAGCCTCAAGACTATGAAAGTCAGATAGATAGCTTCTTTAATAATGATGAGCAATCAAGTATCAAGAAACAAAAAAGCAATAACTTTGATAATGTCATGCAGGACATATTTAAAGAAGAGGGTGGATATGTTGCGAACGATGCAGGGGCTGGGGAAACTAACTTCGGTATTAATAAACGTGCTAACCCTGATGTTGATATTAAGAACTTAACTAAAGATAAAGCAGCAAAGATATATAAGAAGCGTTACTGGGATAAGATTAAAGGTGATGATTTATCCCCTGCGATGCAGGTGATTGCTATGGATGCCGCAGTTAATCAGGGTGTAGGGTGGACACGTAATGCTCTTAGGAAGGCTAAAGGTGATGTTAATAAGTTTGCAGAATTACGCAAAACAAGGTATAAAAATATAGCTAAGACTCCAAGTAAAAAGAAATATTTGAATGCTTGGTTAAGTAGAGTTGATAGAGCACATGAAAATGCACTACAATACATTTAAAGGAAAATTATGGCACTAGGACGCATCCAAGGCAATACAGTATTAGACACAAACGGCAATCCTGTATCTGGTGCTGTGATTCGTTTCTATGAAGTGGGCACTCTAACAGGAAAAACGGTTTACTCTGATATAGCACAATCCGTTTCATTGGGAACTTCGATTACAACGGATGCAAGTGGCCGCTTTACGTTGCCTTATACCTCTAATCCTTTTAAGATACGTGTTGAAACAAGTGCAACGGATAGTACGTTGATATATGAGCAAGATCATATTGGTCAAGATGTTGCTGATGTGAATACACAAACTGAAGGCTTATTGACGATTGCTAATGTTCAAAATAGTGTCGGTACATTTGCAACGACTGGGGGGAGTTCTAATGCGTATACTGTAACCCTTTCCCAGCCTATTACTTCTTATAGTACAGGACAGTTCATTAAGTTCAAGGCAAATCATACCAATACTGGGGCTGCAACGATTAATGTGTCTAATGTGGGCGTTGTTAATCTTCAAAGCAACTTAGCTACTGATTTGGTAGCTGGGGACATTGTAGCAGATGGGGTGTATTCTGCTATTTATGATGGCTCAGGCTGGAAATTAACCAATTCTCAAGGGATGAATCAATCAACTATTCAAGTTAATATCATTAATGAGTTGACTGCAGATAATGGGGTTACTGTTGATGGGGTTTCATTAAAGGACAATGATGTCACGGCGACAAATGCGACATTATCTGGGAACTTACAGACATCAACAGCGACGATTACAAGTGATTTAAATACTGATGATATTTCAGAGCGCACAACGGATCATGGGGTTGAGATTGATGGTGTTTTATTAAAAGATGGTAATATTGAAATTGGGGAAAACAAAACAATATCCTCTATTGGATCAGTAAGTATCAACATTGACACAGATGATAATGCAACAAATGCATCTTTTACAGTACGTGATAATGGAACAATTCGATTGATAGTGACGGATGATGGCCAAGCATTAAATTATCGTGAAGATGGTGGTGAAATTACTGCTATTGTTGATGATGGTGCTGCTAGTGAAAGCGATGCGCAATGCTCTATTGGGTTTAGGTATGCTACAACCGTCGGAGGGGTAACATCACGATTAGGTGTTATTGGTTTTAGATCAGATGTTAATTCAGATTTAGATATCAGAAATGAAGTTGCTGATGCGAATATTGACTTAACTACCACAGGTACAGGCGTTGTCAAAGTTAATACTGGATTAGAAGTTGATGGTGATGTGTCACTAGTTGATGGTGATGTGTCACTATCTGATTCTAGTCAAGTAAATGCTACGGGTAATTTTGTTGTTAATATTGACACTGATAATAATAGTACTTCTAATAGTTTCCAAGTCATAAACCACGGTTCAGACACAATAATGCTTTTATCTGATGAAGGTGTTTTGAATGTATATTCAACAGCTGGTAATGTTATAAGGGCTCATAATATAGCTACTGACCAAACAGACGCTAATCCTAGTTTAGAATTTCTTTATGAGACCTCTTATGGAGGGGCGACCAATTTAATAGGGGCAGTTGGTTTTAGGTCAAGTTCAAATACTGATTTTGACATTCAAAACAGTATTACTAACGGCAACATAGATTTAATCACTTCTGGTACTGGTATCGTTAGGATTAATGGAAGTACTGTTTTCCATAGCGGTAATGATGGTGCAGGCTCTGGATTGGATGCTGATCTATTAGATGGGCAGCAAGGATCATACTATACAGATGCAAGCAATTTAAGTTCTGGGATTATTCCAGATGCACGCCTTCAAACAACAGGGACATGGACGCCATCTATAACAAATATAGGAACTGGCACAATACCTATTACAAATTTTGCACGCCGTGAATACATCAAGACAGGGGATTTATGTATTGTCAATTGCCTTTTAAAAGTAGGGGAAACGCCATCAGATGATGAGTGTAGAATGTCACTGCCATTTAACGCTAATAATCTTCAGTTGCTGGGAGAGTGTTGGATGCTCAGTGATGCGATCACTTACCCCAATCAATCGGATATAGATGATTATATTACTACTGACGGAGTGTCTCATAGCAATTTAAATCACGGAAGTGGTTTAGTGCGTGATGGATATTTTTATTTTAAAACTGGCCTTTATGGATCTATAGGATCAGCAGGGATTGACAATGGCTGGCTACATATTACATTTAGATATAGAACAACATAGGGGATAGTTATGGTTTCTTATACAGCTGAGAATATTAACCAAGAATTTACGTTAGCAGATGGGGACACGTTGCTTTTAGATATGCCATATCCTGTTAGGATTGTGGTGGCTGCGGTTTCATCTGATGTGACAGTAGGGATTGAGGTTATAAAAGATAGTGGGAATTATAGAGCCATGTCCCCTGTTGTAACAACGACAACGACACTAAATAGTAATGATATATGGCCTCCAAAGACACGGTATAATTTTACTGGCGGTGGTGCTGAGGTTAAGGTTTACGGAGTTTAAATAATGCTATCTGCAATGTTATATAATCCTTTTGGGCAATCTAGCGGTGGGTCAAGCCCTTCTGTTTTAGCATTAGATCCGCCAGTTGAAACCAGTTTTTCAAGTAATGTGTATCATGCATACGGTTTTGATCGTATGGTTCAAGGATATACTGGGGATACGGTAAGATTAAAGCGTTTATCTGATAATGCAGAGGCTGATTTTGGTTTTTCAAGTAGCACAGGAATATTTGATCTGGCAGCGGTTAATATATGGCGGTCAAGTGCAGATGTGGATGTTGTTAAATTTTATGATCAGACAGGAACAGCGATCACTCTTGATGCAGATAGTACAGTTTCCTTTGTGCGTTCTGATGTGGTTAAGAGGTTCGGTACGACGTTTGATACAGCTGATGAGACGTTAACACGGTCAACAACTGATGGCGGTGTTGGATGTGATCTTGCAGCAACAGGGGCATTTAGGACCAGTGCGGCTCTAACATGTGATATAGCTACTGATGGATTAAATTCATTCATGCTGTATTCGATGAACACTCGTAAAGTTACTATTCCTGCTAATGATGATTATAGCGGTAACAATGCAAGAGAAGGCATTATAGCTTATGGTACTGGGTCAACAAATAGTTTAGATCAAGAGTTTAACAGTACATTTGGTAAATTTGCAGATTGCAACATTATCGGTGGTGGTGCTGATGATGATGCAGGTGGTCGTGTTAGATATAAGCAAAATGCACAACATATATTGTCTATGAATATTGATAGTACAGGCTATGAATTTAGAGATGATTATCAAAAATGCGGCATTAAAACATGGAGTGCAGGGAATAGTACACAAGTGTCAGGCGGAGGTTTTGATAACGGATTTGTGGCCGTAGGTGCTGTTTTCTCTAATACATCGGGTGATTTAAATGGCTCAAATAGAGGAAATTTTGTTTTTGGTGGTATTATTATAGCTAAATCGACCACATCTGCTTTTAATAAATATAAACTGCAATGTAAGTTATCTTTAATTGGTCAGCAACATAAACGCAAATCTGTGGCGGACATCCAAGGATTGTTTGAAGAGCGCATCTTGCTAAAAGACATTAATACAGGAACTGGGGTTGCAACTGGTGAAGAAGGACAAACAAACCTTACATTTAATACAGGCACAGTTACTGAAGGAACGAGCTCTTACACGTTGGATCATACTGATACAATTACAGGCCTGCAAGGTGTGTACTCTGATGATTGTAGTAATGCGGCTAATGGGTTTGAAGCAAGCAACACATATTTTACGGATGTAAGAGAGGGAACAATATTATCGTTTCATATGTTGCAAGATATAACAGGCGTATTGCCTACTGGTGGTGGACAGCTTGTAAAAAGCATCGGAATACAAGAAGATAGCCAATATTCATCCGATCAGACTGGATGTTCTCTTGCAATAGGATTCGATCATGGTCGTCCTGCTTTATGGAGTAAAGTAGGATTAAGTGTTGATGTGGATGCAGTGACGGGAACTCGTAAAGCATATCCACGTGTTCAAGATGGGGATGCATGGGCGGATAGAGATTATGAATTGGTTGGCGATTCGAATGTAAGTGGCGGCGGTGGTGGCCAAGCTCTAGGAAAATACAATCGCAACACTTATCACGGTAACATAGATTTAGATAATGCAGGAAAAGTAATGAGTATTACCTTTCCTGCTCCTAATGGAACTTTAACTGCTGATATTGATACGGCTGCACGTTGGGCAAATGAAGACCCAACAATGGATATATATTTTGATGCACCTGTCAGACCGAATGTTGGCATGAACTATGATTTTGAAAGCCGTTATGATGTCCCTATGGTCCATGTTGGTACTTTTACAGAAAGTCCGAATTATGTGCATTCCAATGGATATACATCTAATAGGGAGTTTTTATTAGAGGCTGTAAATAAATCTTATGTTACACCTGCTGGTGGGGTTGTTGGACATAACCAAGGAAGTTTAGCTATAAATAATAATGCATCAATGACTATAGCTGGGGCTGGTGCTAAACTTCGTTCAGGTCATTATCAAAAAGGTTGGGAAGGAAGTTTATTTGCTTTTATGTTTAGCACCACTGTTTTAACACAAGCACAAATCGAGGAAGTAACAGCTAATTTCTATAAATTACTTGTCTAATGTATGAAAGATGTATGTGGTTATGAACCTAATGATCCCCTTTACTTATCCTCTGATATCTTAAAGGGTGATCCTTATCTTGCACAGCGTGTCAGGCGTGACAAGTTAGAGCGTGAAAGATTAGAGATAGAAAGACGGCGCAATGAGATTACACTTAAAAGCATTGATAGAACTGTCAAGGGCGCAATAATTGCAGCAACCATTGGCGCAATCGCTTTAATATTTACTAATATATACATAAATCTTTCAAATAAACATGAAAGTGCAAAAGTTGACAAATTAATAACATCTATGGTAAACTTCAAGATGATGCAGAATGATTTGCATTATTTGGCACAAAGCGCAAGGGAAAGTGATGTGCGATATCGTACCAATGATGCTATGCTTCGGAGTTTACATAAAAAGTTTATTCCTGAAGAATATCCTGATGCCTTTGGCCGAATCAAGTTTAATGATACGAAAAGCAGCAAATGACAACATACAAGTTCAAAAAACCTAAACGGCATGTACATACAATATTTTTACATTGTAGTGCTACAGATCATCAAGAACATGACAATGCTGAATTTTTAAGAGATGTTCATATCAGGCAGAATGGCTGGCGTGACATAGGGTATCATTATTTTATTAACAAGCGTGGGGATTTATTTTCCTGTCGAGGGTTAGAGCATACCCCAGCTGCCCAAAGGGGGCATAATACAGGGTCTATTGCAATCTGTTTGTCTGGGTTGTCTGAATTTACAGATGCACAATTCTTTGCCCTTGCTGATTTGTTGGATATGATACAAGAGAAATATTCAAAGCGGTTGCGTATTCGAGGTCATAGGGAGGTAGCTAATAGGGACTGCCCTGTTTATGACTATCCTGCTATTCTTGACCTTGTGAATGAGGGGACACAAGCAGAGCCAAAATATTATTTACGCAAGGAACGTATTACAGAAACGGCAGAAGTTAAAGGATTGACGGTGGCGGCTGGTGCTGGTGGGTTGGCTGTGGCTGAGGAACTTGTAAAAAGTGCAGATTTGGTGACAGTAGCTTCACAAGTGCAGGCTGGGGCTTCGATTGCGTCAACTTTGGGAACATTATTACATTATGGCCCTATTGTTCTAGGTGTGATTGCATTGGTTGCGTTGGGGTATGTGTTCTGGAAATTTAAAGATCGTTTAGGGTTATGAGTTTATTAAAGCAAATAGGCATTGAATTTATCATAGCCTTCTTGGTGGTTGCCTTATTTATTATGTATATCTTGCGTATTAAAAAGACTGCCAAGGATGAGGGCAAGATCGAGCAAAAGATTATTCAGCTTAAAGCACAGCAAGAAACTATCGAGAGGGCATCAAGGGCAAAAAGAGAGTTTGGGACAACGATAGAGGTTTTAGAGGACAATGATCACGCACAATTCAAGGATAAGGTCAACTATAAAGATGCTAAGATTAAAAATATTAGTCCTGATCGGTGTGTTATTGAGTGCGTGCAGTTCGGGAGAAGCCCCTTCCGTCGCAACAGATAGCTATTGTAAAATATATGAGGTTATAGAATATGAGCCTGATATATTAACCACCGACAATCCAGATCATAGATACGAGATATGCGAGTTATTTAAGCGCATTGACCGTGAAAATTGTGCGTATATCGCAACATGTGATTATGATAGATATACAAGACCAGATAAAAACGGCCGTACAATACAAGATTATTGTAAAGAAAAGAAGACTTGCACCCGTTAAGATGCAAGCTTCATAAGCCTATATGAGGCTTTAATATACACTTCCCTAAAATTTTAATCAAATAGTTTTTACTGTTAACTTGGCATTAACCTTGTTTTGTTAGTCTAACAATGTAAGCGCAATCAAGCACTTACAGAGTTAACAAGGGGGGTCAACATGACCAACACAGTAAAAACAGTATGTGTATCATTAGCAATTCTAGCAACACTAGCAGGAAATGCACAAGCAGCATGTACGCCTGATATTCAACATCCATTTTGTAAATCAAATAAATCTGGTTTCATTGCTGCCCGTGTGGTTCGCTTTGGATATAATCAGTTTGGCTATAACACGCCGAAACAAGATGAGGTTATGATTAACAAAGCTATTGCAGCTAAAGCATTAAATCAATAAAGGGGGGGATATGTATCCGTGGATTATCTGGACAAAAGAAGGTGAAGTTTGGGAATATGGAATTGAAGCAATCAGAGAGGAGTTTTCATAATGAAGCAAAGGACAGTCGCACAAGTTGAGCAGCTACCATGTATCTTTTTCGATATGGATGGGGTTGTTTATTATGAAGAAGATTGTAAGGAGCGTGCTCTATTAGAACAAGCCTATAATGCAGCATCTTCTTTTATAGATAAAATATTTATTGATAATCATAAGATCAAAACAAATGAGTGATCAAGATTATATTGATTTTCTGTGCTGGATATTTGGCAGCTTATTTGTTGTTATTTCCTTAACAGAATTAACTATTAAGTAACCATATTTGGTTACTATTTTTTATGCATAACTTAAAGAGAAAGGATAATTTATGCGTAGGTTATTTATGTCAACAATAGCTTTAATATCTATTAGCGGTTGTGTTGAGGATGTTAAGGGGCAAGATACATATAGGGGGCAAGATGATATTACATTACTTATATGTAATTTAGAAGGCTTGTGTCAAGACGGTAGTAAACATAAGTTTCCAGAGCCTGTACAGGTGGTTAAATATGTTGAAGACACTTATCCATCTATTCCTTTTAAAGATAACTTTGATACGGTTATGGAATTTATTTTTAAAGTCGAGGGCGGTTATAATCCAAGAGATGGGGGGCGCAGATGCCCTGTTAATTTTGGCATCAACCAATGTTTTAATAAAGATATAAAAGTAAAATATCTTACTAAAAGCAGGGCAAAGACTATCTATAAAAAACGCTATTGGAACGCCATTAATGCAGATGATCTAAGCCCTGCCCTTCAACTCTTGGCAATGGATGCAGCCGTTAACCAAGGCGTAAACTTCACAAGATTCGCACTTAAGAAGTCAAAGGGGAATTTAAACAAGTTTTACAAAATCCGCAAGCATAGATATTACAAATTATCTAAGAACGGTAGAAAGCGTTATTTGCGGCCTTGGTTGAACAGGTTAAAGGAGGCCAAGCAATTGGCAATGAACCTATGACACAGGATAATAATAAAGATCAAAATAGTGAGGAATACATATCACCATGTAACGTAGTGTATTGTACTAAAACTTGGAAGCCACTTCGGTGGCCTCCTATTCAATTTGAAAATTCAGAAGCCCCTAAACGCTAGGGGCTTTTTTTAATGAAATTGACGGTTACTTATAGCTTGTTGTCTAGCTCTTTTTTGTTTTCTTATATACTTCTTTATATGCCTCTTAACAAATTTAGGATTGTGTGGGCTGCCCCCTGTATATTTGGGTATATTTTGAGCCTCCAAAGTTGATATTAAACACAAACTGACTAACAAAATTCTTGCTAACTTAAACATACTTCTTCCTATTTATATGTTTAAAAAAGCAAAGGAACTGTTAACGCCTTCTAGTAAGCCTAGATTTCAATCTATCAAGTTTCAGCTCTTTAGAAGGCTTAGGTGTCCAAACCTTGCGTGCTTGAACTTGTGACACACTCAATACTAGAATGGTCGGTATAAGTGTTAGAAATATCTTAGATGCTTTCATTTAAGATTGCCTCAACTGGTTTATTGGGTTGATCTTGATATTTTCCATTGTAAGGTTCTGCTTTAAATAAGCATTTCACAGCTTCAACTTTAAGAATGGGTTGACCTGCTATGAGCGTTATGTTGTCGTTGGTGTGATTGGCTATTTCTATGATCAGATACCCTCTAAATCCGTTATCTATGAGGGTGTTGAATGATGCATCTATTCCACGCCTTGCCATGCTGGATTTATTAGCAGTCCTGAGATAATAATCATAGGGAACATTGAAGTACTCTATACTTACACCAAGTGCAAAGCTTTTAGGCTTTAAAACCACACTATTTTTAATATGAATATCATAAAAAGGATAATTGCCGCCACCTCCTGACAATCCAGATATAGGATCATCATATTTATCTTGGTAGTGTTTAGGGAAAACAAAGCCCCACAATTCTTTATAGGACTGTGGGGCGTAGTTGGTAATGTGCTTCATTTATAACATCAGATAGATAATAATAATTATTGATACGGTAATAATAAAATTACCTAATGTCAATATATTTCCGTAAATATTTTTGTAATTAATAAGTAATTTTTCAAAAAAGGATTGCCCCTTATAGAATGGGGCGTTTTTGTAATTGTAGTAGTTAGTTTTTTTATGTTTAAAGGTTTCTGTATAAATAGGCATAAAACCCCCTTTAAAAAATATAAGTTAGTGCCTAGAAAATATTAAGTCAATACTCTTTGTAACTGATACTGGATAGTACCAATCCATCATAGGCTTGATAAGCTCATTGACTGCATCATAGTTCATATAGCCGTAATTTTCCAATACCTGTTCTTCGCATAACTCCCTGATAAAACTGTGATATTCTTGAATTGCAAATGCTTCTGGGAATAATGCCCATAAGGTATTTACTAAGTCATCACTTTCAAGAAGTGGCTCTAGTTGACCATTACAATCTAGATCGTATAGTTTTTGTTCTGCTTGCTCGTAATTCATGTTCATGTCCTTTCCCGTTTGAACAATTATATTCTATACCTTTATTCCTAATGAAAGGTTAAAAGGTGCTAAAATACTTCGAATATATCTGATAGATGCAGATCCCATATTGGGAATGCGTATTAATTCCATCTCGGGCTTTGATACAAGATCACGCATTAAATTAATATTACTATCTTTCAACGCATTAAAAACCCTGCCATCTCCTATATGAAGGCTAATTTCATCATCTAGTATATCGGGTTTTGATTGGTTTTTTCCTTTGAAATGCTCCATAAATTCAAGGCCATCTAAGATATTTTCTCTAAAATTAATAACTCCAAAGTCTAATTTATCTTTTAGGATTAAAGATGTTCTGTTAAACGCCCTATCTATTAATAGGGTTATATCCTCTTTTGTGTATGTCATTGCGTCCCTTTCATTTTATAAATAACGAGATTAGGAAATAAACCCCTAATCCTGCAAACATTACCATTATTAGCAATGTCATTCCCAGTAGTTGTAACCAATATTGGTTATTGTCATCGTCTTCATAGTCAAACATATTTCCCCCCTTTTATTGTTGTGTATCTCTTTTTATTTCATCCTTAGACGAGTCAACAAGATTGTGTAATAGATCCCTTGCATTTTCATCCGAAACGCCCTGTTCTTGTGCCTCTGTTATGAGTATCCCTGATAACAGACTAAATGCTTCGAGTACGGTACTTACATCAACTTCTTTGTTAATATTAATACGCACCCCAAAATCCTTATCTTTTGTTACTGTAAAAATATCAATCATATGTGAACTCCCTCAATAATTTAACTCTGTAAGGATGCTTTAATTTATGGATTGCCTTACCTTCTATCGACCTAATTCTAGCACTTGTTACACCAAAAGCCTTTCCTACTTCCTCAAGTGTCATGGGTTCGCTACCATCAAGTCCAAACCGCATCCTTAAAACTCGTTCCTCTCTTGGGGTAAGGCCACAAAGCGCCTTTGAAATTGTCTTTTGTAGGTCTTGTTGCTCAATGAGTTTGTCTGGTGTTTGCTGCCTGTCTAATAGAACAGTCTCCATTTCGCCAATGTCAATTTCTTTAATTGTTTTATTCTTATAAAGTGCATCATATAAATGTGCTAGCGGTGATAGGTCTTCAGGCTCGCAATAAAAGAAGTCACATAGCTTTTGATAGGCTGGACGCATCTCTTCATGACCTTCTTTAGACACTTTATACACAGACATTTTTAAGTTCATGATTTTACTCAATTCATTCTGACTAACGCCTGATGCTCTTGATAATTCCGCAAGGCTATAATATTTATTTTTAATCATGGTCTTGTAAAAGATGTTATTCTTAACTTTGACCTCTAATCTATAGTCTTTCATATCACTTTTCCCTTAAAATGGTATATCATCGTTAAGAGGTGACTGAGATTGTTGATGGTAATCAGAATCACCTTTCCTACCATCGAGCAATATTATTCTACTACCAAAGTTATCCAAGAGAACTTCAGTTGTGTAACGATCATTGCAATCCTTGTCTATCCACTTTCTTGTTGTGAGTTTTCCCTCTACGTAAAGTCTCGACCCCTTATTAACGTACCCCTTGACAACACCTATAAGCCCTTTGTTAAATATAATTATGTTGTGCCACTCGGTTTTCTCTTGCCGCTGTCCCCCCTTATCTTTCCATCTCTCTGATGTGGATAGTGAGAATGAGGCAATCTCATTCCCGTTCTGAAGCGACCGCACGTCGGGATCTTTCCCTACGTGACCTATCAATGTGACCTTATTTAAACTACTCATATCTTAATCCTTTCTATACTGGAATTTCATCATCAAGCTTATCTTCTAAGCTCTGATTGTGTTTCTCTGCAAGCTGAACACATAGCTCTGATATTTGATTACTAACATCACTTTCAATCGTAAAGCCCTTGGTCTTTAAATCATCTCTAATTACATTTGCTATTAAAACAGCATCATAGAACTTTTTCTTTTCCTCAATGAAATATCGTTTCTCTAGTCTTTCAGCGCCTTTATTAAGCATAACAAGTGTAAAAGCTTGCTGTTTTGGCTTTTGTGGTTGCTTCTGCATTTTGGGTGCTGCAACATTAGCTGATTTTCCGTCATCATCTTCTGTTGGCAACCCTGCAACGGTTTGCAGCGTATATCTTTTAACGTAAGTAAGTCCCGCTCCTAGAGCTTGCAAGTCATTAGTCTTGTTTTTACCATCACGACCTACAACATGTACCTCCTTTAAAGGCAACATACTTTCTATATAGGCATATTCTTGACCGTCAGACCATACAATTCTTGTACCCATTAATAAATTTGAGTTCTCATCAACCCTTGATACATGTGTGTAACTTAACCCCTTACCTTTAAATCCACTCCTAACGACAATTACGACGGACTTATAGTCTGCGTAATCGTATCCGTATCCTTTTGAATCTTTATTAACAAAGTCCATATCTTGCTGAAATTCTGCAAACGCCTTAAACATGGATGCGAGCGCCTTATCACTTCCAAAGAAGTTTGTTTCGATTAAATGCTCCATTAGTTAACCCCATTATCTTTATCAGCATAATACATTCTTAGAGCAATCTCTATTTCCTTAACAGATAGTGCAATTGATACTTCATTCCCGTTAAAGTTATCGTGTGCGTAAAATGTGATTTCTTCTGCTTGAATGTTGCTGATTGCTTCCAGACTATACATTTCTGTATCTTGGCTTATATCATTTGTGTTCATGTTGTCTCCTTTTCTATTGACAACTTAATTTATATCATTTATGTTATATCATGTCAACACAAAAGGAGTAAAAAAATGAATGAATTATATGATTATAATGTGCAAGTGACATTACATATGCCAAAGAGCTTGAAAGAGGCTATGAATGAAATGGCTCATGAGCATAGGATGAGTAATTCTGAATACATGAGAAGCTTAATAGTTAAAGATATGGAGGGGGAGAGTGAGTAAAGCGGAAAAAGAACATCTAGATGTAATGGTTAAGGAATTAGATGAAAAGTTTGATGGATTTTGGAAATTGCACGTCGAGAGAACGAGTAGTGTTAACGAAGAATATTACATAGCCATACATGAAAACACAAATTCTTTTTGTATTTATATATCTAAGGGTCAAATTAATATTAACTTTACGCAACCTACATATTTTGAGGTTATCAAGAAAGCGCATGATTATTTTATTGTGAAAGGTGGTGAATTGTGAGTAACGAGAATGGCAAGCTTCAAGAGCTTTTAGAGTGGATAACTTCAGATAATGCAGATGAAAATGATTTTTTACTTGTTGGTGTAATGAAGGAAAAAATCCAATCTCTCATGTCTGAAGCAACAGTTGATCCGAGTGAGTGGCAAGTGGGGGATAGGGTTTACAATGAAAAGTACAGCGACAGAGACTGTATATTTAGAGTTGAAAATCATGAGTGTGATTCATTTACAATTCCTGAATACGATAAAATGATAAATAAAGAGTATTGGGTAAACATAGACGCAGAGCGCAGGGCGTTGCAGGCTGAGATTGATAGATTGCAGAAAGAATGCATAAAGGCGCAGAAAGACCCTTGGTGTTACGATTTAGAGAAAGCTCCGAAAGATGGGGAATATTTTATAATTGAGTTAGATCAAGGAGTTTACGGGAAAAAATACTACATTGTTCATTGGTCGGATAGAGTTAAAAACTGGATGGATTATGAAGGATATGTATTTAGTTTTGAAAAATGGATGCCAATTGCAGAGTCGAAAGGGGGGGCGTGATGTTGGACGAAAAAATAGAAGATTTTAAAAAAGCTGAGAATTACTTCGGAAAAATTCAAGACCTAATTATAAGGGAGGAAAATTTATACAATATTAAGCCTTATGTAATATTAATACATCTACATATATTTAGATCAATGAGAAATTATCTAATCGAAAAAAACAAAGACAACCACGGAAGATGTATAACAGAAAGCGCATTCTATAATTATGATTACCTTGTGATCTTAGGAGTTCTCATTAAACCTATTAATAATGACATAATAGCAGATGAGATAACACCTGTGTATGATCCTAAGAAATTATTTCACAAAGGGTATGAAAAAATAGCATTTCCAGAAACAGGAGTGAGTGCATAATGATTAACAAGCTTCAAATTATAGGTGCGTTACTTACAGGGTTCTTATACTGGCCTGTCTATTTGCTGGATCATTTCCATGTTTTAGATAAAATAATCTTGTGGTTTGGGTTATAATAGTTTATACTCTTATTGAGCCGCTTAACTACCGGTATCGCAATATTAAGCCGGTGCAAGGCCTCTTTCTTGCATCGGCTTTTTTTATGTGGTATTTTAGTTTAGCGCACCTGTACTCTTTGGAGGCAGGCCGACGGAAGAAACCGTCTTAAAGGAATTGGCTGACCAGTTCGGAGGGTGGATATCCTTACTCGAATTCCACCCTTTTTTATTTTCCCTTAACCTTTCTTTAACCTTGTTATCATACCATACAATTATGGTTTTAAAAAGAAAGGATAGACCATGGATGCATACATTGACGCAATCATAGAAATACATTGTAAGCAGTTAAAAGCAGCTTCATTAATGCCGCCGTTTTTTAATTACTCTGATATTCAAACTCATTCAGTAAGAAAAGAAATTATGACGATGTTATCGGTGAAAAAAAATACTGTTGAAGCTGTTCAAGACTTTATCACAAGACAAGTGTTTGAAGCTGTAAACTTAAAATTAGTAAGGGAGCAGTTATGAAAGGCACATTAAAACTCAAGACAAAGATTAAGAAAAGCAGTATCTGGAATGATTTAGAGCAGATAGAGATTAAGAAGCTTATGAAGCAATATGAAATTGATAGGGGGTAATATGCACGCTAGCCAAATTAGTTTTTACTGTGATGCTGCTTTGGAGCTAGGAAAGAGCAAAGGGATGGTAGTTAAGAGAGATAGCAATGGGGAATTGACACGAGAAGTCAAAAAGAAACTAGCTGATTTCCTTTTAAATACCGACACTCCTAGAAGCAAGTTTGAGTTAAGTTTGCTAATAACTCAAGTGTGTCACATGACGCATGAGTTTAAAAATAAAGATCTAACTAATTTACTAGAAAAAATAGAGGAGGATTAAACAACACTTTAAACTATTAGACAACTACTAATAGATAAGTAAACTAAAAAGACCCTGATTCGTTTAGCGGTGAACTCAGGGTCTAATTATAACAGTGTAAGGGCGTTATAACCCATAACCCTTTGCACGTCAATAGCAAAGGGGAATAAAAATGCTATTAAATCACGATGAGTTAATCGGTGCTGGCTGGATATATAGACCATCTCCAAGATATGAAAATCATGGCATATACTGGCGTAAAGAGAAACGTTATTGTCATATACACGGGGACGTAGAGCATGTTGTTGTGTATGGCGTGTCGGTGGTAACAGATCACTTATGTAGGGTATGCTGTCAAGAGCGTAGGCGAGGGGTATATCAAGAGGCACGGGGAGCGTTTTAATTAAAAGGAGAAATTAATGGAAAGTAAATTAGGTAAAACATGGGCGAGATTTATAGGTCATCATACAAGAAAAACACAAACAGAATTAGAAGATGTTAAGCTTTACGCAAGGGAACGACTGATAGATTTTAGAGAAGTTAAAAAAGTTTACGAGAAGGCAGGTTGTAAAGAGGGGGAAAAAATAGCCCAAGCGTCGCAAGATGCATATCAAGATATTATTGATAAAATTGAAGAGTAATTTAAAGGGTGGGGATAATTTTTCCCTACCCCTTATTAATCCTCAGAGCTACCAACTCATAAGTTAATATATATGGTCAGAGTGGTTTAAGTCAATAGCTTTCTCTAAAAACTTCCTTGTATGTTCACATATTTTTACCTTTATATCTTCTGTGCTCTCTGTGGAGTTTACTATGGCATTAATATCCACTGGATGCTGTAAAAAGTCTATATGTAATGAAAAGTCGAATGGATCTTGATCATCATCAATTTCACTACTGTATTCCTGAAAAGTGCATGTATATTTCCCTTTATCATCTTCTTCGATTACGTGGATTTTATCCATGCCAAATGTCTCTTTTATTTCAATAAAAATTCCACGCATATACCATACATCCACATGCTCAAGACTACGCCTATCATTAGGAATTAACTGGAAAACATCTCTTATTTTATCTTTTTCAATCCATGCTTTGAACATGTCATCAAAGATAACAATCTTGCGTCCTATACGTGAAAACACATTCGAAAACCCAAAGTAATTATCTGGATGGGATATCATATAACGCAATGTATTCTCTGGGAACATTGGGTATTTTGCAGCAGCTTCACGGACTGTTAAGTAATTTTGTTCACTCATATTATTATCCTTTCTAATTAATGAGGATTAATTATATATCATAATTAAAAATAATAGTCAATAGGTTTTTTATGGTTGACTTATATACACTTAATGTGTATAGTAAACCATAAACTTAATAAGGAATTAACATGAATGAATTTGGTAATTTAGTTAGAAAAGAGAGAAAGAACAAAGATATTTCTTTGCGGAAATTTGCAGAGATGATGGGGGTAAGTCCTACTTATATATCACTACTAGAGCGTGGAGAATTAAATCCACCATCAGAGGAATTAACAATAAAGATAGCTGACTCTTTGAGTTTGGATCGTGATTATCTTCTAGGCAAGGCGGGGAAGGTATCTAGTGACATTATAAATATTATTATATCTAATCCGATTTACTTTGCTGATCAGATTAGATCACTAACAACAACTGAGGCTTAAAATGAATTATGCAGGCATATACAGGGATAAATTAAGCCAGTTAAAAGGCAAGGAATTAACCGTATTTTTGCATATATTAATGAACTGCAATCATACAGACAATCCAGATTTTATATTCAATAATAGGGTGGTTCCTTTGAAAAGAGGGGACTGGATAACATCCATTCCTAAGCTAAAAGAACTCACTTCATACAGCGATCAGCAAATCAGAACTGCACTAAAGAACCTCGCAAACCTAACATACGTCCTAACAGACAACCTAACAAACCAAGGTCGCAAGTTAACCGTTGTAAACATTGATAATTTCCTACATAAATCAAGTAAGCTAACAGACGACCTAACAGACGACCTAACAGACGATCAACAGACGCTTAACAGACGCTTAACAATAAACAAGAAGGATAATAACAATAAGAATGATTCAAAGAATGATAACAAAGATAATATTATGCGTGATTTTGATATTTTTTGGGAAGCGTATGGTTACAAGAAAGGAAGGAAGCCAGCGATTGCTGCCTATTCTAAAGCAATCAAGAATGGAGCAAGCCATAATGACATAATTCAAGGTGTGAAGCGTTATCAAGAACACATACACACCACAGGGAAGCAGGGGTTTATTCTGCACCCTACGACATTCTTAAACCAAGAACGGTGGACAGATGAATATCCATTAATACAAAATAAAGGAGATAGTTATAATGGAAAACCAACAGAGCCTAGCACAACTGAAATATTGGCAGCCATTGTCAAAGATCAAGAAGCAAAGCAGCACAATTTCCAAAGCTTGGACGAGTGCCCAGACTGGCGTAGCCATTGAAACAATGAGACCACACCAGATCAAGACAGATGATGAATTTATGGATGTTAGAGACTACTACTACCAACTCAAAGACAAACCAAAAATGGCATCATCTCAAGACATAGCGAGTTTAATACAAATCCTAGAGAAACGCAACTTGCGTTTTCCTAGCGATAAAATTAAGGGTGCAGTTATCTTTCAAGAGTACATAAAAGAATTACCATCAAGAGTGTACTTTGATGCTTTACCGTTCATTCTAGAGCATTTGACGATAGATAACAGCATCATCGACCATAACTTTTTTCCAACCATGAAAGAGATCATCAAGGTTCAAGATGAATTTATGAAGTCTTTTTACCGCATTAAGCCAATTTTGGAAATTGCTTTGCAAAATTATGTTGATCACAAAGAAAACTTTGCTCAACTCAAACAACGCATGATTGCACATGATGCAGCAATTGGCAGAGAAAACAACTTAGAGAAAGGATAACACGTGACTAACATAATCAATTTCAAAGACTACAAACAATCTTCAAGACCAAAGAAGCGCATGATTGATGCAGATGTTCTTCTGGAAACAATCGAGGAATATATCTCAAGAGCAGATATCGATCCACAAGAGAAAAGAACGCTTATAGGACTACATTTATTTCTAGATATCTACGCAGACATAAATAAATGAGGCGTGAGGGGGGTGTAATGGATTTTATACCCCAACATACCTGAAATGTTATTAGTCTTCTGTAGAGATAAATTAATATGGTTATTTTATGTGTCAAACATCATACGTAAATTTATGGTGAAAATTTTATTAGTTACAAATAAAAATATTGACAAGATGGATATTATTAGTTAATAATATAGTTGTTACTAACTAATAGGATTTATATGAATTACGTAGAGAACATATCAGATGGCACACAAGGCAAAGACCCTAGAAAGATGACGGTTCAAGAGCTGAATAACCTTGGACACTTTAAGAAGTCTATGGTTAAGATTATCAAGGAAATGTGTAATAGTTGCATTGGTGCAGATCCAAGTGGTCAAAGGAACATTGAGGTTTCTAGGTGTCAATGTATTGGGTGTCCTCTATGGCCTTATAGAATGGGAAAGAATCCTTTTAGTACGAGGGGAGAGATGTCTGATGAACGTAAGGCTGAGGCTGCTGAGAGGCTTAGAAATGCGCGTCTTAATCGTAATTTGTAGAATTGTAGCAATTGTAGGAAGGGATAGTTCATGCAAAAAAGAGAGTTAGTTAATTTGTTTATTGGTGAAGATACATATAGTTTTATGGATGATATTGTAGATAATAGAAAGAAAAGCAATAGAATGCATTTTATATATGATCTATCTAATTGTTTTAATGCAAAAATACTTTTAATACACGATTCGGAGGCTTCAAAAGCTAGGAATATTTCTAAATTGTGTTTAGAATTTATGAATGAAAAAATGGTTAGAGGTAAGATATATACATCTCAAAGCAATGTTTATTCACATTTTCAAGCTGAAGTTAATGGAGATAATGGGTTAAATATATCTGTTCCGCAATACGTTGCAGATGATGAAAGCAAGTCTCAGCTTGTTCACATGTGTGTTCAAAATTATTTAATTATATTAACATATATAAACACTGGAGAGCTTGCTCTATCGGATGATTTTAATAGAAAAGATAGAAGGAGAATAGCCAAGAACAACTCCAAGCATCCTGAGTTTAAGGTTGAAGGAGATACTTACAAGATCATAGACATTTCCAAGCAAAGAAAATACCTAGAACGGAAACGTTCTGAGGATAGTTTAATAAGACAAAGAGAACATATGCGTCGAGGTCATTATAGGCATTATAAGAAAACAGGCAAGATTGTCTGGATTGATGCTTATAAGGCTGGGGATGCGTCTTTAGGTGTGATTACAAAAGATTATAAGGTTTAATCAACAAAGGAATATATATGATTAATAGAGAAAAAATGCATCAATCATTAATAAAAACACTACAGAGGCAACAAGATTTTTGTGAAAAATTAAAATGTTCACCTGTTACAACATTAGACGAGATAAAGATTAATGATGAGGATATAACATTTTATATGGAAGATAGCTGGGGCTGTGGTTCCTGGACTTTAGAATGGCACTGCCTTAGTCCACACATAATTGATGAATCAATCAAAAGATATGAAAAAAAAATGACGTACAATTAAACTTATCAGGTGAAAAGGTTTATAATGACAAAGTTATAGATTTATATGCTACTGAAAATAAAGGATCATCTGGCTTCATATTAGTAAATATACATATAGATGAATACCCATTTCGAATATCTTTTCCAAATCAATTAAATGTAAGACCTGTGTGGGATAATGATGATATTCCAGAAGACTTTAATCATATGTATCAAGATTATCTTCTTTCATTAGATGACTGTCCAGTGCTTAATTCATATGAGAAAGAGTGTTTAAATGCAAGCACGCTTTGGATTGAGTCAGGTCCAACATGGAATTATAGACACATTATGAAAGATATATTTTGCAACGGATTAACCAAATATTACTTTGATATTTAAGTTGTTTTGTATAAAAAAACCCCTCCTCTTTCAAGGTGGGGTAAATTTATAATTAAGGGAGGTAACATATTTGTCACTTCCCTATTATATCATTATTTAATCACAATGCAAGATTGAACTTCATAGATAATCCCATTCAAAACAGCCTTCTTGGGACAATTACCTGCATAAGATAAAGTTGACGTTGTTACTAAAATAATTAGTGCGTATATTGTGTTTTTCATGGTTGACCCTTTCTCATCGAATCAGTTATACTATCAGCATCATTGCTGATGATTTAACTATAACAAGGAAAGGTTACTATATGGTTAATGAAACTAATAAAATTCCTAAAGTGGTTCAATTCCAAGTAGTTGACGATCAAGATCGTATGATTGAATGTGGCGAAATGGTTATTCTTTATGATGATGGTGTTATGTTTAAAAGAACATTTTCTAATCGTTGGTTAGAAATAGAATTGCCAGATAGGAAATAAGAAAAAGGCCAATGATATTACGGAGGGAATATCAAAGGCCTCTCTGAAAAAGACAACATTTAACACACCTTGAATGAATAAGGGATATAAAATGCATGTAGGGGGATTATATGCCTAAAGCAATATACAATCAAGCAAAATGTCAAGTGCTACGAGAAAATATTAAAGAGGTACTACGGTTATATATAGATGAGAACTGGTCTAGTTCTAAGATTGCTTTGAAATATGAGATATATACCAGAAATGGACAGCCAAATCGTAATGTTGTTCTAGGCTTCTTTAACCGTATTGGGGTCAGGAAAGGTTCGCATTATAAGAGGCCTATAGATGATCAAGATCAGCAAAATATTTTGAAGCTGTATGAAGATAAGGCTGGCAGCATTGATACAATTGCTCGTATGTATGGGATATGTACAAAGAGGGTGAAGACCATTTTGAAGGAGAGGGGCGCAAAGATAACGCCAAAACCGAAAACAACCACCGCCAAAAAAGTCATAAATGCTGATATCAGAGAGAAAATAGTTAAGCGCAATGCGTTCGGTCATATACGGAAATATGATACGCCAATGCCAAAATCAATACCCCTACCCCTTCCCAAGCAAAAAATAGATACTACTAATTTTTATGAAGCTTCAGTTCCTAAAGATGGATACTGTAAATATCCTGTTGGGGATAATCCTTTTAAGTGGTGCAATCAGAAAGCTGAAAAGGGGAGTTCTTATTGTCAGAAGTGTCAAGATATTGTGTATGCTAGGGGGGCGCATATTCCATTTATACGCTTCAAGGGTAGGGGTATGTTAAACAAGTTTGTGGATCGGGATGTTTAAGAGAAAAGAAATTATCGGAGATTGCACGCTTTATCTGGGGGA
>JAAUXY010013044.1_pt1 | contig 37299 bp, 27 predicted proteins | sample 7278121 | NCBI WGS metagenome assembly JAAUXY01 (sample SAMN14350117, study PRJNA611818) | marine sediment metagenome | isolation source: surface marine sediment (1.8m) | place: French Polynesia: Moorea | collected 2018-08
AGCCGACATTCAGCGTGATGGAATCCAACAGGCGCAGCACGCCTTCCAGCTCCGCGCCGGTGACCTCGGATTCACCGATGTTGGAAATAATCGGATCCGACGTGATCATGGTGCCGGTCGAATCCCGCCCAAGGGTAAGGATCTGCTGATTTTCCCAATCCACGTAATAGAATGCGCCGTTTAACAACGCGCGTCCGTCCCATAGCGTCAGCTTGGCACCCAGCTCGTAGGTCCAGTTTTTCTCCGTATCGTACGTGCGCTCGGGCTCGAACGGCGCATTCGCGTTGTAACCACCCGATTTCACGCCCTTCGCAGCCTGTACATAGAGCAGCGCATCGTCGGTCGGCAGCCAGGAAAAGATGATCCGCGGCGTGAAATAGTCGAATTTCTGCGTGCCCAGGTCGCCAACCGGTTCGCTGTCGGACGGGAAATTATTGGCCGTCTGCATCGCACTCTTTTCTTCTTCCGTATAGCGCCCTTCCAGCGACAGGGTGAACTGCTCGAACAAGTCGATCTCGAAAGCCGCGTAAACCGAAAAGAACTCGTTCTCCAGCTCGGCGCGCTCGTCCAGTTTCGGCGGCGGTGCTGGCAGGATAGCGTTGCTGGTCGACACCGCCGGATCGCCCCAGCGAAACCGCTCGTCGATGAAATCTTCCTTGCTGAAGTAGATGCCGACCGCGCCGTTATACGACTCACCGGGGTCCCAGGCCAGGCGCAGGTCCTGGCTGATTTCGTCACGGTCCTCCGCCGGGCCGCTGCCGGTTTGGGACAAAACCGGATCGGAGGGTTGCTGGATCAGGCCGAACACGCCGCTGCTGAACAGCGTGCCGTCGGCGGTTTCATCGAGGTCGGAAAAGAACGTCGTCTCGCGCTCCTGGTAGCCGGTCAACGACGACAACAAAAAGTCGCCGAGTTGCCAGTCGATCCTCAGACTGGCGCGCAGGGTTTCCCGATCCCCACCGGCAAGCCGGTCCGGGGAAAACACCTCGTTCTGATCCGTGATTTCACCGAGCGTGCGTCGGCCGATCTTGCCCGGCACGCCGGTGAGCGTGAGCGCGTAACCGAGTTCGAATGGACTGACGGCATCCTCAGGAATCCCGACGCGCCGTGAATCCAGGCGGGATATGATCGTCTGTGGCGCCGGCTGCAGCTCGTCATCCTGGTACCAGATCGACGCATTGAGCTCGAGGTTGTCGCCGATCGCGCTGCGCAGTCCGAGACGCACGAAATCGGTCTCCGCGCTGCCGAGGCGCTCCCCGTTCAGCGAGTTCACGTGCGTGCCGCCCGATTCGTTGTGGCCGGCGTCCAGCCGCAGCGACAGGACATCCGCGACGACGGGCCCCGTGACGAAGCCACTGATGTTGTTCTGGTCTTCCGTCGCCACTGTGCCGCGCACGCCGGCGCCAAATTCATCGGCCGGTCGCTTCGTGACGTAGTTGATCGCCCCGGCAAAGCTGTTACGACCATACAGCGCGCTCTGCGGACCACGGATCACCTCGATTCTCTCCAGCGCGTCGAACAACAGCGTCGTCCCGCTGAACCCCGGCGAGTAGACACCGTCCACGAAGGTGGACACATTGACCTCGTCGCCGACGCGGGTCTGTTGCGACAGGCCGCGAATTACCGGTCGGTTATTCGTGATGGAGCCGCTACTGGCAAATTCCAGGCCCGGTGTCTGGCGGGCCAGGTCCTCGAGATTCAGGATGCTCTTATTGTCGAGCGCCTCGCGCGAAAATGCCGAGATCGAAATCGGGATGGACTGCAGGGATTCTTCTTTCTTGCGCGCCGTGACGACGACTTCCTCGATACGCGAATCCTGGGCCGGCGCGGGCGAACCCGCCAGCGCCACGGCCAGGACCACAAAACCCATCAGCAGCAGCCGACCACGAGATCCCCCGCACATCATCCATCCCTCTCCCTGCAGATCCAGCCGGCAGCATAGCGCAGGCGGATTGCGCAACGAACCGCGGCCCCCTGCCGGTCCACGGACTGGAATCTTTCCAGCAACACATGGCCGTGGGCCTGCCTTTGGCTCTAGAATTTCGGACGGGATGCAGGAGGATCCAAGCAGGTGTCTGCCAGTAAGCTGCCAGCCGGACTATTGAGCTTCGTAATCACCGGGCTGTGGTCCGCCATGGTGCCGAGTGCGGAGACGACTACGGCGGTCAGCGGCACATTCAACAACAGCCAGGAAAACGCCTGCATCCATGTGTCCACGTTTTTCTATCTGACCGACTGTTTCTACGCCCGGCATCGCGAGGAACTGGCCGGCCAGGCAGTGCCCTGGAGCGGGCCGACCGTCAACCCGGTCTACTATGCAGTGGACGGCGAGCAGGCCACCCCGGACCATACACCGGCACCCGGCGATCAGCGGATTGCCCCGGCCATGTCGGGCAGCCTGACCATCGACGATAGCGATACGGCGGATCCTGCGGACGACCGGATCAGCGGCACGCTGATCGTCGCGCCGGCGGCACGCAGCGTTGTCGTTAACGTCAACGAGCTCGCAGGCGGGCCGGCTGGCAAGCCACCGCGCGCGGTGATGACCTGGTCCAGCATCACGCACAGCCTCGAACCGACGGCGGTCCACAGCGCGACGGCCAATGAGTACGACGGCATAACCTACGTCATCGCGTCGCGCGGATTTCCGCGCCGACTGTGCCACACCGCGGATTCTCAGGATTGTTTTCCCAGTGCGCGCGCCGGCCTGACGACCGATGGTCAGTCCGCCGAGGGCACCTGGGACGGCCCGGCGGAAATCGGGATCACGCGCGATGTGCATATGGCCGGCAATATCGGCGCGCGCACGTCGGCGGTGATCGCCGATTATCGATGCGTGGACAATCGCAATCAGATTACCTGCCCGGACCATAATGTCGTCTGGAGTACATCGCGGGAACCGGCGCCGGGCACCTCGAATGAAAATGAGGGACCCGGGCTCGACAACCTGCTACTGCGGGTGACGACCGATGCGACCGGGAAAGTGCTGCTCGCCGAGGGTTTCTGGACGAACGAATACCGGATCAATGCCGGGCCGGCGTTCATGCAGGCGCCGGAAGGTCACGACAATTCCTGGCAGGGCGGATTTCTTGAACTGCGTGCGGCGGCGGATGACTGAGGGCGCGGCGTGCCTTTAGGCGAACGCCCGGCCGGCACACTGCTGTTGTGTGCGACCGCGCTTCTGGGCAGCTGCCAGTCACTGCAGTCGACCGATACGATCGATGCCAATCCGCAAACTGTCGGTAATCTCCGCGCCGCGGTCGATCTGCACCCGGATCCGCGCGTTCTCGAAGTGGAACTCGTCGCGCAGATGGCCCGGCTCGACCTCACGGGCGACGGGTTGTTCGCCAACGTTTACAGCTTCAACGGGCTGACTCCCGGCCCGGAGCTGCGCTTGCAGGTCGGGGATGAAGTGATCGTGCATTTCACGAACCGACTGCCGGACCCGATGTCGATTCACTGGCACGGCATTGAGCTGGATAACCCCAACGACGGCACGATGGTGACGCAGAACCCGGTGCATACCGGCGAAAGCTTCACCTACCGGTTCAAGGTGCCGCGCCCCGGCGTATTCTGGTATCACCCGCACGCAATGCCCACCAACGCGGAGTTCAAGGGGCTGTATGGGCCGCTGATCGTCGAGGATCCGCACGAGACGACACTGCGCGCGGCCGCCGTTCTGCCAACGCAATCGCAGACGCTGGTGCTGTCCGATATCACGGTCTGCAAGGCGCCGGGCGACAACGACGCCACCACCTTCGCGCCGAATCCGAAGCGAGCCTGGGCATTCACCGACAGTATCGGCCCGTTTCCGGGCAACACGGCGTATCCGACACCCCGGGACCTGTGCGAAACGCCCCGGGGTCGCGACGGAGAATCGCTCGACACCGGCCCACTCGCGGCCGGCGACATTCCCAATGTAAAACCGGAAAAGCGCTGCGGTCCACGCATTCCCTGTCGGGTGAACGAGGGACAACTGGTGTTAACCAACGGCCGCGTCGCGAGCCCGCGCGCCGGCACGCCCGAGCAGCCCGCCTCACTGTCGCGTACCGCTGCGGCCGTCCCGGTACGGGCTGGCTCAGGGCAACGTCTGCAGCTCATCAATGCCGCGGTGAGCCGATATTTTCGCCTACGCCTGACCGATCAGCAGGGTCGCCTGGTTCCACTGTACCGAATCGGTGGCGAAGGCGGTTTGCTGGACGCCGCCCGCGTCGAGGGCGGCATGCAGGGACAGCTCGACACGCTGTTTACGCGTGGCGAAATCGTGCTTGGCTCCGCCGATCGCAGCGACGTCGTGTTTCGTGTGCCGGACGGTCAACCCGGCGACGTATTGACCCTGTGGACGCTGGATTACCAGCGTTACGGCACGACCGAATACCCCTTCGGTTATGGCGGTTTACCGACCGTGCCGGTCGCGCACTTCCGGATCACGGATCGGTCACGCAATGCACCTGCATTCACGATTGCCAGCGGCACCCCGCTGCGCACGCATCCGGACGTCAGTGATCCGGTGGAAAGCATCAAGGATCTGCCGGTCACCGCAACGCTGGCTGACCCCGGCAGCCTGACGCCGCCGCGGCCGGGCTCGGACAACCCTGAGCTGTTGTTCACCGTCGTTGGATTGCGCGAGTCCATCGACGGCATTCACGGCACGCCGCTGGAAGGCGGCGAAGGCGATTATCGCGACATCCCGCATATTCCGAGCAGTCGGTTTGCGCGCGTGGGTGACCTGCTGGATATCCGTATTCGCAACGGCACGCAAATGCACCACCCCATTCACCTGCACGGCTTTTCATTTCAGCCGGTGCGGATGCTGGATACCAATGGCAATACTGTGTACGAATACGATTACAACGAATTCGTCGACACGGTCGATGTCCCGTCCACCAAAATCCTGGAGTTCCGGGTCCGCTTGGACGATCGGCCGATGATCGAGGACGGCAGTGCCGGCGGCGCGCTGGGCCGGTGGCTTTTTCACTGCCACATCTTCAATCACGCCGCGATCGGCATGATCACCGAGCTGGTGGTGCTGGACGCCGAAACGCCCTGAGAGCGCAGCGAATTCAGGCGCCAAGAATGACCTTGGTTTCGAGAAACTCCTCGATCCCGAATTCACCCCACTCACGGCCATTGCCGGATTGCTTGTAGCCGCCGAAAGGCGAATTGAGCGTCATGCCTGCGCCGTTGCAGTGGATCATGCCAGCGCGCAACCGGGTTGCCACACGATGTACCCGGGTCGGATCGCTGCCGGATACGTAAGCGGCCAGTCCGTATGGCGTATCGTTCGCAATTTCAATGGCCTCGGCTTCGTCGTCGAAAGGCAGGATCGCCAATACCGGGCCGAAAATTTCTTCGGTAGCAATCGTCATCGCGTTGTTCACATTCGCAAATATGGTCGGCTTGACGTAAAACCCGTTCGTGATGCCGTCCGGTTTGCCTGTCCCCCCGGTAATCAACTCGGCGCCTTCGTCGATGCCTGCCTGGATCAGTCGCTGGATCTTGTCGAACTGCAGGTCGCTGATGACCGGACCCATCGAAGTGGCCTCGTCGCGCGGATCGCCGACCACAACCTCGTCAGCGAAGGCTTTGGCGATGCCGACGGCCTGATCGTGAAGCGCGCGCGGCACCAGCATACGAGTCGGTGCATTGCATGACTGACCCGTGTTGCAGAAGCACTCGTCAACGCCGTGGCGCACGGCTTCCTGAAGCACGTCCTCGTCCAGGATGATGTTGGGCGACTTGCCGCCGAGTTCCTGGTGCACGCGCTTGACCGTGTCGGCCCCGGCCTTCGCGACTGCAATGCCGGCCCGCGTGGAACCGGTGAACGACACCATGTCCACGTCCGGGTGCGCCGCCATCGGTGCGCCCACGCCCGGCCCGTCGCCGTTCACGAGATTGAACACGCCCGGCGGCACACCGGCTTCGTCGAGCATCTCCGCAAACAGGTAACCGTTTACCGGGGCGATTTCGCTCGGTTTCAACACCATGGTGCACCCGGCCGCCAGTGCCGGAGCCACCTTGCACGCAATCTGGTTGATCGGCCAGTTCCACGGTGTGATGAGCGCGCAGACACCCACCGGCTCACGCCGTAACAGCGTGCCACCGTGCTCCTGTTCGAACGGGAAGCCGTCGAGTAACTCCATTGCCGTTTGCATGTGCCCGATACCGAGCGCGGTCTGCGATTTGCGTGAGAAGGTCAAAGGTGCACCGAGCTCGTCCGAAATAGCCTGTGCGACCTCTTCATAGCGACGCTGATAGATGTCGAGAAAACGCGCAAAGATCTCGCGTCGCTCGGCAATCGAGGAATTCGCATAGCTGGCGAATGCGGCGCGCGCCGCGGCCACCGCTTTGTTCACGTCGGCCTCGCTGCCCAGCGAGATCGTGCCGATCTCGGCCTCGGTGGCCGGATTGATCACGGGTGCGGTGACCGGCCCGGTTGGCTCGACCCACGCGCCGTTTATATAGAATTTGCGACAGTCGTACATGGTCCCGGATCCGTCAGCAGCCTTGATACCGGCATCCTAACCCGGATTTTGAACTGCTGCCGGCAGGCGTGGTCCAATCGGCCCGAGTCACCGCACAGCAACGCGCAGCGATCATGCCAAATGCCAAGAAACTCATAGTCCTGACCGTAGTCGTGCTCGCGGTGGTCAGCTTCTTCGTATTCGACCTCGGCCGATTCCTGTCGCTGGAGGCCCTGCGGGCCGGCCAACAGGAACTGGAGGCCTTTGTGGCCGAGAACTGGCTGCTGTCGTTTAGCGGCTTCTTTGTCATTTACGTGGCCGTCACCGCGCTGAGCATTCCCGGCGCTGCCGTCATGACGCTGGCCGCGGGGGCCGTGTTCGGCCTGCTGACCGGCACGGTGCTGGTGTCGTTTGCGAGTACGATCGGCGCGACTCTGGCTTTCCTGCTCGCACGGTTTCTGCTGCGCGACTACGTGGAGGAAAAATTCGCCAGTTCGGCTGACAAGGTCAATAGCGGTGTGACGCGCGAGGGTGGCTACTACCTGTTCAGCCTGCGCCTCGTGCCGCTGTTTCCGTTCTTCGTCATCAACCTCGTCATGGGCCTGACCCGACTGCGTGCCGCCACGTTCTATTGGGTCAGCCAGCTCGGCATGTTGCCCGGTACGCTGGTCTACGTGAATGCCGGCACGCAACTCGCGCGCATCGAGAACACGTCGGATATCCTGTCGCCGGCGCTGATCGGTTCCTTCGTGCTGCTGGGTCTGTTTCCGCTGCTGGCCAAGAAAACCCTGGAGATGCTGAAAAATGTCCGCGGCAGCGAATCCCCCGCCGAATAACTTCGACACCAACCTTGTCGTGATCGGCGCTGGCTCGGCCGGGCTGGTGAGCGCCTATATCGCCGCGGCGTCCAAGGCCAAAGTCACGCTGGTCGAGCGCGAGCGCATGGGTGGCGACTGCCTGAATACCGGCTGTGTACCGAGCAAGGCACTCATCAAGTCGGCCAGCATTGCGGCCTACCTTCGCCGTGGCGAGGAATTCGGCGTGCACGCCGGCGACATTCGGATCGATTTCCCGCGGGTCATGGAGCGGGTGCAGGAAGTCATCGCCCGAATCGAGCCGCACGATTCGGTGGAGCGTTACACCTCGCTGGGCGTGGATTGCGTTGCCGGCAATGCGCGTATCACGTCGCCGTGGACGGTCGATGTCGACGGCCGCGAGATCACGACACGCTCCATCATCATTGCATCCGGGGGCCGGCCCGCGGTGCCGCCGATTCCGGGACTGGCTGACTGTGACTACCTGACGTCGGATACCCTGTGGGATCTGCGCGAGCTGCCGCGCCGACTGCTGGTGCTGGGTGGCGGTCCCATCGGTTGCGAACTGGCCCAGGCCTTTGCCCGCCTCGGCAGCAAAGTGACGCTCGTGGAAATGCTGCCGCGGTTGCTGTTGCGCGAAGACGAGGAAGCGTCGCAGCTCCTGGTCGAGAGCCTGAAACGCGACGGTGTGAATGTGCTGACCGGTCATCGTGCCGAGGAATTCCGCCAGGAAAGCGGTGCGCACATTGCGAAGTGCAGCAGCGAATCGGGCACGATCGATATTCCCTTCGACAAGGTGCTGGTTGCCGTGGGACGCCGCGCCAACACCGACAACCTCGGACTGGAAAATGCCGGCGTGGAACTGAACGACAACGGCACGGTGCGGGTAAACGACCACCTGCAAACCAGCTGCGAGAACATCTACGCCTGCGGTGACGTGGCGGGACCCTACCAGTTGACGCATGCCGCGTCTCACCAGGCCTGGTACTGCGCGATGAATGCGCTGTTCGGCACTTTCAAGAAATTTCGCGTCGACTACTCGGTGCTGCCATGGGCCACGTTCACGGACCCGGAAGTGGCGCGCGTCGGGCTGATCGAAGCCGACGCGAAGGAACAGGGCATCGCCGTCGACGTGACCCGCTACGGGATCGACGACCTGGACCGGGCCATCGCCGATGGCGAGGCGAAAGGCTTCGTCAAAGTCGTGACAAAGGCCGGCAGTGACAAGATCCTGGGCGTTACGATCGTTGGCCACCACGCCGGCGACCTGATCGCGGAATATGTCGGCGCAATGCGCCACGGCCGCGGCCTGCGTTCGATCCTCAACACCATCCACATCTACCCGACGCTCGCCGAGGCGAATCGCTTTGCCGCCGGTGAATGGCAGAAAAAGCGGCTGTCGGAAACCCTGCTGAGCATTTCGGGCTGGTGGCATCGCCGCCGGCGCGGCTGATTTCGGCCAGCCAAACAGGTCCGACCGGATTGGGAACTGTTACAACTTGTTACCAACTTGACCGCATCGAGAGCGCAAGTGCCGGTAAAATAAAGCTTTCGGACCACCGACCCGCTTTTCACCCATGAGCGCCAGCCTGCCTGCACAGCCCGCCCCGGAACACGCGGGCGTTATCGTGACCCGCGACCTGCATCGCGATTACCGTATGGGTGATGCAGTAATCCATGCGCTCGATGGCGTGGACCTGCAGGTGGCGCACGGCGAGTATGTCGCGATCATGGGTCCATCCGGTTCCGGCAAGTCGACGCTGATGAATGTCATTGGCTGTCTCGACAAACCCGATGCCGGCGACTACTGGCTCAACGATCACCTCGTGTCGAACCTGCGCGACCACCAGCTGGCCCAAATCCGCAACCGCGAGATCGGCTTCGTATTTCAGACCTTCAACCTGCTGCAACGGGCAACGGCGCTGCACAACGTTGAAGTGCCGTTGATCTATGCCGGCATCGGTCGCCGGGAACGTCACCGGCGCGCTGCCGAAGCATTGGAACAGGTGGGCTTATCTGACCGCGCGCTGCACCAGCCGAACGAACTCTCCGGCGGCCAGCGCCAGCGCGTTGCCGTTGCGCGCGCATTGGTGACACGGCCGAGCATCCTGCTGGCGGACGAACCCACCGGCAATCTCGACTCGCACACGGCCGAGGACATCCTGGAACTCTTTGGTGAACTACACCGCGCCGGCAACACGATCGTGCTGGTCACCCATGACCGCAAGGTCGGTGAGCACGCGCAGCGCGTGGTGCGCATGCTGGACGGCAAAATCGAATCGGATACGAGGATCGGCTCGCAGTGAGAATTCAAACGTTAATCTGGATTGGGGCCGCGCTGATGCTATCGGCCTGCGAACAGCCGGAAGAAAAATCGGTGTTCAAGACCGGCGACGTGGTGCGCCGGGATATCGTCGTGGCCGTGGAAGCTGCGGGTGTGATCGAGCCGTTCCTGACGGTCGAGGTCAAATCCAAGGCCTCGGGCGAGATCCTGGAGCTGCCGGTAGAGACCGGCAGCGTCGTGGAGGAAGGCACGCTGCTGGCGCAGATCGACAAGCGCGTGCCGCGCAACGACCTGGCGCAGGCCGAGGCGCGGCTCGAAGCGGCGATCGCGCGCCGCAATATTGCCGAAGCCCAGCAGACACGCGCCGCGTCGCTGCTGGAATCGCGCACGATCAACGACGTCGACTACGAAACCACCGTGCTCGAGCTGGCCAACGCGAAGGCCGAAGTCGTCGGTGCCCGAGTAACGATGGAGAACGCCCGCATCGCGCTGGACGATGCCACGGTGAGGGCCCCGATCACCGGCACCATCATCGAGAAGCTGGTCGAAAAAGGCCAGGTGATCTCATCCCCAACCATGGATGTCGGTGGCGGCACGCTGATGCTGAAAATGGCCGACCTGAGTTCCGTGCAGGTGAAGACACTCGTGAATGAAACCGACATCGGCAAGATCCAGCCGGGCCTGCCGGTCACGGTGACGGTCACGTCGTTTCCGAACCAGCCGTTCGATGGCGAAGTGCTCAAGGTCGAACCTCAGGCCGAAGCCGAACAGACGGTGACGACATTCTCGGTACTGATGGTCTTGAGCAATGAGTCCGGCCTGCTCCGCCCCGGCATGAATGCCGATGTCGAAATTCGCGTGGCGGCGGTCGAAAACGTTGTAGCGGTGCCGACCGCGGCACTGCGCACCATGCGCGATATCCCGGTCGCGGCGCAGCTCGTTGGCATGACCGCACAGGAAGTGCGTCGCGTGCTCGAGCAACAGACGGCCCAGGTTGGCGGCCCGCCACCGGCTGGCCGACCCGGTGCCAGCCGCGGCAGTGATGACCGGTATAGTTTTGCGAATCGTTACTGGGTCTTCCGGCAGCGCGGCGAAGAGGTGATGCCGGTCAGCGTGGAAACCGGGCTAACGGACCTGGACTATAGTGAAGTCACGGGCGGGCTCGCCGAGGGTGATATCGTGATTTTGCTGCCGAGTTCTGGCCTGGTGCAGTCACAACAGCGGCTGCAGGAGCGCATGCGCCAGTTCATGAGCCTGCCCGGCACAAGCGGTGGCAGCCGCAACCGGCGCAGCAACGATAGCAGCGGGGACAACTGACATGTTGTTCGGCGAAATGATCGCGGTGGCTTTGCAGTCGATCCGTGCCAACCTGTTCCGCGGTTTTCTCACAATGCTCGGCATCATCATCGGGGTTGGCTCGGTGATCACCATGGTGGCGCTCGGCAGCGGCGCGCAGCAGGCCATCGACGAGCAGATCGAGGCCCTCGGCGCAAACATTCTGTCCGTCAGCTCGGGCGGCATGTTCCGGGCGGGCGTGGCGCAAAACGTTGGCACGTTGACTATTGACGATGCGAGAGCCATCGCCGAGGAAGCCGAATCGGTGTCGGCAGTAGTGCCGGAAAAATCGAGCCAGAGTCAGGTCAAACTCGGCAACATGAACCAGAGCCTGCGGGTGGTGGGCACCACCCCGAAGTTCCAGCCGGTCAATCGTTACAACCTCGAGGCCGGGCGCATGTTCAACCTGGCCGACAACGCGGCCAAGCGGCGATATGCCGTGGTCGGCGCCGACGTGGCCGCGAAATTCGAGACCAGCAGTGACGGCCTGCTCGGCGAGACCATTTATATCCAGGGCACCGCGTTCGAGGTCGTCGGCGTGTTCGAGCAGGTCGGCCAGGTTGGCTGGCGCAATGTGGATGAACAAATCTGGATTCCGCTGGACACCGCCCAGTTCCGCGTGTTCGGCACCGACGAACTGGAGCGCATCAATGCGCAGGTGGCGCCGGGTGCGACGCCGGAGGAAGCCATCATCGATATCGAGCGCGTCCTGCGGCGCGAACACAAGATCCTGCCCGGCAAGGACAATGATTTTTCGATTGGCGACCCGACGCAATTCTTTAACGTTCGCGCTGCCGCGACCAACGTGTTCGCCTATCTGCTGGCCGGAATTGCGAGCATCAGCCTGATCGTTGGTGGCATCGGCATCATGAACATCATGCTGGTGACCGTCACGGAACGCACCCGCGAAGTCGGCATTCGCAAAGCGCTCGGCGCGACGCGACTGAATATCCTGATGCAGTTCCTGGTCGAGGCGCTGATCCTGTGTCTATTGGGGGGCACGATCGGCATCCTGCTGGGCGCGGGTATCTCCACGGCGATTGCGAACCTGGCCGGCTGGCAAACGATCGTGTCGCCAACCGCTATTGCCATCGCGTTCGCATTCAGCGCCGGCGTGGGCCTGTTCTTTGGTATCTGGCCCGCCCGCAAAGCCGCGAACCTGAACCCGATCGACGCGCTGCGCTACGAATAGGTCGTGACACGCATCGCGGGCTTCGCGCCGGTGGTCGGCCGACAACCACGCGTATTGATACTCGGCTCCATGCCCAGCGAGGCCTCACTGGAGGTGGGCCAGTACTACGGCCTGCCGCGCAATGCGTTCTGGCGCATCATGGGCGAACTTTTCGGCGCCGGTCCGGACCTGAAATACAACGAGCGCCTGCGTATCGTGAAGTCGCAGGGGGTGGCGATCTGGGACGTGCTCGCGGAATGCGCACGCGACGGCAGCCTGGACTCGTCAATTGATCTCCGCAGCGCGAAAACGAATGACTTCGTGTCGTTCTTCCGCCGGCACCGCAGTATCCGCCGTGTATTCTTCAACGGCAGTCTGGCCGCGCAGGTCTATCGCCGCCGTGTCTTGCCCGACGTGCAGATGATCGCGCCGTATCTCAGTCACGAGCGCCTGCCATCGACGAGCCCGGCGATGGCGGCGCTGAATTTCGAGGAAAAGCTCGCGGCCTGGCGCCGCATCCTTTAGGGGACATTCTGCAATTCCACCAGGTGAAATTGCAGAATGTCCCACTTACAGCGCGAGGTCGATCGCGCCGGTTAACGCCGACAGGTCATCCGGGTCGATGATGTAAGGCGGCATCAGGTAGACGAGCTTGCCGAACGGGCGGATCCACACACCAGCAGCCACGAAACGCCGCTGCAGCTCGGCCACGTCGACTTCGTCGTGCAATTCGACGACGCCAATGGCGCCCAGTACCCGCACGTCAGCCACGGCGGGGTGATCGGCATAAGTCGCCAGCTCTGCGCGCAGCTGCGCTTCGATGCTCGCGACCTCGGCCTGCCAGTCGCGCTCCAGTAGCAGAGCAATACTTCGATTGGCGACGGCACACGCTAACGGGTTACCCATGAATGTCGGGCCATGCATCAACACACCGCCGTCCGCGGAGATACCCTGCGCCACCCGGTGACTTGCCAGCGTTGCGGCCAGCGTCATGTAGCCGCCGGTGAGTGCCTTGCCGATGCACAGGATGTCGGGTTCGATGCCGGCATGCTCGCACGCAAACATCCGGCCGCTGCGCCCGAAACCGGTCGCGATTTCGTCCAGGATCAGCAACACGTCGTGCCGTTCGCAAAGCGTGGCCAGCCGCGCCAGGTATGCGGCCGAGTAGAACCACATGCCACCGGCGCCCTGCACGATCGGTTCGATGATCACCGCGGCGAGTTCATCGGCATGCTCGGCCAGCAAGCGCTCGATGTCGTCCATGTCACCGGTCTGCAAAGGCTCACCGAAACGACGTTCCGGCCGGGGGGCAAAGATTTGTTTTGGCAACACTGCAGAGAACAACTGGTGCATCCCGGTGACCGGATCGCACACCGCCATCGCGCCGAACGTGTCGCCGTGATAGCCCCCGCGCACCGTCAGCAGCCGGGCCTTATGCGGGCGGCCGCGAGCCACCTGGTACTGCACGGCCATCTTGATCGCGACTTCCACTGCCACCGAACCGGAATCCGCGAAGAACACATGCTCCATCGATGCCGGCGCAAGCCGCAGCAGTTGCTCCGCGAGGTCGACCGCCGGCCCATGGGTCAACCCGCCGAACATCACATGCGCCATGCGATCGAGTTGCTCCGTGACAGCGGCATTGAGCGCGGGATGGTTGTAACCGTGGATCGCGCACCACCAGGACGACATGCCATCGACCAGCTCGCGGCCGTCGGCCAGTTGCAGCCGCACGCCGCGGGCCGATACCACGGGGTAAACCGGTAACGGTGCGGTCGCCGACGTGTACGGATGCCAGATGTGCTGCCGATCGAATTCAATCATGCGTCGGCCAGCAGCGCATCCAGGTCGAGATGGGCCGCGGCGGCTGCCGCGCTCACATCGTCGTGCAGCGAGGGCACGCAACCAAGACACGGCGCGGTGAGTCGTTCCCGCAGCGCGTCCACGTTCGCGCGCGCATCGCGCATGGGCTCAGGAAAATTCGCCACCCAGCCAACCAGCTCCAGTCCGGCGGCGCCAATCGCGGTGGCCGTCAGCAGGCTGTGATTCAGACACCCGAGCCGCATACCCACGACCAGGATCACCGGCAAGCCGATACCAGCGGCCAGGTCCGCCATCGTCTCACTGTAGTTCAACGGCACCAGCCAGCCACCGGCGCCTTCGACCACGGCGAAATCAGGTGCGTGCGTTGTCAGCGCATCGTTACAGTGGTCAATCAGTTCACGGGCCGAGATCTGCATCCCGGCGGCCGCGGCCGCGATGTGCGGCGCAATGGCGGGCTGCAACGCCAGCGGGTTGACCAGCGAATACTCCGGTTCCAGCGACGATTCGGCCTGCAGAGCCAGCGCGTCGTCATTCACCCATTGGCCATCGTGTTCCACGCAACCGGCCGACACCGGTTTCAATCCCAGGGTCGACAGGCCGCGTTCCCGCGCTGCATGCAACAGCGCCGATGCGATCAGCGTCTTGCCAACCTCGGTATCAGTACCGGCAACGAAATATGCGCGTGTCATTCACGCCGCCTCGATCCCGCGACCGGCCGTGCCCAGCGCGTCGAGCAGCCGGTCGACGTCGCCGGGCTCGTGCGCTGCCGTAAAGGTAATGCGCAGTCGCGAACTGCCCTTCGGCACGGTTGGCGGGCGAATGGCGCCGACCAGCAGGCCGGCCTCCTCCAGGGCCCGGCTGAGCGCCAGGGCACGCCCGGGCGTGCCGACAACTACCGGCTGGATCGCGGTTTGCGACGGCAACAATTCCAGGCCGAGTCCGGCCGCGCCCGCGCGGAAACGTTCGATCAATTCGTTCAGTCGATCCCGCCGCCAATGCTCCGTGCGCACGATGTCGAGGCTGCACAACGTGGCCGCGGCCACCGCCGGTGGTAACGCCGTGGTGTAGATGAAATTGCGCGCGTGCTGAATCAGGGTTTCGATCAGCGCGTCGCTGCCGGCGACGAATGCGCCAAATGTACCGAACGCCTTGCCGAGCGTACCGACCAGCACCGGCACATCGCCGAGACTCCAGTCGGCCGCATCCACCAACCCGCGACCACCACGCCCGAGCGCACCAAAGCCATGCGCATCGTCGATCATCAGCCAGGCACCCTGTTCCCGGACCAGCGGCACCAGCTCCGCCAGCGGCGCCTGGTCACCGTCCATGCTGAACGTGCCGTCAGTCACCACCAGCTTGCGCGCCGCCAGGTTATCGCAGGCGGTGAGCTTGCGCGCCAGGTGCTCGACATCGCGATGTTTGTACCAATGCAGCTCGGCCCGGCTGAGGCGCCCGCCATCGACCAGTGACGCGTGATTCAAACGATCTTCGAACACATAGTCGCCCGCGCCCAGCAGTGCATTGATCACGCCGACATTCGCCGCATAGCCGGAGGAAAACAGCAGCGCGCGCGGCCGCCCCGTGAATTCCGCCAGCGCCGCCTCGAGTTCCGCGTGCACGCCACTGTGGCCGCAGACCAGGTGCGATGCGCCCGACCCAGTGCCCCAGCGATCGACGCCGGCTTTGAACGCCGCCTGGATGCGTGGATCAGCGGCCAGGCCGAGGTAGTCATTGCTGCAGAAATTCAACAGCCGCCGGCCATCGATCACCACGTCGCGCCCCTGCGGACTCGACAGCACCCGCCGGTGCCGATACATCTCCTGCTGGCGTAATGCCTCGAGGCGCTCGTCCATGTCGGAAAAGCCGGACATCGGTTTAGTTTACCCGCATAAGTAGAATTCCGGAGATCGCGCACCCCGGCCGCGGGCTACAGTTTTTCGACAACCGCGTCAGCCAGCGGTGGGATACCGGGGCAGCACCATGGAACTTGACCTGATACTCGAAGCCGATCTCACCCCGGATGAAATCACCGAGTTGGGCCTGCTCGCCGAAGGCTATGGCTTTCGCGCCATCTGGGCGCAGAACTATGCCCGGGCCAGAGATGCATTCCTGAGCCTGGTGCCGCTGGCGCTCGCCAGCAAGAAAATCCGCCTGGGCGTGGTGGTGGTCAGCCCCTACGAAATGCACCCGCTGAAAATTGCGAATGCGATCCTCACGTTGAACGAATACACCAGGGGCCGCACGTGCATCGTGATCGGCGCCGGTGGTGAATGGAACGGCGTGATGGGTGTGGGCTATGGCAAACGCGTGAGTACGGCGCATGAAGCCCAGGAGATGATCAAGCAGGCCTTTACCGGAGAGACGCTGAATTACGAAGGCAAGATCTTCAAAGGTTACGCTTACAACGCCGCGTGGCACGATGCCCCGCTGCCGCAACTGTACGCCGGCGCCAGCGGCGAAAAGCTGCTGCGCACTGCCGCCATCCTGGCCGATGGCGTGATGATGAGCGACGTCCAGGTGCCCATGATTGCCAACCACATGCCGCATCTCACCGCGGCACTCGAGGCCAACGGCCGCGCCGGCGACGATTACCGCATCAATAATTTCGTGGCGTGGCACGTCAAAGAAGACGCCGAAGTGTCCTACGCGGAGGCGCGTCGCGAACTGATTATCCGCGGCTGGCTGGAGCGGCCGTGGCTGGACCCGTTCCTCGAACCGGAGCAGGCCGACCTGGTGGAACAGCACAAGCACGCGTTTTTGATGGCCTACCGGCAGCGGCACGGCAATATCGAGGGCGTGCCGGCCGACATCCTGCAGGCGCTGGTGGACGGGTTGAGCTGCGCCGGCGATTACAGTTCCATTGACCGGCATATTGAGAAACTGAACCAGTTCGGCGCACAGGGCTTTACCGAAATTGCCCTGCGCCTGCACGACAATCCGGCCGATGCCATCCGCCTGCTCGGCGAACGTGTGCTGCCGGCGCTGGCCTGAAATCCACTCTGACAGCACGCAGCAAAGTCAGTTAGACTTAATCTCACAAGTGCTCGAGATTAGCGCTTGATTCCATTGAAATATGACGTATTTACTGTGCGCTGGGCGCGGGTTGTCGCATAATTACGCCACAATGAGAACGATAATTGCCGCCGTGGCTACGGGTGCCATGGCGACGCTGCTGACGTTTGCGGCCCTGTCGGCCCAGGCGGAACCCAGCAGCACAATCCTGCATCATGAAGCGCTGACCGTGGTCGATTCGACTGATGGTTCCAGCGACGATTTGCTGCGCCTGGCTACCGCGACCCGCAGCCTGACCCTGCGCGTGCAGCGCAATGCCCACCTGCACCGGCTGCGCTCCATCACCAACCTGCGCCTGCTGCGCGGGCGGGTTGAGGGCGTGGACAACTCGTGGCTGCGGCTCACCCAGCGCGGCAACGAACTGCACGGCATTATTTTCGACGGCACCGAGCTCTACGGCGTGGAGCCGCGCCGCAAGACCGCCGGCCGGCTGCAACACGCGGATACCAACGCCAGCAGCGCCAACGTGATCTTCCGCCTGAACGACCTGGTATTGCCGGCGAATGTCGGTTCCTGCGGTACCCAGCACAAGACCATGGCCGTGACCGGCGACCAGGCCATGAAGAGTCTCACTGCCGAGCTGGCCGCCCCGGCCACAGTCAATGCCGACGGCGGGCGCATCATGCGGCTGCACGTGGTGGCCGACTACGAGTTCTACCTGCAGCAGGGGCCGGACACCGAGGCCGAGGTGCTGACGCGCATCAACATCGTCGACGGCATTTATACCAACCAGCTGAATATGGCGGTGGAAGTCGACCGGCTGCAAATCTACGGATCGGCCAACGACCCGTTTACGAGCTCCAATGCCTCGGACCTGCTGGCCGAACTCAGCAACTTTCGGCTGGCCAGCGGCATTACCAATGGCCCGTCGCACCTGATGACCGGCCGCAACCTCGACGGCGCGACCCGGGGCATTGCCTATCTCGGGGCGGCCTGCAACGTGCAGTTCGGCGCCGCGCTGAGCCAGCAGATTGGCGATACCTGGATCAGCGCGCTAACCACCGCGCACGAAATCGGCCACACGCTCGGTGCCTGGCACGACGGCGAAGTGAGCCAGAACCCAAACGAAACCAATCCCTGCCAGAGCGCCCCGCTCGGCTTCCTGATGCAGGCCACGATCAACGGCAACGACCAGCTCTCGCAGTGCAGTCTCGACACCATCGAGCGCTTCCTCGCCAGCCAGACTGCCGCCTCATCCTGCGTGGGCGGCGCCAGCGCGCCGACCACCGCGATGGCGGTGGAGAATTCGGATGTTGGGGGTGGGGGTAGTTCAGGGCCTGCGCTGATCACCCTTCTCATTTCTACACTTCTGCTGGGAAGGCGGCGCCAAGCCTAAAAACTCTGCGCGAAACGCTGGTTTCTGCGCTTCCGCGTGATTCATCTCCGTGTTGCAGTTCGTTGCGCACAGGAGAAAAGTCATGCGCCAACGCACCGATTCGCTTCCCACTATTCTGCTGACTCTGTCGACGCTGATAGCCACGCCGAATCTGGCGATAGCAAATAACGCAGCGATAGCGCGAGAACCTTCACCCGAGTTCCATGCCGGTCGGAAACTGCCCCGGAAACGTCCGGGCAGTATGGACGCAATGGCCATGTATGAGATCGCCATGATCTCCCGGCTGTGCAAAGCAAGCGCTCCGGCACCGCTGAGTAAGGCATCACGACGGGAATGTGCCCGTTCGCTCTTTAGAATCCGGCAGAAATGCACACAGAAATTCCAACGCAGATTTCCACGCGCTGACAATCGACGAGTGGACGGCAGACTCGACCACCAGAGTTTCGCCTCGAGCTACCGACGGTGCTTACTGAAGCGCTTCCGATCGAAGCATGCCGCTGGCGGCACAGAAAAATGAACCGCGGACATGGCAATACCATGGCGATCAGCCTCTATATGGCCACACTTATCGGCTGGCTTGGGAGTGCTCAGGCGTACTCGATTCCCTCGGGCCCGTTCAAATACAAGACGGAAAAACCAGCTGGCCAGGAATTCAATACCCTCGCAGCGGCAGAAGCAGCCCTGAGAAACTACAGCACTGCGGCCCAGTACGTGGAACTCGAGAGCGAAACTGCCATCAACCTTGCGGGCGGCAGTACGCTGATCATCAATAAATACGAGGTGACCGAACCACCGCCCGCCACGGGGGACAGCTGGCATTGGCGCAACAATGTATCGGTCGCTGGACCGTTTGCATCGGCGGCTGCGGCGGCAGCCGCAGAAGTTGCCGGGTGGCCCTGTCTGACCACGGGACCAACGCCCAGCGGCGGAGCCTATATCCCGGCCATCAACTCGACATGGGACGGTGGCGCCTCGCCTCCTGCAGGTAGTGTTCCGCCCCAGGAAAACAGCAGTCATCAGTACCAGATATTCGAATACGCCGGCTATGAATATTCGACCTGCAGCGGAAATATCGTCGACTACTATCTCGCGGTCCGCGCGAGTCGCGACATGTCCTGCCCACCCGGGCTGACACAAATCCAGACCAGTCATACCCATGCTGGTCTTGACGTTCGCTGTTACAGCCCATTCGATGCGGAGATCTACTATTTCTCACACTTTACTAACCCTGGCGACCCCGGAACCACGGAGGACCAGACGAACACGGATCAATCAGTAACTCCTGGCGTCAGCCACTGCACAGAAGTTGGGAATCCCTGTGATGTTGCGACAGGAGCAAAAGTCGAGATCGCCGTCGACTATGCCGGTCCTGGGCCGGTTTTCGTTAGAACCTATCGATCCAACTTGCCGGCGAACCAATCACGGTGGGCTGGCCTTGGCGATGGTTGGACTCACAACTATGCGGCCCACGTAGTCTTCGACAGAAACAACAATCCACAGAGTCTGTTCAGGCCGGACGGCACCACGATTCAGGTGGAGCGAGTGAATAGCGAGTACTACCGCTCAACCAACGGGACCAGCATTCACCTCATACAGGATTCCACCTTCTTCTGGACCGTCTATCTGCCGTCCGGCGCCAAGGAAACCTACCGCCGCCTCGATGTCGCGCCATTTGGTAAACGTGGCGTCTTGATCGAATTACGGGACCCGGCCGGACGAATCACCACAGTAAATCGAGGCTCGTACTGGATGCAGAACGAGGTGCTGATGGTAATCGGACCCTTCGGCCATGTGCTCGATCCGGTGCACCGACGCATCAACCAGACGTCCTGTGACACTGAACCGTGCCTGATGCAGCTGACGCGCCTGCGCGACCCTGCGGGACGCGAAATCCATTATGGCGGCGGACAGTACATGGACCCGGAGGATCCAGCCACGTGGGAATGGGACCTGAAAACCGTGCAATACCAGGACGGAAATGTCCTTCGCTACGTATATGACAAACCTAATGCGAAGGACTCGAATTTCCTGGTTGGTATCGTGAACGAAAATGGCGACCGATACGCCAGCTTTTACTATAACGCCGAAGGCCTCGCGCGCTCGACCTGGCGCGGGAACCATACCCGATACCAGCAGTTTCTGTTGAGTTATACAGATGGCTATACGACGGTAACTGACCAGGAGGGCCACAGTACTCGCTATCACTTCGACGGGAACGATGGCCTCAGGAAGCTCGCACGTATCTCCAACCTGTCGGACGGGCTATCCAGACACTTTGAATACGATGACCGACAGCGGCTCACAGCTCTGGTCGACGAGAATGGTGTTCGCACGACCTGGGACTATGACGACAACCACCTGCTGACTCGCATTGATGCGGCAGGCAGCTCGGACCAGAGGGTTACCTCCTTCGAATACCTTGACGCCACCAATAGCCTGGCAACGCTACAAACGACTGCTTCGGTCACACTGTGCCAGAATGCCATGCGGCACCTGGTATGGGACTACCACGCCGGCACGCAGCTAGTTCGAACCGTGACCCTGCAAGGGGTGGACCCGCGCGATTGCTCGCCACTGGCTCGCACGGTGACCTATTCGGACTACAACCAGTTCCAGCAGCCACGAATGATTGACGGTCCACGCAACGATGTAGACGACCACCTAACTTTGATGTACTGGGAACCACAGACGCCGGGGACCGACTGCCGGGCCGGAGGAAACTGTGGCCAGATTCGGGAAATCCGCAATGCCCTGGGGCACGCCTACAGCTTTTCTTATCAGCCCAATACCGGACTATTGCGGCAGACGATTGACCCCAATCAACTCGTCACGACTTATAGCTACGATTCACGCGATCGCGTAACAAGCATTACGCAGTTCACGCCAGATGGAAATGAACAGCGCACGACAAGCCTGGCCTATCAAGCGAACGGGCTACTTGCGTCAATGGTATTCCCGAATGGCCGGACGCGCGAATTCACGTGGAATGATGCAATGCTGCTGGAGAGTATCAAGGACAATCTGGGTAACGAGGTTGAGCGGTTCCATGACGCGCGCGGGAATCTCGCTGCCGCCTACTGGAAGAACATGAACGGGGCGACCAGGAAATCTGTCGTCACTACATTCGATGCCCGCAACAATCTGGCGGCGCTGCAGTTGGGTAGCACAACAGCTTCATCATTGGCTTTCGATGCACTTGGCAATCTGATACTCGCAACCAACCCGAATCTGCATGCCACCGAGTATATCTACGATGCATTCAACCGGCTGATAGTCGTCAACGACCCTGAAAACGGCCCCGCTTACGCGACCCGGTACGAATACGACAGTGCAGACCGCGTAACAAGTGTGAGTGCGCCGAATGGAACCAAAACCACCTACCGCTACGACGACCTTGGCAATCTCCTCGCGGAGCACAGTCCGGATCGCGGCGTCACGCTATACGGCCACGATAGTGCGGGCAATGTCACCTGCCTGGCGGATGGTCGTTTCAGCACGGGCTTCACGCGCTGCGAGGCGGTTCCGGAGCGCCGAAGCTACGTGTACGACGCGCTCAACCGACTCGTAGCGGTTGACTATCAGTCAACGGCGAGCGCAGCCCCGGATTTGCAGCTTATTTACGATGCCCCGGGACAATTGGGCCAACTGTTTGCGGTACACCACGAGGCAGAAGACGGTACCGTCGTTGATACTCACTTCGAATATGATGGTTTTGGCAATCTTGCAGAGCTACGACAATTCGTGCCAGGCAGCCCGGCTGCACCCGACTTCTACACCACTGGGTTCCAATACGACGCCGATGATGAACTTGCGCTGATTCGTTATCCGTCCGGCCGGCTAATCGACTATGCAAGAAACGCAATCGGGCAAATCACTCAAATAACGATGTACGGGCCAAACGGGCAGCCCGGAACGACGCTGGTGGCGAACGTTCAATACGAACCGTTTGGCGAACCGGCAAGAATCGAGTTTGGAAATGGCCTCGCGAGCATCCGTGACTATGACCTCGCTGGTCGAGTGACTCTACTGGCATTGGGGAACAACAACAGCGCCTGGGACATTCGTGAACTCAGTTACGATAATGCCGGCAACATTGTTCACGATGCCGACTGGCTACAGCCAGCCAATACGAGGGATTATCGCTACGATGCTCTGAATCGGGTTATCGATGACTCCCGGCTAGAAGCGAATGCATCCGTCGACACTTATACCTACGATCCCAACGGCAATCGTTTGGGCAGAAGTACGACCACGACAACCTATGCGTCTCAGCTGTTTACGTACGGTGACGGCTCGAATGCCTCCAATCGCATGAGCACGCGAGATGGACAATTGGTGAGCCACGACGGTGCGGGAAATCTGGTCGACGACGGCGCTGGGCGCCGCTTCACCTACAATGCCGCGAATCGACTCGCGACAATACACTCGGATGGCGACCGCCTGACAATTCTCTATAACGGGCTCGGCCAGGTCGCCCGCACCACGACAAAACCCAATTGCCCTTGTGGCGGATGCGCTAACTGGGAGGAATACTTCCACTTTGCCCCGGATGGCACCGCGTTGGGCATGGCGCAAAAAAGCAGCAGCGGTACGGTAGTCGAATGGGACTGGGTTTGGCTCGACGATATCCCGATCGCACAGATTCAGGAGAGCTATCTGGCGGACGGCACGCATGTCGGCACAGAGATAACCTATCTACATGCCGATCATCTTGGTACGCCACGCCTAGGAACCGACAGGTCAAGAAATATTACCTGGCGTTTCGAGTCGGATGCTTTCGGGCAAGCTGAGGTGTATGGTTCAACCACAGTGCGGCTCCGCTTGCCGGGTCAGATCGACTATGGCGTTGGCCGGATCAGCTACAACTATTTTCGCGACTATGATGCGTCGATCGGTCGGTACATCGAGAGCGATCCGATCGGCTTGCCCGGAGGAACCAACACCTACGCGTACGCGGCCCTGAACCCACTGGTCAACACCGATCGGAATGGTTTATTCATTGGCTTGAGCTTGTCCCGGTTACTACGCCCACTTCTTGGAATCTCTGCGCAAGAAGCAGCAGTTGCCGGCAAAGCGGTGGATGCATCGATTGGTGCAGCAGTCCTGCCAATCGATCGGCAACGAATTCGCAGCCAAACTCTCAAAGCCGTGCTGGACGCTAGCCAGGCTGTTGGAAGCTTGAGTTCGCTCGGACTCGCTGGTGCTGGCGCTGTCGGCGCATCTGGAGCACTTGCGGTGGGCGGCGCAGTTGCGCTCGCCGGTTTGGGCGGTTACGAGCTGAGCGATTTCGCAGCAAGGCGGGTTATTAATCCGCTTCTCGACGAAATGCTCAACTGCCCAACAATTGGATCTTGTCTGGCAGACTACGTCGATAGGCGAACCGGGACAGATATTTGTGGCCGCTAAGAGCAGGAAAGTCGGACTCAGAGACGTTGCTATCGCGCTGGGCATCATCGCCACGCTTGTTGTGCTCACGGTGATGCATGAACGCTGGCCGCACGAGACGTGGGCCAAATTCCTCTGGTACGGCTTCTGGTGGGGCCTCGCGCCGCTTGCAATAATTGTTGCGGCTATCGCCGCGCTACGCAGCAATGACAAGTCCTGACTGAACGTCGAGTTCTTGCTACGGATTCGATGCCGCCGGCCACACCGCATGGTGATCGTCGATCACGTAGGTGTGCACATGCGTTACGGGCTCGTGCGTGTGCTCGTGGGTGTGGGGCTCGGTCGCCTCGATCCCTTCATGGGCGTGCGCGTGATGCTCATCATGCGTGTGTTCGTGCGTGTGCGTCACCGCGGCGTGCACATGCTTGATTTCGGCTTCGTCTTCCTTCGGCCAGATCAGCCACGCCACCGCGGTGAACAGCAGGATGCCGCCGGCGAGCCAGATGGCGGTAGTTTCCACGCCCAGGCGCGTGCCGAGCTGCCCGGCGATGGGATAGAAGATCAGCCAGCAGGCGTGCGACAGCGCGAACTGGGCAGAAAAATAGGCGGATCGATCAGACATCGATGACGAGCGGTTCACCACCCGGCCCGCGGGCGTCTGCACCAGCGACCAGCCGAGGCCTATCAGGAACCAGTAAGGCAACATCTGCGGGAAACCAGGACCCGTGCCGATGAGTGCCACGCCAATGGCCATGACCAGGCCACCGAGCAACATCACCGGGCGATCCGGCGTTTTATCGAGCAGCTTCGGCAGGCTGAGCGCCGCAATCATGGAACCACCACCAGAGGCAGCCAGTGCCGTGGCCACAGCAGTGGACGTCAGGCCGAGCACGTCTTTCACATAGATCACGGTGTTGACGATGACCATTGCACTGGCAGCCGACACGCCGAGATACAGCGCAAACAATGCCCGCAACCGCGGCGTCTTGAAGTAACTAATGGTGCCGAAGCTGATTTCCTGCCAGACATTCCCAATCCGCGCCACTTTCTGGCTGGGCGGCAGCGTGGTGAACACGATCAAGACGGCCGAAATGATGAACGCCACGCAGTTGGCGGCGAACAACCCGGTATAGGTGGTGAACAACAGCGCGATACCGGCGATGGTCGGGCTCAGCAGGTTTTCCAGGTCGTAGGCCAAGCGGCTCATCGACAGCGCGCGGGTGTATTCCCGCTCGCCCGGCAGGATGTCCGGGATGGTCGCCGCGAATACCGGCTTGAAGCCGGCCGAGAACAGGTTCAGCAGGAAAATCAGCAAATAGATCTGCCACACCTCGGTGACAAACGGCATGGCCAGCACGATGCCGGCGCGAATGATGTCCATCAGGATCAAAAACGGTTTGCGCGCAAACCGGTGCGCCAGCCCGCCGACGATCGGCGCAAACACCACGTACGCGACCATCTTGAACGCCAATGCCGTGCCGAGCACGGCCGCCGCGTTGCCGCCGACCAGGTCGTACGCCAGCAGTGTCAGTGCGACCGTGGACAGACCCGTGCCGACCAGCGCGATGATCTGCGCGCTGAAGAGCTTGCGGAATTCGGGATTGCGCAGCGGGTTGACTGACTCGTCCGGCGCCGCCTGTTCAGCCGTCTGGTTCATAGGTTTTGCCATGTTGCCCGGTTGCCGTAGCGTGCGCCATTGCGAGCACTACCTACGGCAGGTCCGGCACGTGTTTCTCGATGAACTGGCGCACGGCGGCGACATTGGTATACGCCGCGGCACCACCGCCGGTACTGCAGAGATTGCCATCGGTGGCACTGGCCACGCCCACCAGCACCGGTTTGCGATCCAGGCCTTCCAGCACCAGCGGCCCGCCGCTGTCACCGCCGCACGGCGCGCCCTGTGATTCATAGATTAGATACGTGCCGCGCATCCCGAGGTTACCGAGCTGTACCCCAGCGCGAACCAGCCGGTCGGAAAAATCGCTGTCGGGGCGTTTGCCCCAGCCCATGATCTCGGCTTCGGCATCCGGCAGCACCAGCAGCAGGTACTCGCCCCGGCTAACCAGTTTCACCGGTTCGATATCCACCGCTTCGGTAAGACGAAACAGGCCCACGTCGAACTGGTTGGTTTCCTTGTCGTAGTCCGGATGCCGAATCACGTCGGCCACTTCGACCACGCGGGCCTTCTGTCGCGACGTGTGGCCGACCAGCAGGCGCTTGCCGGGCCAGGTGCAATGCGCTGCGCTGATCACGTGTGTGGGCGAGATCAGCGCCGCACTGCAAACGCCACCGCTGGCCGGGTTTTCCACTGCTACGGCCCACGGGTAACGATCCTCGAACAGCGACTGCCGCACGGCCTTGCCGTGCACAATCGCGATGGCGTTCGGGATGGCAACCAGCACGCTGGCCAGGCCGATGACGAGACTGCGCCACATGGGGGCAATTATCGCGCACGCGGCCACGGCCGCGGAACAAGTTGCGCGGCGCGAAAGCAGGCTCTCAAGCCCACGGGTATCAGGACGCGGGACGGGCCTTGTTGTTGTGAATCACCCAGGCGCGCGTCACCCACGCCGGGCTGGAACCGGCACGCAGGCCATTGCCGGCATCGCGCGAACGCGACTGCCGCAAGCGTTCCAGCATCCAGTGTCGTCGCCAGGCCGTACCCGTCGTCCGGGTGGCGGGCCAATCGCGCGAAGCTGGTAGCAGGGGTGTGGCGCCGGGTCGCCCCGGCAGGGGTACTACTACTCGACTCAAGTTTGTATTTTCCGCCGATGTTGTTGTAATCGTTATTATTGTTGCGGGGCATCAGCAGCACAAGGCGCGCGGTCACCAAATGGCCGCTGCGTGCCGAAACTGTGCGGTCGGTCGGGGCTTAAGTTGAATCGTCGCCGGCCGTGTCCAGCACCCGCGCCATGTAGCCGGACACATCCGCGACGATTTCGCGGGCCGCCTCGGGGTCGATACCGGCCAGCGCCTGGGCCAACGCCTTCTTGAAGTCGAGCTGCGCCTGGCGCGCAATCTGGATGCGCTGGGCCTGCGGCGAACCGGCGCCGTGCATCGACTCGGTGAGGTACCCCACCGCATTGCGCCCAAGCGTCATGTTTTCGATCAGGCGCAGAATGCGCATGCGGTCTTCGGTGGAGATCTCGGCCCTGCCCTGCAGGTATTTCTGCACCAGCGGGCCAATCTCCGGATGCTCGAGTTCCTGCTGCGACGGCAGCGTCACCACCAGGCCGCCGGCCAGGTCCTGCGCCAGCCGGCCGATCTCATACGGCAGCTTCGTCACGTGGTGCTTGCACACGTTCGCAATCATGTCGTCATTCAGGTACACGCCCGATTGCATCGGTTCGGCCTGGTAACTGGACGCAATGCCGGTCGAATAGATGGTCTCGTTCAGGTGCGTCATCTCCACGAGCTTGTCGCGGATATGCGATGCGCGGTCCACGCCGTTGTAGTCGGCAATAGTCGCCGCCGCACCGATCAGCACATCACCCACGCCGGATTTACACACATAGCTGCGCCGGTGATAACAGGTGAAGCGCTCGACCAGCATGGCCGCGAATTCCACTTCACCGTTCATGAACAGCCGCTCGGTCGGGATGAACACATCATCGAAGATGATCATCGCTTCCTGGCCGGCAAAATTTGCGTTGCCGGCATCCAGCTCGCCTTCCATGCTGCGCGTGTCGCAGGACTGGCGGCCATATATATAGGTAATGCCGTCAGCGTCTGCCGGAATAGCGCCGACCACGGCGTAGTCGCGATCGTTTTCGCCGAGGCGAATGGTTGGCATCACGATCAGCCAGTGGGAGTTGATGCAGCCGGTCTGGTGCGCTTTCGCGCCGCTCACATACACGCCCTGCTCGGTGCGCCGGGTAATGCGCAGGTACAGATCGGGATCGGCCTGTTCATGCGGGGCCTTGCCACGATCGCCTTTCACATCGGTCATCGCCCCGCCGATCACATAGCCACGGCTTTGCACCAGCCGCACGAAATCGAGGAACTGCGCGTGGTAGCTGGTGCCGTGCGCCTGGTCGATCTCGTAGGTCACGGAATGCAGCGAATTCAACGCGTCCATGCCGACACAGCGCTGAAAGCAGGTACCGGTAAGCTGGCCCAGCCGCCGCTGCATCTTGTTCTGGTTGACCAGGTCTTCCGGGCTCCCGGCAATGTGCAGAAACCGGTTGATACGCTCGCCGGTCAATGGCGACAACGCGGTCGCCAGCTCCGGGTTGCGCTGCGCCAGGTCGTAGGTCTCGGCGACGGCATTAATCGACGGCCGGATCACCGGATGATCCACCGGCTCGTCCACGAGCTCACCAAACAGGTAAACCTTCAGCTTGCGGCCACGCAGGCTGTCGATGTATTCCGCGCCCGTGTGGATCGCCGGCGCGTTGTCGGCCGCGTCCTGTGCCCTGGTAGCCATAGTGTTCCCGTCCGTTTCCGTTAACCCGATATTTTACCATTGCCGGCATTAGGGCCGGGGTAGAATGGCGGTCGGGAGGCAAATAACAATGGCGGAATCCCGTTGCTACATGATCGTGATCGGTGACATTACCGATCGCGAACGCTTTCTGGAGGGCTACGCGCAGGTCGTCCCACCGCTGGTCGAACAGTTCGGTGGGCGTTATGTCCTGAAAGGCGCGGGCGGACAATTCCTGGAAAACGCGTGGTGCGACAAACCGAGCGCACTGATCTCGGAATGGCCGAATCGCGAAGCCGCGATCGCGTTCTGGAATTCGCCTGAATACGCCGATGCCAAGAAACTCCGTGAAGGCGCCGGCACTTTCCAGGTGCTGCTGATCAATTCGCCGCCTATCGGGGCCTGATATCCGCCGGCAGGTGTGTCAGCGCCCGCTCCGTGAGCTCGCGGCCGTAATCGATCAACGGTGCGGCCAGGTGGAAGTCGAATACCTGGCACACGTTGCGGGGCACACTGATCAGCAGGTCTGGCGGATGGGCTGCCAGTTTGTGCCGTGCCAGGGTTTCCTGCATCACGTCGAAAGACCGCGTCATGATCTCTTGCAGGCCCATCTCGTCGTCCTGCTCATCGGGTTCGAGGGCGTCGCTGATTTTCTCGATGACTCCATCCACGAACTTGTGAATGGCATTGCGCTGACTGTCGAGCGCGTTATTACGGCGCTTGTGCGATTCGCGAATGCGCGCCTCGACTGCCGGATCCGCGGCCCCGCCGACGTCCACCGCGATGGTCAGGTCGGTATCGTCGCGCATGGTGGGCGTGACCGGCACCGGATTCAGCAGGCCACCGTCGACCAGCGTGCGGCCCCTGCGAAGCACGGGAGTAAACACCGTCGGTATCGCGATCGATGCGCGGATGGCATCGAACAACAGTCCGCGGTCAATCCACACCTCTTTCTGTGACTCCAGGTCGGTCGCCACCGCGGTGAACTTGACGGGCAGGTCTTCGATATTGGTATCCCCGATCAGCTCCCGCAGCACCTCGATAATCTTTTCGCCGCGAATGAACCCCGTGCTGCCAAAAGTCACGTCCATCAATCGCAGCACATCGACCCGTTCTAGCGCGCATATCCAGTCGCGATACACATCGAGCTTGTCCATCGCATAGACGCCGCCGATCAAGGCACCCATGGAACAGCCCACGACGGATTCGATCCGAAAGCCGTGTTCCTCCAGCACGTCGATCACACCGATATGCGCAAGCCCGCGAGCCCCGCCGCTGCCGAGCACGAGAGAAACACGGGGACCGGACGGTGACTGGGCCGCTGGATCTGGCATCGTTGTTACTTCTCGCAATTACCCGCTATTCTGGGCGCTGACCAACATTCAGGCGAAACAGATCCGTTGGAACTAACCACATCATTGTCCCGCACAGCAACGCCGCTGCTGATTCTACGCTTTGCGCGGCTGGAACTGGGCAGCCTGGGCCGACGCGTGGCGCGTGCATTGGGCATTAACCGGCCGATGGCAATCAGCCTCGAAGATCTTGCGATTCCGGACTCCCAGCTGGTTGTGCAGGCAACGACGCTGGCCCGCAGTTGTGAACCGGTCTTCCTGTTCAACCACTCGGTGCGCACTTACCTGTTCGGCAGCGCGATCGCGAAGCACCTGGATCTGCGGCCGGATCCCGAACTGCTGTACCTCGCCTCGATCCTGCACGATGTCGCGCTGACGCCGGAATATGATCGGGAGGGCTCGTTCGAAGTCAACGGCGCGGACACGGCGCGCGAGTTCCTGCTGTCGAAAGAGCTCACTGCAGAACGTGCCGACCTGGTGCACGAAGCCATTGCCCTGCACAGCGCGGTGGGAATTGCCGGGAATCGCGAACCGGAAATCGCGCTGGTGCACTTCGGCGCCGGGGTCGACGTGATTGGCTTTCGCAGCGAGGATGTCGCCGTTCCCACCCGCAACGCCATTGTCGAGAGCTGGCCGCGCGCCGGTTTCAAAGAGTATTTCGCCCAATTGATCGCAGATCAGGCAACCCGCAAACCCGACTGCCACATCGCGGGCCATTTCGGCCTGGGCTTTAACGGCAAGATTGCCGCGGCACCTTTCTCAGAATAGGAATATTGTCATGACAAACGACACCGAACCGATGGTACGCGAAGACGGCACCTACCCCACCGTCGAGTTGAGTAAACCCATGTATTTCGCCGCCGTGGTGCAAACCCGCGTCGGCGGCGTGAACGGCGAAAACCCGGCGCCGGATATCCGCCGCAATCTGGACTACTTCCTGGAGTGCATCGACAAGGCGCAGGGTTACGGTCCACCGAACACGCTGTTGCTGTTCCATGAATTTCCGATCACCGGCTTCAGCGAATGGACGCGCGAGCAGCAATACAACCTTGCCATCGAAGTCCCCGGTCCCGAAGTCGCGGAAGTGGGCAAGAAAGCCAAGCAATACGGTTGCTACATCGTCTTTGGCACTTACGCAAAGGATCCCGAAAACTGGCCGGGGCATATCCTGCACCTGATGGTCATGGTCGGCCCGGACGGCGAGGTAGTCGCCAAGCACTGGAAACAGCGCAACGTACGCGGCCTGTTCCCGGGCTCGGAGCAGTTCAGCACGAGCATTTACGACGTGTACGATCGCTTCGTGGAGATGTACGGCCTGGATGCAGTCGTGCCGGTCGTGCGCACGGATATTGGCAATATCGCGATGTCAGCCGTGCAGTTCGAACCTGAGCTGTTCCGCTGCATGGCGATGAAAGGCGCAGAGATCATCTGCCGGGTGGCCACCGGCGGCTTCGAATATGAAGACATGCGACTGACGTCGTATCACAACAGCGTGTACACGATGATTACAAACAATTCCGTGACCACGCACGGCGAGACACCGGGATTTTTCGAGGACGAGGCTTACGGCGGGCCGGGACGTTCGGCGATATTCGGTCCGCGCGGCGTGGTGCTGGAAGAATGCGGCGTATTCGAATCACGCAAAGCGACCATGATCCCGATCGCGCAGTTCCGGCAGACCCACCGGATTCCGGACGTTCACATGGACCTGTACCGGCCGATCTTCGATCAATATCGCACGCGCTATGACCACAGTGCGTACCTGGAGTACCTGCCGAAAGACAAGCGCGATGCGTTCCGGGTTTTCCAGGAGCAGTGCCGCTGGACGCACTATTGGTGACGTGAGCAGCCAGACGGCAGCCAGTATTCGCACCCGCGAGGCCTTGATTCTCGCCGGCGAGCAATTGTTCGGCGAACGCGGTATCGACGGCGTGTCGCTGCGCCAGATCAACACGGCGGCCGGACAGAAAAACTCCTCCGCGGCGCATTATCACTTCGGCTCGAAAGAAGCGCTTGTCGGCGCGGTGTACGACTACCGCATGGAAAGTGTGAACCGGCGCCGGCTGGAGATGCTGCAGCGGCTGGAAGAGGCCGAGCAGGATCGCGATGTGCGCGCGATTGTCGAGGCCATCGTGCTGCCGATCGTGGCAGAGATTCAAAACACCACGGGCGGCAGTCATTACATCCGGTTCATGGCGCAGGTCATCGGCCATCCGCAAATCAGCCTGGTGGAGATCTGGAACAGCCGGTTCGCCGAGGGCCTGGCCCGGGTGATCGAACTGCTGCGCGCCGCCCTGCCCGAGGTACCGGCCGAAATCCTGGGGCAGCGGTTCGGTTTGATGTGGGAGCAGACCATTCACGCGCTGGCGGACCGCGAGCGACTCAGCGAAGGCGGCAACACGCGCCGCATGGTGGAGCCGGAGCTGTTCGTCAGCAATCTGATCGACACCGTGGCGGGGGGATTGAGTGCCCCGGTGTCGCCGAAAACCCGGAATCAGCTGGGTTCCGGGGGGCTTGAAGCGAATTAAATCATGTGATTTAATCTGTTTCTGCCGGACGGGGAGCACAAAAATGAGCTACGAGAACTTCGAGGCGCGGCCTCTGAGCGGGGCACTGGGCGCCGAAATCAATGGCCTGGATCTGTCCCAGCCCATCGACGATGCCACCTTTGCGGAATTGCGCCAGGCCTGGCTGGACAACCTGGTGCTGTTCTTCCGCAACCAGGAACTCACGCCGGAACAGCACATCGCCTTCACCACGCGCTTTGGCGACAGTGACCCGTCCGCCTTCATCCCCACCCTGCCCGGCTATGAAGACATCCGGCTGCAGGACATGGAGGACTACAGCAACCTCGGCAGCGACATTAACTGGCACTCCGATAACAGCTTTACCGAGTACCCGCAGAAGTGTTCGGCGCTGTATTCCATCCAAGCGCCGCGCAAGGGCGGCGACACGGTGTGGGCCAACATGTACCTGGCCTACGAGCATTTGTCGGAACCGATGCAGCGTTTCCTCGACGGGCTGACGGCAATTCACGACCTGGTCGAGATCATGGGCCCGGGAATCCTGAAGCGCTATGGACCGGAACGCTGGCAGTCGTTCCGCGATCGCACGCCGCCGGTCGAGCACCCGGTGGTGCGCACGCACCCGGAAACCGGGCGCAAGTGCCTGTTCGTCAATCCGCTGATGACCTGGCGCATCAAGGAATTGTCGGAAGCGGAAAGCACGAACCTGCTGGAGTTCCTGAACAATCACTGCGTGCAGGAAGAGTTCGTCTGCCGCTTCCGCTGGGAAAAAGGGTCGCTGGCATTCTGGGACAATCGCTGCACCATCCACCGCGGCATTGCCGATTTCTATACCGAGCGACGGGTCATGCATCGCGTCGCGATTGCGGACCCGGTCCGGCCAGCCTGAGCGGCCGGGCCCGATGCTGAAACCCGATCCCGCCGGCATCAAATTCGGGCCGTACTGGATACGGCCCGGGCTGACGCGCGGCAACGTCGCGACCGTATTGTTCGCATCGCTCCTGACCATCTCGATGACGGTTTACTTGAGCCTGATTCAGCCGTACGTGCTGAACGAGATCGTCAAGGTGCCCGAGGCCCGGCAGGGCACGATCACCGGCTCGCTGACCGTGATGCAGGAGCTTGTTGCCGTGGCGCTGATGGGTTTCGTCGGCGTATTCGCCGATCGTTACGGCCGCCGCCCCATTTACGCGATCGGTTTTCTGTTGATGGCAGCCGGCTATCTTGTCTATCCGCTGGCGACCACAGAAGTCGAGCTGTTCACGTTCCGCATATTGTTCGCGCTGGGTCTCACCACCGTGCCGGTGATGCTGAGCGTGACGGTGCAGGACACGCCGCAGGAGATTTCGCGCGGCAAGTGGATTGCGACGAACAACATCTGCCAGGGGCTGGGCGTGCTGATCATCGCCACGCTCATTCTTGGCCGCGCGCCGGCTTTCTTCCAGGATCGCGGCTTCGATGCCGTGATGGCGGGCCGCCTGTCGATGTGGTGCGCGACCGGATTGTGCCTGCTGGCCGCAGCCGTCCTCTGGCGTGGGCTCTCGCGCCACACCGAGGCGACCAACACCGACGAACATGCCGTGCGCAGGCTGGGCGCCGGTTTCCGCGCCGGTCTGCAGAACCCGCGTTTGGCAGTGGCCTATGGCGCGGCGTTCATTGGCCGCGGCGATCTCGTGATCGTCGGCAATTTTCTCACTTTGTGGGTGACTCAATACGGCATTGAACAAGGCATGACCACGGCCGAGGCCAGCGGCCAGGCCTTCATGCTGTTCGGCATCGTGCAGCTCTCCGCTTTGCTGTGGGTCGGCTTTATGGGCGTGATCACCGACAAGACCAATCGCATTACGGCCATTTGCATTGCGCTGGCACTCGCTGCAGCCGGTTATTCGCTGATGGGCCAGGTCGACGATCCACTGGCGCGCAGCACCATCCCGGTCGCAATCCTGCTGGGTATCGGCGAAATCAGTGTGATCGTCACCGGCGGTGCACTGCTTGGGCAGGAAGCCAAGGCCAGCTTGCGCGGCACGATCGTTGGCGTATTCAATTTGAGCGGTGCCGTGGGCATTGTTGCTATCAGCGGCATTGGCGGAATCGTCTACGACGCGTTCGGCCGATCCGTGCCGTTCACGTTAATGGGCGCGCTGAACGGGCTGCTGCTACTGGCGGCCCTGCTGGTCAGGCTGCGCGCCGGCGAGCCCGAGCCACAAAAAGAAGGACAACAGGCATGAAGATGAAATCCCTCGGCAATAGCGAGCTGCAGGTTTCGGCAGTCGGGATCGGCTGCATGATGTTCGGCAACATGTGCGACCAGGAACAGACGACTGCAATCGTGAACGCGGCGCTCGAGGCCGGCATCAATTTTTTCGATACCGCCGACATCTACCGCGGCGCGATCGGGTCATCGGAAGAGCTGCTCGGCAACGCACTAGGCGATCGACGCCGGGACGTGATCATCGCCACCAAGTTCGGCGCCGGGCAAGGCGGGCCCTGCGAGCACGGTGGGTCGCGTGACTACATCATGCAACAGGTAGAGCAAAGCCTGCGGTTGCTCGGCACCGACTACATCGATTTGTATCAGCACCATTTTCCCGACCCGGGCACGCCGGTGGAAGAAACCCTGCGCGCGCTCGAAGACCTCGTGCAGCAGGGCAAGGTGCGTTACATCGGCTGCTCCAATTACTCCGGCGCCCAGCTCAGCGAGGCCGCCGATATCTCGACGGCTAATGACCTGAGCCACTATGTGACCGCGCAAAATCACTACAGCCTGTTGAAGCGCGACATCGAGGAGGACCTGGTACCGGCCGCCGAGCGGCAAGGCGTTGGCATCCTGCCCTACTTCCCGCTGGAGAGCGGCCTACTGACCGGCAAATACCACCGGGGCCAGCCGATGCCTGAGGACAGCCGGCTGCACAAGTGGGGCGGCGGCGGTGGTTTTGTAACGGACCGCCGGTTCGACATTGTCGAAGACTTGCGGTCCTACGGGGACCAGATCGGCCATAGCGTGCTGGATCTGGCCATGGGCTGGCTGGCGGCGCTGCCATATGTCAGCAGCGTGATTGCGGGCGTAACCAAACCGTCGCAGGTCGAGTCCAATGCGGCGGCGGCGAGCTGGGAACCGACCGCGGGACAGCTCGCGGAGATCAGTCGACTGGCGACGCTTTGAGCGGCACGAGCCCGTTCCGCCTATTGCGCGCCGAAGCGCCAGGATAACTCGATACCGTAGTTGCGCCCGCGCTGCGGGTTCAGGGTCCAGAGCTTCGGAGCCTCGCCATTCGACAACGGCTGGCCGAAGTCGAAGAAATCCAGTGCGCCCCGCGGCGCATCGTCATCCAGCAGGTTGCGCACGTAGCCGGTAATCGTCAGGTTCTCCGTCTGCACGCCCAGGCGCAAATTGACCAGTTGACGCTTGTCGATCTCGTTCAGGTTGGAGGCCTGCACCCACTGCTCGCTCTCGAAAATCACGTCACTGCGCAGGAAACCTTCCAGGCTCGGACTGATGGGCGCAGTGACGACGCCACTGAATACGGCAGAGTGCTCCGGTGCGGTCGGCACCTGCTTACCGGCAATGTTGCCGTCACCCGTGAGCGCTTCGAGTAGCGGGCTGGTACCTTCCTGGAACTCGCCCTTCTGATAGCCGTAATTGACAATCAGATAGAGATTCTCGCTGACGATCCAATTACTTTCGAATTCGAGACCGGTGATTTCCGTGCTGCCCGCATTCCGGCGCAGCGTGGAACAAAGCTCCGTGCCACCGATGGTGTCCGTGGTACAGGAAGTCGTGAAGAAAGCCTGGTTGGTCCAGTCGATATAGAACGCCGACATATTAACGGTCGCGCGCCGGTCGAACCAGGCACTCTTGAAGCCGGCCTCGTAGGTCCACTGCTCCTCTTCCTTCACGAGGTTCAGGTCCTCCTGCCGGCAGGTGTCTGTCGCCGACCGGTTCAGGTCGTAGCGATAGCAGTTGTCATTGAAGTCGGCCGGTTTGTTGCCCTTGGCAATCTGACCGTAAACCATCAGGTCGTCAGTAGCCTGGTAGCGCAGGGTAAAGCGTGGTGTTACGTCGTCGGTGCTGGTTTCATCAAACGACGAGTTGCCGCCGCGGATAGTCTTTTTGTCTTCCGCCCACCGTGCCTCGACGGCGAAAGTCAGCTGATCGGTGATATCCCACTCGGCCAAACCGAAAATCGCCGTGTTTTCGGTCGTGAACAGGTTCGGTGGCGGAAAATCTGTCGTCACGGGGTACGGCCCCGGACCGGCACACACCGGGTTGTTGTCTAGCCGCGGGCATTCGAATTCCGCACCCAGCGCCACATAAGGGCCGACGGAACTGCGCACTCGGCTGCTGCGATCGAAGTCGTAGTAGTAGACGCCGACGCTGCCACGCAGGCGATTGTCGACTGGCGTAGACAGCCGCAACTCGATCGCATAGTCCTCCTGCTCGGCGATCTGCTCAAAGTTGAACAACCCGGCGAGCACACGGACCTGGGTGTGGTCGAGGTCATAGACCTGATTGAACAGATCTTCGTTATAGGCGAAGCGACCAGTCAGATCCCAGTCACCGAATGCCTGCCGGAAATCCAGCAGGAACCGGTCGGTCTCGCGACGCGTGCCGGCCTCGCGCGGCTCGGCATAACGCTGCTCCGGCCCCAATATTGGATTGTTGAACGTGCTGGCGAGGATACCGTCCTCGAGATCGGGAATATTCACGCGGTCCTCGTAACCGGTCGGATCCAGTACCCCACAGAATGCACCAGGCGTGTCGGGCACCGTGCCAGGTTGCCCGGGCAAGAAACAATTGGCCTGCTGAGTGCCGGGCGGCGGCGCCAGCGACGAGAAATGATCGTCGTCGCCCTCAGTGTAGGCATACTTGAAATTGATTTCCGTAGTCTCGGTCGGCGTCCACGTCAGTTTCAGCATCAGGTCCTTGGTTTCTTCGCCACCCATGTTGGAGTGGTCCGCACGGGTTGGCGGATTCACGAAGTTCAGATCGGACACCGGCGGGAATGGTGCCGTATAAGCGTAACCGCCGGCCGGATCGGGTGGCGTAACGAGGGGGTTACTGGGATCGTAACCGGCTGCTGCGCCGTCCTGCAGATTGTTCTTCCACTCACCATCCCAGGACTCGTAAGATGCGGACGCCAGGAAATACAAATTATCCTTAATGATCGGACCACTGATCCAGCCGCCGATCAAGCGATCTTCGTCGCTCCCCAGACGGGCATCAACCTCACCCTCCCAGTCATTGGTTGCACGCCGCGTCACGTAATTGATGGCGCCGGAGAAAGTCGCGCGTCCAAAGTGCGCTGATTGTGG
>JAAUXY010085118.1_pt1 | contig 37135 bp, 65 predicted proteins | sample 7278121 | NCBI WGS metagenome assembly JAAUXY01 (sample SAMN14350117, study PRJNA611818) | marine sediment metagenome | isolation source: surface marine sediment (1.8m) | place: French Polynesia: Moorea | collected 2018-08
GTAATAAGCCTAATAATGAGGAACGATTCGTTAATAAACGTGCTGAATGCTGGGGAGAAATGAAAGACTGGTTGCAAGAAGGAAGCATCGAAGACAATGACGAAGTGCATATTGATCTGACTAGCCTCTTATGGAAGTACGACAGTAACGGTAGGATAAGACTCGAAAGCAAACAGGACATGCGAACCAGAGGAGTGCAAAGCCCGGACATTGGTGATGCGTTAAGTTACACATTTGCTTATCCTGTTATTCCCGGTGGTGTCAAAGCACACGTTAAAAAGGATAGACTATGGTAAAAGATGATTTCTTGTTGCTGGCAAAGGAGTTCACGGAAGAAAGCGAGTGGAGCTTAACCTATGATGAGAATCACGCATCATATACATATGATTTCTACTCTGTAGATAGAGATTGTGAGATGATAGGGGTTTATAATCGTGACAATGAGGTTGTCGGTGGTGCCATATGTGCACTGGATTACCTAAGCCATAAAGAGCCATTTGGATATTTGGTAAAGTTTTACGTGCGTAAAGAGTACAGAAATGGTATAAGTGGTACAAAATTGATAAAGTTATGCAATGCGTGGTTTGATAAGCATAATGTTGTAGCTACGTTTGTATGTCCTGTTGCTAAAGTAGGAGCGCAGGACGTTGCAGTAAAATTATTAACCAAGCTTGGTTACAATCAGATATGGAGTGGTGTTCGTTATGGGAAAGTTTAAGCCAAAAATACCAGCAGTAAGTCAACCAGAAATACCTAATCCACAGGACTTGCAGGCAGAAGCAGAAGCGGCGGCACGAGAAGAAGCCGAAAGACTACGTAAAGGTAGAGTCCAGACCGTACTAACGACAGGGCAAGGCTTAGAAACGCCACAGGGACGTAAAACAGTATTGGGTGGGTAGATGGAAGCTCAAGAGATAGTACAGCGCTATAACAAGCTGAAAACCGAAAAGGCTACGTTTGATAACTACTACCAGCAAGTGGGTGATTATTGCAACCCTAACAGCGCTGACTTCAATAGGTTGTATTATCCTGGTGAGGATAGAGAGCGTGAAATCTACGACCAGACCGCACAGATGAGTATTGACATATCATCATCCTCATTACTGGGAATAGTGGCTAATCCTGCTACCAGATGGTTCTTTATTGAGATGAGTGATGAAGAGTTAAACCGTGACGCTGAGGTCATGGACTGGGCGGAAACAGCAGCACAGATAACACTAAACAATATTAACCGTCCTGAAAGCGGATTCTATGCAAGCTTGAAAAGTGCGCTAGTGTCTACGTTGTGTTATGGCACACCTGCTATGCTCCTACAGGAAGCGCCTGACGGTAATCTAGATTTTAAAGATGTACCTTTGTCCCAGATAGTCATAGCTGAGAGCGCTCTGGGTATGGTTGACCTGGTGATATGGGAAAAGCCCATGACTGCCAGGCAAATAGTTCAGATGTCTGAACGTGAAGTAGAGCCATGGCAATTACATAAAGACATGGTAAAGCTGGCTAATCAATCTCCTGACGAGAAATGCGATGTGCTTTTTATGGTGGCTCCTAGGAAAAAGGGGCGTGGGGATGCTATCGATAGGAATGCACTACCTGTAGCTGGGTACTATGTGGACAAAAAACACAATCATATCATGTTAGAGACTGGGTTCCATGAGCATCCACTACCAGTGGCAAGATGGTTTAAAACACCTGTGGAGTCCTATGGTCGTAGTCCTGCAATGATGGCACTGCCTGATATAAAGACTTTAAATGTAGCTGTTAGAATGTTGATGTTTGGTATAGAGAAAGCCTTGCATCCTAATATTTTTCTGCCGAATGATGGTAGTATGAATAAGGTTGATTTGTCTGCAGGTGGTGTGACGTTCTACGATGCTAAGCAAGGCGCTCCTGTGTTTTATAATGGTGAGACGGATGTCAATGCTGGGTTTGCTTATATCCAACAGCTCCAGAATCAAATACGCTCTATGTTCTATGTGGATCAACTTCAGTTAGCAGCGGAAGCAAACATGACTGCTACAGAAGTTTTACAAAGACAGGATGAGAAAGCCAGACTACTAGCTCCTGCTATAGGTAGAATACAAACGGAACTATTGGGACCACTCGTACAGCGTAGTGTCTCTATCCTGATGAGAAATGGTAAGATACCAGAGCCACCACAGAAAATACAAGGCATGGACTTCAAGATAGACTACATAAGCCCAATCAATCGTGCACAAAGAGCGCTAGACGTGCAGAACATCCTTGAGGCAGTAACAGCAGTAGCGCAGCTAGGGCAGATTGATCCTAAAGCTATGAATACAATTGATCTGCCAAAAGCAGCAGGTGAGATTCTGGATTCTTATGGGGTGACTGGATTGATTAAGCGTGACGAGCAAGAAAAAGAAGAGATGGAAGAGCAGCAGGATGCAGCTACAGAGATGCAAGGTGCGTTAGCAGTAGGTGAGCAAGTGGCTAATATAAGTGGAGCATTACAATAGTGTTTAATCTACCTTATGAGCCTAGTGACCTAGATGATACGCAAATTAGAGATTGTTACTTGAAGGTGTTTAATAGCCCAGATGGTAAGATAGTTCTAAATCATCTTCTTGGTGAGCAATGCACAATGCACAAGGCTGCTTATGATGAGCAGGATATAGGAATGCAAACAGTTGGGCATAGAATTCTAAACTTAATGAAAGGATAACAATGGAAGAAACTACCGTAAATAATGATTGGCGCTCCTCCCTGCCTGCTGAATATCAGGAAAAGTATACGGAGTTCCAAACACCAGCAGACGTCATGAAAGGCTATGAAGGTCTGGTAACTAAACTAGGAAAGAACCCACTTGTAAAGCCAGCGGATGACGCACCAGAAGATGTAAAACAGAAGTTTAACGCGGATTTACGTAAAATGTATGGTGTGCCAGAGAATCAGGATGCATACATGTATGAACTATCTAACTCACTGCCTGCTGAAATCAGTGACCTACTGACCGAAGAGCGGCTAGCTCCTTACAAGCAGGCCGCTCTTGACTCCGGGGTTACACCGGAAGGGTTTAAGGCTATGCTGGATGTGTACCAGCAAGAGCTTGCTGGCCAAGTTGGTGCGGTAGATGCGCAGTCGCTAGAAAAGCACGAAAACGCGGTAGCTTCCTTAAAAAAGGAATGGGGTGACAACTATGATGACAAAGTTGCGCGAGCTAATAAGCTGTTTAAAGACCATGTCCCAGAAGCTGATAGGCAAGAAATAGTAGAGAAGTATGGAAATGATCCAGTATTGGTTAAAACGTTTGCGGCGCTCGCGGAAAAGTCCGGTGAGGTGTATCAAAATGTACAGGCCGAAAAAGAAGAGAGCCTAACATATGATGAGTTACGAAATCGTGCCAGAGAATTGACAGTAAAGTCTATAGATGGTAAACTCTCGATTGAGGAACGTAAGCGCCATTCTGATGAAGCTACAAAGCTAAACAGGCAAGCGCTGGCGTTGCAGAAAGGTAGCCGTTAGGTCTTTCGTAAACTTGCCGCGGTATAGCTACCGTAGAAACGTCCATATTATGGGTAGCGTCTCAAAGTGAACACTTGGAGGCGTGGTGTCTCCAGGGTAATATAACTTGGAGTCTATAAAATGACCTTTTCTATTGATCAGGCTTTGGTAACCCAGTTTTCGGACATGGTGTATGCTCAAGCCCAGCAAATGGAGACGCGTCTTAGCCCCATAGTTGAAACTGAACAAGTAACAGGTAAAGACTATGCGGTTGAGCGTCTCGATAAGGTCGAGGCTATCGAAATCACTTCCAGACATGCAGATACAATTGCACAGGACATTACACACAGCAGACGTCAGTTGGCTATGCGTGAGTTCCGTGCGACAATTCTGCTGGATGAGTTCGATGATGTTTCGACATTGATTGATCCACAATCTAACTATGCACGTCATATAGCTGCTGCTATGAATCGCCAGAAAGACCGCATCATTGCTGGTGCTGCCTTTGCTGATGTGAAAACAGGCCGTAACTTTGGTACGACTGTGACGTTTGCAAACGATGATGGACTAACCATTCTGGCTTCTGTGGGTTCTACCACGGGTCTTAACTACGACAAAATCCTGAACATTCATGAGAATTTCATAAATAACAACGTCGGCGTTGAGATGGAGGAAGAAGTTTATATTCTTGCTACTGGTCAGCAAAACACTAACATGATGAACGAAACCGAGTTAACATCTGGTGACTTCCAACGCGACTATGCAGTCGAAAAAGGTAAAGTAACCAATGCTGCTGGCCTTAACGTTATTTTGTTTAGTGGTACGGATTCCAGTCCTATCATCGGTAAATCTGGTTCAGATCGTGAGTGTATCGCTCTTGCTAAGGGTGGTATCAAGTTCGGTGTCTCTAAAGAGATGAGCATCAAAATCAACGAGCGTCCTGACAAGAATAATTTAATCCAGTTACAAGCTTCAATGTTCATTGGTGCTGTCCGTTGTGATGGTCGCCGTGTGCAAAAAGTTGTAACCACTGAAAGCTAAGGAGAGTTAAGACATGGCCTTTACATTTACAGGTACTGACTTCACTGAGCTGGATGCGGGTGAACGTTATGGAGAAGCAATCAAGCGTAACGCCTCTTATAGAGAAGTGTTCGCTAAGGTAACCTTTGCTGGTGCACAATCAAATGGTGAGATTTTCCCACTGTTTAAAGTGTACGGTAATGATGTTATCGTTGGTGGCGGTTACTACAATGAAGCTCTAACAGGTATGACCGACGTTGATGTTGGTTTGTACAGGTTGGATAGCGAAGTTGTAGATAAAGACTTCTTCGTCGATGGTGACTCGTTAGCCACAGCACAAACCACACGTTATGGTGACAGTATTCTGTCTGCTGCTAACGTGTCTGCTGTTGGTGACGAGCAGTTAACACTCGCGTCATTAGATACAACTAACTTGTCCGAACAGGAGCAGTATGTTGTGGCTCTGACCGTAAACACAGCAGGGAGTGCCTCAGGTTCTTTCCTTGCTAAATTTGAAATCCTATCACCTAACTAGGATTTGATATGAGCGTATCTAAGGTAGAAATTTGTAATTTTGCGTTACAGGAGATAGGGGAGGAAAGTATTATCTCCTTATCGGATGCAACAGTGCAAGCCCAACAGTGCAACCTAAGATATGATCAGGCGCGCAGGGCAGTGTTAGAAGACCATCCGTGGAACTTCGCACTGTCCCGTGTTTCTTTACCACTAACGACAGACACAGACGTGTTTAGTGACTTTAATTCGATATTCCAATTACCCTCTGATTGCCTACGAGTTGTTAAGACAGACCGAGAAGATGAGATGACATCTGGAACTGACCCGTTATTTAATGGGTTTAAAACCGTAGGGTTCGAGAATGCCTATGTAGGCAGAGACCGTTATAGGGTCGAGGGTAGGAAGCTTTATTATGATGATGATACGTGCTTTGTGATTTATATTAAGAACGAGGAAGACACAACGTTATTCACTCCCTTGTTCGTGGAGGCATTAACGTTAAGATTAGCATCTATGATAGCATACAAGATTACTGGTAGCCGTACACTAGCAGCAGAAGCATATAAACTGTATGAAGAGCTACTACGCAAAGCCAAGGTAAGAGATTCCCAGGAGGGAACAACAGAACGATCCGAGTCAAGCCGGTTTATATCTGTGAGGTTCTAATGCGATTAACCTACACACAAAGTGCATTCAATGCTGGTTTGTTAGCGCCTAAGGTATCTAAGCGTATAAAAACAGACCAGTATTATCGTGGCTGTAGGGTTATGAAGAACTTCGAGGTAACCCCACAAGGACCAGCAGAACGCCGTAGGGGAACCAGGTTCGTAGCAGAAACAAAAGACAGTACCGTAGCTAGTCGGTTAATACCGTTTATTTTTAGTGATATAGACTCCTACGCTATGGAGTTTGGTAATAACTACATACGGTTCTTCCGTGGGTTTTCAGTTGTTACCAATGGTGACGTGGGCGCAGGGGGAACGCCTACAGACCCATATGAGATAGCAACAGTATATGAAACAGCAGACCTTGCTAACATTAAATATGTCCAGGAAGGCGATGTGATGTATTTGGTAGCAGGGGGAACAGATGAACGCCCACAGAAGCTAACAAGGCAATCAACAGGGCAGTTCACAATAGCAGATTTTGATAATCAGAATGGTCCCGTATTAGATGTAATAGCGCAGGGAACGACATTGACAGCAAGCGCTACCACGGGGTCTATAACGGTAACAGCAAGTGCTGCAACCTTTGAAAGCGGTCATGTAGGCTCATTATGGGAGCTACGTGACAATACTGGTGTGGCATCATCTAGAGGATATTTTAGGATAACCGGGTTTACAAGTTCCACAGTAGTGAGCGCAACGGTACAGTCAGATTTATTTGGAACCACTGCCAGTCAGTACTGGGGTGAGGGCGCATGGAGTGGGGTAAGGGGTTACCCAAATAGTATAGCATTCCATGAACAACGATTGGCATTTGGCGCAACGAATTCTAATCCACTTACGGTCTATTTCTCGAAATCCAATGCCAACTATGAGGACTTCGATTACGCAGACGCAGGAGAGGCAGACGGATTTACAGTTACACTATCTGGACAGAAAAATACAATCAGATGGCTGGTTAGTGATACTAACTTCCTGGTGGCAGGAACATACGGAGGGCTGGCGTTTGTTGGTTCAGGCAATAGCACAGCAGCGCTTAGTGTCACGAACGTGCAAACCAGAAACGGTGAATCATTCGGGTCGAATGTCGTACAAGGCGTATTATTCGGTACGGGTATAAAATACCTCCAATCTGCAGGCACACGGCTCTATCAAACGCAATATGATGACTTATCGTTAAAATATACCGTCAGTGATTTAACAAGTCTTTCTGATGAGATACTAAGCGGTGGGGGTACGTATAGCGCGCCACAGACGGAGCCATACGAAACCTTATGGGTGACGCAGACGAATGGTTCTTTAGTGGGCTTCACGGAAGAAAACGAGCAGCAAGTACAGGCATTCCACGAGCATACGACGGCTGGTACGTTTGAGAGCGTTGTGATAGTTCCTAATGCCGGACAAGACCAGCAATGGTTTATTGTGAATAGAACAATAGGTGGAGCTACCAAGAGGTATGTGGAGTATAAAGAGCCAGACAGAACGTTAGAGTTCTTTGTTGATAGTGGTGTTGAATATGATGGCCAGCAAGCAGCGACGTTAACGTTATCGTCTGCGGATGTTGGTACAGGGGTGACAGCTACGGCGGGTAGTGCGTCGTTCGTAAGTGGTGATGTAGGCAGAAAGATATTTACCTTTGATAGCAATGGGGCGTTTGTAGGTAGGGCAACCATAACAGGGTTTACAAGCGCAACAGTCGTTACAGTTACGATAACGGCTGCGTTTGCCAGTACATCTATAGCGGCTAATGGCTGGTTCTTAAGCGCAACCAACATAACAGGATTAACCCACCTTGAAGGCGAAACAGTACAAGTGTTGTCTGATGGTATCTTTGTAGGTGAAGAGACAGTCAGTAGTGGTGAAATAGACATAGAAGATGAAGAGGCTGGTGGTGTTATCTATGTAGGGTTAAAGTTTGCGAGTGACATAAAAATACAACCCATAGAAACAGGTTCTAAAGTAGGGACTACAGTAACAAAACCAAAAAGGATTAATCGTGTAGGCTTTAGTGTTTACCAGAGTAATGCGTTTAAGACGGGTAGGGACTTTGATAATTTACTTACCATTCCTAGTAGGAAGCCCTCACAAGCCATGAATCAGGCGGTGCCACAGTTTGGTGGTGACGAGATAGAAGATTTTGTACGAAGCGTTAATAGTCGGTGGGATAAGAACGCCACAATCGTAGTACGACAGGATTTTCCTGTAGGATTAACTTTAGCAGCAATGACAATGTATATGGAAGTCAGTGAAACCTTTTAGATATCAGCCAGTGCAACAGTTACGTAATGTAAACCCTATCAATAAAGACGCTGAAATGGCGTTAAGATGGTTAAGTCTACCTATCCTACAGCAGGCTGGGGCGGTAGAGGCTTATGCTAATGATGAATTTCTAGGGTATGTTGGCATATTAGAGACTGATGAGAGTTTTAATTTTTGGATGATAGCTGACAAGAACATCACCAAACATATTAAATCGTTAGTTAAAGTAATGACGTTTGTGTTAGAAAGTTATGCGAATGTAAAGCCTGCATATGTTCACGTAATGGATGGGAACCAAAGGTTTTTGGAATATATGGGTTTTAAGCCTGATGGCAAAATGGTGGAATATGCCGGATTAGAGTTAGAAAGGTGGAAGTATGACGGGTCTTGAGCCATTTCTTTTAACAGCTATGGGAACTGCTGGGGTCTCCTCTGGGGTTGCTTCTGCTGTGACTGCGGTAACATCTGCACTACCAACCATAGCCTCAATAGCTGGAACAGCCACAGGGGTGCTAGGAGCTGTACAGGGCGCACAATCGGCAAAGGCTGCTGGGAAGCTACAGCAACAGCAATTAGCCGCACAGCAAGCACAATTAAAAGCCGCTGGTGAGCTACAGGTATTCCAACAGGAAAAGAGAAACAGACAGCTACGAAGTGCACAATTGGCACAGATAGGCAAGGCAGGAATAGCACCACCACTGGCCTTGATAGAAAAGACTGCGGCCGAGCAAGAACTAGATTTATTAGTTACGAAATACAATACCCAATTAGGTATAAGTGATATCGAAGCACAGAAGCAACTAGCAGGATTCGAGGCAGAGGAAGAGGCTAAGAGGTCTCTATTGACTATACCGACTATCTTACAAACTGGAATAACGGCGTTGAGTTAATGGCAAGAATACCAACATTTCAAGTAGGGACGCAGCAGTTAGGGGTATCAAGAGCACCTACGGTTAGTCCTGCACAAGCAGCAGCGACAAGCCGTGCAGTAAGCCAGGCGGGTATGACTGTAGCGCAAATAGGTGGGCAAGAGCTACGCAGGCAGTCTGCAGAAGAAAAAGCCGCACAAGTAGCTATGGAGCGTGAGCAGGAGACGAAAGCCGCTGCTGACTACGCGCAATACCAATCGGATATGATCTTGCGCCAACAGGAACTACAACAAGAACGTGCTGATAGCCCAGATGGGTTTACTGGGGATTTCCTAAAAGAGTCAGAGGACGCTTTAAATAAGCTAATCTCTGAAAACGGTGGCGCAGCTTATGAAGCTGTAATGAGGGATAGGTATAATCGTTCCCTGCCAAGCATGACACGTAACTCTATAAGCTATGAGTCTAAACAGAAAACAGCCAATCAGGTTAGTCGGTTAAGTGATTCTACGGATGCATTAGCGCTGGGTGTATTAAGGGACCCATCATTCCTGCCAGAAGCAGTGACACAAATAAAAGGCAACTACGCACTAGCAAGGGAAGCGGCACTGATACCTAATGCTGATGAGCTACAAGAAACAGCGATAAGCCAGCTATACGGCGCTACAGTAGAGAGTTATATACAAAGCGGTAACCTGCAAGCAGCCGAGCAATTCCTTGATGATGAAGATGTACAGGAGCGCCTAGGGTATGGTGCAACTGTAAAAGCCAAGCTAAGACTTGAAAAAGAAAAGGCGGCCTTGGAGAAGGCTAATAAGAAGCTTGTAGAGCGCAAAGCAAAGAATGATGCAGCTAGGTTCACATTAGCCACGGGATTGCCTGTAGACCCTTATAATAAGAACGTTAAGGATATATTTAACGTCTATTATGAGGATTCCCAGATTAATGATGGCCTAATAGGTGGTAATGTAGAGTCCGCACAGGAATTAGCAGGACTAGTAGCGCAAACTAATTTTGTACCATCACTGGCAAGGTCAACCCTAACGGGGCAGTTGTTTAATGGGACTTATGAGCAACGCGCCTACGCTGCAGACACAATCTCCAGACTAGAAGAGACCTCTGTAGTTGCTATGGCAGGGTTCCCTAGTGATGTTGAGGAGCAAGCAACATTAGCGTCTAAGTACCTCCGTGCAGGCATGAAGCCAGAGGATGCATTCAAAGCGGTAGACCAGCAAACTGACCCTAAGCAAAAAGACCTTGTGTCATTTAGAAAGGGTGAGCTTAACAAGCAGAATGTTGATTATATAGACTATGCAAGGGAGGCTATGGAGCTACCGTTGTATCAGAATGTATTCGGGTTCCAAGGTGATCCAGATATCCCAGAAGAGCCCATGTTGAAATCGCAGATACAACAAGATTATAAGGCATTATATGATAGTGCATATATACGTACAGGCGATGAAGATGTAGCGACAACTGTAGCTAATAGGCAGTTCCGTCGTAACTACGGTGTGTATAAGGGAAATATCATGAAGTACGCGCCTAGTAATTATTATCTTCCTGGTGAGAATGATGACTGGATACAAGAAGAAGTAGCGGGTCATGTAACGGAATTAGGTGGCAATGCAGATACGGCGTTTATTGTGGCTGATTATGTGACAGCCAGACAAGCCACACAAGCACAACAGCCTAGCTATCAGTTATTTGTATTGAATAAGGACGGAGTTCCAGAGGAGTTGGTTGATAAGGACGGTAATAGGTTAAGATACCAACCTAATCCTGAAGGCAAAATGAAAGAGCACGAAGCCGAGTTAAAAAGAAGGTTAAACTTGTCTGAAAGCATACAGAAAGCCCGTGACCTAGAGAGTGAAGAAGAAAGAGCGCTAGGCGGGTTCTTAGATTTAAGGATGGGTAAATGACACTCATAAACGCAACAGATGTAGAGCAAGGATTTATAGCGCAGCCTGATGATAGGATTGTGCCAGAAGACCCTACCCTACTGGAAACTACAGGTGCTGCGTTTGCTTTAGATAATCCCATCTATAATGTGGTGGATTACTTAGATGATGACTTATACAAGGTTGGTAAAACAACTCTAGACCCTGAGTTCGATTTGAGTGACGAAATAGAAGGAACTAAATACGAGCCGTATGCGTTGGAGTTCACGAAAGTGAACAACGCTATGGAAGCTGGGATTCTAAAAGAGAAGATAGACGAGCGTGAATACTACCAGGATGTTGTTAACAGGTCTGGTGGTGTTGGTGTTGCTATGCAGTTGGTTGCGGGAGTGCTGGATCCGGTTAATCTTATCCCAATAGGTGCGGGTGCTAGTACGGTTGCTAAGGGTGGTTCTTTGTTAAAAGCGGCGGGTATTAGCGCTGCTACAGGTGGTGCGGCATCTGTTATATCTGAAGCCACCCTGCAGGCCACACAAAAAGTAAGACAGCCAGAAGAAACATTATATACGGTTGCAGCAGGCACGTTCTTGGGGGGGATATTAGGAACGGGAGCAGCCGCATTTGCTAGAAGAGCTGGTAGGTTTGATGATCTTGCCAAGGAAGTAGAAGCAGACATGGAGATAGCTCCTGATGGTGCGGATGATGAGTTTAATAAATCGGTAGGAGCTGCTGAGCGTATAGAGACAACTCTATCTCAAGAGGAGTTAGAAGGTACGTTTGGTTTTGATAAGGTGTTCGGACAGCTAAACCCAGTGCTAAGGATGTCGCAAAGCCCTTCTAGGAACGCACGGGTAATAGGCCAGCAGTTATATGAAAATACCCTATACACTCATAAGAACAAAGAAGGTATAGCCACGCCCACGGCGGTAGAGACATTAAGAGAAGAAACGCTAGGTCGTAACCTGCAGGCAGTAGAATTACGGAATAACTCTTATAAAAGTTACAGTAAGCGGACAAAAGGCCAAGAGGGCAGGTTAACCACTGATAAATTCAACGAGCAGATATCCTTTGCGTTACGTAGAGGAGATAGGCATGAAATTCCAGAAGTAGCACAAGCTGCTAAAGATTATCGTAGGTTGGTGTTTGAACCACTAAAGAAGCGCGCCATAGAGTTAGATTTGTTACCAAAGGGTGTAGATGTAACCACGGCTGAATCATATCTGATGCGTATTTATAACACTGACAAGATAGTACAGAAAGAACCAGAGTTTAGACGTATTATAGAGAAGTATGTACGATCGACTCTTGATAGCACACTTAACCGTAGGAACACAGAGTTCGTAAAGAAAGAAGCTGACTTGCAGGCAAAAATAGATAAGTCTAAAGGTGTTGCTAAGAAAACTGCCGAGGACAAGTTAATTGAGCTAAGGGTTGCCAAGCGAATAGATGATGATGTCGTATTTGATGTAGATGGTAACTATGATGGTTATGTTAAGAATGTATCCCAGAATGTTGTTAATACCTTAAAGGGTATGGAAATAGGTATGCCTGCCTATGACGTGACGGTTACTACAAGGGGACCATTAAAAGAGCGCACGCTAAATATTCCTGATGCGGCAATAGAAGAGTTTTTAGAGAATGATATTGAATATGTGGCAGGTAGGTACTCTAGGGTAATGGGTACGGATGTAGAATTAGTGGATAAGTTCGGGTCGGTAACTCTTGATGAGCAAGTGGCTAAAGTTAATGAAGACTACGAAGCGTTAGCTAACAAAATAACTGGTACAGATAGAAAGGCCGAAAAGAGGCGTGCAGACTTAGAGAAGAGAAGAAAGTCTGACTTGCAGGATTTAACGGCCGGTAGAGACTTATTAAGGGGTACGCTGGGAGAGTTTAGTGATGACCCTTCTACGGGTGTCTCCAGGACGCTAAGAGCGATAAGAAACCTGCAATACATGTCTAAGCTTGGTGGGGTTACGATAAGTAGCTTCCCTGATGTTGCCAGAACTGTGATGGTGCATGGATTCGGTAGGGCGTTTGACGCACAGATGAAGGTCTTAATGAAGAAGACTAAGGGTATTAAAATCCTAAAAGAAGATGCCAAGCTTGCAGGCCAGTTGTTCGAGCATGTGTCGCAAGGGCGTATGGCTACCTTAGCAGAAATAGGTAATCCTTATAGGCAAGGCAGTGCATTTGAGAAGTTCATAGATAACGCGACAGTGGTGTTTACTAAGGCCACAGGTATGACGTTCTGGAACAACTCTATGAAGTATATGGCGAGTGTGGCAACGCAAGTTAGGATGTTAGATAACCTAGCAGCATTAAGAGCTGGCAAGACGTTAGACTCTACCGAAACGAAATATATGGCTATGTTAGGGCTAGACCCAGATACAACACAGGGCATACAAGCTATGCTTAGAAAGCATGGTGAGACACTAGATGGTATAAAGGTAGCCAATACCGCTAAGTGGGAAGATGAAAAGGCAGCGTCTATTTATAGGGCGGCGTTAAATAAAGACGTTAACAGAACGATAGTAACCAAGGGTGTAGGCGATATACCTCTTAGAGGTAATACTGATATTGGTAAGATGATACTACAATTTAGGTCATTTGCGCTTGCAGCCAATCAGAGGGTTTTCCTGTCTGGGTTGCAGCAGCGTGATAAGTCTATATTATATGGGGTTATCTATGCAATGACGATGGGTATGGCTACATATGCGTTTAAGGCGATAGAGCGTGGTGAAAAGTTATCAGATAACCCTGGTAAGTGGATTATAGAGGGCTTTGATAGAAGTGGTATAGCACCGATGTTAATGGAAGTTAATAACTTGGCAGAAAAAGCAGGGGCCCCTGGGTTAAGTAGATTGGCGGGCGCTCCTCCTGTAAGTAGGTTTGCAAGCAGAAATATAGCTGGGGCGTTGTTGGGACCAACTATAGGAACGCTACAGGACGTAGGAGTAGTAACGAGGTCAATATTTAATGGTGACATCAAAGAAAGCGATATAAGGGCTATGCGTAGAATGATGCCATTTCAAAACTTAATAGGTGTAAGAACAGCTTTAGACCAGATGATGGAGTAATTATGACGATATCAAGCACAACATTAAGAAACACCTATACAGGTAATGCGTCTACTACGGTGTTTGCCTATACGTTTCGTATATTCGCAGAGGGTGATTTATTAGTTACAGTCGATGGTGTAACGCAAACCCTAACAACTGATTATACAGTGAGTGGTGTAGGTGATTTGAACGGTGGTAATGTGACATTCCTAACTGCTCCTGCAAGTAGTACGTCTATCGTTCTTCTTAATAACTTATCGTTTATTCAGGATATCGATTATAACGAACTGGATGCATTTCCAGCAGAAAGCCATGAAGAGGGTTTAGATAAGGCTGCTGCACGTGACCTTATCCTACAAGAGCAAACAGAACGTACGATAAAATACGGCTCAGGAACGTCTACAACGGACGCTACGGTAGCAGAGCCTACAGACGGGCAGTTACTACAATTCAGTGGCACTACAGGTGCTATAGTAGGTGTGGCGCTAGGGAGTTTAAGTGATAACCTGGACGTGACGCTAACCTCATTGGCTGATAATGATATTCTTGCTTATAATTCCAGTGGGGCTGTGTTTGAAAACAAAGCTGGTGCTACCAAAGATAATATAAGTGCTACGTTAATAAATGAGTACACAGATACTGTCATAACGGCTGCTGATGAGATATTATTCGGAGATACGACAGACTCCAATAACATGAAGAAAGACACAGTACAGGGTATTCTTGATCTGGTCTCTGAAGATAGGATTTTATTAACCACACAAACAGCCTCAGCTTCTGCTAGCCTTGATTTTACCTCAAGCATTGATAGCACGTATAATAACTATATCTTTGAGTTTACCGACTTAATCCCTGCGACAACTAATCAGGACTTACAGGTCAGAATTGGTGATGGCTCATTCTTGACTACGTTGTATGGTTATGGCGTACGAAGTGTGAATGGTGTTGGTGGGTTGGCTACGGATAACTCAGCGAGCGCGACTACGATAAACCTAACAACTACGGGTGTTGCTAATACCTCAACTGAAGGTATAAGTGGCAGATTAGTATTAACCGCTCCTAGCAATTCATCTACAGCGCCAAGATTATACTTTGATTGCGTGTGGTTCAACGACATAGCAACGAATGGTCCTTATAGATGTTTTGGGGCGGGTTCACACCAAACAGCAGCAAATGTGTCTAGATTGCAATTCTTCTTTGCATCTGGGAATATAACGTCAGGAACAGTTAAAATGTATGGGGTAACATGAGACAGGCTATAGACCTTGAAGGCAATCTAGTAGACGTACGTGATAATGTCGCAGTCAAGACGGTTGATGGTGTACATTATGTGCTAAGCAAAGACGATAAAAGGGAAATCAAGGAACGAGAGTTATCCTGGCAGGCAGAACGTAAAGCTACGGAGTATATACGTGCTAGGAGCGCTGAGAGAGGCACAGTAGAGGAGCAGTTAGAATTCCTAGTAGAGAACGGCCTGGAAGCTTATATAGCACGAGACAATGAAATACGACTTAAATATCCAAAAGGAGAATAACTATGGCGGCACCAGATACTAATACTTTTACTGTCGATGGAACTTACAACGTAGATTTAAGAAATGATGAGGCTGCCAAAGGTGAGCGTTCATACTTCGTATCTGCAGGTGGAACATTCGGAGGTGGCACGTTAACCTTCTTATTTGTTGATACAGACTCGAACACATTCCCTGTAGAGGATGCTTCGGGAGCTATAGCGATAACAAGTGCTAAGGTGTTTAGAATTGATATTCCTGATGCCTTAACAGGTGAACTAACTTTAAGAGCAACACTGGCGGGTTCTACAAGCCCAGATTTGGATTACAAAGTATATGCAGAGGCTTTTGATGCGTAATATAGCAGGTTCCTTAGCGGCACCACTGGTAGGAGCAATAGGCTCTTCTCTAGCTAAAGGAGGGAATTTTTTGCCTACAATGATAGGTGACACTGAGCTATGGCTAGCAGCGGATCGTAATATTGATGTTACTGGCGGCCTTGTAGACTCCTGGAATGACTTGTCTGGGAATGGTAATGACTGTACTGGTAGTGGTGGTGGGCGTCCTACGTTAATAGCGGATCAAATAGGTGGTAAGCCTGCCGTTGTGTTTGATGGTAGTGCGACGTTCCTAACCATGCCTAGTGCGCTGTATTCTATCCCTAATGGGTCGTTTACGATTTATCATGTGTCTGTAAGAGATGCTCCAGAGACAAGTGTAGATGCTGCTTATGGATTCTCACAGACAGGAACCAATACAACCTTCTTAACATTCAACTCTACTGCTGGCAATGTGTCATTTAAGAGTAGGCTGGCGGCAGGTGGTTCACTCATATCCACAGGCCATACAAACACCCAATATAATATCATACGCAACCGCAGAGATGGTACGACGCTAGCGGTTAGCTTTAATGGCTCGGCAGAAGATACGAGCGCTACTGGTGCGGATGTTAGTGGTGTAGATAGTGCTAGGATTGGTAGCAGTGGGATAGGTACGTTCTTTTTAGATGGCGGTATTGCTGAGTTCATCATTTACAGCAAGAGTTTATCTACAGCAGAACAATTGCTGGTTGAGTCTTATCTAAGTAACAAGTATAATATAGCTTTGGTATGAGGTATCGCATGTATTCAAATAACGTTATATCTGAAACGCTCTTAGTAGGTTTACATGGGCGTGCAGGTAATGGTGAGCGTTATGCACAGAAGGTAGGGCTTGACGGTCCGTTGTTTGGTACAGTTAGAGTTATATGTCCTGATGCGCCTACAGAGAACGATGACGGACAACGTAGGTGGCGGCATGAGGGGACGGATGATGTGCCTTTTATCGAAGACATCATACAGAACGAGATTAATGTAAACGGCGTTGATCCTAATAAGATTCATATATGTGGTCAGGCAAATGGTGGTATCATGGGTTACAGGATGGTACATGAGTTCCCAGATATGTTTGAAAGCATAACTGTGACTGCCTCCTACTATCCTGAGATGACCTCGACCTATGCGGGGCTAGTGACGCATATCCATGGTTATGTCGACGATAAGGTATTATATGATAACACCCATGATAACACGCGTACTATCTTGATGGATGGTGGCGCTGATGTAATGTGGGTTGGTGTTCAGGCGAATCATTATACCACCCCGATAGACAGGGCCCTGGCATTAAGGAGTACATCCATAGCGCAATTAATTCGTGACAACATATGACAGATGAAGAAGACCTGCGTATCAAGCACGAAACGTTGCGTACAGAGTACAATGAAACGCGGAACAGAGTAACAGAATTGATAGCCTTGGCAGAGTCATTAAGGACTGGTCAGACTACACTGCGTGAAATGGTAAACCAATCCAACAACAACGCGCAGAGTTACTTATATAATATGCGTGACGAGCTAAAAGAGTACATTGATGATAAGCTAGAAGTGATGAGTGGTAAATTCACTAAACTAGAAGATGACATTGATGACAAGCTAAAAGAGATTACGGACAAGATTGTTAAGATAAACACAAGACAAACCGTAATATTTAGCATACCAGGTATATTGGTGTTTGCTATGCTGGTACTGGATAAGTTAGGTGTGTGGTAATGCCAAGATTTAGCAAATACAGTGAAACGCAATTAATGACCTGTGAGCCTGAAATAAGGGCTGTATGCAGGGACGCTATCCAGATATATGATTTCCGTGTTCTGCAAGGCTACAGGACACCTGAGCAGCATGAAGAGTACTTGCATAGGGGTACAACGACTATTCTTTATGAGAAGAGCAAGCATAGTACGAATCCCTCTAAAGCAGTTGATTTAGCGCCATGGCCTATAGACTGGGAAGATACTGGAAGGTTTCAACATCTTGCAGGCATCATGTTAGGTATAGCGCATAGTAAAGGCATAAAGATGCGTTGGGGTGGTAACTGGCGTACGTTTATTGATATGCCTCATTTTGAATTGGAGTAGATATGAGAGATGAACCACCAAAGCTATTCATGTGGATAGTTATACTGGCCGTACTAGTTGGCTTCGGTTTTGGCTTGGCATACCTGGAGTATGTAGGTGTTATTGACCTTCCTTATGTGAGTTGATCTCCATAATTGCCTTCCCAATAATCTCCGGTATTTGTGGTACTACTGCATTGCCTAGCGCTCTAAGTCTGTGTGTCCTATCGGGAATCCCATCATTGCCTCGACAAATTCGGGATGTGGGTAGATACCATCCTCCCTGTCCTTGCGTATCACCTCGCACAGGTTGCTCCGGTGGTTGTCCTTCGTCCTGTCCCTGGGTGACCCTTTCGCGTCGCTGGTCGTTGGGGTTGGGTACATCTTGCCGTGTACCAGCTGGTCGCGCAGGTTGGCTGTCTTTGTCCTTTCCTTGCGAGCCGTCGTCATCTGCTTGTGCAAGGCTTCCTTGCTTCTTGGTGGCGGGCTGTCCATTGTGTTCGGAGTGGCCCAAAATCCAGACTCTATCCCGTCGGTGCGGGGCGTTGACGGCGCAAGCTGGTATAATAAACGCTTGCGTGGTGTAGCCTGCGTCTTCCAAGTCAGCAAGCACATCGTCGAGTGCCATATTGATGATTCCAGCAACATTTTCTCCAATGACCCAAGACGGCCTGTGTTTTTTGATGAGGCGTAACATAGACGGCCAGAGGTGACGGTCATCTTTCTCGCCTCGCCGCTTCCCGGCCACACTGAAAGGCTGACAAGGGAAGCCTCCGCAAACAACATCAACTGATCCGTCATAATCTATCGTCCTCACATCGTCATAAATTGGCACATCAGGCCAGTGCTTGCGCAGTACTTTCTGGCAAAAAGGGTCAACTTCACAAAAAGCTACCGTTTCCATTCCTGCTCTCTCCAGTCCAAGACTAAAACCTCCTATGCCGCTAAACAGGTCCAGAACCTTAGGTGTCGCTTTCATCTGAAAAAGCGCTCAGTCATAACAATTGCCTATTTTTTCTTATGGTTTCTATTATTTGCTTTGCTATCCATTCGTCGTTGTACAAAGCTGGGTTGCCGTTAATATCAAGTGTTGCGTTATACTCTACTCCGTAGTGCAGGACTGGGAGAACCAGCCGTATTAACTCGCTATCATCCTTGGCTTGCTTGGTTCTTTGGGTGAATGAGTCTGTCATTGTCTGCCTAGCCCCCTTCCTTCTCTTAATAATTCCCGTTGTGTGAATGATAATCGTGATTTACCTCTTGTATGCTCCATCGTAGCCCCACGAAAGTCCGTAGCATTGAATGATGTGTCACGTATGTCACCAAAGCTTAGGTTGGCATCTGTAAAGACAGCACCATCCAGATTAGCGCCCCGAAGCCATTTTACATAGCAGTTAGAGAAGTCTGCGTGTTCGAGGTTACAACGCTCAAAGTTAATGCTCTGTGTGTCCCTGCCTAGCCCCTTAAACGATGCAAACGATAGGTCTGTGTCCGTGATATTAACATGGTGCCTATCAGCATCCAGTGCAGCTAATGCTAATTGCCTGCTGCGTGGTATGTCGTCCGGCTCCTCTACGGAATGTACGATAGTGCCATCATTTTTGAGTATGGTGGTTTTCATATCTATTTCCTGTAGTTATCCAGTTCAATAGCTGCTTGCCCTGCAAAACCCATGCAAAACTCATCAAAGTAATCTCCTAAAAAATTGTCATCGGGCAGATGTTGTGTAGCTTTAGAATTTACGGCTACAAAATTGTAGTAGCTTCCTGCCACTTCAAACAAAAATTCAAGTTCTTCATCTTCTGTTTTTCCTTCTAAGTCAGATGAGACGCCTTCTGGTTTAAAAAACTTTATAGCTGCTCTCTCGCCTGCTTCGTGAACTGCGTCGAGTTTGTCATGGCAGAGACTTATTTGGTCTTGTTGTTTGACAGTGTTCATCATCCCCACCCCTTATAACGTTGTTATCTTTCCATTATCAATAATACTATCTATCATCCACTCATATCCGCAGAATTTGTTGGTTGCTCTTTCGCGCGGATTTGCTTCCCTAACAGAGACACCAGCAGCCCACCCATCACCAAAGTTATAGTGATAATAGTCCTCTAATTCTAAGGCTCTCTTTTTCGAAACCTTCCTAGCGACAGTGTACTTATTATTCTCTCCCGACCACTTCCCATTCCATGAGTTATTACTTGGCATAGAAAGCTCAAAGATTAATCTAGGCATTGTTATCACCCCTTATAAATTTGATCGATGCCTCTGCCAGTTGCCTGCTGCCGCACAAGTACTCATGAGGATCGACTAGCTTATCCTGTGGATTGATATCCTGAATGCGGATGATTGAGGCTAGCTCTTCCACCAACTCATCACTGCCTAGCCTCTTCTCTAGTGCGTCTAGGGCTGTTAGGGCTTGCTTAGCCTCTTCGATAAACGAATGGCAACCGTCTACCGTATCAATAAAGACCTCATCAGTCGTAAAGAAATTATCTTCATCCGCCACAAACTCCAACGCCTCACGTATCTGTTGTAGTTCTTTCACATCTAGTCCTCCAGTTTTGCCGTTAAACAGTCGCTTTCATCAGAAATATTCTCCGTGTTTTCTTTCTGGGGGCACTCATCAAAATGCTAGTGTCGTCTGAAAGGTGCAGCTACGTTTCATCACTCATCCTCATCATCTGGGTATAAATATGCATACTCTTCAACACTACCTTCAGATTCTTTTATATACATAGCCAGTGCGCCTGAATGGTTAGGATTATTTACAAGAATCTTTGACGGAAATTTCGACTCTTTGTCTTTCTGCATAAACAACACATCGCTTACTTCAAGAACACTTATGTGCTGTTGTTCGCATTCCCGCGCCTGATCCTCATCGAAGTAAGCGCTCCCACAAACGTCACATTTATAAGCATTTATTTTAGTTGTCATAATAATTTCCTATTCTTTCTTATGGTTTTTATTATTTGCTTATTAGCCGCCACCAGAAGCGTATTAGTTTATTTCGTAGCGTCATTATCCCCACCCCTTATAACGTTGTGTTAATTATTTTTGTCGCTCGCTTTTCATAGCTGGTTTTGCAATTTTCATAGAATTGATTGTGCTTACCCTCCATGAGATCTACTTCATACAGAATTTTTGCCAACTCTTGTGGTGTAAGTTTAAGGGCTGTATCATCCTCACCCCACAACTTTTCTTCCGTTGTTGCTTCGCCCTCTATAAGTTCACCTATTAGGGTGAGGGCTTTTTGAGCTGCATCTATTTTAGAAATTAAGTAATCATCGCGCCCTGCAACACCTCCTGTTGTTTGTGCCGCAAAACTCAATTCTTTCAACGCCTCGCTTATCTGCTGTAGTTCTTTCATATCATCCTCATATGTTGCGGGGTGGATTAAACAAAAAATATCTTACAATAGTCTACTCCACCCCTATCCGCAGAAAGAATCGTGTTAATTTCTTTCTGTAGAATCTATCAACTTGTAGCGCTTACCGTTTACCGTGATTACTTCAACTTCAATTTGTGGTTTGTCTTCTTTTGGCGTCTTCCATGGGTTGAATCCGAAGACTTCCTCAAAAACGTCTTCATCGAAGTTTGGCAGCTTACGTGTTTTAGCCCTATCTTCTTCGTCTGCTTTCTCCCACGCCTCAATAAAAGCATGTTTTAACGACGTGTAGTGCTTAAGATAACCGCCTGTTGTGGTGTATGATGGATAGGCTTCTTTTTCCTTGTCCGTCATGTCATCTTTGCAAATCCATTTCGTTAATGTTGCATACATCCAATCCGGTTTGTCGGCATTAGCCCAATCCTCGCGCCTACCTTCTTTATTAAAAATTAAGCATGTATCTGGAGTTATACTGTTACAGTAACCAGTGTTACAGTCACCAGTGTTCCAGTAACCAGTGTTCCAGTAACCAGTGTTATAGTCACCAGTGTTACAGTCACCAGTGTTATAGTCACCAATGTTACAGTCACCAGTGTTATAGTCACCAGTGTTCCTGTCACCAGTGTTCCTGTCACCAGCGTTCCAGTTACCAGTGTTACAGTTACCAGTGTTACTGTGGCCAGTGTTACAGTAACCAGCGTTACCGTTACCAGTGTTAAAGTTACCGGTGTTACTGTTACTAGTGTTTGTTTTTTTAATCATATCTTCCTCCTTAGTTTTTATGTGGGAATTCTACTACGTTGCTTATAACACCAGGTATATCCTCGGTGTATTCCTCGTTAACCATGGTGAATAAAATATCCGCGCTTAGGTTGTTGGCGTAGTCAGCTATCTCCTTTGTGTTGGCAGATATAGCAAATCTCTTTAGAATGATCTGTGCAGCTATCTGACCTAGACTAGCATGCAACATAGTTACCTTGTCGTAGTGCTGCTCCGACTGCATGTTACCCTGCATAGCTTGATCCATAAGGTCAGCCATGAGTATTTCTATGCGTACAAAAATATCATTCACGTTCATCTATAAATCTCCTTTTATAATCCCTGCGTATTAGTAGCCGTATCATTTCAGATGCATTCTCTCTATCATCGTCAACCATAATAGCTTCTAGCATTTCCTTTTCCTGTGCAGATAATCTACAACTTTGATGTACTTCTCTTTCCATTGTGTTCCTCCTATGTGTATTACATTATAGTATGCTGTGGTACAAGTCAATACATTATTCATTAGGTAGTGGAATTATTTTTCCCCACTGTGCTGCCCATACTCTTATGCATGTGATGTAGTCTTCCCATTCCTTAGTGTTAAGGTCTGTCGATGATCTTGTTATTGTAGATATGCTACCAGAAGGTTCATTAACTTGTTTGTAGAGCTTACCTACCTGTTCTTTTAGAAAAGTGTGCGTATCCTCTATCGACATAGGTTGGCCGTTATCCAGGAACATCTCTATGACTAGTGGTATGACAACTCCCCAATAAAAGGCGTTCTGGTCGCTGCTACGCTTCTTTTTATACTCTTCTATAGTGACGCGCACCTTCTTACCTTCATGGGCTTTTAGAAGCCTCTGTATTGAATGCCTACAACCAGAGTCCAGGTGACCTTTAGTGATATGAGATACAAAGTTAGCTTTCATAGGTAGGCCATATAAAGTTGTTATTATTTCTACTCCTAATTCGTATAAGTTCTGATTCTTCAGGCAATGAAATCAACTTGTTGTCGGCAGTCTTCCATAACGGACCAGACTCCCCTTCTTTAGCGAACATCCATCCTATTTCTTTATGGTAGTATTCGCATAGGTCTCCGTTTCTAGGTACTAGAAGCCCTTCTGTTTTGCTCGTCAGGAATACGGGTGTGAACCCGTGAAAGTTAATATCTTCGAACTTTACATCCATGAACTTAAATCCATGGCTTGTGCGCATGAATAAAGCATCGTGAATATTGTTATAGAACCACATTGCATTCTCCTACTGGCAAAGTATAATTATTACATCTTAGTGAGCTGGGAGCGGTTCTAAGGTCTAGCTGATGCGGTCCCGACTGTTCGTATTCGTTCCAGTTAAAACGAATAAAGTGGGTCTTGCCACCGGACCACCCGTAGTGACTATGTGCGAGGGTATAAACAGGTTTGACGTACTGCGTATCTATTGTAGCCAACCGTCGGCGTTGTAACGGTGCAGGGATGGATTGACCTCCATTGTGTTTTAGGAAACGAATCACAGAAACGAGTACCTGATAAACACAGCATAGTGCCTTATACCGTATCTGTCTATGCAGGGGTTCTACGGTGGGGTGACTATTGTCCATAAATACCTCTTATCTTCCTACAGGGGCTACTCATACATAATTGTACAGCCCAGCCCTTAACTGATTGAAACTCCATATCCTGCATAGCAAAATACTCCACTTCATTACCGTAACCATGTAGTTCGTCATGATGATAACAGCATAAAGGCACACACCACTCGTCCCCCGTCTTATGGCCTGTGCCCCTATGTTCTGCCCGCAACAAATGATGCACCTGTACCTGTGTGCATCCACATATAATACACGGTATGGAAGCGACATAGATACGATGCTGGCGGCTAATCAAAAAGGTGCCTCCTCTTTTTTAGGCTCATCAGTAAAGACTGATAGGTTTATGTACTCACCGTCTCCCCTAAACATCTCCTTGAAGGCAGTCTTTCTTATGGACAGTTGATAGTTGCCCCACTGGTTTTTCTTATACTCACCAACCGTGACCCATTTATCATCCTGTTTGTATGCAAATCTCATGTGTACTCCTTAATTAAGATTACGATTACAATTAATGCTGCTACTATGATCATCTGTGTAGCGTAGAAAAATATGGGTACCCTGTCTAAGTATATACGGTTAATGCGCTCGTCTATGGCTGCTAGAAGGCTTTTAATATCCCTTATAGTTCTATCCGTTGACTTCTCCAGTGATGGGCTTTCAAAAAGCTCTTGTTGTAGCTGCACACGGTTGTAGGGGATTTCGTCGAACCCTGATGGTGCGCGCTCGAATGCATCCAATAGGTTCTGTACAGTGATAGCACCCACGTTATTTAATGCCAAGAGGTCAGCAGGCGACATATTGTAAACATCCCTGTAAGTGACTATTCCTAACTCCTGCGCGTCCCTGAACAGCATAGATGATTGTAAATCCAGGAACTCGTCCGACACGTTGGGGTATAGAGTCTTAATGGTACGCGTGTCCCCTCTGTACATTCTAAACTTCTCGTAGTATTCCTCTTGATATTCCTGTGTCATCTGAATGATTCCTCCTTTAATGCGATAGCTGTCATAAGGCCATCGTGTAGTTGTTTATCTTGTTCTAGTTCCTCCAGTGCCAGCTCCGTAGCAGGGTGGTGTAGTTTGTTGTCTAGCTCCTCCTTTGTTAAACAATCGTTTACCATTTTCCTGATACGCTTACTGGTAGCCTCCAGGTCAGGTGCCACGTTAGATTGTTGCTTATCATACAAGGCTAGTCCAAACTGATTACCAAACGTCATAAGAGCGCGTTTCATAGCGTCTGTTTCTGCCTCCTTAGCAGCACCTTCTATAGCGTCGTATAAATCCTTAGCAATGCCACTACCTGTGCCAGTGCCCTCCCTAACAACATCGCCAACAGTGACCTTTACTTTAGCCTCATAACCTACTTTATGCTTGCCATTATACTCGTACGAACAAACCTGCTTGTTGTAGATGGTTTCCCTGTCCCAGTTACCATAACCAAAGATACGGTTAGCCTCTGCTATAGCATGCCAGCCCTCTATGTAGTATAAGGTAAACCCACTCTGCGTACGGGTGCGTATGTGCTTGGGGTTAAGCTTCTTCTTAAGCTCTGCTAGCTGCTCATTCGTGAACATCATCTGCTCCTATAATCTCGTTACCGTACTCCTCGTCATACATAGAACCCATCTGCCACCAGTCGTAGTCTAGCTGCTCGTCTATCTCTTCTTGTGTGCGTGGATTATCTATCATCATGGCTAGGCTCCTTAGGTAATGGCACCCAGAATAGTTTCCTTGTCTCGTCAAAGAATTCATCGATTCTGCTGTATTTTTTCTCGTGGTAAGAGCCGCAACGATAAGAATGGTTTATCCGGTATTGATGCTCCTGTGTGTCAAACCACATATGAACTAGTGACCACCCACCATTATCGAACATGAGGAACTCCTCAAAGAAGATGGTGTCACAATCAAAGCAACTTATATCCGGTAGTCTTTCGTAAAACCTGAACATTTTATCCTCCTATTTTGTGTTGTTCTCTGTACTATAACGTGCTACTATGTAGCAGTCAATAGTAAATATAGGTTGTATAAATAATTTATATATGCTATGCAGAATGGTGGCGGCAGGATAAGGAGTAGCTACCTTGTTCGACCTCCCATCATCATCCTTTGCAGTTTAGGGATGCCGCCACCAACTTTTAGCAAAGGATGTGACACTTTAGCAAAGGAGGGTGTTTGGTATGTCCAAACTACTACATTACCCAGATTACCTCGGAGACGCACTCAAGATGTTCTTCGATAATCCAACGTTGCAACAACGTGGAGCATATTACACTTTGAGAATAGCCTTGCTGCAAAATGATGGCTACTTAGATGATGATGATACCTTGTATTTTAAATGCATGTGCTTTTCGGAAGAAGATAAGCAAATGCTTAAGCAAATGATAAGCAAATGCTTAAGCAAAAAGAATGGAAAATATTACAGTGACGAAGTTATCTCATTGATAGATAGGCAGAAATCGATACGAGATAAACGTGCAGAAGCTGGTAAAAAAGGTGGTACAAAATCGAGACGAAATAAGCAAAAGGGTAAGCAATCAGAATCAGAGTCAGAATCAGAGATAGAAATAGAATCAGAACCTAATAAAAATTTATATACCCCTGAATTTGAATTTTTCTGGAATGAGTACGGTAAAGTTGGAACGAAGAAGACTGCTGCAAAAGCATACCGTGCTGCTAAGAAAAAAACTGACGATGCTACATTGCTTGGCAAGCTATCGGAGTACAAGAGGTATCTGGGAGAGCGTGACTGGCTAGACCAGTGCCATGCTAGCACATGGTTAAACGAGGAGCGCTGGAATAATGAGTACCACCCTGCCGAGCAAAATCAAACACCCTCACAGATATTCGAACAACTCAAAAGGGAAGGCAAGATATGAGCCTGCAAGATGATTTACTAGACCCGTTGGCAGCCCTCTACCCACGTAACGGGCTTAACCAGCAGAAGGCAGTTATCTACCACAAGAAGCTGCGTGGGTTAAAACCTGACCTTTTGGATGCTACGTTTGATCTGATTGTGGAGACTCACGAGCGGGAAACATACCCCACCATAGCTACCATCCTGAAGGCATACAAAAAAGTATACAGCGGTAGCGACCATGTGAAATCTGGTGTGCCGCGGACTGAGAGGGAAGAGGAGTTAGAATTCTGGGACGCCGCCGATAAAGTATCAAAACACCCCCTTGCCAAGCAAGCATTGGAGAATTTCGTGTTCCGGTCGATGGTGTGCGCCTACATGAACGGCAAGCGTACGTTTTCAAAGGCAGACATAGACGAAGCCGTGCGCGCCCAGAAAGAAATACGGGACGGGATGGCAGTCATGTCGAAAGACCATCCGGTAACAATACGGCTGCAAAAAATGTGGATTGGCATGCAGGAACGCAACCAGGAACTAGTTAACAAATACCTAAAACCAATGGAGGCATAGATGACTTGGAAACCAATAGAAACCGCGCCTAGAGATGGGACAGAAATTGTTGTTTATAGGGATAATCGCGTGTGTAAAGTAAAGTGGGATAAGTGCGGATATAATTACGAATACGGATGGGCAACAGGCTATACAGCGGGCGGCCAGAGTCCATACCCAGAAGAGTTTAAGAAACCTACCCACTGGATGGAACTGCCGGAGCCACCGCAATGAAGATACCCGACTGGCTACCCTGCTACGGAGACACGACATACCGAGGCATATGCCCACACGAAACGACAGAACAGCACCACTGCTTTAAATGGCTACGCACCCAGTACCCGCAATCATGGGGCATGATAGCCATGCACCCAAAGAACGAAGCAAAACGCACACACGGCCAGATGTGGTATGACCGCAATCAAGGGCTATGCAAAGGTGCAAGCGATATCATCATACCTGGTAGCCCAACGTTTGTATGCGAATTGAAACGCAAAGACCACACGATGTGTATCTGGCAGGAAGGGCAACTGGATTACTTGCTAACGTGTCGGCAAAATGGTGCATTTGTGTGCGTGGCGCTGGGGTGTGATGGATTTATGGAGGCGTTTGGGTTCTACCTACGAACTTATTATGCCTATGAGAAGCCCTAAGAAGCCCGTACAGAAAGATTTGAGTAAAAAAGGTAGGGTGATATACCCTAGGGTATTTTATAGCGTTCTACGGGCAAGTTTTGTATATACAGTAAAACCATTGACATCCACGGATAATACTGTATAAAGGAAGGTAGGGCAGTAACACCCTCACTTTTATTACAGTTACTGCCCCACCTCAAACAAAAGGAGTAAATATGACCTGGCAAGATAAGGCAGAAGCAATATACGGACACGGGTGGAAGTCACCACTGGCACGTCTGGTAAACTTTAACGTGTCTACAATACTGCGGTGGCATCAAGGGAAAAGCCCTGTGCGTAAGGAGGTGGTGGCGTTGCTGGATGATTTGTATGAAGTACTAGAGAAGCACGATTTTAACTAAAGGAGGAAGTTATGGATATAAATGATATGAAAATAGGCGAGTTTAAAGAATTGTCTCGTCTGTTGTGCGGTACTGGTAGCACGCAAAGTGTCACTGATAATGATCCATTTATAGGGCAATATGTCATTGTACGCACATATTCAGCAGGAAATTTTGCAGGAATATTACACGCTCGATATGGTAATAAAATTGTCCTAAAAAACTCGCGCAGGTTATGGCGATGGTTTGCAATAGGCGGTATATCGTTGAGCGAAGTGTCGCAAAATGGAATTGATCCTCAAAAAAGCAAGATATGCACCGTTGAGCCATTCAAAATGGTTGAGGATATTGAGGTAATACCGGCTAGTTTGTCGGCTCAGCAATCAATAGAAGGAGCGCCCAATTATGTCCCTGAGTAAATATATTGTTGATGGCTCTAGCGATGGCTCTGGTAATGGCTTTGGCTCTGGCTCTGGCAATGGATATGGCTTTGGCTCTGGCTCTGGCAATGGCGATGGCTCTGGCTTTGGCTCTGGCTTTGGTTCTGGTTATGGCTTTGGCTACGGAGATGGCACTGGCACTGGCAATGGCTTTGGCGATGGCTCTGGCTTTGGATCTGGCTATGGCGATGGAGATGGCTCTGGCTAGTTTGTCGGCTCAAGAATCAAAAGAAGGAGTGCCCAATTATGTCCCTGAGTAAATATGTTGGCTCTGGTTCTGGATACGGCTCTGGATACGGCTCTGGTTATGGAGATGGAGATGGAGATGGATGTGGCAATGGCGATGGATGTGGCGATGGCGATGGCTTTGGCGATGGCACTGGCTATGGCTCTGGCAATGGCTCTGGCTTTGGCTCTGGCTTTGGCTTTGGCTATGGAGATGGCTATGGCAATGGCTCTGGCACTGGAGATGGCTCTGGCTCTGGCACTGGAGATGGCTATGGAGATGGCTATGGCTATGGCTATGGCTCTGGCTAGTTTGTCGGCTCAAAAATCAATAGAAGGAGCGCTTAATTATGTCCCTGAGTAAATATATTGTTGATGGCGATGGCTATGGCTATGGCTCTGGCGATGACTCTGGAGGTGGCTATGGCTCTGGCGATGACTCTGGAGGTGGCGATGGCTCTGGCGATGGCTATGGTTATGGAGATGGCAAAGGCGTTGGCGATGGCGCTGGCTCTGGCACTGGCTTTGGCGCTGGCTATGGCGATGGAGATGGAGATGGCTATGGAGATGGCTATGGAGATGGCCATGGCTAAACTACAAGATATTTTAATGGAGAAAAACAAAAATGCCTGTTTCCTGCGGTATTGCATCAGCGCAACAAGATTCTTTGATGTTGCGAAACCTAAGAAGGCACTGGGGGAGTAGCAATGATTGCGCGGTTAAGGGATCTTTTAAAGAAATTCCGCGCATATTGCACGCTCGCGGATCAATATGAGAGGCTGTCACCTAAAGAGCGCGAGCACTACACAAACATCCTAGGAGGGAAAAATGACAATGTGAGAAAAGATGATAGAGGCGATGGCTCTGGAGATGGCTGATTTGTACGGGGTGGTGGAGAAGCATGTGTGTAAATAAATATGAATTTATAATGATGGTGGCACTTGTTTTTGCTGGCTTACTTCTGCTGGGCGAAGAAGCGCATAGTCATTTCTTTGATACCGATGATCAGGCTAAGGCATATTTAAGGGGTGTTATCGATGGGTGATCTAAGAAAGGTAAAAGAGGCTTTGGAATTTTTTAGTGAGCTAAGTAATTATTGCGCGGAACTTAAAGGCGGTGTTCGCCCTAGCTTTGATTTTGAACATACGCCTATCCATGACAAAGGATACGAAAAAGCCAAAGAAGCGCTAGCAGAACTCACGGAGTTTATGGAGAATGATATATTTATCTGTGTAAATATTGATAATGTGCTGCAAGGTGGAACCTACAAAATAAAAAGAATTATTATTAAGGATGATGGAAAGGAAGGCACTTTTTATAAAAATGGTGTGAGATGGTGTCGCCAACCAGATGGCGAAGAGTTCGTTATAAAGGATTATGCCCCTAATCTTGAAGAAAAGTGGGAGGCGGAACAATTATTGGTAGATAGTATTTGTTCAAAGTTATTAGAAAAAACAAAGCAGCAATCAACGTGATTATGGAGAAATAGAATGACTGATAAAAGAGGGTGTAATGAATAAAATGCAAGTATTGAAGGATGTAGGGTTCGGGTTATTTGCGCTATTCTGGGTTTATGTAATGGTTAGATTAGGTGATAAGCTTTTTGAGTGGGGGTTGTTCTAATGATTGAATACAAAGAGCTATCATACACACAAGGATCGCAACGTATAACCGAGCGTAAAGACATAGAATGGTCTACAGCATCTATAGAGAAGTATGTACAGCTACGTGGTGGTACTAACCTAAAGATAAGAAGGGTTACGTATGGTAAGAAAGCCAAGCCTATAGCTGTGCGACCATCTATAGAAGATCACGAGTTCAAGGTATGTACATGCTGTGGACAGAGAAAGCATCGTAGTGAGTTCTATAACATACCTAGGCGTCCAGGCAAGACTAGAGCTAGATGTAAGTCATGCGACCGCCTAGCAAACATGAGAGCGAATAATAAACGCATTCCCGACTATGCCCAGCAATGCATATCCTGCAACCAGTGGATGGAGAAAAGCGCGTTCTCATTCAAGGAAGACATGACAAGAAACAGAAAATGTGATAAGTGTAGACATGAATATAAAAAGCCTGAGAACCAACTATGCAATTAGGGAACTGCTCCCTCCTGGGGGTGCCTAGAGTGGAAATAGTCAAAGGCATATTATACAGCGTAGCAATGACAATGGCGATAATGGGTGCTACTGTTCTTGTAGGCGCTATATTCTGGTCTTTGATATAAAAAGGGGCTACCGAAGTAACCCCTAGCGAAGGTCGAATATATGCACACGCTATGCTATATTAAAAACCACAAGAGCGCAACTCCTGATTCTCTTCTATAGTGAGTTTGAAAGCCTCTAGTTTCTCTACCATAGATTCCAGTTTTTCTGGAACCTCTTCTAAATCAGCAGAAACATCGACAAGCCCAAGACTGTCTGCAAGGTCAGCCTCATAGGTGTCTAAAGCTGCACAATTACTTGATAAACGTTGTACAACCACTTGTAATTGCTGTATACTATCGTTGATAGTTGTTTGCAAGTTGTCGGTAGACTCATGTAGAGCGTCGTAGTTTGTGGGGTCAATTTTGTTGATGTCTAGCATGATTAATCCTCCTGTATGCATTTGTATTTTTTGTTTATGCCTTCTCTTTTGTTCCTACTTTCTAGAATAGCCTTATAAGTAGTGCACTGGTATTCAGTAGTAAATTCTAGCCTAGAAATCGTAAGTCCTCTTGCTGGTTGCCATTCTGGATCACCTAGAACGACAACTAATACCATAAGCTTCCACATGTCAGCCTCCTAGTAAGGGTTTCCAAATTATCACATTAATGGCTAGCACAATGAATGCTAAGTAGTACCAGCCTGGGTCTGTTTTATTGTTCATGTTACCTCCTGTGTTACCCGAAAAATTTAACTAATAGCTCGGCTTGTGCTTTGCGTTCAGCATCCCTAGCATCACCAGCGGCAGCAGAAGCAGAATCAGCCGCAGCCCAAGCAGCCCTAGCAGAAGCAGCCCAAGCGGCATCAGCCGCATAAGCATCAAAAGCATCAAAAGCATCACCAGCGGCCTTATCTGCAGCAGCCCTGGCAGCAGCTAACTTTTCTTGAGAGATTTTCCCATCAGCAAACTTCCTTGCCGCGTCAATTGCTTTCCTAGGTCTTTTGTCCTCAGGGTATTTTTCTTCATAGATATGCAACACTCTTTCGGCATAATCAGCAACTAAATGTCCGATTTTGGGGCGATCTTTTTGAGGCAAAGCACGTAAGCACCATAGTGCATCATCAGGCCCATTACTTTCGAGTATTGTTGAAAATTTCAATGGTTCATCGTCTGCTTTTGTTTTGTTCAGAAATTTAAGCAGGTTTTCCCAGCCATCTTCACAAGGTGTGTGCTTACGTATAGCCATTAAACTTGTTGTGATAGGTTTAGTAGTCATTGCGTTACCTCTCAATATTTATAGTACCGTTAACAAATGAGTAGATTACTTAATTATTTCTAACTCCTATCTGTTGTTGATTTGGGCTATGTGCAATAGAATCTTTGTCATTCCCTCTTGATAGTCCGATAAAGCGGGACTACCTGTTGGGGATTCCTCCATGGCCTTGTTGCGTTTTTCTGCTAAATAGTCTAGTTGTCTGTAAACATATTCCTCTATTTCAAGGAATTTTTCTTCTTTGGTTTGTGAATATGTAGTCATTGTGTGACCTCCTGTATTGTTGTTTATAAGCGTAAATGTAGCACAGTGTAATACAGTAGTCAATAGCTAATATGATATAATTTGCAATTATTAGTAAAAACGCTATAATGGGTACGTTGTTTATAGTCCTGCTGGGTGTATGTCCTTATATATCTTCCTGTGAAATCTCCTACATCCAGCGGGCAACAAGATAAGGGGCTTGCATGACTAAAGAAAAGTACACGATAAAAGAGCTAGAAAAAGACGCTAGTGAAGAGTTTAGATTAACCGTTGATGGTAAGCTAACCAAAGGCCACTGGATCAATAAGGGTAGAGCACAGCCCACTGGTGATGGCTATAAGTTTACGCTATACAGGTACAACCCTTTCCTAAAGGGTGACCAGCCAAAAATGAACAATGGCTTCTACTACCTCCAAAATCATGACTATGGTTGGCAGCAACAAGTGGAGCTGAAGGACGGTGATACTGTATACGATACTGTCGTAAATAACGCACAAGGTTATGACTTCGAGAAAAGCCCATTCATGGATGCAGACACAGCACTAGGAGCGGCTATAGAGTGGTTAAAGCAAAGGGAAGTAGAGAGGGTGTAGTGTATGCCACTAAAAGGTGAGACCAAATACAAGCCAGAAATGCTAGACATAATAGAGCGGGAGTTTAAAGAGGGCGCTAGTATGCTAGAGGTTGCATCGGAGCTGGGTATATGCAAGGCAACGTTATACACATGGATAGACCCACAAGACTCAGCTTATAACGAAAGTGTGTCAGACGCTGTAAAAAAAGGTGTAGAAAAATCAGAAGCTTGGTGGACAAAGAAGGGTAGAACTACACTACATGATAATACATTCAATCCTACTCTATGGTATATGAATATGAAGAATAGATTTGGATGGTCTGATAAGCAGGAAAACAGGGAAGTAGATTCATTTGGTAAAGAGTCTGCTTTAGATGCACTAGAAGGTGAGTAAATGCCTCGTGACGACAAGTTCTTAGCGTATAAGGGATTGAGTGAGGCAGTAAGCGCACAGAGTATAGATAGCGATTGGTTAGTGCCTATATATGATAACAATGAAGATATAGCATATACAGCAACACTGACTGTTGTAGGCAACACCGTAAATCAAGAGACATTCAGAACGGTAGCATCTAATACAACACTACTAAGCACTGATATAGTGATACTGGTAGATGATACGGCAGGAGATGTGACGGTAACTCTACCTGCAATAAGTACGGTTGACCCTATACTATACAAGGTAAAGAAAATAGCAGGTGGCAACACAACAACGATAAGTCCTACTGGTGTACAGATAGACAGGTCTGCTAGCAAAGTAATAACCACCGTAAACAACTCATGGTCATTTAGTCATGATAATACGGAGTGGTGGACACTATGACTGTACAAGCAAGGTTCTCTTCTGCTCTCGAAGATGTGACGACCAACAGAACAATTTATGTAGATACGATAAGGGCGCTACCTACTCCTGTAGGCAATGTAATAACTTTAGAGGATGGTGTCGTATATATACTAACGGCAGCCATTAACTTAGGAGTGAATCAGTTAGCTATACCTACTAATGGGCAAGTGGCTATCAAGAATAACAATGAACTGACTAATAGCATAACTACGGACTTGGTTAGTGGTGGGCTAATAACGGGCAACTTAGCAAGACTGGTTATACAGGATGTTAATTTTATAAGTAGTACTGGTGCTGGAAGCTTCTTTGATATAACAGCAGTAACAGCAGCCAGACCAGTAGTAATCCATCAAAGGTCATTTGTAAGCAACTTTGCTAGCATAGGTACGATAGATGGTGCCACGAGTATTGCTAACAATGTGGTATTTAGTGGTTGTGGTGCAGGAATAACCTTAGCGGACAATGGCACTGCATTAGGTGCTGGTTGTGTATGGGATACAGTAAACTTCATCTCTCAAACTGGCGATCACATAACTATAACGGGCAATAGTGACTTCCTGAGCTTTAATACAATAGTGGCTGCTCCTAGTACTGGGGATCAAGTGTTTGAAGTATCAGCAGCAGCAACGGCAAGCAGTAGCTTTGGTCAACAGTTATTTGATGGCTCTAATGGTGGAACTCTAGGACTGGATATAACTTACACAAGTGACGCTACGATAAGCAATTTATACGAAGATGTAGGGGTTGATACAAGTGGAGGAGCAGTAACGTTAACCCTGCCTCTGGCAGCGGATAACCTACGCAGAGAGATAAACATCAAGAAGAAGCCTGGTGGTGCGCCACTGACTATCGCTACAAGTGGTAGCGACACAATAGACTCTAATAGCTCCATAACGATAAGAGGCAGTAGAGCGCCAAGTGTGAGGCTAAGAGCTAATGACGAATGGGGAGTAAGATGACAAACCTAGATGAGTTTAGTTTTTTAGACACACCACAGTTAGATGCTTTTGGTAGATTACGAGTAAGTGATCCTGAAACCATATTTGATAGCAAAATGATCTTTGACAAACAGCCATTATTCTGGGACGAGTCAGAGGTAAGTGGTAGCGGTACATCGGGTGTGTACAATCAAGATAAAGCTCGTTTGCGGATGAGTGTAACGGCATCTACTGCAGGCAAGCGGGTACGTCAAACATTCATGAGGTTTAATTATGAACCGGGCAAGAGCCAGCTTGTATATATGACTGGCCGGATTACTAGTGATGCAAGTGACACAGGAATCCAAACATCACTAGGATTGTTTGATGATGATAACGGGTTGTTCTTTACAGTTGATTTAGGAACTCCAAAGGTCGTAAGGCGCAGCAATGATACTGGTAGCGTTGTAGATGATGAGGTAAGCCAGACTAACTGGAATCTTGACAAGATGGACGGGACTGGTCCTAGCGCTGTAACTATTGATTTTGAGAAGTCAAACATCTTCTTTATAGATTACGAATGGCTAGGCGTTGGCCGTGTGCGAATGGGCTTTGTTGTAAATGGTGTAGCTTATCCGTGCCACCAGTTTTTAAATGTTAATGTGCGTAATGGTGTGTACATGTCCACACCTAACTTGCCGTTGCGGTATGAAATCCGTAATAATGGTACAGGTGGCGCTACAGATATAGATCAAATATGCTCTACAGTAATAAGTGAGGGCGGTACGAATAGTAAAGGTATACTTCGTTACAGCTCATTAGAGGAGAACGAAATAGACGCTAATACTATAGGTACAGTTTATGTTGTGTTTGGCATAAGGTTAAAGACGACTGCATTAGGCGCTACGGTAAAGCTCATAAGTCAGTCAATGATTAATGAGACAAGCGACGATTACGAATGGTTGATACTCTTAAATCCGACGTTAGCAAATGCAGTGACATTCTCTGATGAGACAAATAGTGTAGTGCAGACAGCCACGGGTGACACAGTTAATAATCCATCTAACACAACAGTAACTAGTGAGGGTACGAGGATAGCTGGTGGTTATGTTAAGTCTTCTGGTAATGCTGGGGATATTACGATAGGTGTAACGAACGCTATTCTGTTGGGAAGTGCGATAGATGGCACGAGAGATGAGATTTATTTATGTGTACGTCCGTTAAGTAGTAATGCGGATATCCGTGGTGGATTAGTTTGGAGGGAGTTAGGGTAATGCCTAAAAAACCATACGGTAGAAAGCCGATAAAGAGAAAATGACAGCAAGACTTACTGCTAAACAGATAGAGGGTTATCGTAAGTTAAAAGATGACTTTCGTTTATTTGCCAAGACATGCCTGAAAATACGCAGTAAATCAGGTGAGGTAATTCCTTTCAGAATTAACAAGTCACAAGAATACGTACACACTCTACTTGAAGAACAAAGAGCTAAGACAGGAAAAGTTAGGGCTATTGTATTAAAGGCACGCCAACAAGGCTTTAGTACTTACATAGGCGCACGGTTTTATCATGCAGTGACACATGGTAGGGGCAAAAGGTGCTTTATTTTGAGTCATGAACAGACCGCCAGTGATGAATTGTTCTCTATGGTGGATAGATATAACGACCACATACAAGTAGACATGAGACCCCATACCGGAGCTAGTAACGCCAAGGAATTATACTTTGACAAGCTAGACAGTGGTTACAAGGTAGGAACAGCAGGTAACAAGGCTGTAGGACGTGGATCAACAATACAGTACTTCCATGGGTCAGAGGTAGCATTCTGGCCGAACGACAGAGAGCATGCAGCGGGTGTTATGCAAGCAGTACCTGATATGCCAGGGACAGAAGTAATATTAGAATCCACTGGGAATGGTATGGCAAACCTATTCTTTGAAATGGCTATGAATGCCCTTAAGGGAAACAGTGAGTATCAATTGATATTTGTACCGTGGTTCATGAGTGAAGAGTACCGCACTGCTGAGCAAATAGAGTACACAGAAGAAGAGGAGGAGTATGCGGCTGCACATGACCTGGATATGGAGCAAATGGCCTGGAGGCGTAAGAAGATATCCCAGTTGGGGAAATATCGTTTTATGCAAGAATACCCAGCAACACCACAAGAGGCGTTCCAGACAACAGGAGAAGACACGTATATATCCCCAGAAGAGGTAATGGCTGCCAGAAAAAGAGTTAATGGTGCTTTTGGTCCCGTTATTATGGGCGTTGACCCAGCAGGAGAAGGTAAAGATAGAACTGCCTTTGTCTGGAGGCAGGGAGCAAAGATGATAGCTCACGAAGTCCGTAGGGGGCTGGATGAGATGGAGATAGTAGGGCTTATCGTCAATGAGCTAAACGGTAGAACAGATCAAGCCATGATAGATGGGATAGGGTTAGGTTCTGGGATTATATCGAGGCTGCGAGAGTTAGGTTATGGGAATAAGATAAAAAACGTTAAGGGTAGTAATAAGCCTAATAATGAGGAACGATTCGTTAATAAACGTGCTGAATGCTGGGGAGAAATGAAAGACTGGTTGCAAGAAGGAAGCATCGAAGACAATGACGAAGTGCATA
>JAAUXY010040240.1_pt1 | contig 37126 bp, 30 predicted proteins | sample 7278121 | NCBI WGS metagenome assembly JAAUXY01 (sample SAMN14350117, study PRJNA611818) | marine sediment metagenome | isolation source: surface marine sediment (1.8m) | place: French Polynesia: Moorea | collected 2018-08
GGTTGAACTTCCTACCCCATCCATGCCACTCTCCGTCGGGAGTTTGACCGTTGAACGACCAGTAAATCATCAATGCCCGCCCTTTGAGATAGTGGCGCGGCACCGCGCCCCAGTAGCGCGAGTCGTAGGACTCGTCTCGGTTGTCTCCAAGGAAAAAATAATGATCCTCGGGTACGACAAACGGTCCAAAATTGTCACGCAAGCGCGCTTTGCGGGCGAGGTAGCGCCGGTTCGGAAAAGTGCGCTCGTCTTTGTGAGTGGCGTAGCCGCCATCTTCGACGGCGGCGCCATTGACCCACAGTTTCTTGCCGATGATCTGAATCTCATCACCCGGTAATCCGACGCAGCGTTTGACCAGATCGGTATCGGGTCTTTCAGGAGATCTGAAGATCACGATATCGCCCCGCCGCACCTCTCTGAGGGCCGTCACTCGACTCTCGAGAGAGGACGCCGAAGGACCGTAGAGGTAGCGGTTGACGAAGAGGTGATCCCCGATCAGCAACGTATTCTCCATCGAGCCGCTTGGAATGTAGAACGTCTTGATCAGGAAGGTGTTGGTGAAGCCGAGGAAGACACCGGCGATCAACAGGGCTTCGAAGTACTCGCGTAACCAGAATTTCCGATCTTCCATTGCCCCCGTAATCTAACCGAACGGGAGCCCAGAACCAAGCTCATGATCCCGGCGCGGTTTGCCCGGCACCGATGGCCGAATAGCTCTTCTCAGCCCGCGGGAGGCGCAAAAGAATTTGCTCTGGTCAACTTCTTTTGCGCCCTGAAGCCCGAAGCGTTCGAAGCTTCAGCGGCAGGCCTCGCCCGATCCAGAGGTCGGAGTGAGCGCAAAATCTTTTGACCGTCAGCGCTCTGAGTCACCATGGCGTTTAAGGCTTTAGTTCATTGTTAACAACATTTAAGTGATATCCATCAGCTGGCAGGCGATTTGATCCTCCTGCGGTTGAGCGAGTCCAGGGTGACTCGACCAACTCAACCCACAACTTCAGGAGGATGTTTTGCGCGATGTACAGACAGGGTTCTCTTTCGTTGAGATGATGGTTTATCTTGCCGTGGTGGCGTCGATTGTCGGAGTGGCGGTGCCCTCGGTCTTCGAGTGGGGCAGCGCCCTGCGCGTTGAGCTGGCAGCCGGTGAAATGTCCGGCGTCCTGAACCGTGCGCGCATCTACTCGGTTCAGCGAAGCGCCAGGGTGGCCGTCAAGTTCCGAACCGAGCCGAGCGGCCTGGTAACCCACGCGCTCTATCGCGACGGTGACGGTGACGGCGTTCTCAATGCCGATATCGAGGCCGGCGTCGATCCCGAGGTCAGACCACCGCGTCGCCTGGCCCATCTCGGCCGACGGATCCGATTCGGATTTCCATCGGGCACGCCGCCCCGAGATCCAGGTGACCCCAGGCGGCGTCTGGATCGCCTGCACGATCCGATCCGCTTCAATCGTTCGGATCTGGCCTCATTCACACCCCGCGGCACCGCGACGCCGGGAACGATCTACCTCACCGACGGTCGCCGCCATCTAGCCGCGGTGCGGGTCAACAATCGATCGGGCAAGATCTCGGTCCTACACTACGACCCGGAGACCGAGATCTGGCGCTGAAGTCCCGGGAAAGCCAAGCCTGGCGGCTTGGCTTTCTTGGCCCAGCCCCTGCATCTAACCCTCCGGCTGCGAGAACTTAGCGCGCTGAAGCGCGCGAACCCTGAAAGGGTTCCACCCAATAGCCCAGGGGCTGTCGGTTTGCGCGCCTCTGGCGCGACGGCGCGAAGCGCCGCGCCACCCTGGGTTTGCGGCAAGCCTCCCAACCCTGAAAGGGTTGCACAGTCCGGTGGAGATGGTTTGTGGAACCCTTTCAGGGTTCGACTTGCTGGAACCTCTCAACCCAGGGTGGCGCGGCGCTTACCCTGGGCTGTTGGATGCAACCCCTTTGGGGTTGTAAGTTGTTTACTTTCAACGTGTTGTGTAGTTTCCGAGAGGTAGGGTCAGGTCCTCTGCGGCCAGGATGCAGAGAGATGTGGGTCCTCCCGCGGCCAGCTGGATGCGGATCAAGGTAGCGAGCGTTTCGGAGTCGCGAGGAACACAGCGCCTGATCCCCTCTCAAAGAGACTGGCCGTCAGCGCGAGCCTCTGGCAGCTGGCGGCGGGAGGACCCACATCGGCCCGAAGCCTGGGACCTAGCCGCCGTTACATCATGCCGAGCTCGAGGCGGGCCGCTTCGGACATCATGCTGGGATTCCAGACCGGATCCCAGACCACCTCGACGTTCGCTGATTCGATGCCGTCGACAGTTTCAGCCTTGGCCTCGACCTCGCCCGGTAGCGTGCCGGCGACCGGGCATGCGGGCGAGGTCAGCGTCATCGTGATGTCGACGTGACCGGCGTCATCGCAGGCGATGTTGTAGATCAACCCGAGCTCGTAGATGTTGACCGGGATCTCAGGATCGTAGACCGTCTTCAAGGCGTCGGCGACCGAATCCTCGAGGTCCGGAGTGTCTGCGTTTTCGATCTTGGCGTCGTCCATGTTCTTCTCCTCGCGGGTCATTCCGTCGAGACCGGTTCCGCGCCGTTGGTGCCGCTTTCGAGGGCCGCCTTGAGGGTATGCCAGGCAAGGGTGGCGCACTTGACCCGGATCGGAATCTGGCGAACTCCTGAGAGGACTTCGAGCTTGCCGAGGTCGGCAACCTCGTCGTGATCGGAGTCGGTGGTCATCATGTCGTGAAAACTTTCAAAGAGTGCTTGGACCTCCCCGAGCGTCCGGCCTTTAATCGCTTCGGTCATCAGCGACGCGGAGGCGGTGGAGATCGCGCAGCCGGCACCCTGGAAAGAAACGTCTTTCACCGAATCGTTCTCGATTTCGAGAAAGATGCTGACTTGGTCGCCGCATAGCGGGTTGTGGCCCTTGGCTTCCTGGTTCGCGCCCTCAAGGGGATGAAAGTTCCGCGGCTTGCGGTAGTGGTCGAGGATGACCTCCTGATAGATCTCGCGTAGGTCGTTCATAGTTGGAAGAACTCCAGAATCTGGTGAAGGCCATCGATCAGTCGATCCACTTCCTGCCGGGTATTGTAGAGGGCGAACGAGGCGCGAGCGGTGGCGGGAACGCCGTAACGATCCATCAGTGGCTGAGCACAGTGGTGACCCACGCGCACCGCCACCCCTTCATGGTCGAGAATGGTACCGACGTCGTGGGCATGAATGCCGTCGACCAGAAAAGAAATCACCGCCGCCTTCTCCGCGGCGGTGCCGATCAGCCGAACCTGGGGTATTTCGGTCAGACGGCGGGTGGCGTAAGTCAGCAGATCGTGCTCGTGTGCCGCGATGGCTTCGAGACCGGTACTTTCGACATAGCACATAGCGGCCCCGAGGCCGATCGCCCCGACGATGTGGGGTGTCCCGGCCTCGAACTTGTTTGGCGGGTCGTTGTACTCGGTGGTCTCGAAAGTCACGGAGCGGATCATTTCTCCGCCCCCTTGATAAGGCTCCATGGTCGCCAACAGCTCGGCCCGGCCGTAGAGCGTACCGATACCGGTAGGCCCGAAGAGCTTGTGGCCCGAGACCGTGTAGAAATCGCAGCCCAGTTTTGCCACGTCGAGCTCGAGATGCGGTGCCGCCTGGGCGCCGTCGAAGAGAGTCGGGATACCGCGTCGGCGAGCCATCTGGACGATCTCTTGCGCCGGATTGATGGTACCCAGAGCGTTCGAGACATGGGTGAGGGCGACCATACGGGTGCGTTCTGAGAGCATCTCTTCGAACGCATCGAGATCGAGTTCACCGGCGTCGGTGATCGGCGCGACCCGCAGCCGGGCTCCAACCTCGCCACAAATGATCTGCCAGGGCACGATGTTCGAGTGATGCTCCATGGTGGAGATCAAGATCTCGTCGTCGCGCGACAGCTGAGGACGGACGAAGCTCCGAGCCACCAGGTTGATTGCTTCGGTGGTTCCGCGGACGAAGATGATCTCGTCGACGCGCTCCGCTCCCATGAATCGGCGTGCGAGCTCGCGCGCCCCCTCGTAGGCTTCGGTCGCCCGCTGAGACAGCGTATGAACGCCGCGGTGGACGTTCGAATAGTTATAGGTGTAGGCGTTGGTGAGTGCGTCGATCACCGATTGCGGCTTCTGCGCCGAGGCCGCATTGTCGAGATAAGCCAGCGGCTTGTCGTGGACGGTCTGCGCCAGCGCGGGAAAGTCGCGCCGAATCCGTTCGACGTAGAACGGCTGACTCGGATGGCAGCGCGGCACCACCGCCACGCGGTCTGCAGGTGGTGCGGCGGGTACAGCGACGGATTCGGCGCGGCTTGATCTCATACAGCTTGTCTCACGATGTCGCCCTTCGGCAATCGGGTGAAGAGGAACTCCTCGAGATCCTTGCGAACCGCCTCGAGGCGAATCTCATCCAGCACTTCACCAGCGAAGGAGTAAGTCAATAGGCTGCGCGCGGCTTCCTCGCCGATCCCGCGGGAACGCAGGTAGAAAACCGCTTCGTCGTCCAGGTGACCGGTGGTCGAGCCGTGGGTGCAGCGCACGTCGTCGGCGAAGATCTCGAGCTGAGGATTCGAGTGAACCAGCGCGTCCTTCGACATCAGAAGGTTGCGATTCGACTGCTTGGCGTCGGTCTTCTGAGCGTCTTGATGGACATAGATGCGACCGTTGAAGACCGCCCGGGCGCGATCTTCGAGGATGCCTTTGAACAACTCGTAGCTATGGCAGTTGGGCTTGGCATGATCGACCCGCATCTGATGATCGACGTGCTGGGATCCGCGCGCCAGGTAGAGACCGTTGAGCGTGCAGTGAATACCCTCAGCATCGAGCATCGCCTGGATGTCGTTGCGCACCAGGGCGCCGCCGTGGTTGATCGAATGGGTAAAGAAGTTGGTGTCCCGCTCGAGATGTATCTTCTGGGTCGCCACATGGTAGGCGCCGAGACTCTCTTGCCCGAGCCGGTAGTGGTCGATCACCGAATTCGCCTGACCGACGATCTCGGTTACCGGGCAAGTAAAATAGCGCTCTTCGCCAAAGCCGATATAGCTCTCGACCACGGTCAGCTCACTGGATTGCTCGGCGGCGATGAGATTGCGCGGATAACAGACCGTCGGTTCGGCTTCATCGCCGTTGGTCTGCAGGAATAGCGCGTGAATGGTGGTCTCGACCGCCGTGCCCCGGGGCACAAAGATGCAGACACCATCCTCGACATGGGCGCTGTTGAGGGCCACGAACGGGTGCTCGATGTCGGCGTAGCGGCCGAGGTACTGCTCGACCAGATCACTCCGCTGGACCATGGCCTCGGCCAGGCTACCGGCGAATACCCCCTCAGGCAGATCTCCGAGGCGAGAGAGCTCGCTCGAGTAACGCCCGTTGATGAAAACCAAGTCGATGCAATCGGGCAACAGGAAAGGCTGGATCTTCTCAGACGTCAGGCCGGCGTTGCCGTGGGCGGCGCGCCGAAACTCGGTCTTCGCGATCGGCGCGACGTTGGTCTTGCGCCACTCTTCCTGACGCCTCGAGGGAAAACCGATTCGATCGAAGGTCTCGAGGCCTTTGCGGCGAAGCTGGCGGACGCTCTCCGGCTGGCCGACGAGGCCCTGATCGAAAGCGCCATAGGTGGCTACGAAGGGGGATCTTTCCGCGACAGCAGGCATCGGCTGAGCTCCTAGACCGCCACCGCGGCGGCGTGGTCGACAGCTTTCTGCTCGAGCCAGGAGTAACCCCTGGACTCGAGGTCGAGAGCCAGCTCTTTGCCGCCCGACAGTGCGATCTTGCCGTCGAGCAGCACGTGGACGTGATCCGGCTGGATGTAGTTGAGCAGCCGCTGATAGTGGGTGATGACCACGAACGAGCGATCCTGTGAGCGCATCGTATTGACGCCCTCGGCGACGACTTTCAGCGCGTCGATGTCGAGGCCCGAGTCGGTTTCGTCCAGCACCGCCAGGCGCGGCTCGAGCACCGACATATGAAAGATCTCGTTGCGCTTCTTTTCACCACCAGAGAAACCCTCGTTGACCGGCCGGCTGAGCAGAGCCTCGTCCATGTGGACCAACTCCATCTTCGAGCGCACCAGCTTGAGGAAGTCGACGGCGTCGATCTCTTCCAGGCCGCGATGTTTGCGCACCGCGTTGAGCGCTGCCTTGAGAAAGTAGGTATTGCTGACCCCGGGTATCTCGACCGGGTATTGAAAAGCCATGAAGACACCTTCGCGGGCACGATCCTCGGGCGCCATGTCGAGAAGATCCTCACCGTCTAGCAAGACTTCGCCTTCGGTGACCTCATAGTCCTCACGACCGGCCAAAACCTGGGCCAGGGTGCTCTTGCCTGAGCCGTTGGGGCCCATGACGGCATGAACCTCGCCGGATCCGACTTCGAGGTCAATGCCTTTGAGGATGTCCTTACCCTCGATCCCCGCATGTAGATTGCTGATCTTTAACATCTCAGATTTCTCCGAACGAAAGCGCGCTGGCAGCGCGCTGAGTTTGATGATTAGAGGCCCTCGATCTCTCGGGGCCTGCCCGGCCGCGACCGGGCGCAAGTCTTGGAAACGGGTTAGCCGACACTGCCTTCGAGACTGACTTCGAGCAGTTTCTGAGCTTCGACGGCGAATTCCATCGGCAATTCCTGAAAGACCGTCTTGCAGAAGCCGTTGACGATCATCGATACCGCTTCCTCGGTATCGATACCGCGCTGGTTGCAGTAGAAGATCTGATCCTCACCGATCTTCGACGTCGTCGCCTCGTGCTCCATGCGGGCGGTCGGGTTCTGGACGTCGATATAAGGGAAGGTGTGCGCTCCGCAGCGATCACCGAGAAGCATCGAGTCGCACTGCGAAAAATTGCGCGCACCTTCGGCGCTACCCAGGATCTTCACCTGGCCGCGGTAGGTGTTCTGACCTCGGCCGGCGGAGATGCCCTTGGACACGATGGTGCTCTTGGTGTTCTTGCCGACGTGGATCATTTTGGTGCCGGTATCGGCCTGCTGATAGTTGTTGGTCAGCGCCACCGAATAAAACTCGCCGACCGAATCGTCACCCTTCAGGATGCAGCTGGGGTATTTCCAGGTGATGGCCGAGCCGGTTTCCACCTGGGTCCAGGAGATCTTCGAGCCGCGTCCTTCGCATAGGCCGCGCTTGGTCACGAAGTTGTAGATGCCGCCCTTGCCTTCTTTGTCTCCCGGGTACCAGTTCTGGACCGTCGAGTACTTGATCTTGGCGTCCTCGTGGGCGATCAGCTCGACCACCGCGGCGTGGAGTTGGTTCTCGTCGCGCATCGGAGCGGTGCAGCCTTCGAGGTAGCTAACTTGGCTGCCTTCGTCCGCGATGATCAGGGTGCGCTCGAACTGACCGGTGTTCATGGCGTTGATCCGGAAGTAGGTCGAGAGCTCCATCGGGCAGCGAACGCCCTTGGGCACGTAGACAAACGAGCCGTCGCTGAAGACCGCCGAGTTGAGCGCCGCGAAGAAGTTATCGCCGGCGGGGACCACAGAACCCAGGTACTTGCGAACCAGGTCCGGATGATCGTGAACCGCTTCGGAGAACGAGCAGAAGATGATACCGAGATCGGCCAATTTATCTCGGAAGGTGGTGGCTACCGACACGCTGTCGAAGACCGCGTCGACCGCGACACCGGCGAGCATCTCCTGCTCGTGCAGCGGGATACCGAGCTTCTCGTAAGTGGCGAGGATCTCGGGGTCGATCTCGTCGAGGCTCTTGGGCCGATCTTCGTCGGACTTGGGCGCCGCGTAGTAGTGAGCGTCCTGGTAGTCGATCGGCGGATAGTGGACGTTGTGCCAGGTCGGCTCATCCATCTTCTGCCAGCGGCGAAAAGCTTTCAGGCGCCAGTCGAGCATCCACTCGGGTTCTTTCTTCTTCGCCGAGATGAGTCGGACGACGTCCTCGTCGAGCCCTTTCGGAATCACCTCCTGCTCGATGTCGGTGACGAATCCGAACTTGTACTCTTGACTCGCCAACCGCTCGAGGGTTTCGGTGCTGGTGGTCATATCGTGTCTCCGAAGTTCTGGTTATTGGGTGAGGTTTCCGGTCGCCGCGGTACCACTGCCGAGCTGAATCAGGGGCGGGGTCAGCGGGTGGATCAACTCGGCCAGCGAGATGCTTTCGAGGGCGTGACGAACCGCCCGATTGATCTGTTGCCAGTTGCCACGCAAGCGACAGATGGATTCCTGAGAGCAGGTCCCAGGAGTATCTTCGATGCATTCGGTAAAAGCGATGGGCCCATCGAGGGCCGAGATCATCGCCGCGACGGTGATTTGATCCGGACGGTGCGCCAACGAGTAGCCGCCTTTGACGCCGCGATGCGATTCGAGCAGTCCTTCGCGCGTCAGGAGCTTCAAGATCTTGCTCACCGTCGGCGCTGGCAGGCGGGTCTCGGCGGCGAGCTCCGGCGCGGTAAAACGCTGGTCTGGCCGACTGGCACAGAACGTCAGCAAAACGATGCCGTAGTCTGCCTGTTTGGTCATTCGCAGCATAAGGACGCCTCGGTCTGAAACTCGAGCCGACAGCACCGGGCACACACCCGATACATCGGAAGAAATTGCCTCTCCGGGAGGGAGTTTGAGTCTCGATACAAGACTCAAATGGATAGGACCTAGTCCAAACTCAAGTGAACAGGACCTAGTCCAAGAAGAGAACCTGATCTAAACAGGACCAAATCGGTACTGTTTAGAAATAGTAGCAGTCTCCCCGGCAATGTCAAGGGTCTTCTTGACATCAATCCTGGGGAGTGAGAGAGGCGTTCTAGAGGCTGAGTCCGGGCGGAGTCAGCCTTCGATCAGCGCCTTTCAAAGAGAGGGCGCATCAGCTGGACCGCTGAAAGACCGGGGAACCGCTGAAAGACCGGGGGATAAGACCATGCCTGACCAAGCCATCGGCTTGGACTCCTCCGGGCCGAGGACGCGAGTCTCAGGAAGACTCGGCCATTTCCTTGAGGCCCTTGAGCGCGCGAAACTTGACCAGGCGCCGGGCGGGTTTAGCGGCGAAGGTGGTCTCTTCACCGGTGAAAGGGTTGATGCCCTTGCGAGCGCGGGTCGCCTTTTTGGCGCGGATAGTGAACTTGGCCAGACCCGGGAGAGTAAACGTGCCACAGGAACGCTTCTTCAGGTGCCGGTGCATGAGATCGCTGAGGGAATCAAAGACGCCGGCGACCTCTTTCCTGGTCAATCCGGTGTCTTCGCTGATGGCCGAGATCAGCTTGGCCTTGGTATAGGGATCCCGAATCGCAGTGAGTTTCTTGGTAGCCATAAGTCCTCCAATGGTTCCTAGGGGCGATCCTCGCGCGCACTTAAGGTGTGGCAAGTGGGGTGGGGTTCTGAAATCGTAGTCGTGATCGCGGGCGCGCGCAAGATCGTGGCTCCGTCGAAGCGCTGATCCGTCGAGCTGTTCGCTGCGAACGTCCCGGACGGGTGCGGTCAGTCCAGCTCCCAAGGACGCAGGGGTGGTTCCTCATCCGGCTGCTCTTTGGCCCGTCGCATGGCCTCGCGGAACTTCTCTTCCATCAAACGGTCTCGGTCTTCGAGCGCCGCCACCTCGCGTTCGAAGACTTCGTCGGCGCGTTGTTTCGATTCGTCCAGACCGGCGAGCAACTGGTCGAAATCTTTGCCGCCAGCGGGCTCCTTTTTCGCCGGTTTGTGGAAAAGCACCTCGCCGGTAGCGACATCGATCGTCAGGTCGCTACCGCATTCCGGGCATAAAACGGTCACTCGTTCATTGTTGCTCACGGAACTCATTGTATCCTTAAGGGGTCTGGAGATGTGTGGGCTCCGGAGACGCTCGAACCTGGGCGCTCGGACGGTGCGCGCTTGCTCAGACAGTGCATGCATGCTCAGACAGTGCGCGCTTGACAGTGTCGCAAGGCTCACGCTTGACAGCGTCGCAAGGCTTCGTTAGAACTGAAGCCTTATCAGACCATCCAACCGCGGAGGTTGAGACCATGACTCGGAAACCGGCGCGACTATTCACGGCCATGGCTTTTGGCTGCCTGGTGTTGCTGCTCACAGGCTGCCCCCAACAAGCGATCAAGGTAGGTGCCGTCATCCCGATGACGGGAGAGAACAGCACCTATGGCGAGGCGATTCGTAAAGGCCTGGAGCTGGCCTACAACGAGATGAAGGAAGACCCTAATTCCGGAGTCGCCCTCGAGCTGTCGGTGGTGGACACCGAGAGCGACCCGGCAAAGGCTGCCACATTGCTGGCAGAGCAGTACAACAGTGGCGCGCTGATCGCGGTCGGCGGCGTCACCTCGGTCGAAGCGAAGGAGATGGTGACCGCCGCGGACAGTGCCGATCGTGTGCTGCTCTCGCCCTCGGCGTCGAGTCCCGAGCTGACCGGAATCTCGCGCAACTTCTATCGGATCTTCCCGTCCGATTTTGCTGCCGCTACCAAGATGGCACAGTTCGCCTCCCAGGAGCTCAAGATGACTCGCGTGGTGGTGATCACCGAGTCCCAGAGCTATGCCAAGGGCATCCACGGCGTGTTCCAGCCGGCCTTTGAAGGCTATGGCGGCGAGGTTCTCGAGGTGATCGAAGTACCGCCGGGCACCTCCGATCTCGGAGGCTTGATGGATCGGGTCATGACCCTCAAGCCCGAGGCGGTCTACCTGGCGGGCTTCGAGCAGGGCATCGGCTTGATGATCCAGGAGTTGCGGCGCCTGGACTACAAAGGCAGGATCCTCACCACCAGCGCCTTTGCACTTCCCTCAGCCATCGCCCGAGTCGGACAGGACGCCGCGGGGGTCATTCTCACTCAATCGGTCTTCGAGCTCGACAGCGACCACGCGCACGTACAGAAGTTCGTCAAGGGCTATGAGGAGAAGTACGGCGAGAGCCCCGATATCTACGCTGCCCACGGCTACGATGCGATGAAAGTCGTGGCCGCTGCCCTGACCGGTCGTCCAGCGTTGCCCGGCGAGGTGATCAAGGGGTTGCGGGACGTCAAAGAATTCCCCGGCGTCACCGGCAGCATCCAGTTCGACGAAAAGGGCGACGTTCGAAAGTTCCCGCGCCTCTACATCATCGGCGAAGATCAGCTGCTCTACGACTACAACGAACGAGTCCGCAAGCAGCAGGATGAGATCCGCCGCCGCCGTCAGGCGCTGATGGAGAAGCTGGAGAAGATCCAGACGCAGGCCAAGGAAATGAATTAACGGCCCCAAGAAGCCCTGCCATTGGCCGGGCTTCCTTGGCCCAACCTCTCCCTCGTAGAAGACCTCACGCTGCGCGCTGAGGTCTTCTACCTTTAAGCACTCGTTGGGGTTCTCAGATCATTTGCTAGCTGAGAGATTGAGCCTCGCGCCGCCAGCTGGAGGCGGATCAGGGTAGCGAGGGTTTAGAAGTCGTGCCACTATGCTGAGACTTGCCAAATCACTTTTTCGCTACCGCAGCCTGCTGGCGACGCTCACCAGCCGGGAGCTGAAGGCGCGCTACCGGGGCTCGGTGCTCGGTTACGTCTGGTCCCTGGTCAACCCGCTGCTCTTGCTCGCGGTCTACACGTTCGTCTTCAGCAAGATTTTCGCCGCGCGCGTCGAGGTCTCGCCTTACGGCCTCTTCCTGGCCACCGGCGTCTTTCCGTGGCTCTGGCTTTCCGCGTCATGGGTGGAGGGCACCAGCTCGCTGTCGGCCAACGTGGGCTTGATCCAAAAGGCGGCGTTCCCGGCAGAGCTGTTGCCGATCGTTTCGGTCCTGGCCAACCTGGTGCACTTCACGTTCGCGCTGCCGGTGATCGTCACGGCGATCGGAATCTACAGCGCTCAAGGCCATGAGATCGGTGGTTGGAGCACGATCGTCGCGCCTTTGGTAGCGCTTGTTCAACTACCCATGGTGGCCGGCTTGGCGCTCGGTTTCGCGGCCCTCAACGCGCACTTCAAGGACGTCAAGGATCTGCTTTCCAATCTATTGACCCTCTTGTTCTTCATGACCCCGATCCTCTACACCCTCAAAGATCTGGAGGGCCACCGCCTGGTTCATTGGGCAGTGGCGAACAATCCGATCACTCCGTTCATCCGCTCTTATCAGGAGGCGATCTTTTTCGGTCGCTGGCCGTCGGCTGGGCTATGGTTCGAGATGATCGTCGTCAGCGCCGTCGTATGGGCTCTCGGCGCGTGGCTCTTCGATCGCTTGAGCGACACCCTGGTGGAGGCGGTATGACTTCCGAAGAGAAGCCGGCCGTCAGGGTCGAGGGCGTGACGAAGCTCTACCGGCGAACCACTGCCGGGCACCACCTGCGCACACTCAAGAGCGCCCTGGTCGAGCGCAGCCTGGTGAAGGGGCTGCAGCCCGAAGAGGCGATCCATGCACTGAGAGATGTCTCCTTCTCGGTGGCAAAGGGCGAGGCCGTAGGTCTGATCGGCAGCAACGGTTCAGGCAAGTCGACTTTGCTCAAGACGGTCGCCGGCATCCTCAAGCCGACTCAAGGGACGATCCGGGTCGATGGCCGTGTCGCCGCCTTGATCGAGCTCGGCGCCGGCTTTCATCCGGAGATCTCGGGGCGCGAGAACATCTTCATCAATGGCGCGGTGTTGGGTCTGAGTCGCCGCGAGATTCAGCGGCGATTCGACGCCATCGTCGAATTCTCGGGGCTCGAGAATTTCATCGACGAGCCGGTCAAGACCTACTCCTCAGGCATGTACATTCGCCTCGGTTTCGCCGTTGCCATTCACACCGATCCCGACATCTTGATGGTCGACGAGGTGCTGACGGTGGGCGACGAGGCGTTCTCCCACCGCTGTTTGCGCCGTATCGAGGAGTTTCTGGCCGATGGCAAGACCTTGCTTTTGGTCAGCCATTCACTCGATCTGATCGAGGAGATCTGCGACCGGGTGGTCTGGCTCGAAGGCGGCCACCTCAAGGAGAGCGGCCTACCGCGCCGGGTGGTCGACGCCTATCGCGAGTGGGTCGCGGCGGCCGAAGGACACGCCCATCAGCAGGCCAAAGAACAGCGCGAGCACGAGAGCTCGGAGCCCGAGGAAGAGACTCGGGAAGAATCACTGCGTTGGGGCTCGGGTGAGGCGGTGGTCGAGCAGATCCGAATGCTGGTCGACGGCGAGGAGCGCTACTACTTTCAAAGCGGCGACGCGGTGACCTTCGAGATCACCGCAAGGGCGAATCACGAGCTCGAGGATTTCGTCTTCGGCATCGCCATCCAGACCCCGCGAGGGGGGGAATGTTGGGGTACCAATACCGATCTCGACGGCTTTGTGCCGTCTCGCCTCGCGGACGGCTTGGTGACAGTCAACGTCACGTGTCCGAATCTTCGTCTGGGTGCCGGCGAATATGTAGTTGACGTCGCCGTCCACGCGCGAGACGGCACGCCCTACGATTATCGGCGAAAGCTCGTGAGCTTCAGCGTCACCGCGCCGACCCGCAGCGTCGGGACCTACTTTCCCGAGCACGAATGGACGTTCTCAGATAGTGTCGAGTGGGAATTGCTGGGCGGTGAGACGCCGTCTACGGAAGATCGATAAGCCCGCGGGGATGTGATCATCTGTCCTCTCGGGGAATAGGAGCAGGCGATGGCCGAGCGGACAGACAAGCGGACAGATAAAGGGATGAACGTCAAGATCGCGGACGAGGAGCTCAAGGGGCGTTACGCCAACCTGGTTCGAATCACCCATACCCGCGAGGAGTTCATTCTCGACTTCATCAACATGGTTCCTCCTCAGGGAGCCGTTACCGCTCGGGTCATCACCAGCCCCGGGCACTTGACGCGGCTGATCGGGGCGCTGCAGGCAATCTCAAGCTTTATGAGAAGAGCTTCGGCTCGATCGAAGCGGCTCCCGAGCCATCAAGTGACGGCACAGTCCATTGACCCCCTGTGGATAGAGCTTATTTATGGATAAAGCTTATTTTTTGAGCACGTCGGGTGAGGCGCCCGATGTGACCCTGGCCGAGGCGATCCGGCGTGGTCTGGCGCCCGACGGCGGGCTCTACTTCCCGCGCGAGCTGCCGCCGCTGCCGGCTCAGTTTTTCGCCCGACTCGGCGGCATGGAGCTGGCCGAATCCGCCTCTCTCGTCGCCGAGCATCTGCTGGGGGCGGCTCTCGAGCCAGGGGTGCTGAACAACATCGTCCGCGACGCCCTCGATTTTGAGATTCCCCTGGTGCGGTTGACCGACCGCATCCGGGTGCTCGAGCTCTTCCACGGGCCGACGTTGGCGTTCAAGGATGTCGGCGCCCGCTTCCTGGCTCGAATCATGGCCCGGACGAGGACCGACGATCGAACCTTGACCATCCTGGTGGCGACCTCCGGAGATACCGGAGGAGCGGTCGCCCAGGCGTTCTTCGGCGTCGCCGGGACACGGGTCGCGATCCTCTATCCGCACGGCAAAGTCAGCCCGCTGCAGGAGCGGCAGTTCACCACCCTGGGCGGCAACGTGCGATCCTTCGCGGTCGACGGCACCTTCGACGACTGCCAACGGTTGGTCAAGGAAGCGTTTGTCGACGATGAGCTGCAATCGCGCCTCAACTTGACTTCCGCCAATTCGATCAACGTCGGACGTCTCCTGCCGCAGATCTTCTATTACTTTCACGCCGCGGCTCAGCTGAGCGACGATGAGCGCGATCGCCCGCTTTTATTTGTCACTCCGAGCGGTAACTTCGGCAACCTCGCCGCCGGCCTGATCGCCAAGCGCCTGGGGTTGGCCTGTCGCTTCATCGCCGCGACCAATGTCAACGACGTGGTGCCCGAGTACCTGGAGACCGGCGTCTATTCGCCCCGTCCGTCGACGCGCACCATCTCAAACGCCATGGACGTCGGCAATCCGAGCAATTTTGCCCGCATCCTCCACCTCTACGCCGAGGATCTCGACGCCCTCCAGTCCGATCTCACCGGCCGGCGCTATGACGACGCCGCCACCCGTCAAGCGATCGCCGACATCGACCGCGAGCACGGTTATCTGATGGACCCGCACACCGCGGTCGGTTACCTGGCGCTCTCCGACGCTCTCGCTGACGAGGATCCCGGAACCCTGGGGATCGTGTTGTCGACCGCCCATCCCGCCAAGTTCGGCGAAGTCGTCGAGCCGGTGATCGGGCGCAAGATCGATCTGCCGCCCCAACTCGCCGAACGCCTCGACGCACGGGTGCTCAGCGAGCCGCTGGGAGGCGACGTCGCCGAGCTCAAGGGTCGGCTGCTGGACTGGGAGTGAACGAGCGCCTGACGTACCGGTGCTCAGCGAGCCGTTGGGAGGCGACGTCGCCGAGCTCAATGGGCGGCTGCCGGACTGTTAGATCCCGGCGAAATAGGCTCCCGGCGGGCCTTGGATGACTACAAGTTCCGCGAAATAGCCTCCTAGAGGTCTCGGACAAACATCCAAGCCCGTGAAATAGCCTCACGGGGGTATCGGACAGACGTCCAAGCCCGCGAAATAGCCTCACGGGGGCATCGGACAAACGTCCAAGCCCGTGAAATAGCCTCACGGAGGCATCAGACAGATGTCCAAGCCCGTGAAATAGCCTCTCCTAGGGCTTTGGACAAATGTCCAAGCTGCCTTTACCGGGCTGCGATCGTAGACGCGCCCTTTTACCCGATCGCGATCGGCGCTGCCAGCAGAGCGTCGGGGATGCCGAAGGCATCGACCAGGGGTACGGCTTGATCGCGGACTTCGCGGCATAGCTTGTTGACCAGCTTGCGGATCGCCTTGGCTTTCGACGGCTCGAGGTAGCCGTGCTCGAGGAACCAACCACGATCTCGCTCGATGGCATGGAGGGCGAAGAGGTCGACCATCGGCTCGAGCACGGCCTTGAGATCGGAGTCGGCGCGATGCTTGACACCGTCGGCGAAGCTCTCGAGCACGACGCGCTCGACGTGGGCCTTGGCGGTCTCGACCACGTGGTCCTGGCACTCGATCAGGGCATGATAGGAGTCGACGCCGGCGTCGATCCGCTTCTTGAGCCGCCGGGCGACCGAGGCCAGAAGGTGCTGCTCGCGCCAGCGCAGGGCGCCGAGCTGGAACTCGCGACCGCGCAGATGGCTCTCGTCGGTGGAGCGGGTGGTGATCGGGTTGAGCTCGGCGACGGCGGTAAAGGCGCGGTCGGTGAGGTAGCGCACCAAGCCGAAGAGATCCATCTCGCCAAATTGCCGCTTGTAGCCGGAGAGCAGGCCTTTTGCGACAAGAAGGAGCAGCACGGTATTGTCACCTACGAAGGTTGTGAAGACGTCGGTGTCGGCTTTGAGCTCGGCAAAGCGATTGACCGCCAGGTAGCCCTGCCCGCCGCAGGCTTCGCGGCAGGTCTGAATGGTGTCGGTGGCGTGCCAGGTACTGAAGGCCTTGAGCCCGGCGGCCGCGGTCTCGACGTCTCGCCGGTCGTCTCCGCTTGAGTCCAGGAACATCGCGACCAGATCCTTGAGCGCGAAATCGAGCGCGTAGGTAGTGGCGAGGCGCGGCATCAGTCGCCGCTGATGGGTGAGGTAGTCGAGGATGACGGTCTCACTTTCGCCCGCCGGGCCGAATTGCCGCCGCCGGGCGCCGTAGCGCACCGCCACGGCGAGCGCCGACTTGGCGCCGGAGAGCGCGGCCAGGGCGACGCTGACTCGACCGCCGACCAGGGTGCCGAGCATGGTGAAGAAGCGTTTTGCCGGGCTGGCGATAGGGCTCGAATAGAGGCCCTCGCGACTGATCTGAGCGAAGCGATCCAGCAGATTCTCACGGGGTACCCGAACCTGGTCGAAGGCCAGCCGACCGTTGTCGACGCCATTCAGGCCCATTTTCTCGCCGCAGTCCTCGATATTGACGCCGGGCAGCGCGTTTCCCTGCTCGTCGCGGATCGGCACCAGCACGGCGTGGACGCCGTAGGACTCGCCGTCGACTTCGAGCTGGGCGAAGACGGTGGCCAGGCGCCCGTGGCACGCGGCATTGCCGATGTAGTCCTTGCGCGCGCCGGGGTTTGGGGTATGGATGACGATCTCGCCCGTCGCGCGTTCGTAGCGGGCGGTGGTCTCGACGTCGGCGACGTTGGAGCCGTGACCGGTCTCGGTCATGGCGAAACAGCCGGGTAACTCCAGGGTACCGGCGTCTTTCAAGTAGCGCTGGTGATGCTTTTCGGTGCCCAGCTGCAGGATGCTGCCGCCGAAGAGGCCGAACTGGACGCCGAATTTGACCGTCAGGCTCAGATCGTGAAACGCCAACGTCTCGAAGGCGGCGATCGATGCCCCGGTGTCGTCCCGGCCGCCCTGTTCCGAGGGATAAGCGAGCGCGCCGAAGCCCTGCTCGGCCAGAACTTGGGTCCACTCGAGGACCTTCTCGCGATAGGCGTCCTTGCTCAGACCGTAGACCCGGCGAAACGGCGCGCTCGCGAGCAGATTTCGCAGTTCTTGCTTGAGCGCGCGATGCTCGCCGTCGAGCAGTTCGGTCATGGCTTCGATGTCGAACGCCGCCGCCTTCTCCAACGGCCGGGCCGCCGGACGCGACGGGATCAACAGGGTGCGTGAGACCTCTTCGCCGGCGATGCCGAGCGCCTCCTCGATGTCCTGGAGCGCCTGAACCTCTGACGGCGGCACGTCATAGCCGTCGGCCCGGGCGAGCTCGAGCCCGAGATGAGTCAACGAACGCTTTTTGTCGAGGGAGAGCTCGCCGGCGCCCCGGCGGATGGCGGTCAGGAGCGCTCGCAGGTCCACGGCCGACGGTGGGTTCTCAGGATCCAGCCAGCCTCCGAGATGATCGCGGCAGCCCCGCTCCAGCCCCTCTGTGGCGCTGACCCGGGTGCAGATCGCGCCCACCTCCTCGGGGCTCAGGTCGCCGTCGGCCCAGGCGACGTAGAGCAGGGGAAAGAAGGCGGAGAGTCGAGGGTCGTCGAAAACGGCGCGCGGGCAAGGAGTGTCGGTGGCCATACATCGTCTCCTGGGTTCATGGGACGGCAGGCAACATGCTGTCGTTGCCACAAATGGATCCTACGTCGGCGAGCGGCCAGGAGATTGTAGCCGGCAGCATCCGCAACCGAGGAGAGGTGGTCCTCCCGCCGTCAGCCGGATGCGGATCAGGGTAGTGAGGCCCGAAGGCAGGCCAATGGCGGCGGCGGGAGATCCACCTCGGCTCAAGGACCGAGGAAGCTCACCAGAAGATCGCGAAAGATCTTCATGAAGTCGCGTTCGGACACGACGCCGACCAGGCGGCCGTTTTCCACCACCGGCAGGCAGGCGACCTGACGTTCGCGCATCAGCGAAACCGCATCGAGCGAAGAGGTGTCGGGCTCGACGGTGACGACGTCACGCAACATCACTTCGCGAACCGGGATCGGGCGCTTGGGCTCGCCTTGGTGTTCCGCCAGCACACGCAGCAGACGGCGATGAGTGACCAGACCGACCAGGCGGTGGACGTTATCCTCCACCGGCACGTGACGAATGTGGCGCCAATCCATCAGGCTGGCGGCGAGGTCGATGACGTCGTTCTCGTTGACCGTGAACAGGTCCGTGGTCATCAAGCTGGCGACCGTCGCATAGTGTTTCTGCCAATCGTCGGATTCGCGCAGACGAGCTCGCGACCAGGTATGCACCGGTTTACCCTCCTTCTGATTCGTGATCGTCGCTTCCGCCAGACAGGCCAGGCGCTCGGTCATGGTGCTGGCGTCCTGCATGTCGTTCAGGGAGTCGAGCTGCCACTGACAGCCGGTACGCCGGCTGAGCATCCGCTCTTCAATAACGTCGAGATAGCGATCGCCGTCTTCGATGCCCAGGGCCTTGAGGCCAGCTCTGGCCCTCGGCACCAACTCGTTCGCGACCAGCTCGCTGGCCGGCAGGGAAGCCTCCTCGAGCCATTGCAGCTGAGCCCGCGGTCCGAGTCGGGCGGCGACCAGGAAGTTCTCTTTCACGACATCAAAGGCCATGTGCTCACGGATGTCGCCGAGCTCGTCGGCCAGGGCTTTGAGCGTGCCGAACCAGAGCGCGGCGTTGGCGACTTCATCGATCACTGTCGGGCCCGCCGGCAGAATGCGGTTTTCGATACGCAGATGCGGCAGCCCGTCCGAGATGCCGTAACAAGGCCGATTCCAGCGGTAGATGGTGCCGTTGTGCAAGCAGAGAGCCTTGAGCGTCGGCGTCTCACCACGAGCGAGGACCTCGAACGGGTCTTGTTCGACCTCGGTCGAAACCAACAACCTGAAGCGGGCGATGTCCTCGCGAAGGATCTCGAGCACAGATTCTTCGAGCCATCGTTCGCCGAAGCTCACCCGCGGTTGCTGCAGGCGGCGGTGAGATCCTCGTCGGGTGTCAACCGCCTGCTGAAAGAGCGCGATCCGCGTCTCGCGCCAGAGTCGCTTGCCGAGAAAAAGCGGCGAGTTGGAGCACGCTGCCAGCGTGGGTCCAGCCAGAGCCTGGGCGATGTTGTAGAGCCGGGCGAAGCTTGCCGGCTCGACCTGAAAATGGAGCTGGAAGCTGGTGTTGCACGATTCCGCCATCACCGAGTCGTGCTTTAGGGTCAGCTCGTCAGGGCCTTTGATATGAAATTCGAAATCGCGACCTCGCAGTCGATACATGGCTTCGGCGAGCGCGAAGTAGCGCGGGATCGGCGCCATATTTTCGATCGCGATGTCCGCTTTCTCGAGAGTCGACAGGATACCGGTCATCAGGACCTCGACCCCGACCTCCGCGGCGGCACGATAGGCCTTGTCGAGCAGTCCATTCAGCTGCCCCTCTAGCCGGGTGAGGGTGTCGGCACCGACCTCGAGGGGGTCGAGGTTGATCTCGAGGTTGAAACTCGCCAGCTCGGTCGTGAAGTGGGGATCTTCGAGCTGTTCCAGCACCTTCAAAGAGACCGGTGCGGGCCGGTGGTTCGAATCGACCAGGAATAACTCCTGTTCTGCGCCGATGCGGGTGACGCCCTGCTCGAAACAGCCGTCGTCGAGCATTTTCTCGAGCGCCCGAGCGTCCAACAGGACCTTCTGCATGAACAGCCGAAGCAGCTCCGGGTCCGACTTCTTGTCGATCTGAGCTTCGCCCATCGCTTAGTCCGCCTCTAATCGTAGGTTGCAGCCTGAGACACAGTTAACCAGTGCCGAGAGACGAGTATACGCCGTCCCGGCGCGGTGATTCGCCGCACCTCCTATGAGGATCGCGCCAGACCTGATTCTGTGGTCAGTTGCCTTCGGCCATCAGCCGAACGAAATCGGACTCCGTGAGGATGCCGACCAGTTGAGCGCCTTCGACCACCGGCAGGCATCCATACTTGTTCTCGAACATGATCTGCGCCGCCTCGCGGATGTCGCTCTCGGGCTCGATCGAGACAACTCCGGTGGTCATCACCTCGCGAACCAGCAATTTCTCTAGCAGTGCATCCTCGACAAAGTCGGGTACGTCAGGCTGCTCGATCAAGTGGTTTCTCAGCAGATCGCGCTGCGAGACCAGGCCCACCAGTTCCTTGTCATCTTCGACCACCGGCATATGACGCACATCGCGGTCGAGCATCAGGTTGCGCAGGTGCGCGAGAGTATCTCCAGGCTTGGTCGCGACGACGTTCCGGGTCATCAGATCACGGACTCGCAGGGTCGACATTACTCCTCCTCTGCTGCCAGAGCTTTCGCTTCTCGAGGCGGGATGATCAGCGCGTTGCAGGGGGCCTGGCTGGCCATGTCCGAGGCGACGCTGCCGAGAAGAAATCGCTCGAAACCGCTTCGACCGTGTGTGCCGAGAACCAGGAGGTCGACGGATGAGGAATCGATCTGATTCAAGATCTCTTTGCGGATCTCGCCGATACGGACTTGTCGGGTGATCTCGAGTCCTTCCGGGGCCTTCAGGTGATCGACAAATCGGTCGAGCTCTTCATGCGCCAGGCGCTCGATTTGCTCGGGCGTGAACTGAGTACTGGATTCATGCTCTTCGTGGGTGAGGACGAACAGGGCCTCGATATCGAGATCCTTGACTTCTCCGAAGTTCTCCAGGATGCCCAGAGCCTCTTGCAGACACCCTGCTGACAACGGCGAGAGATCGGTAGGTGCCAGGATTCGTCGAGGGAGAGCCGCGATCTCAGCACCTCGCGAGTTGTTGCTGATCACCAGGACAGGGCAGGTCGCCTTACGCAGAACCCGATCGGTGGTGCTGCCGTGGAGCGCTCTGCCCGCGGTTTCATGGGCGCCGACTACGACCAGATCGATATCATGGGTCGCCGTGGCTTCAAGCAGCATCCGGTGGGGGGCGCCGGCTTCGATGATCACGCCTGTCAGGCTATCGACGTCGGTACCGATCCGATGGAGTTGCTCGTCGAGCATTTGTCTGCGGACCTGGCGCTCGGTCTCCAGGAGGTCAGGATTGACGGTGGTCAGGCCGGTCGGCGCCGCGAAGTAGGCCACCGGCAGCGCGTGGGCATGGAGCAAGCGAAGCTCGGCACCGGACTGACGCGCGAGCTCGACTCCGGCGCGGACCACCGGGTCGCTCATTTCGTCGAGTGAGGTACCTATCAGGATACTCTTGATCGTGCGCTCCATCTTCTTCTCTCCTGCAGATCCTTCGACGTCATCAACGTCGCTACTTACGAGCGGGCCTTTGTTGAATCGCCCTATTGGGCCCCTTCTGGTGGGACGACACGTCATCCCGAGCTGGACCTAGTCTGCCGGTGCGAATCCCGCGGGCGCCATAATCCTACGGGTGGTTTTGGCCAAAGCAGTCGCTACCCATGAGGGTGGGGCGTCCGAGGGGGCTGTTGCGCATAGATTCTCGCTGCTGGACGCCGGAGGCTTGGCCGCAGGGTTGGGTGCGCGTAGCGCGCCCGACCCTGCCGAGGAGGGGTTGGGCCAACGAAGGCAGTCCGGAGGACTGGTTTTCTTGGGGTGCAAGGAGGCTGTTGCGAATAGATTCTCGCTGCAGGACGCCGGAGGCTTGGACGCGGGGTTGGGCACGCGTAGCGTGCCCGACCCTGCCGAGGAGGGGATGGGCCAATGAAGGCAATCCGAAGGATTGGCTTTCTTGGGGCGCTATTCGTCTCGGGTTTCGTCCGAGACTTGCAGGGTCTTCAGGTAAGCGACGAGATCGAGAATCTTGTTTCGCACCGCGTCTTCCTGATCGGAATCTCGCCCCATGTCCTGAAATCCCAGGCCCCAGACAGGCATTTGGCGCGTGCCGTGCGCCGCGATTTCTTGACGGCCGTCGATCGCCCGATAAACCCGTTCCGCCGGGAACTCGCCGTCGTTTCCCGCGGCGAGGAGTGTGAGGTCGGCGGGGGCGATCTCGAACAGCTCGGCCATCGGGCCGTCACCGGTGCCTGATCTGCCGTGGCAGTTCAGACAGTGAATCCTGTAGCTCAGAGCTCCGAGCGTCTCACGATCTTCCGGGGGTTCGCCGCCGAGCACGGCGTGTGGCGCCAGTACCGTCGCCAGGAAACCGGCGACCCAGAGGATCCTCGGGTCAGGACCTTTTGTCATGTAGCTCCTTCACCAGATGTGCCACCCGCGGATGAGCCCGGGCAACGTTTTCAAAGGTCGCCTTGTCGAGCTCGAGCAGCTCGCAATCCGTCATGGCGATAATCGTGCGATTGCGCGGTTGTGTGAAGAGCACAGAAGGCGTGCCAAAGACATGACCTTCGTGCAGCACCGCGACCTGATCATTATGGCCGGTCTCGTCCCGGCGATAGACGCGGGCCGAGCCGCTCGAAAGCACGAAAAGGCTATCTCCAGGCTCGCCTTCGGTGTAGATGATCGAACCGGGTTTCTTGACCAGTAGCTGCAGGCTGCCGATCATGGCCGCGAGCTCGTTCTCCGAAAAGTCATTGAACAGCGGCGACCAGTTGAAGCCATCTCGGCCCTCGGCCGCGTCCTCGAACCAGAACTCCGAAGGCATGATGACTGAAGTGACCAGGCCCTCGTCCCTTTCGGGAACCGGCTTGGCCTTCTTCGACCCGAAGCGTAAGCTCGGGAATCGAGGTGCCGTTTCGGGAGCCTTGGCGGGGGGTGGCGGGATTCTCGGCCTCGGGGGCGGCCGATCTTTGCTCCTGATCTTGATCAGCGTATCGAGCATCTCCTCGGCGTCCGACTGTTCGGGATCGATGCGCTGAATTTTCTTGAGTACCGCGATCGCCTTGGTGGTGAAGCCTTCGGTCGAGAATTCCTGGACCAGGCTCTCGAGCACCTCGATCGAGCGGCGCTTCTGACCGTCCCGCTCATAGACATCCGCAAGCAGCTTGCGTAGGTGGACGCTCTTCGGATCTTCCCGAAGATGCTTCTTGATGACCTTGATCGCCCGCGAATATTGCCCGCGGGAGATCAGTCGATTGACATCTTGCTTGCCTTGCAGCCAGCCCAACATGGCGAACCTCGTGCCTCGAGTCTATCTCAAACGGGCCGTCACGGATCCGGACGATAGTCCACTTCGAGCACCCGGATACTCGCCTGGCCGATGAAGGTGGCGAGCTGGGCGAGCTCTTTGAGCGTCGCGTGATCATCGTTCAGAGCGCTGGTTCCGAAGGCGATGTGGGCGGCGTCGAAGGTCACCGGCAGGGTGGCATCGAGATCGAGCCAGCGGTCGCCGACCCAGGCCTGAGTCCACATGTGGTATCCGAAGAGATCGCGTTCCCCGGAGAATTCCTCGACATAGACCAGGCCGGTCACCGCCCGTGCCGGGATACCGGCCGCGCGCAGAAGGGCGGTAAGCAGCACACTGTGTTCGGTGCAGTCGCCGGAGCGGCTGGCGGCGACTTCACCGGCGGTCGCCAGGATCGAGTCGAGATTCTTGTTCAGCAGATAGTCGGCGACGAAGGCGCGAAGCGTCTCGGCCTGTTGCGCGTCAGGCTCTTTCGATGCGTCGGACGCCAACGCCTCGGCCAACAGTCGCTGCACGTCGTCCGACTGGTGATCGATGAAGGTCGAGGCTCGTAGGTAGGGTTCGAGATCAGCGGTCGTCTCGCCCGAGGTCGGACTCGAGCCGACTTCGACCAGAATCTGGAAGACCTCTTCCCCTCCGTTGGACGCCCCCGATCTCTCCGGCCGCTTCACGACCTTCTGGGCGCCGACGCTCGGCAGGCTCGCCGCAGGCATCGATCCGCCGGCGACGATCTCGTAACGTATCCTCAGGGCCTGTCGCGGATTCGCGATCGGGCGATCAGGGTAGATGAACGTGCGGGCCATGAGCTCGGGACCGTCGCCGCTGTCGAGTGCCTGCTCGCGGGGCGCCAGCGTGGAGGTGACGGTGAAGCCCATCATCGGCGTCGCCGAGCGTACGGTGAGCCCCTCGCTGGTGACGTTGACGATCGACTCGAGCTGCGGTGTGAAGCTCTGGCGTTGACGGAACCGGCGGGTGGATACGACCTCGCCATCGACCAGCATCTCCTCGTCTTCGGCGTCAAGAATCCACTCTGTGTCGATGATCTCCAGACCGAGTTGTGGATCGAGCGTGCTGAGGGTGAACTGTCGGTCGCCATCCGCCAGCAGTTGACGCAGGCGAGGTTGAAGCTGGCCCGGGGTCAGCCAGCCGTCCGGCGGTAGCGCGACCCGCTGCTGTCGCGAGTCTTCACCGTGGGTGACGTCGACCAGGATCTCATGGGCGAGGAACGTCCAGGTGGTCTCGATCGGCTTCTGCCCCAGGGTCTGCCTGGACCATGCGCTCAACGGCCGGCCATCCAGCGTCTCCACGAAGCGGCTATCGCTGGCGAAGACCTGTGATGAGTCGGCGCGTTTGAATCGCAAGTGGAGACGAGACACGGTGGTCCGCTGGCCGTCGCGCACGATCTCGCGGCTGAGCATCCAGCCGGCGGGGGTCCCGTCGACGTCGAGGCGGTACCAGTGCTCCTCGGGGCCATCGGTGTCTCGATCGGCGCTCCTCTCGGTGACCTGCTCGCCGGGGGCATTCGCGGTGCGGTGACTGTCGGCCGCACAGCCGGCCCCGAAGACGATCATCCACAATGCCAGGGCGGCGGCGATCCAGGGGTGTTTCATGTCTTGAGGATAACGATGATTAGAAGAAATCGCGACGCAATGGACCTCGAATGAAACCTATTTCGTGGTGATGGCGTAAATACAGTCAGAGCTTCTTCCTCTTCCTCACAACCCCCCGGCGCTCCTCTCGCCGGGGGGTTTGCTTTTAGGGGGTTCGAGCGGCCCGTTGAGCGCGCTGTCGATGTCCGCGTCGCTCAGCAGGTAGATATGAATCGAGAAGCCGATCCGCTCGTCCGGCTCGCGCTGGCGTAGGAAAGCGAAGAGGCGGGCGCTGCGCAGCTGGTGGAAAGATTGGAAGATACGGCTTCGATCAGCCCGCGAGTGCTCGACTCCGGCATCCCGGAAGAGCTCTTCGACCTGCCGGCGACGCTGCCTGAAGGCCTCCTCCTGCGGTGCTCCCCAGGCGGGCAGCTCGAGGTGCATGGATTGCAGCAGCGTTGCGCTGACGCAGTAGACCCCGCCGGTGAGAGGCCTGGGCGGTCGCCCGGGGTCGGCGACCGGAAAGAAGGAATGCAGCCATTCGGCGTCGATTCCATAATGAGCCGGCGGCGCGGCGCCGAAGTAAGCGACATAGACGGTCGGATCGTCGCCAAGCGAGTTGTCGCTCGAGGTGCCTCGCCGCTCGAGGTAGTCGGCCAAGGCGGGGAGATCCTGACCCCAGTCGAGCGAGCTGTCGACCAGATGACGATAGCCGTTCTCGGGTCCTCCGACGAGCTGATTGAAATACGACAGGTAGTGGGGGCGGATCTTCGCCGATTCCCAGACGAACGAGCCCAGGCACAACACCACCAGAGCGGCGAGCGCGGGTCGTCGTCTGCCTCCTGCCATGGCCGCGCTCAGCCAGTGGCCGGCGGCGCCCGCGAAGATGAAGAGCACCGGATAGATCGGCAGCATGTGCCGGTGGCCGATATTGAGGTGGCTGCTGATGGCGGCCAGGGAGTAGATGGCGAGCAAGATCCATAATGGAATGTAGGGCGCGCGCGAAGTCACGGCCGTAGTGCGCCATGCCGCGACCGCCAGCCCGAGAAGCCCGAACAAAGCCAGCGGCGTCTTGATCGCCACGGCGTAGGGGAAAAACCACCACCAGCCGCCGCGGCTGGTTCTGCCGCGCAAGAAGGCGTCGCGCTCCCGGGTGGTGTCGAAGGTGTAGGCCAAACCCCACAGATATGCTTCGGGAAGCAGCCGGGCTTCGCGAGCCACGCTCAACAGGAACCCGGGCGGCCCCGCACGCTCCAGCAAAGAATCGAAATCATGCAGGAACTCGCTACCCTCAGGCGGAGCGTCCGGCCGTGCCGGGTAGCGCCAGCCGTAGGCCGACCAGACGACGCCAACCGTCGAAAACCCGACGGCGATGATCAGCGCGCCGATAACCGCTAGGCGGCGCCCGAGGGGCGCAACCTCACGATGCCTGGCCGACCAACCGACTAACGTCAGAGGACTGCCATCAGCGAGCCTCACCGCGATCATGATTGCGGCCATCGGTAGGATCAGCAGGCCGGACATCTTGGACAGCAGCAGGCCGGACGTCGCTAACGCCGCGACCGCCAGCCGTGCCGGCGTCACCTGTTGGAGTAGCCGCCATAGAGCCCATACCGACAGTAGGAAGAAGAAGGCCGCCGTCAGGTCGGCGGTCACCCACCGGGAGTGGGCCAGGATCGTTGGAGAGAAAGCGTAGAGGCCGAGCGACAGCAGGCCGCTGGCCGGGCCGTAACAGGCTCGTGACCAGGCGAAGATCAGGCCGCCAAGCGCCAGGCTGACGATGACGATCATTCCCCGGGCCTCTGCCAACAGGCGGTCGGCATCTCGGCTCTGGCCATAGAGCAGCTCGCGACCGAGGAGCCAGACATTGGCTCCGCGGAGCGCCGGGTGGTCGGCGGGCGGTACCCCGAGACCGGAAGTGGTGAGCGGCAGGGCCGCCCAACGTTGGGGCAGGGTGCCGGACTCGGCATTGAAGCGATAGTCGCCGGTCATCGCCTGCAGGTAGCCGCCACCCAGATGGGCGATTTCGTCGAAAGTCGCTGACTTGTCCCGGGCGCTCGAAATCGCCAACCCACCGTGTAAGCCGAGCAGCAGAATGACGGCCACGGCCTCCAGGATCCGTGGCCAGGCAATGCCGTGGCGATTCATGCGTTGGTTATAACAGCTTCCCTTCGGGAAGCCTCATAGACCGGCAGGTCCGATGTCTGGTTATGAGCCGGCCCAGGACAGGCTCAGACCGATCGAGCGCCCCGGAGCGACCTGGGTCCGGCGATCCGCCGAGTTGAAGTACTCCTCGTCGAGCAGATTGCGCCCCTGCAGCGTCAGGGCGAGCCCGGAGCCCAGGCGGTAGGTGAGCGAGGCCGAAACCAGCTGGGCCGAGGGAATGGCCTTCTCGCCGCTTCCCGGATCGTCCTTGCTCGCGCGGTGCTGGACCTGGAGTTGGCCCTTCCAGTCGAAGCGCTCGTACTCGAGGCCCAGCTGCAGACGGTTGGCCGGCACGTCAGCCAGCGGCCCGCCGTCGTCGTCTTCGCCGTCCAGAAGGTGGCCGCTCCAGGTCAAGAGCCAGGGTTCTGAGAGCTGGTGGAAGCCTTCGAGCTCGAACCCGGTGATGGTGCCCGAGGTCAGGTTGACGAAGGTCAGCAGATCGTCGGTGATCTCGACCCGCTCGATGTAGTCGTCGATGGTCTGGTGAAAGACCTGGGTCGAGAGAAAGGTCCGTTCTCCGTACCAGCGCAGCCCGAGGTCGATGGTCAGCGAGCGTTCGGATTCGAGATCCGGATTGCCGATCACTCCTCCTCGACCGGTAGTGCCGGTGAAGAAACGCTCGCTGAGGTTGGGGAAACGCAGGCCAGTGCCGACGTTGGCGGCGATCTCGAAACCGCGGCCGAGGGGGCGCACATAGCCCAGAAAAGCGGTGGCCGCGGAGTCGTCGCGAGACGCTTCGTCACCGTTTTGCTGCCGCTGCCAGGTGAAGCGCCCGCCGGCCTGGAAGGTGGCCGCCCCGAGGCTCCAGCGGACGCTTCCATAGGCCGCCGCCTCGTCCTGGGTGCCGCCGTCCAGGGTCTGCAGCTCGGTGATCGTGCCGTCGTTCAAGTCCCGTCGGCGCTCGTTGGCGTCGACGCCCCGGCGGCCGACGTAGTCGATGCCGTAGCGGCCGGCAAGCGAGCTCAGACGCCCTTCGCCGCCGGCGCGCGACCATTCCCGCTGCCAGCCGGCGCCGAAGTCGAACGCCTCGTTCTCGACCTCGGTGAATCGATTGCCGGTGCGCAAGTCGGCGGTGATCAGGTCGTTGGGATGGATGAACGCGCTCACCTTCCAGGGCGAGCCGCCGTCCCTGCCGTGGTCGGCGACCCCGAACCGCAGCAGCAGGTGGGTCTCCCGCGGGTAGTTCGTGGTGCGTCCGGGGAAGTCGGTATTGGGCTTGCCAATATCGCGACCGTAGGACGGCATCGCCAGGATTTCGTAGTCGAGCCCACCGGCGTTCCAGGCTCGGGTGATCGAGCCGGAGAATTGAGAATACTGCGCGTTGAGCTCGGTGCCGTCGGCCGCCTCGTCGTTGTCCGCCGTGCGGTAGGCGACGCCGAGCGACCACAGGCCGCCGTCGTCGTCGGTCGTTCCCCAGCCGACCCGACCGTAGTTGGCGTCACCCTGACTGTCGTAGCCGACGTCGACGTGAAGGCCGTCGAAGACTCTCGGAAAGATCTGCACCACGCCCCCCAGGGCGCCCGAGCCGTAATAGGTCGACGCCGGGCCGCGCAGGACGTCGACCGAGCCCATCAGGGTCGGGTCGATGAACGATGTCGACACCCCGGCGCGGCGCTCGCCGATGATCGGGATCCCTGAGACCAGGGTCAACACCCTATGGCGCGACACGCCGCGGATCGAAAACACCTGGAAGATGCCGCCCTGGCCGTTTTCGGACACACCGGCGACGCCCTCCACCAGCTCGGCGAGGGTGGCCGGTGCCGCTGCCTTGTCCTCGGTCTTGATCACCGTCGAAGCGACGCTTGCCGGCGCGAAGACCTCGCCACCGCGCGACGCCGTGACATCGACGTGCTCGTAGACCTCCTGCTTCGCGATCAACGTGAATTCGGTCTCACCGGCAGCGTTATCGACCTGGACTTTGAGGTCATGGAAGCGGGGATGGCTGATCACCAGCGAGCACGGCAGTGGACAATCGCGGATCGCGAAGTGTCCGCGGCTGTCGGTAAAGACTTCGCCGCCGGCTTCGACCGCCAATACCCGGGCGTGCTCGAGCGCAAGCCCGCCGCCGCCGATCACTCGGCCTTCGATCGCAGAGGTCTCGCTGGTGGTCGCGCCGACGGTCGAGATAGGTAGAGATATTGAGAGGGCGAGTAGAAGTGTACGCATTATCTTGTGGGTACATGAGTGACCGAAACCGGACGGATCGGTCAGCCGCGCCGGAGTGGGACGCGGGCGAGAACTCGACGGGCGCCGAGTCTGGGGATTCTATACCTCTCCGGCGACTCTGGCGCCGGAGAGGGGCTTGCCTCGCCTGCCATGGGTACCGGTGGCTTGGATGGAGGGCCGAGATCTGTCTCGCCGTGTGCTCAGCTGGTTCCGTTCTTACTTCCGCCGGGACGGCCGCCGAGCAAGGTGAGGAGGGCCGGCAAACCTGCCGCAAGGGCAGGAGCAAAACCCAGGAAGCCCTGGAGTTGCTCGCGCTGCGTCGTCGAGAGAAAGAGGCCGAGGACGGCGAGGATCGCGATCAGGACCCAGCGTAGATTGCGCCAGCCCAGGCCCTCGGCCTTGCTTTCCCAGCGCCGGACGTCCGCGCGGCGGTGGAACAGGCTGACGAATAGCGCGAAGCTCCGATTCATCGGCTTGAGGACGGAGTCCCGACGCAGCAGGCCGCGCAGCAGCAGGCGGCGAACCGTCCTCGCGTGGCGCGGATTGAGCACCTGCTCCTGGACCAGATGTACCAGGACCAGCTTTTCATCGTCGGAACAACCGTTCCACAATGCCCAGTAGTAACCCTCCGCGGCTTCGAGCTTGCCCTCCAGGGCCTCGCGGCTCAGCCGGGGCTGGCGACTCTGGCGCCCGAGTGATCGAAAACGGCCGCGGAGGGCTCCGAACCATCCCTCGTGGACATCCTCGCTCGGCGAGGGAGGGATTTTTGTCTGCTTGCGGACCAGATTCTCCCAGCTCTTGCCGTGCCGAGCTTCGATCAACGGGTGAAGCTCGGGCTCGATCCAGTCGACTTCGCGGTCGCAACGTGCCGGAGGTACCGGAACCATCGCGAAATGGCTCAGCAGCCGTCCCCATCGTCGGGCTTCCAGCGGTGTCAAGCTGACGCCGCTGCCGGCGGAGGGCGCGGGCGGCGAGTCGGTTTCCGGGCTCGGCTCCGGTGGGCTGTGCCGTTCACGCCCGAACAGGAGCTGAAAAGGATCCATCATCGAGAGTACAACCACCGTGCGTTGCTGTCTGTAGACCAACCACTCGAGCAGCTCGAGTTTGCCCGCGCGGGCGTCCGGGTCTTCGAGCGCAACGCTCATCCGCGTGCAGAGGACGGGCCGTGCCTTCGTAGGCTCCTTCTTCGCAGGCTCTTTCTTCGGGATGCGTTTCTTGACGTCTTCGAGTTTGTCGGCGAGCAGATCGACGACCGTGTAGACCGTCTCAGCACCGGCGATCTCGGCCGGTGCCCGGGGGGACGTCAGCAATGCGATGAGGTGAGTGCCCGGTGCCAGCGCCGGTAGCTCGCCCGTCGTCAGGTCTTCGGCGTTCATTCGAGCGATCGGCTCATGGACGCGCTCGACGAAAGCGACTCGCCCGAAGAAGAGATGATAGGTGTGCCAATAACCCCAGATACCGACGAGCGCCAGCAGCCCCAGACCCACGGAGAGACCGATGAAGCCGGGCCGTGTGCGCCAAGCCGGTAGCTGGGAAGGCCGTTCGGAGAAGGGCGCCCAGACGACGTTTTGATGTTTGAGCCACCTGCCCCCGCGGTCGTCGCCGTCGTCGGCGAAGAAACGCAATCTGGAAACCACGGAGTTGTAGATCGGCACCTTTCCCATCAGCCACTCGAGGGTCGGCTCCGCGAAGGCGAGTTGAGGTTGTATCGGTTTGGCATGTGCGCGATCCGCCGAGTCGCCGGGGTCGAACAGGGTGGCTCGGTAGACATCGCCTTCAAACCTAAGACGAAGATCCGCCAGATTGATGGCACCGTCGAGTTGGCTCAAGTTGTGGCGCACCGCGGCGTCACGCTGCTTCATCTTGTCGTTGAAATCGAGGCTCTCTAGCTGCACCAGCCGCAGCCTTTGCTCGGCGAATGCCAGGCGGAAGAAAGCCGTCGCCGGAAGGATGGCTAGGACCAGCCAGAAACCGACGAAGGCCCAGACGCCTCGGCGCAGAAACGCCTTGTCGTTTCGCACGGCTGTCCGCGAGGCTCCCGTCCAGTGCCCCACCGCCAAGCAGGCAAGGGCGAAGAAGGGGATCAGAAAACTGAGCGAGAGGACATAGTCAGGTCTGAACCAGAGGGAGAGCAACTGGACGCCGGAGAGCCCGAAGAAAATGAGGCAGAGCCAGCCCAGGAGAGCCTTCTTGTGACGGTCGGGCCAGGCCCAGGCATGATGTAGATCCTGGGATTTGCCGGTCAGGTAGTTGATCGCCGGCACGCCTCCGAAAAATAGAATCGCATAGAAGGTCGAGAGCATGATCGCTTGGCATAGCGACTCGATCAGAACGGTGTGCAGGAGTTGGCGATCGAAGAACGCGACCACCGACCAGGGAAGATCCGGCACCGGTTCAACCGCGAGGAAATAGGGCCGTTTGAGGAAGGTGGTGGCAAAGCGGTCGCCGCGAACCCCGGAGTCGGCCCGAGTCGCTCGCGCCGCGACTTCCGCCAAACGCTCGCGGTCCTGGACCGCGTCGAGCAGGCTCTCGTCGAGTGCCAGCCGCGGATCGGTACTGAGCTGGACTCGTCCCTCCGCGTCGATCACCGCGAAGTCATGGCCCAGGGACAGGACCGGGCGTGAAGCGGACAGTAGCGGCCCGATCATCACCGCAGCGTGCTCCGAGACTCGCGATGGCCGGGACACCGCGGCTTGGAGCTCGCCGGTGGTCATCGAACGCATCATCTGCACATAGAGCTTGCGTTCTCCGAGCTGCAGGGCGGGAGCCAGGGCGTCGGCCGACGAAGTCGCACCTTCCTGCGCCGCCGCAAAGTAGGGGCGCTCGGCGACGTTGACCCGCGGCGAGTTCTTCAGCCCCGGTGTCGCCTTGACGATCTGCCAGCCGTCTCGCGCGGCCCAGAAAACGGACGAGAACCAGGGGTATCCGTCATCGAGGTCGAGGGTGGCAGGGGTGCTGAACGGATGATTGCCAGGGGCCAGGATTTCAGTGAAGAAAGCCGGTTCTCCCAGGGGGCGACCCGAGGGCGAGGTGGCCGGCGTCCGTTCTCGCTTCGGCAGCAGTTGTGGGTTTGCCAGCAGCTGTTGATCATAGGTCTCCAGTTGTTCGGCCATTTGGTCGATCTCACCACGCAGCTGCTCGGCAACCTCCGTAGCCAGTTGTGCGATGCTGTCGCGGGCCTCGAGGCCCAGATCGTGGTATCCCTCGAAGAGCAGAGCCAGCATCATCGCGAGCATCAGCAGGATGCCCGAGGAGATATTCAAGAAATAGGTGTCGACGAGCCTCAGGCGCTCGCGGCTCGACATGGAATAGACCTTCAGAAAAGGCCAGGACAGCAGGCTGAAGACAAAGAACGTCAAGAGGATGATGGTGCCCACCGGCGCGATCGCCAGCGCCTCCCGCTGCACTCGGGCGCCTTCGATCAGGCCGCAGAGCGCCCAGGCGATGTCCCCTTCGGGGTCATCGGCATTCCAGCTGACCGGTTGGCAATAGAGCCTGTAGGGTGTCCTGGCGACCGAGACGTTCCATACCGAGCTGACCCGCCTCAGCTCCTTCAGGTCGAGCGTGCCGGTGGTCTCGCCATCTGCATCGATCAGTCGGAGATCGGTCAGACGGCGGATCTCGAGGCCAGGGCCGCTGCGTGGTCGGCGCTGTGCGGCGGCGACGCTGCCTTCTTGATCAAGAACCAGGAGTTGGTCGAAGTGTTCACTCAGCGGCAGTCCGGCGAGCATGGGCTCGAGGTCGAGAACCAGCGTAAAGCTGTCACTCTTCCCGGCGCTGCCGGCTTGAATCCTCAGCTGTCGGCTGCCGGCTTGCAGCCTGGCCCGCGGCTCAGGCGAGCTTTGGACGTTTTCGAGCTTCTCGCAATCCTGGAGCGTTTCTTCGCCGACTCGCTCCAGCTCGACCAAGGGCTGGCGCTCCAGGTACTCGCAGGCGAAGGTCGGATCCGCGGCCAGGTTTTCGGCGGTCCAACGGGCGTTTTCGACCCGGCTCTCCACGCGTTCGGCGCCGACGCCAAGCAGCGCCAGCGTCTGCCGGTCCAGCTCGTCGTTCTTCTGCTGGAAGTAGAAAAAGTACGACAGGGCGGGGATGCCGACGAGCAGCACGGCACCGAACCCGAGCACCGCGCTACCTTTCAAACCAGGTCCCAAGGCCATGGAAATCTCCCGAAGTTGGAGGAATTATACCGAGGCGCCGTCGCCTCCCGTTCCTACAACCGGGGGTCGACCGGCTCGTTCTCTAGCGCCAGCACCCTGGAACTCCTGTCGCGTCCTTTGTTGGACAGTCCGACGTCCAGGATCTGCGAAACGCACTGGGTCAGTTCGTCTTGTACCACCACGTGTTGGAAGAGAAAGAGCCTGAGCGTGAACTGTTCCTCTCTTTCCGTGAAAACGTCTTTGTCGAGGTCTCTCAAGAACCTATAGTTGACATCCTGATCCGGAAAGGAGAACTTCGGCTCATTGTCTTCGACAAGACGAAAGAGGAGATTCAACAGTGGATACCCTGAATCAGCTATCCGTGAAGTGCTTTCCGGCCATATGGCGACCAACTACGCGGTCGGAGATATCGAGAAGGAGATGGTAATTGATGATCAGAACGACCGATACATCGTCATGATGATCGTTTGGGAGGGTCCTCGCAGGATTCATGGTGCCTTGATTCATGTCGACATTATTGATGGCAAGATCTGGATCCACCGAGATGGCACCGAGGACGGCATTGCGGGCGAGCTCGAAGAGGCGGGGGTACCCAAGTCCGATATCGTCCTGGGATTCCGTGAGCCGGATGTGCGGCCTTATACCGGCTATGCGGTCGCCTGAAGGCGCTCTCGGTCGTCATTGTGGGTCAGCTCTACTCGTGATCCACGAAAGGGTTGCAATGGGGTCGGCGCCCAACTAAAATATGCAACCCGCGCACGCGGAACCGTGGCCCGTTCGTCTAGGGGTCCAGGACGCCGGCCTCTCACGCCGGTAACACGGGTTCGAATCCCGTACGGGCTACCACTCCTCTACTTCCGTCGCTGCCGGCCTCTAAATCACGGAAAACACTACTACTTAGGTGGGTTCGAAAACCCCCTACGGCAGGTGTTTTGGAGTGACCGGGCTCAAGCTCACGTAAAGTGCTGAAAAGACTGAGGATAACTGGGTTTCGAAAGCCCTCTTCCCGAGAGTAGACGAGACCCTTGGGAAAGATCATGGCCTGGAACCTTTGGCGCTGTTCTAGGGTGGCGCCGACCCAGATCTTGGCGGCAGACGTCAGAGCCTTCTCGGCGAAATTCAGGACCGCCTCGAGATCGAGTTCGTCGATCTGGGCCTCGTGAAGAGCGATCTCAGCAACCAAGAGCTCTTCCTTGAGTTCCTGGAGGAATTCGTCGTAGTCCTCTCGCTCGATCGCTTTGTCGAAAACGAACGCCTTCGTTAGAGCTTTGCGGCGTTTCTTGATCTCGGCGACTCGACTTTCGAAGATCCGCAGGTCGTTCTCGATCGCGGTTTTGCGGTTGGCCCAGACGTCGCGCACGATGTCACGCCAGATGGCAAGGAGCTCCGGGCGAGGTCTGAGCTTTCTCAGCTCGTCCAGGAAGGCGACTTCGAGCTTGGCTTTGGATATGCGCACGCAGCCAGTTCTCGCCGGCGCGCAGTGGTAGTAGCCGTAGCGCTTGCCGAGCCGGCCGCGTGAGTAGCTGGCGGTCAAGGGTCGGCCGCATTTCTCGCAGTGCACGAAGCGGCGAAGCGGGAAGTCTGGATGCGCGCGACGCTTGGGTACCGCGGTCGCGGCTCGCTGATCTAGTACCGCTTGAGCCTTCGCGGCGGATGCCAAGCCACCGGTCCAGGTGCGCGACCGCGGACGCGTTCAAGCCCGCGATCCTCTGACGCCCCCCTTTCCTCTGCGCACATTCAGCCGGCCTTCGGTCAAGTCAACGTCGCGCAGCTCGAGCGCGAGGGCTTCGGCGAGTCGTAGGCCAGTGACCGGATCTCAATCGGTCGGATTGTCGACATAGTACGTAGTTCCTCGAAAGTACGTACTCCATAGCACTAGATCATCGTCCAAGTGGACAAGGCGTACTATTTGATTCAGGACGCCAAAGCTCGCCACTCAAGTCCGGCTAAGGTTCGTTCAGCAGAAAACCCGTTGACAACCCATGTTTTATGTGTGTAAACTGGGCTGAGTTGGGAAGGGTCGACCAAGGGTCGCCAAAGCGCTCTGGAGGCAGCGGCAACCGAGGTCGAATCTCCTCTGAATTGCGTGCGTACATGCTGATCTCGGGCGATTCCCGAACAGGTGTCACCACAACTCAAGGGGCGTAGAGCCGATCTTCCGTTAGGTGGAAGAACCGCAGGGAGACAATCTCCGGTCTCCGTCCCTGAATGTTCCAGTCAGTCGTTAGTTTCGTCTACCGCGAGGCGGTGGGCGCGCAGTCGACCCGCCCGGAAGTAAAGGGTCAAGGAGAGCATCCGATGGTTGGCAACGCGTAGTTGATCCGGCCAGACTAAAGAACGAACTGCACTTCAACAGAGTCGTCAATGCCAAGACCTAAGACCAGAGCTGTGGCCGGCCAAACGCATCTGCTGAAGCGCCTGAGGAGGTTTGGCTATGAAGAATAGTCAGCCGATTCTGGTGCTTTCGCGATGCCACCTCCTCGAACCGGAGGTGCGTCGTGGAAGCAACTGGAAATCGTGGAACGTCTGACAGGAAGCAACAACACTGGACCGACGAAATCGTCGAGGCAGTGGACTTCAGCTACAAGGGCATGAAGTTCCAGGCCACGGCGTTAGTAGCGATCACGGCCGCCACGCTAGCGAGCCTCGTATTCCTGGCGCGTTACGACGCTCCCTATTACGGGTATCTCGTTGCAAGTGGCACTGGCCTGATCTTCGGTTTCCTCGTAAGGCGGAAACGATGGCAAAAACGGAGAGAGTCCGGCTGAATCTCGAGTTCTCGCCAACTGTTGCTAAGAACCTAGAGCGAATGATTGACCAGTCACATTCGGCTTCCCGTACGGAGGTTGTCAGGAAAGCCATTCGGCTTCTCGACATGGTTCTTGGACTCTACGACAGCGGAGGCAAGCTCGTCTTTCAGCACCAGGACGGCACTCAAGAGACCGTCCAGATTCTGTAGGGCCGGCACCAACCGGCTCATCCCATTAGTTTGTAAAGCCCGGCAGTGCCGGGCTTTTTGCTTTTGGCTGATCGCCTAGAGGGTGACTGGATCAGGTTTTCAGGTCCCCGAAAATAGCTCTGGAGCCTGTACTGGCGCGGCTCCAGACGCCTTCGGCATTTTCGTTCGGAGCCATAGGCGATGCGAGAGGGGTGATTCCGGAACCGTTCGACAAGACTTCAGGTATCAATCAGCAGCCGAGACTCGAGCCTAAAGCACTCAATCCAAGAGCGTTTACCGAGATTGAAGTTGGCCAGCTCCCGGAAGCGCCACCAGCCGCACGAAGCCAGATTTCTTTGTCCGAGAACGACTTTTTCAGGACAAAGCCCGAACGACGCCGCCAGCAGCCAACGAAGCCGCAGACCGGCCGATCAGCGACGCCGCCGCCGAGCTCGTGGACGCTCGGGGTGCGGTAGGACTTCGAAGACCCTCGGCAACCACCAACGCTTTCCGCGCTTGTGCGCACCCGGGACGCGGCCGCTGAGGCAGTATTTCGTCATGACGCGTACCGTGACGCCGTAGCGCTCGGCCGCCGACGCCACGGGGATCAGCCAGTCCTCCGGTAGACGCTCGAGCAGACGCGCGGCGGCGGCGAGCGACGTGACGGCCTGGTCTTCTTCGCCGTCGGGGAAGCCGGCGTGTAGCGACGATTCGATCGCTTCGACATCGTCGAGGAGACGGTAGCGGCCGAAGACGGCGACGGTGCCGTCGTGGTCGATGGGTTGGGTGCGCCAGCGATCGGCGAGGGCGGCCGAGACGCGGGAGACGTCCCGGAAGTCCA
>JAAUXY010065424.1_pt1 | contig 36804 bp, 31 predicted proteins | sample 7278121 | NCBI WGS metagenome assembly JAAUXY01 (sample SAMN14350117, study PRJNA611818) | marine sediment metagenome | isolation source: surface marine sediment (1.8m) | place: French Polynesia: Moorea | collected 2018-08
GGGACAGGCCACAGGATCTTTGTGCCGGAAGCCCAGGGCGAAACCGACATGCCCGCGCGTCCCGTCCATCGGCAGGCTCGCGGCGCCAATTCCGTAAGAGACCGTCCGCGCCATCACAGGCCGGACAAGCGCCAGCTCCCAGAGCTGTTGTGTGTCAATCCCGCCAGACGATCGAGGGCAGTCGCTGCAGGGGAACCTTCCCGCCTGGCGCGGGGCATTTCTGCGCCCTGCACCCTGATGACGTCAACAGTCAAGGACACGACGCATGAGCACTGCAAAGACCGGCGATACGGTGAAAGTCCACTACACCGGAACATTGGCCGACGGCACCGAGTTCGACACATCGGTCGGGCGCGAGCCCCTCGAATTCACCATCGGAGAAGGCGCCATCATCTCCGGTTTCGAGGAGGCCATCGTGGGCATGACACTCGGCGAGAACAAGTCGATCGAGATCGGTTCGGCCGAGGCCTACGGTCCGCGGCATGAAGAACTGGTTCAGGTCGTCGAACGCGAAGCATTGCCCGCGCATCTCGAGCCCGAAGTGGGCATGCGACTGCAAGCCACCGGCCCGGACAACCGTGAGCTGGTCCTTGTCATCACCGACGTGTCGGACAGTTCAGTCACCTTGGATGCCAACCATCCACTGGCCGGACACGACCTCACCTTCAGCATCGAACTGGTCGAGATCGGCTGACCGCTGCCGCCTCGGCGAATCCCTCGCGCGTGATGACGCGGAAGCCGCCGCCAAACGGCGCGCCCGCGCCGCGCTTTTTCATTGTGTCGGTCGCTCTGGTTCGGGCATAAGCGCATCAGCTTGCCGGCGGTTGTGGTTGGCCGATGTTTGCTGCAGTCGCGGGGGCCTGGGCCCTCCTCCTGGGAATTGGATTGCTGATGCTGGGGAACGGGCTGCAAGGCTCGCTCCTGGGCCTGCGCGCCCAGATGGAAGGCTTCTCGACCATCATCACCGGCGTGGTCATGTCGGGCTACTACGCCGGGTTCCTTGCCGGCTCCAGCTTTGCCCCGATGGTGGTGCGGCGGGTCGGGCATATCCGTGTGTTTGCCGCTCTGGCGACGGTGGCGTCGGCTGCAATCCTGCTGCACACCATCCTGCTCGATCCGATCAGCTGGACCGGCCTTCGGCTGGTGACCGGGTTCTGCTATGCGGGCCTCTACGTCGTGGCCGAGAGCTGGCTGAACGACCGCGCGGACAACCGCACCCGGGGCCAACTGCTGTCGGTCTATATGATCGTCTCGCTCGGCGGTATGGCCGCCGGCCAGTTCTTCTTGAACCTCGCGGACCCCGGAGGTTTCACTCTGTTCATCCTGATCTCGGTGCTGATTTCCTGCGCCGTGGTTCCGATCGCCCTCACCACCGGTCCGGTCCCGGCATTCGGTGAGCCGACCCGCGTCGACCTGCGCGATCTGGTCCGGGTATCGCCGCTGGGCGTGTTCGGGACCATGGGATCCGGAATCACGCAGGGGGCCGTGCTCGGCATCGGCGCCGTGTATGGCCGGCAGATGGGGCTGACCGTCCCCGAGATCGCCGGTTTCATGGCCGCTCTCATCCTCGGTGGCGTGGTGCTGCAGTGGCCCATCGGGCATCTCTCGGATCGGTTCGACAGGCGCCGGGTGATCATCCTGGTGACGCTGCTGGCTGCGGTCGTGGCCTTGGCTGCAACGCTTGTACCTCCCGCCGCCGGGGAGCTGCCGGCCTGGTGGCCGTCCGTGCGGCCGGACTGGGCCCTGTTCGCTTTCGCGGCCCTGTTCGGGGGCCTGTGTTTCCCGCTCTATTCCCTGTGCATTGCGCACACCAATGATTTCTTGGAGCCGAGACAAATGGTGGCCGCCAGCAGTGCCCTGGTGATGGTGATGGGCGTCGGCGCGGTGCTGGGGCCGCTGGCTGCCTCTCTGACGATGTCCGTCCTGGGGCCGGCCGGCATGTTCTGGTTCGTGGGTGCCGTAAATGGCGCGATCGGGGTCTTCGCCGTATACCGTATGGGCCGGCGCCCCTCGATCCCCCTGGAGGACCAGGGCGCCTATGTGGCACTGCCGGTGCGCGGCTCTCCGGTGGCCGCGGCGGTAGGGTCACAGGTCAGCCACCAGAAATCGCAGGAAGGACTACAGGAATAAGGGAAAGCCGGGGTGGGCGGCTGACACCGGGGGGGGTCGTCCAGGATCAGTTAGCAGTCGGTTAATACTCGTATCATAGTGTCCCAAGGTGCGGTCGGCCCTCGCTGAAAGGCCAGAACGAGGGGTTGATCGTATCCGGTCTAGGAGGCGTGGACCGGCACACCAAGGCGCGGATTGAAGGGTGGGCCGCCTGGCTTGGGACCGGCTCATCCGAGCGCGTCACCAGGCCGATCCGGGCCTGTCTCAAGCGACCCCGGGTCGAGCAGCGGACCATCGACTGACGTCGCATGGTCGCGCGCCGCCTAGTGGACCGAGCTGACGATGGCCGGCAGACGAATGAGAGGTCAATGAACGCGGAGACAGGGGCACAGGCGGACGAAGACATCGTTTGGCAGGAGCAGGCCGCTCCTCAAAAGGATGTCTTCAAGGAATCCGACATGGATTCCCTGCATATTCTGCCGCTCAGCGTGATCCCGCTTGAGACGAGTGCGCTAGCCAAGGCCAAGATGATCAAGAACATCCGGCTCGAGAGTGTGATCGAGCTGTTCAACGAGGCCAAGACCGGCAGCGGTCAGCTCAGGATCGACGAGCTGGACAGAGAATACGGCTGGCCGCTTGATCGGCCCCATGCCGACAGAACGATCATCCGAAAGCTTGCCAGCCTGCCCAGCTACGATGTGTTCAGCCTGCGGATCGCCCTGCGGGAACAGAACATTCCGCTGCAGGACAACGCTCAGCTACAGCTTTCGGAGGGCAAGCGGCAGGAGCTCGCCGAGTACATGCGCAGCTTCACCCGGCCGCTGATCCAAGAGATCTATGGCAGCGAGAATCTGGCCGCGGCAAACGCCGATGATCTGATCGCCCTGTTCCGCGACCCCGACGTGAAGCGCGCACGCGAGCGGCTCGAGCTAATGGCCAACAAGCTGGAGATCGAGGTCGACGGTGTGCCCAAGTTCCTAGAGGACTACGGCGATATCTTCCTGTCTTTCTCATACTATCGGCAGTGCCTGGATCGGGTCACTCCGCTGATCAGCGATCTGGTCGATTCCCTGGACATCATTCGCAACAACTGGCAACTGCGCCACGAAACACGGTTGCTCAGAGTGTGCGACGACGTGGAGCGTCGCATCAACGATTCGCTGGTTCACATCACCGGACGTTTCGAGAGCTTCGACAAGAGCTCCCAGGAAATGTGGGACAACCTCTCCGCCGAGCGCTTCCGCAAGGTCGAGAAGCTGATCAAGAGCTATCACACGACCATCGGCGGCGTGCTGTGTGCGCTGACCATCAAGATGCGGGCGTGGAAGCGCATGTTCCCGGAAAAATCGAACATTGGGCCCGTCAAGTTCGCCGAATTCATCATGGGCGAACTCAAACAAGGGCTGGAGAAGGTCGAGCAGATCGACGCCGCGGCACCCATGCTCTCGCAGCTCGACTGACCAATCTCGTTCCAGGCAAGTTGCGACCCGAAGGCGCGCCGTCCTGATGGCGGCGCAATCCGCCCTGTCCGCCGTCCGAAAATGGTTCCAGCCCCCAGGCCGGCAGCAACCGCGGCCCCGATCCGCATGCATCCGACGCAAAAGAGTAGCTCATCAGGGATATGCAACATGGACTTGAATCCCGGGGACGCGCATGTGATCCTCGACGCTGGAGCAACAAGGCATGAGTGCAAAAGCACGCAATTGGGGGACGATGAAATGATCAGGCGGGAGTCCGGCTGAGGGGTAGCTCCGCGGGGGAGATCGCTGGGCGTGAAGTCAATAGAACCCTTTCTGGAGAAGATTCGGTCGCTCGACGACCTGCAAGCGGTTCACGATGCACTTGGGGTCGAGCTCAACGGCTTGGGATTCGACCGTTTCGCTTATCACGTGCTGCGCCCGCCGAGCGGGATAGAGTTGGGTCGCAGCGTGCTGTCGTCTTATCCATGGGACTGGCTGGTCCGCTACAAGGAAGAGGATTACTTCAACACTGACCCAGTCCTGGGAACGGCCGTCGATCGCCTTTTTCCATTCCGCTGGGACGAGCAGTTCCCGGACGACGAGCGCAGCCCGCAGGAGCGGCAATTCTTCGGCGAAGCCGGTGACTTCGGCATTCGCGACGGCATTACCATCCCGATCCATGGGCCTGCGGGCGGCATCGCGACGCTGAATCTCTCGAGCGAACTGAGCGACGCAGATCTTCGGGAACTCTGGGCAAGGCGGCAGCATGATCTGCAACTCATTGCCTACTACGCGCACGATGCCATTCTGCGATGTGTTTACGCGTCGGCCGGCACCAGGAGAATTCGGCTGACCCCGCGGGAGCGGGAATGCCTGCTGTGGACTGCGCGCGGCAAGACAACATGGGAAGTATCGCAGGTGCTGACGATCACTGAGAACACCGCCCGCTTCCACCTGCGCAACGCGATGACGAAGTTGGACGTGTTCTCCAAACATCACGCGGTGGTCAAGGCAATCCTGCTTGGGATCATCGTCCCCTGAGGCCCCGTCCCGGCGCTGGCGCGGCGCCATACCGGCCTCTCCATAAGGATAATTATCCAATTAAAACAATTTATTAGAGTCTGCCCCGCCAGTTCTGGCGGGCTGCGCTCGCGGGCGCTTTTCCCTCCAATGGGCCAAAGCCCATTGCAGGGAGCAGACCGTGATCGACGTTGTTACCCCCGATCGTTATGCCGCGTTCCAGGCCGATCTCGAGGAAATGCACCGGCTGCGCCACGACGTGTTCATAAGGCGTCTGAAGTGGAACGTTCGGGGAGAAAATGGTCTCGAGCGAGATGAATTCGATGACCAGGGTCCGACTTATCTCTTATCCCGCAATCATCGAGGTCGCGTTGTCGGTGCCTGGCGGATGTTGCCGACCACGGGCCGCTACATGCTCAAGGATGTCTTTCCCGTACTCCTGGAAGGGCAGCCGCCGCCGGCCGAGCCAACCATCTGGGAAGGCAGCCGCTTTGTGGTCAGGGACGACCTGCGGACGCGAAACGGCCTGACCAATCCGGGCCGCATAACGAGCGAAATTTTCTGCGGCGTAACCGAGTTCAGCCTGGCGATGGGGATCAAAGAGGTGCTCTGCGTCTACGAGCGACGCATCGCCCGAATTTTGCCGCTGGCCGGGTGCCAGCCGGTCTGGCAAAGCCAGCCGCACAGGCTTGGGTCAAACCTTGCCGTGCTCGGCCGATTTGCCATGAGTCGCGAATTCCTCGCCGGACTGCGGGAACGCGGCGGCATTTCAAACTCGGTCATCGGCTCGGCGCCCTGGCGAGACCAAGAAGAGAAGGTAGCTTGAGGAGCTCGATCATGAATTCAGACACTCCCCGTCTGGTTATCGACACTGAGGAGCCACTGCCCAACGCGGAGGCGATCAGCCAGTGTCTCAACTATCTGCAACATGAAGCGGCGCGCATCGGTCTTCCCTTCGCCTCGCATCTCATCAGCGTCGCTGCGGAGGCCGTCGACGATTCGGTCAACCTGACCCGGCGCTCGATCGGCCTGGGAACGACGGTGGCGAAGCCGAACGGCGGCTCGCGGCACTGAGGCCCCCGCTCTGTCGGCGTTTCATGTTGCATGAACTCATGACAAGCAGCAGCAAGTCCCATTCGGCCGCCGCCAGCGTGGTCTACACACCGCCCTACAGCGCCGTCCAGTTCGTGCGTCGGGTGCGGCGGGATCCACTCGGCTTTTTCCTGCGGCTGAGCCGGGACGGCGGCGACGTGGTTGGATTCCGCCTCGCCGGCAGCCAAGTTTTCATGCTGAACAAGGCCGAGCACATCAAACACGTGCTCCAGGACAACGCCAGCAACTACCGAAAGAGCAAGTTCTACAAGCCCCTCTATCCGATTCTGGGCAAGGGTATCTTCACGGCCGAAGGTGATGCCTGGCTGCGCCAGCGACGGCTCGGCGTCAAGGCCGTGCAGGGACCGAACCTCAAGCGAATGACCGGCACCATGACCGCGGCGATCTCCGACATGCTGGAACGCTGGAACGGCCTGAGCAGCGCGAAGCGAGCCGTCGACATCGTTCCCGAGATGATGCGCGTCACGCTCGACATCCTGCTGCGTACCTTATTCAGCACCAAGCTGGAGTCGGATCGGGATCCGGTCTATGAGGCCCTGACGGTGGCCCTGAGCCATGCGGAGCGGCGCATATGGTCCGTTGCCAGCCCGCCCGACTGGCTTCCGACCGCCGGCAACCTCAGCAATCGGCGCGCGCTTGCCGTGCTGGATTCCATGGTGGATCGGATCCTCACGTCCCGGCTTGCCGAACCCGACCGGCATGACGATTTCCTGTCCGCCCTACTGAGGGCGCAGCCGGAGGACATATCGGACGACTCCTATCGCAGATTGATCCGCGACGAGGTCCTATCGATGATCCTCGCGGGGCACGAGACCACGGCAAACGCCCTCGCCTGGACTTGGTTCCTGCTGTCCAAACATCCGACTGTCGAATGTCAGCTGCGGGCCGAGATCGCGACCGTCCTCGGCCAAGCGGCACCGACACCGGATGACGTGAGCGCGCTGCGCTACACCCGGGCCGTGTTCGACGAGTCGATGCGTCTCTATCCACCGGTTTGGACCATCTCGCGCGACGCGGTCGCGGACGACCGGGTTGACGATATCGAAATCCCGCGGGGCAGTTCGGTCATGATCTGCGCCTACGCGGTTCACCGGCGTGAGGCTTACTGGCCCAACCCCGAAGGCTTCGATCCGAGCCGGTTCCTGGAGCCCGAGGCAGAAGACCGCCCGCGCTTCGCCTACTTCCCGTTCAGCATGGGCCCCCGGAATTGCCTTGGCCGGCATTTCGCGGCGCTGGAGGCGATGCTCATCCTGCCGATGGTGCTTCAGCGGTTCCGACTGGATCTCGTACCCGGATACCCGGTAGAGCCGGAGCCCATGATCACGCTCCGGCCCAGGGGCGGAATACATATGCGACTGCACCCGGCGCCCCACGGCGAATCGTCGGCATTGCAGCAGTCCGCCAGCAGCCGGATTCATCATGACAGGCGACGCGCCGTCGCCTAGACTTTCTCGCTGTACGCGCAGTCCTATCTGCGAAAGGTGATAGCACCGACCGCACCGCAGGGCGGCCGCCTCAGCAGTGGCGAGACCTGTTTCATTAGCGGGCCGCTGACACGCGGTACCGAGGTCGGCGACGGCGGGGGCAGTTCATGGCCAACATTGCCTTGCTTCTCGACCTCACGGCGCTGCGGGCGCCCAACGATGTCGCGGTCGTCTATGGTGCGGACCGCCTGAGCTACCGGGATCTGCACGACCTCGCCGGCCGGGTCGCGGCGGGCCTGAGAGAGGCAGGTGTCGGCGCTGGCGACAAGGTTGCCCTGTCCTGCCCCAACCGACCTGAATTCATCGCCACCTATTACGGGATACTGAAGACAGGTGCCGTAGTCATACCGCTCAGCACCTATCTGAAGCGGCCCGAGATCGCGCACCAGTTGACGAAATCGGACGCCAGCGCCTTGATCTGCCATGCCGGCGACGCTTTCGCGGACCACCTGCTGCCGGCGTTCGAGGACGTGCCGACGTGCGAACGCTTGTGGGCCATCGCCGACAAGGCGGATGCCCAAGCGGCCGGTCAACCCAGCTTCAGGGAACTGATCGCCCGCAGACCTGACGGGGACGCCACAGCCCTGGTGCGGCCCGGCGATACGGCCTCGATCAACTTCACCTCCGGTACCACGGGAGAGCCAAAGGGTGTCGAGGTCTCGCACAGCGCGCTCTTGTACCAGGTGGTGTTAAACCAAGGACTGGCGGAGCGGAGCATGAGCCGCGTGCGGCTGGTGTTGCTGCCGTTGTTCCACATGTTCAGCCAGGTGCTCGCGCTCAACCTGGGTGTGTTCTCGGGTGAGCGGCTGGTGCTGATGGACGGCTTCGAGGCCGGCGCGGCCCTCGACCTCATGCGGCGGGAAGGCGTCAACCACGTGGCCGGAATCCCGCAGATCTTTCAGGCGCTAACCCATTTCGAGCGCATCAGCCAAGCGGAAATCGAGGCCATCGGACGCCAGCTCAAGCTCGCGCCTTGCGGCGGCGCGCCGCTGACGCCGGCCCTGTCCACGGCATTCGAGGAGCGGTTCGGAGTGCCGCTGCGGGAGGGCTATGGCCTGACGGAGACAACGTCAGTGGTGACCTGGCACATCCCCGGCGCGCCGATCAAAGCGAGGTCTGTGGGCATCGCGATGCCCGGCTGCCAGGTCCGTATCGCGGATGGCAACGGCGCCGAGGTCAAGCGCGGCGAGGTGGGCCGAATCCTGGTGCGGACGCCCGGCATGATGACCGGCTACTACAAGGATCCGGATGCGACCCAGTCCGTGCTGCGTGACGGTTGGCTGGATACCCGAGATGTGGGCAGGCTGGATGCGGACGGATATCTGCAACTGCTTGGCCGGTGCGACGACATGATCTTGCGGGCGAGCGCCAAAGTAATGCCGGCCGAGATCGAACCCGTGCTGGAACAGCATCCGGCCGTGGCCCAGGCAGTCGTGGTGGGCGTTCCCGACCCGGACGTCGGCCAGGAGGTCAAGGCGGTGATCGTCCTGTGCAAGGGCGAATCCGTCACGCCGATGGAGCTAGCCGATTGGGCGCGATCGCGCATCTCCGAGGACAGGTATCCGCGCATGATCGAGATCCGCGCCTCGCTGCCACTGACCGGCACCGGCAAGGTGCTCAAGGAACAGCTGGTCTGACCGCCGGTCGTATCGCAAACGGTCAAACTGGGGCAGCGCGTCCCCAGCACCTAGTCGCCGAAAGCGGTTGCTCCGTACTAGAGGCGTCGGTTACATGGACGGGCGGCCGCACCTCCGGCTGTTCGTCCGATGGGTGGGATCGCCTCGCATTCCGCAACGCGCGAGAAGCGAACCAATAGAGGAGATCGTCATGGGAACCTGCTTTCGTTTCGCCGCTGTGGTGGTGGTCGCATCACTTGGTCTTGGATCTGCCATATCTCAGGCCCATGCCCAGGCAATGAGCGAAAGCACCGGCATTTTCGGAAGCCAAGGTGTCGATCTGGACAAGGAGGACATCGAACTGCTGCGCAAGGCGGCGCGAAACGCGCTGGACAATCTCGAGAATGGCAAGAGGGCGGACTGGAGCAACCCGAAAACGGGATCGCACGGGCTCGTGGTTCCGACCAGCCGTTACGAGTCGCAAGGACTGCCCTGCCGGGAACTGCACCTGTTCGTGACGCCGCGCGGCAAGGGCGGCGCGCGCCATTTCCGTCTGCCTATGTGCAAGGTGTCGGATGGCCAATGGAGAATCGCCTTCTGAGGCGTGCGTCGATTTGCCGCGGCTCGCTGATGGTCGCACGACCGACACGCCCAGGGAAGCTGACGCAGAACGGCCCTGAGGACCAACCGCTGCCGCGATGTGTCGGGTTTTGGGAACAATATTCCTAGCGGATCATAGTGGCGACCGGGTCGCTCGTCGCTGGCGATTGATGCGCCAATGGGTCAGGACGAGCTTTCGCGGCCAAGGAGCCGCTTTCTTCGAGATGGTGCACAAGATATCGGCCTGCGCTTCTTTGATGCAGACACGATAGTGGCGCAGCTTGGCCCGGGAGCCGTTTGAAATGGAACGGGACTTCAACGGTGATCGTACGTTGGGGTCTGGTGCCACTTTTTGGAGCATCAACGCCGCGGTGGCATAGCGCTGGTTGCGGGGCCGCTCCTGCAGGACACGACCCCGAAAGGAGAGTCGGGCCAAGACTCACTGACTGCCCGATTTTCGACAAGTCCTGAGCACACGCTCAGGCAAGGTGCCTGAGAGTTTATTCCCGTTCCTCCACGGGAAGTTCTGAGATCGACACGGTTTGGACGCGCACTTGCCTCACGTCTCCTTGACACCATTTGAAATGACGTGACGTACAACTCTCTTATATTGACGAACAGGTCGAATCTACGGTCGCATGAGCGTTGATTGAACGGCCGGTCTGAGTGCCACGGCAACCCATCGGCGCCCCGGAATTGCCGCTTTCTTGCGCCAATCAGGGTCAGTGGCAGAGCGGCGAAGCCAAAAAGCGATGACGAGCCCTAGAGCAAAGTCAGACAGTTTTTCGCTTTGGCAATTCGTTAACCATATTCCACTACGGTTGTTAACTGTACCTGAACGTCTACAGGGACTGGCCTCATGCCGCGCGTACGGTTTGTAACTGCTTATTGAACAGGACCACAGCCATGGACATGCCCACGCCGTTCTCCGAACTCTATCCGCGTCAAAAGCAGGAAGAGCTGAGCCTGCAGGACTACCTGCATGGCTGCCGTGAAGACAAGATGATGTTCGCGTCCGCCGCCGAGCGCATGATCGCGGCGATCGGCGAGCCGGAGTTGATCGACACCAGCGGCGACCCGCGCATCGGTCGTATCTTCATGAACCGCACGATCAAGCGCTATCCGGCCTTCGGAGACTTCTACGGCATGGAGGACACGATCGAGCGGATCGTGGGCTATTTCCGCTACGCGGCACAGGGCCTCGAAGAGCGCAAGCAGATCCTCTACCTGCTCGGACCCGTTGGCGGCGGCAAGTCCTCGATCGCCGAACGGCTCAAGAAGCTCATGGAGGAGCATCCGATCTACGTGATCAAGGCCGGGGACCAGATCAGTCCCCTGTTCGAATCTCCGCTGGGATTGTTCGACCCGGATCGGATGGGCGATCTCCTGGAAGACAAGTACGGTGTGCCGCGGCGGCGTCTGAACGGCCTGATGTCCCCCTGGACGATCAAGCGGCTGGACGAGTTCGAAGGCGACATCTCCAAGTTCACGGTCGTGAAGCTGATGCCGTCGAAGCTGCGCCAGATCGGCATCTCCAAGACCGAGCCCGGCGACGAAAACAACCAGGACGTTTCGGCGCTGGTCGGCAAGGTCGACATCCGGATGCTCGAGCAGTTCAGCCAGAACGACCCGGACGCCTACAGCTATTCCGGCGGCCTCAATCGCACGACCCAGGGCCTGCTGGAATTCGTGGAGATGTTCAAGGCCCCGATCAAGGTGCTGCACCCGCTGCTGACCGCCACCCAGGAAGGCAACTATGTCGGCACCGAAAGCGTCGGCGCCTTCCCTTTCCAAGGCATTGTGCTGGCCCATTCCAACGAGGCCGAATGGCAGCAGTTCAAGAACAACAAGAACAACGAGGCCTTCCTCGACCGCATCAGCGTCGTCAAGGTGCCCTACTGCCTGCGCGTCTCGGAAGAGACCCAGATCTACAACAAGCTCCTGAACAGCAGCGAGCTGTCGGAAGCGAACTGCGCTCCCGAGGTGCTGGACATGCTGGCGCGGTTCTGTGTTTTGACCCGCCTGCGCGAGCACGAGAACTCGACCCTGTTCTCGAAGATGCGCGTTTACGACGGCGAGAACCTCAAGGACACTGATCCCAAGGCCAAGTCCGTGCAGGAATACCGCGAGAACGCCGGCGTCGACGAAGGCATGACGGGCGTAAGCACGCGCTTCGCGTTCAAGGTGCTGTCGGAGACCTTCAACTACGACACCGAAGAGGTGGCCGCCGATGCCGTGCATCTGATGTACGTGTTGGAGCAGGCGATCAAGCGGGAGCAGTTCCCGAACGAGACCGAGGACAAGTATCTAGACTTCATTAAGTCCGAGCTGTCACCGCGCTATGCGGAGTTCATCGGTCATGAGATCCAAAAGGCCTACCTCGAGTCCTACACCGAGTACGGCCAGAACCTGTTCGACCGCTACATCGCCTATGCCGACGCCTGGATCGAGGAGCAGGACTACAAGGATCCGGACACCGGACAGATCTTCGACCGGGAGATTCTGGACGCCGAGCTCTCAAAGATCGAGAAGCCGGCCGGCATCGCCAATCCGAAGGACTTCCGCAACGAGGTGGTCAAGTTCGCCCTCCGGGCGCGCGCCAACAACAACGGCAAGAACCCGTCCTGGACGAGCTACGAGAAACTGCGCGAGGTCATCGAGAAGCGCATGTTCAGCCAGGTCGAGGACCTGCTGCCGGTGATCAGCTTCGGCACCAAGAAGGACAGCAAGACCGACAAGCAGCACGCCGACTTCGTGGAGCGCATGACGGCGCGCGGCTATACGGAGCGTCAGGTGCGCCGCCTGGTCGAGTGGTACATGCGCGTGAACAAGGCCGGATCGTAGCCGGTGCGTTGGCAGCATGACCCACTTCATAGACCGCCGGCTCAACCCCAAAGATAAGAGCCTGGGCAATCGCCAGCGCTTTCTCAAGCGCGCGCGGGCCCAGATCAAGGAGGTCGTCAGCCGCTCGATCAAGGACCGCAACGTCACCGACGTTGCCAGCGGCGAGACGATCTCCATTCCGACCAAGGGCATTGGCGAGCCGCGCCTGCGGAACTCGCGGACCGGCGGTCGTCGCGAACGGGTCTTCACCGGCAACCGGGAATTCCAGACCGGCGACCGGATCGCCAAGCCCCCGCAAGGCGGTGAGGGCGGGGCCTCGAAGGAAGGCTCGAACGAAGGCCAGGGCGAGGACGAGTTTCAGTTCGCGCTCACCCGCGACGAGTTCCTCGAGCTGTTCTTCGAAGACCTGGAGCTGCCGGATCTGATCAAGACCAGCCTGAAGGAAATCCAGGCCTATAAGTGGCGTCGTGCCGGCTTCACCGCCGCGGGCGTGCCCTGCAACATCAACGTCCCGCGCACCATGCGCAACAGCCTGGGCCGCAGGCTCGCCCTGAACCGGCCGCGCACCTATCAGGTCGAGGCGCTGGAGGCGGAGATCGAGGCGCTCGAGGCCAAGGACCACCTTACGACGTTCGAGCACAGCCATCTGGACGAGCTCAAGGAACAGCTCGCCCGGATGGAGCGCAAGCGCAAGGCGGTCCCCTATCTCGATCCGGTCGACATACGCTACAGCCACTTCCAGCCGCGGCCCGAGCCCAACACCAACGCGGTGATGTTCTGCCTGATGGACGTCTCGGGATCGATGGGCGAGCGGGAGAAGGACCTGGCCAAGCGGTTCTTCATGCTGCTGCATCTGTTCCTGCAGCGCCGCTACGACCGGATTGAAGTGGTCTTCATCCGCCACACGCACGAGGCCCAGGAGGTCGACGAGGAGACCTTCTTCTACAGCCGGGAGACCGGCGGAACCGTCGTCAGCACGGCGCTGGTCGAGATGCTGAAGGTGGTCAGGGAGCGCTACCCCACCCAGGACTGGAACATCTACGCGGCGCAGGCCTCGGACGGCGAGAACTATCGCGGCGATTCCGAGAAGTGCATCGAGCTCTTGAACCAGGAGCTGATGCCGCTGTGCCAGTACTACGCCTACATCGAGATCCTGGACGAGCGGGAGACCGAGCTGTTCCAGGATTCGGACAGCGGCGCGGCCCTGTGGCGCTCCTACCGGACGGTGGGAGAAGCGTGGCCCAATTTCGCGATGAAGCGCATCGCCAAGCCGGGCGACATCTACCCGGTGTTCCGCGAGCTGTTCGCCAAACAGGAACAGTCCAAATAATCCACCTGCGCTGAGGCGCGCCGGAGCCTGGCATGACCACAAAAACCCGAGCCGCACGGAAGCCCAAGACGAACTACCTGTTCGAGGATTCGGACTGGAACTTCGATACGATGCACCGGACCTACGATGCCATCCAGGACGTGGCGCTGAACGACCTGGGGCTCGATATCTATCCCAACCAGATCGAGATCATCTCGTCCGAGCAGATGCTGGACGCCTACGCCTCGCACGGCATGCCGCTGATGTACCGGCATTGGGCGTTCGGGAAGCGGTTCGTGCGCGAGGAACAGATGTACCGCAAGGGGTATACCGGTCTCGCCTATGAGATCGTGATCAACTCCAACCCGTGCATCAGCTACAACATGGAAGAGAACACCATGGCCATCCAGACCTTGGTCATGGCCCATGCCGCCTTCGGACATAACCATTTCTTCAAGAACAACTATCTGTTCCAGCAATGGACAGACGCAGACGGCATTCTCGACTATCTGGACTTCGCCAAGACCTATGTCACCAAATGCGAGGAACGGCACGGCTATGACGCGGTCGAGGAGATCCTGGACAGCGCCCATGCGCTCATGGACCAGGGCGTGTTCCGCTATCGGCGCAGGCCCAAGCTGAACCTGCGGGAACAACTCAGGCGCGAACGCGAACGCCAGGAATATGAGGACCGAACCTTCAACGATCTCTGGCGTACGCTGCCGAAATGCGGCCCCGAGGGCAAGGAAACCAAGACCGACGAAGAACTCGCGCAACGCAAGCAGCGCCTCAAGCTGCCGGAAGAAAACCTGCTCTACTTCATTGAGAAGAACAGCCCGGTGCTCGAGCCGTGGCAGCGCGAGATCCTGCGCATCGTCCGCAACATCTCGCAGTACTTCTATCCCCAGAAGCAGACAAAGGTCATGAACGAGGGCTGCGCCACCTTCGTCCACCATTATATCGCAAACGAGCTCAACGTCCGGGGGCAGCTCAGCGAAGGGGCGCTCTTGGAGATCTTGCACAGCCACTCGAACGTGATCTACCAGCCGCCGTTCGATCACCCGCACTATTCCGGACTGAACCCCTATGCGCTCGGCTTCGCGATGATGCAGGACATCAAGCGCATCTGCACCGAGCCGACGGACGAGGACAGGGAGTGGTTTCCGGAGATTGCCGGCTGCGACGACTGGCGCGAAGTCCTTAAGGACGCCTGGGCCAACTACCGGGACGAATCCTTCATCCGGCAGTTCCTGAGCCCACGACTGATTCGCGAGTTCAAGCTGTTCGTGCTCGGCGACGACACCGAGGATACCCACTACACGGTGGGCGGCATCCACGACGAGCGCGGCTACCAGCGGGTTCGCGAGTCGCTGGCGCGATCGTACGACATCGGTCTGATCGAGCCGGACGTCCAGGTGGTCGACGTCGACCTGAAGGGCGACCGCATGCTCAAGCTCCGGCACAACATCCGGGACGGTGTCCCGCTGGCCCGGCGCAACCGCGACGAAGTCATGCGCCATGTCCGGCATTTGTGGGGCTACGACGTGTTGCTGACCGGTGCCGACTCGGAAAGCGGCGAGAAGCGCTACGAGCTGTCGACCGCTGACAAGAAAGAAAAGGACTGACATCCGGCCCTCCCGCAAGCCGAAACGGGCTCACATAACGCCATACGTCGCGGTGTCGAGCCTTGCTGTCCCGAACACGCGGCCCCAAGAGGCTTTCGGTTTACACGACGCCGATTAGTTGAAAAACTCCGCCGCCGAAAGAGCGTGGCAAGACAGCTGAAGGTCATATCTATGAGCGTCACCTCGGTGAGTAACGGCGAGTTTCAGGTGGGCAGCGTTTTGGGCACCACCTTCTCCGTATTCTTCAGGAACATCACGACGTTCGGTGCGGTCGCGGTCCTGCTGCTTCTGCCGGTCCTCCTGGTGACGCTGGCCACGCAGATCGGGGTCGACCCCGTGGATCCAGGAGCGGAGGGAGGGGCGGATAATCTGGTGGTTTGGCTACTGGAGCTCTTCTTCTGGATTCTCCTAGTCGCCGCCTTGACATATGGCACATTCCAGGACCTCAGGGGCCGGCGGCCCTCCATAGGCGACTGTCTGCGCGAGGGCATCGCCCGCATCTTCCCGGTGCTCGGCGTCGCCATCGGGCTCTGGCTGCTGCTCGTCCTCAGCGGCGTCTTGGCGGCCTTGCCAGCGTTCCTGTTTGGGCCGCTGGGACTGGTTACGGTGGTGGTGGTGATCGCGATCATCGTCACGATCTATTGTGTGGTCATGCCGGTCGCGGTGGTCGAACGGGTCGGCGTTTTCGGCAGCTTTTCGCGCAGCGCCGAGCTCTCGAAGGGGTATCGCTGGAAGATCTTTGGGCTGCTGCTCGCCGTCTACGCCATGCTTGTCGTCTTCTTGATTCTGACGGGGTTCCTCCTGGTACCGCTGTCGACATCGATGATCAGCCCCGATCCGGTGACCGGTCAGGCCTCCTACTCGGGTTTGGGCCTTTTCATGACAATCATCGAGTATGTGCTGACCGCGCTGATCTACGCCTTCAACGCGGTGGTGATCACGGTCACCTACCGGGACCTGCGCTTCGCCAAGGAAGGCGTCGACGTCGACCAGATCGCAGCGGTCTTCGACTGATCCGCAACAGCCCTGCGGGTACTGCGGCAGACCTGACTCTCATGTGCCATTGGTGTTCGGGGGAACACCGTCGCGGTCGTGCTTGTCCTCGCGACGCTGCCCCAACAACATGCGCGCCTCCAGATGCGCGCGCAGAGCGGTGTAGAAGTCTTCCAGGAACCGGCGCGCCTCGTGAGCCGGCCGGTCGCCGCCCCAGCCGATCTTCCGCTGAATGCGCTTGGCCACCTCCTGCTGGGTCTCGGCGGCGGTCGGGCCATGTTGACGAAGGACCTCTTCGAGCGTCTGCAGCTCGTAGATGCCATAGACCGCAAGCTGTTCCTGGGTGAAGCGGTAGCGCGGTTCGCTCGCCTGCTTGACCGATGGCGAGGCACCGGCTCCGGCGATGTCCTGAAGCAGCATGGCCTTTGGCGCCTCGACCACCCAGGTCCCTGCGATAATATCCCCGGCCCGGAGCCGGTCCCGGTTGAAGAACGGCAGCAGGGTCAGGATCCCGATCCAGATCAGTGAAAGCACGATGACGTAGGCCTCCGGACCCACGCGCTCGGCCGCCGCCAGCAGCGAGATCGGCATGAACAGCTCGATCTCGCGCATGAGATTGCGGGCGAAAACCGCATCCGGCCGCAATCGGCCCCCGGCTCGGTCGATCACGCGCAGGCCGAGAAAACGCTTCCCGGGGGTGGCGCCCTGCCAGCGCAGCTCGAAAAAGATGAAATAGAAGCTGCGGATCGCGAAGGACACCAGAAGCACGAAGGACTGGACCCAACCCGGACTGAGGACCCGGACAAACAGGAAGTAGAACAACAGCGCAATCGAGACGATGCCAAGTCCGATGAAGGACAGGTCGATCAGCACGGCCGCCGCCCGCGTGCCGCGATCGGCCAACCGGACCGGGATCGCCACTCCTTCGGGGGTCACGATCTCCCGTCGTGCCGCGTCGGCCGGCCCGGCACGCATGTTGGCGCTCTTGTCAGCCGTCGCCATCGCGGACCTCCCGTCCGGAATAGACGAGATAGACCAGCCAGCAGGCGAGCGCGGAGGCGGCAATCGCGAACCGGATCTGCGGATCGAGGATCAGCTGGCGTCCGAAGCCCTCCAACAGGCCGGCCACGAAGAACATGGCAACCGCCCCAATCACGATCCGACTGGCCCGGCGACCGCTGGCCGCCAAGGTGTCGAGCCGGCTGGCGCGGCCCGGAAAAACAATGCTCCCGGCCAGCACCAACCCCCCGCCGCCGCACAGGATCACCGCCAGCAGCTCCGTGGTGCCGTGGATCGAGACCCAGGCCAAGAACTCGACCATCAGCCCGCGGCCGTCATACAGCGCGACAAACGCGCCGAGGATCAGGCCGGTATGGATCAGCAACAGGATGGTGGGTACGCCAAGCGCGAAGCCGAGCGCAAAGCAAAGCATGCCCACCTTGGCGTTGTGGGTGAACAGGAAGCTGGCAAAGGCGGCCAGGCTCTCCGTAGCGCCCCGTCCCTGGCCGTACAGGACCTCGCGCAGGTCTTGTGTTGAGCTGGTGGGCGACCGGCCGCCGGCGACGCCCTCGGGCACGAAGGTATAGAACCAGTCCGCGTTCGCGCTGGTGGCGGCATAACCGACCAGCGTGCCGAAGCACATGCAGAGCGCCGCGATCAGAACCGGCCAGCCAGCCGCGCGGACCGCATTCGGGAAGCCCCTGAGGAAGAAGCCGCCGACCGACTGGAACAGGCTTGCCCGGGCGCCATAGACGCAGAAATAGGCGCGCATGGACAAGGACTCGAGATAGCGCAGCACGTTCCGATCCAAGGAGATGCCGCGGGCCACCGACAGGGACGAGAGCGTGGCGCGATAGAGGCTCGGCAACCGAAGCAGGTTTTCCGCAGACAGCGATGTGACGCCGTCGCTCTCCACTGCCTGGACCAAGCGCTCGAGCTCGCGCCAGGTCTGTTCCCGCTCCCGCCGGAACCGGTAGCTCTTGAGTTCCGTCAGCGCCATGCCCGGCGTCTTCCCCAACCGGAACCGGTACGCCGGCGGCGCAACGTCCTGCCCGATCGGTCCGTCATATGAGCTCCCGGCGTTTGATCATCAGATATCGGTTCAACAGATCGACCCCGACCTGCTCGACCGGCGCATCGATGCAGTGCACGCCCAGCCGGCGCAGGCGTTCGAAGACCACCATCCGGTCGCGGAGGAATTCGTCGGCAATGACCGCCCGGGCGACGTCGGCAGGCCCGCGTGGGCGGGCATCCTTTATTGTCTGCAGCGCCGGGTCCCGCATGGTGACGAACAGGATCAGATGCCGGCCGGCCAACCGTTCCAGGTTCTCGACCATGAGCTCGGCGGTCACGGTATCCACGAAGTCGGTCTGTAGCACGACCAGCGAACGCCGCTTCAGCCTGCCCAGCAGATCGGCCACGCCGAGGGTGAAGTTCGTCTCTTCATAGCGATAGTCGAGATCGGCCGAGGCCTGCTGGAAGCGCGGAAATCTCTGCAGACCGCCAATCGGTTCGGAGAATTGACGCACCTCGGAATCGAACCCATACAGACCGACGCGATCGCCGCTGCGCAGGGACATATAGGCGATCAACAGTCCGGCGTTGATGGCGTGATCCAATTTCGGGATGCCCGCCAAGGGCTCGCTCATCAAGTGGCCGGTATCATAGGCGAGCACGATCTGGTGATTGCGCTCGGCTTGGAATTCCTTGCAGACGAGCATGCGATGGCGGGCCGAGTGTTTCCAGTCGATGGCCCGATGATCCAGACCGGGCACATAGTCCCTGAGAGCGTTGAACTCGGAACCTTCGCCCTGTTGCTCCTGGGACTTGAACCCGAAAAAGGCATCCCGCGTGGTGAACAGAAGAGCAGCGTCGCGAACGGCACGGGTGTTGGGCACGACGGGGATCTCCGTCGCGAGCTCGTGCCGCATGGTTCGGCTCGTCAGGCCCAAAGGGCCGTACCAGCGCAGCCAGATGCGATGGAGTTCGGCGGCACCCCGGCGGCGCGGACGCAGGGCCACCGCCACTTCGCCCCGCCCGCCGGGGACCAGCACCGTCGCCTGCGGCTCAGGCGCCTCGAGCTCGGGGCCGACATCGATAGCCAGCTGCAGCGGGACGACCGGGCCGCGGCCCGCGGCTGCCACGCGGATGACGAGGTCTTCGGAACGGCCGATGAACAGGATCGCCGGGATATCGATTTCGAGGGTGAGGCTGGATTGGCGTACTGCGAAGATCGCGTCGAGGCCGGCCAACACCACCGCCATGCCGAGATATGCCGGAGCCGTCGGCCAGTAGGCGGTATCCACGATGAGCGCGCCGAGCGCCAAGGGTATCCCCGCGCCGAACAATAGAACCGCGCGTAGCGTCGGCCGCATCATCGCGGCGCGGCCACCTGCTCGAGGATCTGGTCAATGACCCGATCGGCCGTCAGGCCTTCGATCTCGGCACCGGGGGCAAGCACGAGACGGTGCCTGAGCGCCGGCCGGGCAAGGACCTTGATATCGTCCGGTATCACGTAATCGCGGCCGTTGAGCGCCGCATAGGCGCGCGCTCCGGAGGCCAGCATGGTGGCCGCTCGCGGTGATCCGCCGAACTGCAGGGAGGGATGCTCCCGGGTGCTGCGTACGATGTCGACGACATAGCCGATGTTGTCCTCGGAGAGGCGAATGCCGGCAACGAAGGTGCGAATGGCCCCCAAAGCGGCGGAGTCGATCACGGCTTCGAGGGCGAAGTCCTCCAGCTTTGGCATGCTGGTGCGGTGTCCGTGGCGAGCCACAATTGCCCGCTCCTCCTCCTCGGACGGATAGTCGATCACGTGCTTGAACAGAAACCGATCAAGCTGCGCCTCCGGTAGAGGATAGGTGCCGTGCTGCTCGATCGGGTTCTGGGTCGCCACCACCATGAAGCCCTCACCCAGCGGATAGGTCTTGCCGTCGATGGTCACGGACCGTTCCTGCATGGCCTGCAACAGCGCCGCTTGCGTCTTGGGCGGCGTCCGGTTGAGCTCGTCGGCGAGCAGCAGCTGGGTGAAGATCGGCCCCTTGGTCAGCACGAACTCGTTGGTGCGGAAATCGAACAGGTTGGTGCCGATGACATCGCCCGGCATCAGATCCGGCGTGAACTGAATGCGCCCGAAGGCCAGAGACAGCGCCGCGGCGAAACTCTGCACCAGAAGAGTCTTCGCGGTCCCAGGCACGCCCTCGAGGAGCACATGCCCCTCGGACAGCAGGCTCGCGAGCAGGAGGTCGACCGCGGACTCCTGCCCGACGACCGTCTTGCCGACCTGCGTCTTCACGCCCTCGCAGAGCGACCGGACTGCCTCAAGATCCATGCTTCATCTCCTGTTTCCAGGCATGCAGTTGCCGGGTGACCCGGGTCAGCCGCCGGGCGTCGACCTTGTCGCTGGCCAATGCGGCTTCGAGCGCCCGGCCGAGATCGGCCAGTCTGCTGCGCGTCCCACGGGCGCTGCCGACGCGGTCGAGCCAAGCGACCAGGGCGTCGCCCTCGAGCTCAGCAGGAGCGTGCATCATTGCCGACACGTCTCGTACCACGGATCCAAAATAGTGGCGGGCCAGATCCGGGTCGTAGCCGCCCTCGCGCATCAAGGCACCGGTGCTTTCGATCAGGGTTGTTCTGCCGGGTTCGAAGGGCCTGTCCAGGGGTTGCGGCGCACCGAAACGTCCCGTGGCCGCCCACATCAGGACCGCCACCGCGGCAAAGGCCAGCACGGTGACGGCGAGATACGGGAATTCGAAGATCGTGCGCCAAAGGCTGGGCTCGAGCCGAAAACCGTGTGCCGTCTCGTCGATGATCACCGGGCGTTCCGGCGCACCCAGCCAGTCGATCAGCCGCACCGCCAGCAACGCGTTTTCGCCGTCACCGAGCCCATGATTGGCCAGGATGTCCGGATCGGACAAGACCAGGATTCGTCGGTCGCCTTCGGTGAACGCGCCCACGAGCATGCCCTGGTCGCTCTCGATGACGGGCCTGAGCCGACTGGACCGCATCAGCTGGGGCGCGTCCAGGGAGGGCATCGGCCAACCGTCCGCCTCCAGCCAGCGGGGCCGCGCGCCGGGGCGCAGAACCGACCCGTCGCCGACGAGCGATGCGAGCACGTCCTGGGCCGTGCCGACGTCAATCATCCGGCTGCGGCCGAGCCAGCGGCGATTGCGGGGATCTGGCGGGCCGAACCGCTTGGGCAGCGCGAGCAGGATCCGGTCGGCCTGGAGCAACCGGTTCAGACTCCCGTCGCCGAGCGCCGTTCGCCCAGGCTCCAGGATCAACAGGATGGCGCGGCCCGCAGATTTTCCGGCTGAGTCGTTGCGGCTCAGGATGACGGGAACCTCCAGCCGACGCAGCGTGCGGACCAACGCCAGGTGGCCGATCGCCGACCGAGAGAAGGCGTTCGCGCCGACCGTGTTGTCCGTGCGAAACGCGTCGCCATAGATCAGGAGGACCATCGCTGCCGCGAATGCCGAGGCCCCGGCGGCGATCATCCAGAAGACCGTCCTGGTTGCGAAGACCGGTCTCGCCGCGGTCATGCCGGGTTCACAAGCATGCGCGCCAACTGCTCATAGCTCTCACGGCAGCGCTGATAGAGATCGGCGTCGAGCTCTCTGCCGCCGAAGTGGCTGAGCTCGACGGCCGCGACCAGCATTTGCAGGATCGACCGCGCGGCCTCCGGGACCACCTTGTGCCCGGCGATTTCACGGCTGGTCAGCGAGGCGGCGAACGCCGCATCCCGCCATTGCGTCAGTGCCCGAACGCTCAGCCGCAGCAGGATGCGTACAGCCTCGCCATACCGGCCGGCGCGGGCCAGCTGGTCCGCCTCTTCGACCGGCGGCAGCGGCGCCGCCGCGGCTGGGCTCTCGGCCGACTCGGACGCGGCATCGACCTCTGACGCGTCCTCGGCGGAACCCTGCCGGGCAGACATGACTCTGGCCAGGTAGAACAAGAGCAACACCAGGGCGACGCCGAGCATGACCCAGATGAGCGCCTCGCCGATGGCCGACAGCCCCGAGACATCGACCGACGGTGGCGAGACCGGGGAACGGTCACGCTGCGGACGCGGAGCAGTGATCTCGGCGGGTGCGTCGGCCGACGGCAGCGTGCGTTGAATGGCTGGGTCCGATAGGGCCTGTTCCGCCGCACGGGCGATCTCCCCGGGCCCGGCGGAGATGCCTGCGGTTGCCGCCATGGGCCAGCCGGCCAGCGCCATGGCAAGCAGCGCAGCCCCGACCATGCGGAGACCCCGCCTGGCCCACCTCGCCCGCCTGCTGCTTCGCTCTGTGGTCTCTGTCAACGCCCTTTAGAAGATCGCCGTCCAGCCCGGTGCCGCACTATACCTTTGCGGGTAGCCGCAGGGCCACTTATTCGAGACCGTGTGATCGTTCGGAGTCACGGGCTGGTTGACGGCAACGGCACCGGATCGGCCGCAGATGATGATGCGGCTACTGGCTCGCCTCCCCCTGCTGCGGGGCCAGGATTTCACTGTTCGGATTGGCTTCGTAGCTTGGGCCGATGACCAGGGGCTGCTTGGGCAGGATGTCCTGGTCGGCGCTCGACTGGAACGCCCGGGCGTAGCGCGCCATGACCTCTCGGCTGGCGGGATTCACCAGCCTGAGCTCGACCCGGTAGTCGACCTCGGCCTTGACACCCTGCAGCGACGGGGACCGGAAGGTGTAGTCGATCTGCCCGGCCCGCGCGGTCTGGCGGACGAGAAAAGGCGAGCCGCCGTCGGGATTCTCGAATTCCGCTTCCAGCACGGTGCCGGGTGGAATCTCACGCCGGGCCCGGGCGACAAAACCGTAATAGGCTTCAGCCACGTTGTAGTTGAAGATGAACCCGCCGCCGACGAATTCGAGATAGGGCGTGTCGTCGCGCGCCTCGTCACATGCCGCGATGGCCAGAGCCACGATTGCTACGAACATCGCCTTCCTCACCGGCATGGCCATCCTCTCGTCGGTCTGGAAGCAATGATAATTCCGAGTCTGCAACAATGCATCCAGTCCGAGTTTTATAACTTCTAAAAGTCGTTTAGATAGTTAGTATGAATTCCACGCGGCGCGTCCTGTCAAGCCCTTTGGCGTGCCGAGTGACCGGAGGCCGTGCACCGATCTTGCGTTGTTTGTCCGTCATCATTCTGGGTGCCTGGATCATCCTGCAGATCGAGCCCGCTGCCGCGGCGGGCAGCCCTGCGAACGAACCTACCGGACGCGACTCGGCCCTGTATTTCCTGCAGCAGCTCTTGAACGCGGTGCAAGTCAGCGCGTTCTATGCCCTGCTCACGGTCGCGTATGTGCTGGTCTACGGCATCACCAACCGCATCAACCTGGCCTTCGGCGCCACCGCCATGTGGGCCGGCTACCTCACGATCGGCGGGATCACCGTGCTCACCGCCCTGTCGCCATTGGGCGTGGCCGCGATCGTCCTGTTGGCCGTCCTGCACGCGCTCGTCGCGACGGCGGCCCTGGGCCTGGTGATCGAACGGCTGGCCATCCGACCGATCGTGCACGCCAGCTCGCTCGCCATCCTGATCACCACCATCGGGATTGCCATCGTGCTCGAGGAGATCATGCGGATCGTCAACCGGGGCCGCGAGAAGTGGCTCGAGCCGATTCTGAACCAGCCGATTCCGCTGGTCGAGGCGGCGGAATTCTCGATCCAGATCACGGTGATGCGCGCGGGCATTCTGGTCGCCTGCACCGTGCTCGCGCTGGCGCTTGTCGGATTCATCGGGCGGCATCCGTTCGGCAGGGTCTGGCGCGCCTGCGCCCAGGACTTGCAGATGGCCGCGCTCTGCGGCATCAAGATCCGCACAGCCCTGACCTGGACCTTTCTGCTGGCCTCGGCCTATGCCGCCGCCTCGGGCGCCGTCATCGCGCTCTACTATGGCAATGTGAACTTCTACATGGGCACCGTCTTGGGCTTCAAAACGCTCCTGGCGGCCGTCATTGGCGGCCTGCATTCCGTGGGCGGCGCGTTCGTCGGCGCCTTCATCCTGGGCTTTCTCGAATCGTTCTGGTCGGCCTATTTCGACATCGAATACCGGGACGTCTTCGTCTTCGCGGTGCTGGTGATGCTCATGGTCTTCCGTCCGGCCGGTTTGTTCTCGCCGCGCGAACGCGCGGACCATCGCCTCGCCTGAAGGCGGCGCTGCTCACATCAAGAGATCAGGACGCCAAGCCCGCGACGGGTGCAAGAAGCGTGCAGACGCGCTAGAATTGCCACTCGACAGTGCGAGCAGCGCAAGGAAATCTTTGGAATTGCAGGCTTTCCACGAAGAAGAAAGCTTTCGCATCTTGCAGAGCCGCTTCTGTCGCGAGTTCCTCCGTGACCGAGATGCAGCCAAAGCGGTCGTACGGGCGGGCGTGCCGGAAGCGAATTCCCAAGCACTTGCGGTTCAACTGATGCGGCGTGCCTCTACCAGGCAGGAGTTGGAGCTCCTGGAGGCCTCCCAGCTCTACAACCACAATCCCCTGTATCGAAATCCGCCGGACCCGATTCTGGACAACGTGTTCTACTGCTGCTCCCAGAAGACAGGCAGCCAGTGGCTGAAGAGCATCTTCCTCGACCCGACGTTCTACCAGGCGACCGGCCTAAGGATCATGCCGTATGTGGCCCTCGGCAACAAATTCGCCAAGATCGAGGAGCCGGCGCCCCGGGGCACAATCGTGACGCATCTCTATGTCGGCTACGAGACTTACGCGAGCATCGCAAAGCCCAAGCGCTTCAAGACATTCTACATTCTGCGCGACCCACGGGACATCGTCGTGTCCTGGTACTACTCTGCCAAGAACTCCCATGGCTTGATCGACCCGATCCCCCGCCTCCGCGAACAGCTCAAGCGTTCGGCATTCGAGGACGGCATGATCTTCATTATCGATGAGCTCGAGAGTTGGGGCTTCTTCGACTGTCAGCGGTCATGGGTCACGGAAGCGCAGCATGATCCCGCGGTCCGGATCTTTCGCTACGAAGACATGGCCCGGAACGAGGCGACGTTCCTGAAGGAGCTGTTCAAATATCTGGGCATCAGCCTGGATGCGGAAAGCTTTGCCAGCCTGTGCCAGCGGCATGCTTTCGAACGCTACGCCGGTGGCCGGCGAAAGGGACAGGAGGACCCCTCTTCCCACTATCGATCCGGCGTGACCGGCGGCTGGACCGAGAAATTCAATGACCGGATACAGACCTACTTCCGCGAGACGACCGGAGATCTGATCACCGCCCTCGGGTATTCCGAATAGCGCACCCGACCTTGCTCAGCCCGCCCCGATTTCCTCGGCGTGATGGCAGGCGACCGACCGGCCGGCCAGGCTGCGCAGCTCCGGCCTCTCCCGCCGGCAGAGGTCCGTGGCATGCGGGCAGCGGGTGTGGAAGACGCAGCCCGGCGGTGGGTCGAGGGGCGACGGGAGCTCGCCCGGGATGCGCACCGCCTCGAACGTCTTGCGGTCGAGCTTGGGGATCGCGGAGAGCAAGAGCCGGGTGTAGGGATGGCGCGGAGCGGCGAACAGGTCGGCGGTCGGCGCGATCTCGCATACGACGCCGAGATACATCACCGCCACCTGAGTCCCGAAATGCTCGACCACCGAGAGGTCGTGCGTGATGAACAGATAGGTGAGCCCCCGCTCCTTGCGCACGGTCATCAGCAGGTTGAGCACCTGGGCCTGGACCGAGACATCCAGCGCCGAGACCGGCTCGTCCGCGACGATGAACTCGGGGTCGACCATCAACGCCCGTGCAATGGAGATGCGCTGCCGCTGGCCGCCCGAGAACTCATGCGGATAGCGGGATCCCCAGGCGAGATCCATGCCGACGGAGCGCATGACGCTCTCGACGTGATCGCGCACTTCGCCGTCGGTCATGTCCGGCCGGTGAAAACGCAGCGGCTCTTCCAGGGTTCGGCGGACGGTCATGCGGGGGTTGAGCGACGCATAGGGGTTCTGGAACACCATCTGCATGCGGCGGCGGAACGCCAGCATCTTGTCTTCCGGCAGCGCGTCGATCCGAGTGTCGTCATAGGAGATCGAGCCGCGCGTCGGCCCGATGAGGCCCATGATGGCGCGCCCGAGCGTAGTCTTGCCGCAGCCACTTTCGCCGACCACGCAGAAGGCTTCGCCGCGCGCGATCTCGAGGCTCACCCCGTTCAGCGCATGCACCACCGGCTTCTCCCGGGAGAGAAAACTCACCGGCACCGGGAAGTGCTTGTGCACCCCGTCCACGCGAACAAGGGCTTCGCCGGTCATGAGATCCGCTCCGCATGGTGGCAGGAGACCAGCCGGCCGCCGACGTCGCGCAGCGCCGGGACCGATCTCCGACAGCGCGCGTCCGCGTGTTCGCAGCGCGGATGAAAGGCGCAGCCGTCGGGGATTGCCGCGAGCGACGGCATCGTGCCCGGGATCTGATGCAGCATCCCGCCCGGCCGGTTCTTCTGCGGCAGGGCCTTGAGCAGCCCGCGGGTGTAGGGATGGCGCGGCGCGGCGATGAGCTCGGCGGTTGGTCCCGCCTCGACGATGCGACCCGCGTACATCACGATCAGCCGCCGGGTGATTTCCGAAACCACGGCAATGTCGTGGGTGATGAGGATCAGGCCGACATTGTGGTTCTCGCACAACGCGATCATCAGACCCATGATCTCGGCCTGGATCGTGACGTCCAGCGCCGTCGTCGGCTCGTCGGCGATGATGATGGCCGGGTCGAGCAGCAGGGCGATGGCGATGACCACCCGCTGGCGCAACCCCCCGGAGAGCTCGTGCGGATAACTGTCGAAGCGAGTCTCCGGGGAGGGAATCGCGACCTCCCTGAGCTTTTCGATCGCCCGCCGTTTGGCTTCGGCCTCGCCGATCTTCTGGTGCGCCTTCAGGCATTCGACCATCTGGGTGCCGATGGTCAGGACCGGATTGAGGGTCATCATCGGGTCCTGGAAGATCATGGCGATCCGGTTGCCCCGGATCGCGCGCATGTGGTTGTCCGAGAGACGGGCCAGATCCCGGCCGTCGAACAGGATTTCGCCGGCGCTGATGCGGCCGGGCTCGCTGATCAGGTTCAGGATGGCGAAAGCGGCCATGGACTTGCCGGCGCCGGATTCGCCGACGATCCCGAGCCGTTCGCCCGCGTCCAGCGTGAAGTCGACGCCGCGCAGGGCCGTCAGCGCCGCCCCGCGCAGGGGAAACGTGACCTCCAGTCCGCGCACTTCGAGCAGCGCCATCAGGTCTCCTTGTAGAGCCGGGGATTGAGCACGTCGCGCAGCCAGTCGCCAAGCAGGTTGATGGCCAGGATCAGGACGATCAGCACGATGCTGGGGATGATCGTGATCCACCAGGTGCCGCTGAAGATGAACTCGAACCCGGCCCGGATCAGCGAGCCGAGCGAAGGTTTGGTCACGGGCATGCCAAGGCCGAGGAAGGACAGCGCGGCCTCGGCCACGATGGCGTTGGCGACCTGGACCGTGGAGATCACCAGGATCGGCGAGAGGGTGTTCGGCAGGATGTGGCGGAACATGATCCTGAGCCGACTGAGGCCGATCACCCGGGCCGCGTCGACATACTCTTTTTCCTTTTCCGCCAATACGTTAGCTCGAACCGTCCGGGCATATTGCGGCCACTCGGCGATGCCGATCACCAAGATCAGCATGATGATGGCGAGCTCTTCGTAGAGGCCCACGCCGAACGCCGCCTGAAACACCGCCAGCACGATGATGGCGACCATCAAGGTCGAAAAGGACAGCTGGATGTCCGCGAGCCGCATGAAGAAGCCGTCTACGCGCCCACCGTAGTAGCCCGAGATCAGGCCGATGGTGACGCCGATCAGGCCTTGCAGCAGAACGGCGAACACGCCGATGGTCAGCGAGATGCCGGTGCCATAGAGGATGGTGCTGAGCATGTCGCGCCCCTGCGCATCCGTCCCGAAGACGAAGCGCGCCTCGCCCTCGGCCTGCCAGACCGGCGGGATCTCGGAGTCCATAATGTCGATCTGCAGGGGATCGTAGGGATTCTGCGGCGCGATCCAGGGGGCCAGCGCCGCGCCCAGCACGAAGAGCAACAGCACGCCGGCGCTGACCATCGCCACCGGGTCGCCCAGGAAGCGATAGACGAAGTTCGACTGGAGCGCTGCCCGGACCGCGCTCACGCCGCACGCCCCGTGATCTTCACCATCGGATTGACCAGGGTGTAGACCAGGTCGACCACGGTGTTGGTCACCACGAAGATCAGCCCGACGACGATGATGTAGGCGATGATCAGCGGCGTATCGACACGGTTGACCGCCTCGAGGAACAGAAAGCCCATGCCGGGCCACTGGAACACGGTCTCGGTCAGGATGGTGTAGGCGATCAGCGTCCCGATCTGCACGCCGCCGACCGTGATCACCGGCAAGAGCGTGTTCTTGAAAGCGTGCACGAACCAGACGCGGCGCGAGCTCAGTCCCTTGGCCCAGGCAAACCGCACGTACTCGGTGCGCAGCACCTCCATCATCTCGCCCCGGATCAGACGGATGAACAGCGGCAGCATGATCGAGGACAGCGCGATGGCGGGCAGCACCAAATGGGCAAGTCCGTCCCGGGTCAGGAGGCCGGTCGTCCACCAGCCGAGCGTCACGGTCTGGCCGCGGCCGAAGGACGGCAGCCAGCCGAGCTCGATCGAGAAGATGTAGATCAGGAAGATCGCCGTCAGGAACACGGGAATCGAAATGCCGACGATGCTGAACCCCATGATCGCCTGGGTCACCCAGCCATTCGGCCGGATGGCGCAGAACACGCCCAGCGGCACCGAGACCAGCACGATGATCAGCGAGGCGGCCAGCACCAGCTCGAAGGTCGCCGGAAACTTGTCCAGGATCACCTCGAGCGCCGGCCGCTTGAAGAAGTAGGACGTGCCCAGATCGCCCTGCACCGCGCCCGCCAGGAACCGGCCGAAGCGCAGGACGAAGGGATCGTTCAGTCCCATCTCGTCGCGCAGCGCCTGCCGTTCGGCCTCGGACACCGCCTGCCCCACCAGCTCGCGCAGCGGGTCGCCCAAATTGTCCTGGATGGAGAAGCCGATCACCGAGATGACCAGCATCACCACCACGGCCTGGCCCAGGCGACGGATCAAAAAGGCAAGCGTGTCCACGACCGGAATCTCAGCTTGGGCGGCATCTCCCGCCCGTTCGTCGAGGGCAAATGGGGCGCCTCATCCGAGGCGCCCCATCGCCGATCGGGCCGCACTCAGTCGACCACCAGGTCCCCGAGATACGGGAAGTTCATGACGTTCACGACCTTGTCCACGTGAACGCCCTTTTTGGCGGCCCAGGCCAGGTCCTGCCAGTGCAGCGGCACGAAGGCGGCATCATCGTAAAGGACGCGCTCGACCTGCCGCAGCACGTCGGCGCGCTGCTCTTCGTCCGTCATCTTGTGGCTCTGCAGCACCAGCTTGTCGACCTGCGGGTTGGCATAGTTGCCGCTGTTGTACTGCCCGTAGCCGGTCTCCTTGCTGGGCGTCATCACCAGGAACTCGGAGAAGTTTGCCGAGTCCTCGGTGTCCGAATGCCAGCCGATCATCATGATGTCGGCCGCGCGCTCGTCGTATTTGGGCCAGTACTGCGCCTTGGGCATGGTCTTGAGGTCGACCTTGATGCTGATCTTGGCCAGCATGGCCACCGCCGCCTCGCAGATCTTGAAGTCGTTCACGTAGCGGTTGTTCGGGCACATCATGGTCGCGTTGAAGCCCTTCTCGAGGCCGGCCTCCTTCATCAAGGACTGGGCCTTGGCGAGATCGAAGCGCGGCTTCAGGTCCGGATTGTAGCCAAGATATCCCTTGGGGCTCTGCTGGGCCGCGGCGGTCGCGAAGCCCTTCATGATCTTCTTGACGATGCCCTCGTTGTTGATCGCATGCACCACCGCCTGGCGCACCCGCTGGTCCTTGAAGTGGGCGACGCGCTCTTGGTTGAGCTGAAGCGTGATGATCCGCGTGCCCGACATGGTGACCAGGTCCACCTTGGGATCCTTCTTGACCCGCTCCAGGTCGGTCGGCGGTACGGGCGCGATGAAGTCGACGTCGCCCGAGAGCAGCGCGGCCACGCGGGTCGGGCCCTCCTTGATCGGGGTGAAGACGATCTCGGTCACGTTGCCCGGCGAGCTCTTGTCCCAGTAGCCGTCGAATCGCTTGAACTCGATCCTGACACCCTGCTCACGCTTGGCGATCAAGAACGGACCCGTGCCCGACACGGTCTTCGAGGCGAAGGAATCGCCATGCTTGATGACCGCGGCCTTGTCCTTCCCGTTGGCGTCGGTGCCCGTGTAGAACTTGCTGTCCATCGGGAAGATGTAGGTGGCCAGATGCAGCACCAGCGGGAAGGGCTCCTTGGTCACCAGATCGACGGTTGCGTCGTCGGTGGTTTTGCAGGCCTCGAACGGCTCGAACAACCCTTTGAAATCTGGGCTAATTTTCAGACGCTCATAGGTCCAGCACACGTCCTTCGCCGAGAACTCATTGCCCGAGTGGAACTTCACGTCCTTGCGCAAGTGAAAACGGACGGTTTTGTCGTCGAGCCGCTCCCAGCGCTCGGCGAGACGGGGATCGAAGCCGTGCTCCTGGTTCCAGCGCACCAGCGGATCGAACACCATATGGGAGAGCTGCAGCGTGCCGCCCGAGAGCTGTTCGTGCGGATCCAGCGAAACCGGATCGGCGTCGTAGGCCATGGTCAGGCTCTTGGCGTGAACGGCGGACGCGGCACCCGCGACAAGGATCGCCGCAGCGAGGCAATGCAAGGCTCTTTTCATTCTATCCTCCCTATTTCCGGGCCCTCCGAGGACGCGCTGCGCGATCCCGCAGAGCCCGGCGCTCCTCCTTGTTGACTGCGCGCATTATGACGCCAGATCGAACATGGGGTCCAGAATGCATCTTTCACGGGATGGATCGGATGCGGTGCGCGGTGCGGCCACGTCGGTGATCGGAGAGCGGCCCGCCCGCCGCTGTCGGGACGGGGGCAATTCCGACCGGATCGCTGCCGCTTTGGTGGATTTGCCGCCGCGTTCCGGCTCATGTACGCTGTCAGCAAAACGAAACAAATCCAGTTTGGGGAGGAGCACGTGATTCCGGGAAGCTTCGCGTACCACCGGCCCGCGAGCGTGGACGAGGCTGTCGCGCTTTTGGGTCAATTCGGCGAGGACGGCAAGGTCCTCGCCGGCGGGCACAGCCTCATTCCGATGATGAAGCTCAGGCTGGCCACGCCCGAGCACCTCATCGACATAAACGGCATCGGCGAGTTGAAAGGCATCCGGGAAGAGGGCGGCCAGCTGCGCATCGGGGCGGCGGCGACCCAGGCGGACATACTCGCCTCCGATCTGCTGGCCAAGGCCTGTCCGCTGCTCCCCGAGGCGGCGGCGCTGATCGCCGACCCGCAGATCCGCTACTGCGGCACGCTGGGCGGCAACGTCGCGAACGGCGATCCGGGCAACGACATGCCGGCGGTCATGATGGCGCTGGCTGCGATCTATGCGCTCCGTGGGCCCGGCGGCGCGCGCGAGGTCGCGGCGCGGGACTTCTATCACGGCACCTTCGACACGGCGCTTGCGGAGAACGAGCTCCTGACCGAGATCCGGATCCCGACGCCGGCCCCCGGACACGGGGCGTCTTACCAGAAGATGAAGCGCAAGGTCGGCGACTATGCGACGGCGGCCGCCGCCGCGGTCCTCAGCTTCGACGGCGACCGATGCGCCAGCGCCGCGGTGACGCTCACCAATGTGGGCGAGGCGGCGATCTTCGTGACCGAGGCGGGCGACGCGCTGGTCGGCACCGCGGTCGACGACACCGCGGTCGCCGAAGCGGCGGCCCGGGCGATGGCGCTGGCCGCGCCCGTAAGCGACCTGAGGGGCCCGGCCGAGTACCGAACCCAGATGGCCGGAGAGATGGCGCGGCGGGCGATCCGCACGGCGGCCGCGCGCGCGAAGGGAGGTTGAGGTATGGCCGAGAAAACCAAGATCTCGCTCACCGTGAACGGCAACGCCGTCGAGGCGGAGATCGAGCCGCGCACCTTGCTGATCCATTTTCTACGCGAACATCTCAACCTGACGGGCGCCCATATCGGCTGCGAGACCAGCCATTGCGGCGCCTGCACGGTCGACCTGGACGGCCGCTCCGTGAAGTCCTGCACGGTCTTCGCCGTTCAGGCCAATGGCGGCGAGCTGCTGACCGTCGAGGGGATGGCCGCAGGCGGCGAGCTGCACCCGCTGCAACAGGCGTTCGTCGACCAGCACGGTCTGCAGTGCGGCTACTGCACGCCGGGCATGCTGGTCCGCGCCTACCGCCTGCTGCAGGAGACCCCGAACCCGACCGACGACGAGATCCGCTGGGGTCTGTCCGGCAATCTCTGCCGCTGCACCGGGTATCAGAACATCGTCAAGGCGGTCCGGCAGGCCGCCGACGAACTGGGCCAGAAGGAGGCCGCCGAGTAATGAGCGACATCAAGGAAATGAGCCTCGAAGAACGCGAAGCCACCCTCGGCGGCATCGGCAGCGCCCGCAAGCGCAAGGAGGACGCCCGCTTCATCCGCGGCCAGGGCAACTATGTCGATGACATCAAGCTGCCCGGCATGGTCTTCGGCGACTTCGTGCGCAGCGCCTACGCGCATGCAAAGATCAAGTCGATCGATACCGAGGCGGCGCTGGCCGTTCCCGGTGTCATGGCCGTGATCACGGCCAAGGATCTGGAACCGCTGGGCCTGCACTGGATGCCGACGCTGGCCGGCGACGTGGCCGCCGTTCTGGCCGACAAGAAGGTGCACTTCCAGAACCAGGAGGTCGCCTTCGTGGTGGGTGCCGACCGCTATGCGGTCTCGGACGGCGTCCAGGCGGTCGATGTCGACTACGACGAGCTGCCGGTGTTGGTCGATCCGCGCAAGGCGCTCGACGCCGACGCGCCGATCCTACGAGAGGACGTCCAGGAGAAGGACAATGTCGGCCAGGGGCTGCGCCGGCACCCGAACCACATCTTCCACTGGGAGGTGGGCGACAAGACGGCGACGGATGCCGCCTTCGCCGCGGCCGCGGTCACCATCAAGGAAGAGATCGGCTATCCGCGCAACCACCCCTCGCCCATGGAGACCTGCGGCTGTGTGGCGTCCATGGACGCGACCAACGGCGTGCTCACCGTCTACGGCACCTTCCAGGCGCCGCACGTGATCCGCACCGTGGTTTCGCTGATCACCGGGCTGTCCGAGAACAACATCCGCATCGTCTCGCCCGATGTCGGCGGCGGCTTCGGCAACAAGGTGGGCGCCTATCCGGGCTACATCTGCGCCGCGGCGGCGTCGATCGTCACGGGGCTGCCGGTCAAGTGGATCGAGAGCCGCATGGACAACCTCTCGACCACCGCCTTCGCCCGCGACTACCACATGACCGGCGAGCTGGCGGCGGACGAGACCGGCAAGATCACCGCCATCCGGGCCAATGTGCTGGCCGATCATGGCGCCTTCAACACGCACGCCCAGCCGATGAAGTGGCCGGCCGGGTTCTTCAACATCGTCACCGGCAGCTACGACATCCCCGTGGGCCATGTCGAGGTCGACGGCGTCTACACCAACAAGGCGCCGGGCGGGGTCGCCTACCGCTGCTCGTTCCGGGTCACCGAGGCCGCCTATCTGATCGAGCGCCTGATCGATGCGCTGGCCCAGAAGATCGGCGTCGACAAGGCGGAGATCCGCTTCCGCAACTTCATCCAGCCGGAGCAGTTCCCCTACGACTCCTGCCTCGGCTGGGAGTACGACTCCGGCGACTACCCCACGGCCCTGAAGAAGGCCCTGGAAGCGGTCGACTACGAGGGACTGCGGCGGGAGCAGAAGGAAAAGGCGGCCAAGGGCGAGCTGATGGGCATCGGCATCGCCACCTTCACCGAGATCGTCGGCGCGGGGCCGACCCGCAACTGCGACATCGTCGGCCTCGGCATGTTCGACAGCTGCGAGATCCGCGTCCACCCGACCGGTTCGGCCATCGTCCGGCTCGGCACCAAGAGCCAGGGCCAGGGGCACGAGACCACCTTCGCCCAGATCGTCGCCACCGAGATCGGGCTGCCGTCCGACGCCATCACGGTCGAGGAAGGCGATACCGACACGGCTCCCTACGGGCTCGGTACCTACGGCTCGCGCTCGACGCCGGTGGCCGGCGCCGCCTGCGCCATTGCGGCCCGCAAGATCAGGGCCAAGGCGCAGAAGATCGCCGCCCATCTGCTCGAGGTCGGCGAGGGCGATCTGGAATGGGAGGTCGACCGCTTCAGGGTCAAGGGCCTGCCCGAGCGCGCGGCGACCATGAAGGACATCTGCATGGCGGCCTATTCGAACCTGCCCGAGGGCATGGAGCCGGGCTTGGAGACGACGAGCTATTACGATCCGCCGAACTTCACCTATCCGTTCGGCGCCTATGTCTGCGTCGTCGACATCGACCGCTTCACCGGCGAGATCAAGGTGCGCCGATTCTACGCGCTCGACGACTGCGGCACCCGCATCAACCCGATGGTCATCGAGGGCCAGGTGCATGGGGGCCTGGCCGAGGCCTTCGCGATCGCCATGGGCCAGGAGATCGTGTTCGACGAATTGGGCAACGTCATGGGCGCGAGTTTCCTGGACTACTTCATCCCCACCACGGTGGAGACCCCGGTCTGGGAGACAGACCATACCGTGACCCCGTCGCCGCACCACCCGATCGGCGCCAAGGGCGTCGGCGAATCACCCAATGTGGGCGGCGTGCCGGCCTTCACCAACGCGGTGGTTGACGCCTTTGCCCAGCACGGCGTCATGCACATGCCGATGCCGCACACGGCCTGGCGGGTGTGGCAGACGATCGACGAGCTGGGCTTGAACAAATAGCGCGATGCCGCTTGGGAAACGCCCCCTCACCCTCCCGCCTCGCGGGTCCCTCCCTCTCCCCCGGTGGGAGAGGGTCGGGGTGAGGGCGAGGTCCCATTGAGGCCGCGAGGATCGGGTGCGCATGAACTGGCGTGACCTGCAGGCGAAGCTCCGCGCGACCGGCTACATCACCGATCCGGACCTGGCCATGGCGATCGTCTTGATGCAGCGGCTCAAGCGCCCGCTGCTGATCGAGGGCGAGGCCGGCGTCGGCAAGACCGACGTTGCCAAGGCCCTGGCCCAGGCGCTCGGCGCGGACCTCATCCGGCTGCAGTGCTACGAAGGGCTGGACGCCAACGCGGCGGTCTACGAATGGAACTACCAGCGCCAGCTCCTGGCCATCAAGGTCTGGGAGGGCGAGGATCTGAGCGCGGACGAAAAGGAGGAGCATGTCTTTCAGGAGAAGTTCCTGCTCAAGCGGCCGCTGCTCGACGCCATCACCCGGACGCAGCCGCCGGTGCTGCTGATCGACGAGATCGACCGGGCCGACGAGGAGTTCGAGGCCTATCTCCTGGAGGTGCTGTCCGACTTCCAGGTCAGCATTCCCGAAATGGGTACGGTCGCGGCCACCAGCATCCCGCACGTGGTCCTGACCTCCAACTCGACGCGCGAGCTGTCGGACGCGCTCAGACGGCGCTGCCTGTACCACTGGCTCGACTATCCGAGCGAGGAGAAGGAGCTGGCCATCGTCGAGGCCCGGGTTCCGGAGGCGGAGGCGGCGCTGGCCGGCCAGATCGTGCGCTTCGTCCAGGCGCTCCGCCGCGAGGATCTGGAGAAGAAGCCGGGCATCGCCGAGACGCTGGATTGGGCGCGGGCGCTGGCCGGGCTGGGCGCGCGGCGCATCGACGAGGACCTGGACGAGATGCGCCAGACCCTGATGTGCCTGTTGAAGACCCGCAACGATCGCGGCCAGGTGACGCCGGAGGTGGTCGACCGCCTGGTCGCCAAGGCGGTATGAGCCCCGAGGGAACGGATGTCCCTGCGGCGCCCGGTGGCCCCGAGGCGGACAAGCGGATCGTCCGCAAGGTGCTCGCCTTCGCGCGGCAGGCTCGCGATAACGGCTTTCCCGTCGGCATCGAGGAAGCCCTAGACGCGCTGACGCTGGCCGGCGGGTTGGACCTCCTCGACCGGGACGAGCTGCGCCGGGGCCTCAGGACGCTGTTCTGTTCCTCGACCACCGACTGGGAGCGCTTCGACGACCTGTTCGACTCGTTCTGGTTCTATGGCAGCGAGCGCACGGTATTGCGGATCTCGGGGTCCCTCGCGCGGCCCGGCGGCGCGGGCGAGACCCCGGGGATGGCCCCACGCGGCTTCGGCGGCGAGACGGACGCGGCCGACGAAACCGCCGGCGGCGCGAGCCGCGCCGAGCGCCTGGAGGGCACCGACTTCCGCCATCTGCACGGGGACCGGGACCTGCAGGCGGTCCAGGACCTGTCCGAACGCCTGGCCCGGCGCATGCGCTGGCGGCTCTCGCGGCGCCATCGGCTGCGGCGGCGGGGCCGGGTCGTCGACTTGCGCAACACCATCCACAAGAGCCTGCGGCACGGAGGCATGCCGTTGGACCTGGCCTATCGCCGCCGCCATCCGCGGCCGCTCAAGCTGGTGATGCTGCTCGACGCGAGCGGCTCGATGAACCTCTACAGCACGTTTTTCATCCGCTTCATCCGCGCGGTGGTCGAGAATTTCGCCCAGGCCGAGGCCTTCATCTTCCATACCCGTCTCGTGCATATCAGTGCGGTGCTGCGCGAGCGCGATTTGGAA